>Ga0181520_10006623_pt1 | contig 17581 bp, 16 predicted proteins | sample PEATcosm2014_Bin_29_FD_132451 | JGI IMG/M metagenome (GOLD analysis project Ga0181520, IMG submission 132451) | Peatland microbial communities from MTU Mesocosm Facility, Houghton, MI, USA - PEATcosm2014_Bin02_30_metaG | ecosystem: Environmental > Terrestrial > Soil > Wetlands > Peat | place... | reverse complement strand
CAGAGTTGCAACTTCCGCTCGACCCATGTTGATCCATTCCCCTCTGGATCAACTTCTCCTACGGGCGCGCTTTGCGGAAGTCCCTATCCTGGTTCACGCTGGTTTCAAATGCGATTGCCCTGGTGGGAATATGCCACGCGAAGACTCCCACCGCTCCGCGCTGATACACTGGCCTCGGCATGGATCGCCCCGGAAATCCTCATGGTTGAACTGCTTCCGTCCATCTTTTCGGCGGACTTCGCCCACTTGGCCGATCAGGTTGCCGCAGCCGAGCGGGGCGGCGGCACGGCGATTCACGTGGACGTGATGGACGGCCATTTCGTTCCCAACATCACGCTCGGCCCGCCCGTCGTCAAAAGCCTGCGCAAGTTTACCGCCCTGCCGCTCGATTGCCATCTGATGATCGAGAATCCGAATGAGTACATTAGCGCCTTTGCCGACGCCGGGGCCGATTGGGTGAGCGTTCACTATGAAACCTGCACGCATCTGCACCGCTCGCTGGAGCTGATCGCCCACCACGGCATGAAGCCGGGGGTGGTTCTGAATCCGGCCAGCCGCGTCGATCTGATCGCCGATATTCTGCCCATGGTGCATCATGTCCTGGTTATGAGCGTGAATCCTGGTTTTGGCGGGCAGCGATTCATCGAATTCTCGCTGGACAAGATCCGGCGGCTGGCCGAGTTGCGCCGGGAACTGGGTCTGGCGTTTAGAATCGAGGTAGACGGCGGCGTGGCTCACGACACCGTGGACCGGATCGTCCAATCAGGCGCGGAGTTGCTGGTGGCCGGAAACGCCGTCTTCGGCGCGGGCTTTCCCGAGCGGGATGCGCGGGCGTTGTTGGCAGCGGCCCGCATCGCCGCAAACGAATAAGTCAGCGGTTTTATGAGGCGGGCGGGTGGGCGGTCGCCGGGTCCATCGCCGCGATGAGGTGTTATGAAACAGTTGTCCATGAAGATTGCCGCGGTGGCTTTAGCCATGCTGGTATTGGGCGGAGTTGCGGTCCAAGCCAAGGATAAGCAGCCCAAAAAGAAGAAGAACGAAGACTTGAGCGCCAACCCGTTGGCCGGCGTGAACTCCAAGCAGCCCGACAAGGAGCTCTTCGACAAGGCCATGATCGCCTTGAAGAAGGGCCGCTACGATGTGGCCCGGCTCGACTTGCAGACCATGCTCAACACCTATCCCGACTCCGAGTATCGGATGCGCGCCAAGCTGGCCGTGGGCGACAGCTGGTTCAAGGAGGGCGGTTCCGCAGCCCTCACCCAGGCGGAGGCCGAGTACAAGGACTTCATCACCTTCTTTCCCAACGCTCCCGAAGCCGCCGAGGCGCAGATGAAGGTGGCCGACATCTACTATCAGCAGATGGAGAAGCCGGATCGCGACCACTTCAACGCCGAGCAGGCCGAGAAGGAGTACCGGAACATGATCAATCAGTTCCCGGATTCGACCCTCGTGCCCCATGCCAAGCAAAAGCTGCGCGACGTGCAGGAAGTTCTGGCCGAGCGTGAGACCGAGATCGGCCTCTTCTATCAGAGCCGCGAAAACTACAACGCCGCCATCGCCCGCCTCCAGACCGTGGTGGATACCTATCCGCTCTATTCCAAGAGCGATCTGGCGCTGCTGGGCATCGGCGACGCCTATCTCGGCGAAGCCCATACCATGCAAATGACGACGAGTCTTCCCGCTGCTATCAAGGAGCGGATGCGCGCTCTCTATCAGGACCGCGCCGCTGCCGCTTTCACCAAAGTGATTACCCGTTATCCCATGACTCCCCACGTGGAGGATGCCCGTGACCGCCTGGTGGCCATGAACCGCCCGGTTCCCGAGCCGACGCGGGAAGCGGTTGCCGAAAATGAAGCGGAAGAAGGCAGCCGCAGGCCAGTGCATCTGGTTGCCCAGAAGACCCTCGGAATCGTCCAGCGCGGACCTTCGGTGGTCGAAGCGGTCCATGTGGGAGAACCATCGTTGGACGACCCCAAGCGCACCCTGGCACCGGATGTGACGAAGGAAAATGTGGCTCTCTTCAACGCTGCCGTCAACGCCGGCAGGTCCGTTCCCGCTGCAAACGCCATCAAGCCCACCAGCCCCAACGAACCGCCCCGCAGCGACCAGCCCTCGGAAGCGCCTTTGCAGCCTCCGAATCCGCAGGGTGGCACGGGCATGGGCGTAGAGGTGGTGAACGCGCCCTCAGCCGTCCCCACCACCGATCCCAACGCCGTGCTTAAGCCCGTTGGCCCGGTCAACACCGTGCTGCCCGCCGCCGAAAAGCCCGCCGAGGCCCCCGACCAGGTGAATGAGGTCAAGCCTGGAGCGTCTCCCGCGCCGGCCAATGCCGCCGATGCCAAAAAGAAGAAGGCAGACTTGAGCGACGAATCCTCGAGCAAGAAGAAGAAGAAGAAGGGCCTCGGCAAGCTGAACCCGTTCTGATTTGGTCTCCAGGCTGATGGAAATGGCCGCTCGTCATGTGGGTGGCCATTTTCGTTCGCGCACCGATCAACCCCAAGAAATCCTGATCTTGCTTCGCGGATCATAATCGGAGCAGACTTGCCTTTTATTTATATTGTACATACAATTAAATAGTGTTCGTCTGGGACGAGACAAAGCGAAAGTCCAATCTTGAAAAGCACGGACTCGACTTTAGGGACGCTCCTCTCGTTTGCGACAATCCGGAGAAATGCACCTACGACTCCAGCCGTGCAGGGGAACGCCGCCGGATGGACTTGGCCATGGCTGTTATTTGCGGCAAGCTGCTGGCGTTGATTTACACGGAACGCGGGGACGATGTTCGGGTGATCTCATTCGGGCCCGCATCCCGAGAGGAGCGCGAACGATATGAACACGACCAGGACTGAAACCGACTGGCAGCGCGTGATGGCCTTCAAAGAGGGCGACGCAATCCCCTACGAGCCGGAGGACGGCCCCTACGACCCGAACGATGCCGAAGCCGCCCGCGCCTGGCTCGCCCAGGCCGACCTGATTCGCGGCGGCAAGGTCGTGCGCAAGGGCAAGCGCGGCCCGCAAAAGGCTCCCACCAAGACGCTGGTCTCGCTGCGGCTCTCGCCCGAAGTGATCGACCACTTCAAAGCTACCGGGCGTGGCTGGCAGACGCGCATCGATTCGACTTTGATGGAGTCGATCAAGCGCGGGGCGTCTTGACAAAGGCATAAAACGGTATACACTGTAAATACAATAAGTGCTGCTAGGTCGAAGCCTACAACTTGGCGTATATTTGGCAGCATTGATGAACGGTCAATCGCTGAATTTCGATTGGGATGATGCGAACCGAGACCATTTGGCTCGGCATGGTGTGACCCCGCAAGAAGCCGAGGAAGTGATTCTTGGGAACCCCCTCGATGCCGAACTGCAAACTGCGGAGGGTAGCGGCGGAGAAGAGCGGATATTACACGTCGGGGAAACGCGCAAAGGACGGATTTTGGAGCTTGTGTCTACGTGGCGCGATGGAAAAGCTCGAATCATCTCCGCGTGGGATGCGCCTCGGCAATCCAAGTTGGACTATCTGGCCGAGATGAGGCGGCGTTATGGAAGCATTGACGATTCCGAAGTTTGAGAACGAAACCGACGAAGCCAATTGGCTTTACGAGAACCGCGAGCGGCTGGCGGCGGTGTTTCATGAGGCAGTGCGGCAGGGCCGGGTCAGGCAGGGAACATTGATGCAGCGCGGCATCACGCCTGCTACCACGATCCGCCTCGCCCCGGAAGACATCTCCCGCGCCCGGACGCTGGCCGAGCGGCGCGGGCTTCGCTACCAGACCTATCTAAAAATGCTGATTCACGAGGCGCTGGAGCGGGAGGAAAAGGCGAGTTAACCGCCCTCTGGAACCGCATAGAAATAGCGATGCCGGTCAAAACCATATTGGGCGCACATACCATGCCAAGGGCGTTCGTCGGCAGCGCGCTTAACAGGAAGGGTTCCGCTCATGATTCCGCGCATACGAATCGCGATCCCGCTTCTTTTGGCGCTCGTTTCCGCCCTGCTGCCGGCGCAGAACTCCGCCCCGCGCTCCGTCTTCGGCTACGCGGATTTTACCGCCCAAGCCAAGATCGAGGAGAAATTCCTCGCCGTCCCCGATGCCGCGCTGGCCGGCCGGCACCTGAAGACCCTGACCGCCGAGCCGCATCTGGCCGCGACCCCCGAAGACCGCAAAACCGCCGATTATGTAGCTCAAAACTTCCGTGCCGCCGGACTCGCAACCGAGATCGTTCCCTACCGCGTGCTACTGGACCGTCCCAAAACCGTGCGCGTCGAGGCCTTCGGTAGCGACGGAAAGCTGCTGATGACCGGCCCCAACCGTGAGCGCGTCGAAGGCGACCCCTATCAGGACGATCCCCGCGTGGTCATGCCCTTCAACGCATCGTCCGGCTCCGGCGACGTGACCGCCGAAGCGGTCTACGCCAATTTCGGTCGCCTGGAGGACTTCGACCAACTGGCCGCCCAGCACATCGACCTCCACGGCAAGATCGTCATTGCCCGCTACGGCGCCAACTTTCGCGGCGTCAAGGTCTATATCGCCGAGCAGCGCGGGGCAGTCGGCGTTCTCCTCTACTCCGACCCCCAGGATGACGGCTATTACAAAGGCGACGCCTATCCCCTCGGACCCTGGCGGCCCGATACCGGCATCCAGCGAGGATCGGTCCAATATCTCTTCAAATATCCCGGCGACCCCGAAACCCCCGGCATCGCCTCCACGCCCGATCTGCCCGATTCCGCCCGCATCTCGCCGAACGGCAACCAGCCCCACATCATCTCCATCCCCATCAGCTACCGCGACGCCGCTCCCATACTCCAAGCCCTCAGGGGGGCCGGTGTGCCGCAAGGCTGGCAGGGTGCGTTGCCCTTCCGCTATCACATAGGACAGTTGGGAGGGCCGGGCAGCGTCAAGGTCCACCTCGTCTCGCAGCAGGAGTACCAGAGGCGCGCGATCTGGAACGTGATCGGCAAAATCAAGGGCAGCGAGTACCCCGACGATTGGGTCGTCGTTGGGAACCATCGCGATGCCTGGGTCTATGGCGCCTGCGATCCCTCCAGCGGCACCGCCGCCATGCTCGAGGCCGTCCACGGCATCGGCGCGCTGCTCAAGCAGGGCTGGCATCCCAAGCGCACCATCGTCTTTGCCAGTTGGGATGCCGAGGAGGAGGGTCTGGTCGGATCGACCGAGTGGGTCGAGCAGTACGCCGCCGCCCTGGATCGCGCCGTCGCCTATTTCAATACCGACGTAGCCGTCTCCGGTCCGAATTTCATCGCCTCAGCCGTCCCCTCCCTCAAGCAGTTTCTTCGCGAGATCGCCCGCGACGTGCCCAGCCCGCTAGGCGGCACCGTCTATCAGCAGTGGAGAACCGAATCAGCCGCCGAGAACCAGCACAAACCCGCGCCCGAAGCGGAAGAAGTTCACATCGGCGACCTCGGCTCCGGATCCGACTTCACGCCTTTCCTTCAGCACGCCGGCGTTCCCTCCACAGACATCAGCTCCGACGGCCCGTACGGCGTCTACCACTCGGTCTTCGACAACTTCGCCTGGTATACCCAAAACGCCGATCCTCATTTCCTTTATCTACAAGAGATGGCCCGCGTCTTTGGCCTCGAAGCCCTGCGCATGGCCGACTGCGACGCGCTCCCCTACGATTACCGCTCCTACGCCGGCGCCATCGCGGCGTATATCGAAGCTGCCAAGCGCAAAGCTTCCGATACTGGATTCAACGCGCTCGACTTCGGACCGGCGCAGGCCGCCGCCGCCCGTCTCGCCGCAGCCGCCCGCAAGGCCCAAACACAGCAAACCGCTCCCGCCGGCAACTTGGCAAAACTGAATCTCGCGCTGCGCCAGACCGAGACCGCGTTGCTTTCTCCGGCCGGACTGCCCAACCGGCCCTGGTATCGGCACACCATCTACGCCCCCGGCGAGTACACAGGTTACGCGGCCGTCGTCCTGCCCGGTGTCAACGAGGCCATCGATGCCAAAGAGCAAGCTCGCGCCGCAGAGCAACTCACCGCGCTGGCCGAGGCGCTCACACGGGCGGCGCAAGTTTTGGAGAGGGCGCATTGAAGCGACGCCATTGTTATGCTTGACGTAACGCATAACGGAAAGCGACCAGGAGTCTGTCGGGCATAGATTCGTGACGGCGGCAACAGCGGGAGCAGCGGTTTCCGGTTCAGCTTCAAAGCATGGGCCAGAACTTCTTTCCTGACGCCGTCAACCGGACGCCGCAGCTTTCCCCATCGCTTCATGAATGGCTTCCCGAAGGCCATCTGGTTCGCTTTCTTTTGGATGCGGTTGCGTCGCTGGGTCTGAGCGCCATCCATGCCTCTTGTGCGGACAAGGATGGCCGCGGTCCGGCGGCCCGCGCGCCGGAGACGACGGTCCGTCCGCTCCTGTGAGACTATGCGCGGGGCGTCTACAGTTCGCGCAAGATTCAGACGCGCACCTTCGAGGACGTGGCCTTCCGCCATTAATGAGCCTGAAGCGCTGCCGTTCACGGCGGGGAAAGACCGTTTTGGGTTCTTCCCCGTTTACAATCAATTGAATATGATTCGTTTTTCAACTGCCGGGGAGTCGCATGGCGAGGCCCTGATTGCGCTGGTATCGGGGCTGCCGGCCGGGGTCCCCGTCGATCTGGAGTTTGTGAACCGCGAGCTTTGGCGGCGGCAGCAGGGCTACGGGCGCGGCGGACGCATGAAGATTGAAACCGACAAGGCCCACGTGCTCAGCGGTGTGCGGCATGGCAAGACCATCGGCGCGCCGATCGCTATCGAGATCGTAAACCGCGACTGGAAGAACTGGGAAGAGAAATTGCCTGTGGAGGCGGGCGACCCGGCCAAGCATCAGGCCGTGGCCTCGCCGCGGCCTGGCCACGCCGACCTGGCCGGCGCGCTCAAGTACAACTTTCCCGACGCTCGCTACGTGCTGGAGCGGGCGAGCGCCCGCGAGACGACGGCGCGGGTGGCCGCCGGAGCCTTTGCCAAGCTGATGCTGCGTACGCTGGGCATCGAGGTGGCCAGCCACGTGATCCGCGTGGGGCGGGTGGAGTTGGAACGCGCCGCTGGGTGGGAGGAGATTGCCGCTCTGGCCGCGTGCGACGAGGTGGTGCTGGGCTGCGTCGATGAGGCCACCGAGGCGCGCATGAAGGATGAGGTCGAGGAGGCGGCGCGCACCGGCGATACGGTGGGCGGCGTCTTCGAAGTGGTGGTCCACGGCGTTCCGGCGGGGCTAGGCACGTACGTCAACTGGGATGAGAAGCTGGACGGATTGCTTGCTTGGGCGGTGATGAGCATCCAAGCGGTGAAAGCGGTGGAGATTGGCCGCGGCGTCTTTGGCGGGCAGTCGTTTGGCTCCGCGGTCCACGACCCGATCCATTACGCGCCGCTACTGGAAAAGCTGGACCGACCCACCCGCTTTGTGCGTCACCAGAACAATGCCGGGGGCATCGAGGGCGGGGTCTCGAACGGCGAAGAGATCGTGGTGCGCGGCCATCTGAAGCCGATCTCGACACTGCGCCGGCCGCTGGAGTCGGTGCGCTTCGATACGCGCGAGGCGACCAGCGCCAGCTACGAGCGCTCGGATATTTGCGTGCTTCCGGCTGCGGGGGTGGTGGGCGAGGCGATGGTGGCGCTGGCGGTTGCCAAGGCTGTGCAGGAGAAGTTCGGCGGCGATTCGGCGCTGGAGCTGCAACGAAATTTCGCGGGCTACATCGAACAGATACGCGCGTATTAACCGGGAATTCAAATCGGGGTACACTGATGCAGGGGGAGTGCGATGGAAATTGACTACACTCCGCAAGTCGGCGAGCAGGTCGAAGTCTTTGGCCACAAGGGAAGATTCGTTATCAAGGATCGCAAGATCGGCGACAACGGCCATTATCTTTTCAGGCTTGAGTCATTGCATTCAGGAATAACAGTTGATAACATTCTCTATCCAATGATGACGTATCCGCCTGAAGAAAAGGTGCGCAAGGTGCTCCCTCAAGTCATTGAGGAGTGCGGTCCGTGGCCCGATGATTTTCAAGGAGGAAGATATGACGTCAAGTTCCATGCGATGTACGACGGAACTCCACGGGTCATGGTCTATTTTTACTTGAAGCCGGATGTGATCCCTTCTCCTGAAAAGGCTCGCGTATGGAGCAACTTTTATTCGAGACTGGAGAACGGATTCAAGTTTGTGGATATTGATTCAGGAGCTTATCGGCTCTGGGATATTGATTCGGGAAACCGGTCCACACGGCTTCAGTTTGCGGCTAGAGAAGAGCGGAGTGCCCAGCGTGTCGCTAGCTGATGAACTGCTCGTCCACGCGGCGAGGGTGGTTGCCGCTCCAAATGCTACGGATGCCGACTATCGCCGGGCGGTGTCAGCCTCTTATTATGCGGCGTTTCATTTGATGGCGGCGGCTGTGGCAGAGCAGGTAAGCCCGCAGGAGCCGGATGGATTGCGCGGAAGATGTCAACGCGCGCTGGAACATCGCGCAATGAAGAATGCCATGACTAAATTCTTGACTCCTGATAGCGTGAAAAGACTCTCGGAAGAAGTCGCTGTCGCCTGCGCTTATTCCCCCGGCCTCGCAATGATTGCCGGTCTTTTTGAAGATTTGCAGGACGAACGGCATCTAGCCGATTACGATGTTGTCGACGCGGAGGAGAAGGTCGGACTTTCATGGGCATCAGAGAGCCTCGACAAGGCCAAGCTGCTCTTCGACACTTGGAGTTGCGTGCAATCTACTGAAGAAGCGAAGCTGTTTCTGGCAACCATCATTTTTGGCAATAAGTGGGCGAAATAGCGCTCCAGACCCTGGGAGTTACCTGAAGAGCAATCCATGATACTGACCATCGTGAAATACCCCGATCCCGTTCTCTCGCGGCCCGGCGAGCCGGTCACCGAATTCGACGCGGACTTGCGCAAGCTGGTCGCCGATATGTTCGAGACCACTTATGCCTCGCAGGGGGTGGGGCTGGCCGCGCCGCAAGTGAGCGTCTCCAAGCGTCTGACGGTGATCGATGTGAGCATGGGCAAGAACCCCGCCGACAAGCTGGTGATTGCCAATCCGGAGATTGTCTCCCGCGAGGGCAAACTTTACGAGGAGGAAGGCTGCCTCAGCTTTCCCGATATACGCGAGAAGGTGGTGCGGGCAGCCAAGGTCCGCATCCGCGCCCAGGACATCGACGGCAAGTGGTTCGAGATGGACGGCGAAGACCTGCTCTCGCGCTGCTTCCAGCACGAGATCGACCACGTGGACGGAACGCTGTTCATCTATCGCATGAGCGCCCTCAAGCGCGATCTGGTTTTGCGCAAGATCCGCAAGTTGCAGCGCGAAGGCAAGTGGTAACGCGCTTGAAACTCGTCTTCTGCGGCACTCCGCGCTTCGCCGTGCCCACGCTGGAAGCGCTGTTGGCGGCCGGTCACGAGGTTCGGCTGGCTGTTTCGCAGCCGGACCGCCCGGCAGGCCGTTCGCAGCAACTCACCCCGCCGCTCGTCAAACTGGCGGCGTTGGCCGCGGGCATCCCGGTCACGCAGCCGGAGAAGATTCGCAATAACTCCGAGTTTCGCTTGCGGCTCGAAACCATCGCGCCGGACGCCATCGTCGTGGTCGCCTATGGGCGCATCGTTCCCCCCTGGATGCTGGCGCTTCCCCGGTTGGGTTGCATCAACCTTCACGCCTCCCTACTCCCCAAATATCGCGGCGCGGCGCCCATCCAGTGGGCGGTAGCGAGGGGCGAGACGGTCACCGGCAACTCGACCATGCTGCTGGAAGAAGGACTCGATACTGGCCCGATTCTGCTTCAGCGGACCATGCCCATCGGCCGCGAACAGACGGCGGTGGAACTCTTTGAGATTCTTGCCGAATCCGGCGCGCCGTTGGTGATCGAGACTCTCGCGGGCCTCGCCGATGGTACCGTCCATCCACTGCCGCAGGACCACTCTCTGGCCACGATCGCTCCGCTGCTCGGCCGCGAAGACGGGCGCATGGACTTTGCCGCCCGCACAGCCGCGGAACTCTGCAATCGCTGGCGCGGCTTTCAGCCCTGGCCGGGAGCATTCACTTCTCTCGAAGGCAAAAAACTGATCGTCCATCGCCTGATGACCACGGACCCGTTCGCGCTTGCGGCCCCTCCCAAGCCTCAGTCCGGCCAGGTTCACATGGAACACGACCGGCTTTTTGTCGCTTGCGCCCAAAACACCTGGCTGGAACTCGTCGAAATTCAGCTTGAAGGCAAAAAGCGCCTCGCGGCGGCTGAGTTCCTGCGCGGAATGCAACTGTCCGCCAGTGTCCGCCTTGGGATGCCGTCGCAATGACCGCCAGGAAGAAGACTCTCTCCGGCAAAAACACGGAGCCGGTTCGTCCGGCCGAGATTTCTCCAGCGCGCAAGGCCGCTTTCTCGATCCTCATGGCTATCGAGCGCGGCCAAGCCCATAGCGATGACCTGCTGCGCGGGAGAGCCGTCAACGCTCTCTCGGCCCCCGACCGCAATCTGGCCACGGCATTGGTCCTCGGCGTTCTGCGCTGGCAGATTCGGCTCGACAGTCAATTGCAGGCGCTGCTCAAGCGGCCCGGCGGCAAGCTCGACCCTGAGATTCTGATCGCGCTGCGCCTGGGAGCCTTCCAGATTCTGCATATGGACCGCATCCCGGCCCGCGCCGCCATCGACGAGAGCGTAAAACTGGCCAAGCGAGCCGGCCACCGCTTCGCCTCCGGCATGGTCAACGCCGTCTTGCGCAAACTCTCCGCTCCGCTAGCTCGCTTTTCCGAGGAAACGCCGGCGGATCTGGCTCTGTCCCAGGCCCATCCCCTTTGGATGGTCGAACGCTGGATCAGCTTCTTCGGCCTGGACAGAGCCAAAGCCATCTGTAGCCACGGCCAAAGCCAGCCAACACTAACGATTCGCATCGCCCGCCCCGAAGTCGAAGGCGAACTTGCCCGGGCCGGCATCTGTCTTGAACCCGGCAAGCTGATCGCCGCCGCCCGCACCGTGGTCTCCGGCGACCTGACCGCGACCGCCGCTTTTCTCGAAGGCCGCGCGATCCTGCAGGACGAGGGTTCGCAACTTATCGCCGAGCTTGCCGGCTGGAATGGCGAGAATGATAACCAAAGAGTAAACAGCACCCTCGACGCTTGCGCCGCACCCGGCGGAAAGACCCTGATCCTGGCCGAGCGCAACCCAACGGCACGCATTCTAGCCTGCGAATCCAGCGAACCTCGCTTTGAACTCCTCCAGAAGCGGCTGGCGTTTTTGGGCGATCGGGTGGAGTGCCGGCGTGCCGACGCAACCGATCTGGCTGAGCACGCCGCCTTCGATCTCGTCCTCGCCGACGTGCCTTGCAGCGGCACCGGTACTCTGGGCCGCAACCCGGAGATTCGCCACCGTCTGTGCCTCGAAGACCTCAGACGCCAGTCCGAGCGCCAGCGGGCCATCCTTCGCTCCGCGCTGCGCTCGGTCCGCCCCGGCGGCCGAGTTGTTTACTCCACCTGCTCGCTGGAGCCGGAAGAAAACGAGCAAGTGGTCGCAGCGGTGCTTGCCGAAACCCCATACGCCCGCCTGCTTCCGCTCTATTCCCGCATTGACGAGCTGCTCGGCAAGGGAATCCTCACCGTCTCCGGCGCTGAGCGCCTGCGCGGAGCGCTCACGCAAAAGGGCTGCCTGCGCCTGTCGCCCGGCGCGCTGCCCACGGATGGCTTCTTCGTTTGCGCTCTCTCGCGCGAGGCTTGATAGGCCGGGAGGGCGGGGTTGCGGCCATTGCCGAGGGTAGCTGCCGCCCGTTGAATTCGCCCACGCAGACCGGAGCCGAACTGACTGCGATGAACGAGGCACAGCGTCTGACGACTCATGCCGATTCAGGGGGTTGATGACCGGGCATCTGCCGATCCATGCTCCGATCCTTCGTTTTATTGCTCCTATCTTCTTGAGTCTGAATTCCTTGACGGCGCGTCCCTCGCGATGCTTCGGAATTGTACTCATTGGGCATGGCCTGCGACGACGATTAGCGATCGGTCGGCCGAGTGCCCCAGGTTCCTATTTTGGGACCTGGGATTCCAATCAACTCATTGCGCGCAATCGCTTGGTTGGCAGTTATTGCGGCTTTGCCGGATGCGACGGTTGCGCGGGCGTCCGGTTTTCGTGCGACGGAATCCCAACCTCGATCGCCTCACCCAGCGCCAGCGGGAGTTCCTGCTGCTGTGACTTGACCGATTCGTAGGCCCGCACGATGCGCTGCACCAGCGCGTGGCGCACCACATCGGTATCCTCGAAATGGCAGAAGTGGATGCCCTCGACGCCATCGAGAACGTTGATCGCGTCCACCAGGCCGGAGCGGCGCGGATTGGGCAGGTCGATCTGGGTGATGTCGCCGGTAATCACCGCCTTGGAGTTGTTGCCCAAGCGGGTCAAAAACATCTTCATCTGCTCGACGGTGGTGTTCTGGGCCTCGTCCATGATGATGAAGGCGTCGTTGAGGGTGCGCCCGCGCATGAAGGCCAAGGGCGCTACCTCGATGACGTTCTTCTCCAGCATCTTGTCGACCTTGTCCGGTTCGAGCAGGTCGTAGAGCGCGTCGTAAAGCGGGCGCAGATAGGGGTCCACCTTGTCCTGGAGGGTGCCGGGGAGAAAGCCGAGCTTTTCGCCGGCCTCGACCGCTGGGCGCACCAGCACAATGCGGCTCACCTTCTTGGCGTTGATGGCGGCCACGGCCATGGCCACGGCCAGATAGGTCTTGCCGGTGCCCGCCGGACCGACGCCGAAGGTCATATCGCTCTGCTCAATGGCCTCGACGTATTTGCGCTGATTGACAGAGCGCGGCTGCACGGCGCGCTTCACCCCGGCCGAGCGCTGCTTGCCGCTGTCGGCCAGCGAGCGCAGCGTGGTTGCAGGGTCGGCGACCGCCAGACGCAACATTCCGTGCAGTTCGCCGTTGTGCGGATGAATGCCTTGCCGGCGCAGCGCCTCGAAGTCGTGGAAGACGCGCTGAACGCGCGCCACGCCCGCTTCCGGCCCCTCCACATACACGGCGTCGGAGCGAAGATCGATCCGAACGTCGAGCGAGTCTTCCATGAGCCTGAGGTTTTCATCGCGAGTCCCGAACAGGGGCTCAAGATTGGGCGTGATCTCCAGAGCGATCTTCAAAGGATTCGTAGGCCTCCAGTGGTTCGTTGCGGGTTGAGGTGAAGCGCTTGCGGCGCAAGGCGGCGGCAGGCCGAGGCGCGAAACCGCGGCGCGGGCAATGGATGCGCGATGGATTTCGAGGGAGTGTGCGGGGCGCGGCGCAGGTCAAAGCCGAAGCTCTGGGCTGTCTGGCGGGACCGCGGGTTGGCGTTGGCGACCAAATCCGGTATCTGCGCTGAGAGTAGCGCCATCCGCGCCGCTCGTCAATCCATGCGACATTGTTTTTCGATGAATTGTGTGTCAGGGTAGGTACTATTGTTGGCCGGAAGTTCGCTGTCCAACTCAGTTGACATTCAGGCTCATCTTCGACGCCATTGTTTTGGCGGTCCGAGGCTTGAACGTTCAGGTCATGTTTGCCAGGCTCCCGCGATTGAGACGATTCCCGATCCCTCCGGCAGCGAGCCTGCGCGCTCACCGCCGCGCCAGCAACAGCATCAAGGCGAAGAGCGCCACCGGCACCATCGCCAGGCCGGCGTAGAGCATCATCCTTCGCACCCCCGGCAGATTCAGGCCGCGCAGCAAGGGCCGCCTTTCGGCTTCCTCAACGCCGACCTGCTCTTGATGCTCCAGTTCCCAAGCCATCTCGCTGGCCGTCGAGTAACGGTGGCGCGGTTCCCGTTCCAGCGCGCGGCATAGTATCTCCTGCAATTCCGGAGTTATATTCGGGTTCAGCTTGCGCGCCGGTTTGGGATCGTGCAACAATCGCTCGTTCATCGCCGCCAGAGGATTCGGACCGCTGAAAGGAACTTCCCCGGTCAGCATCTCGTAGAGCATCACGCCCAGAGCGTAAATGTCGCTGCGCTGGTCGCCGCGCTGCCCTTTGACCTGCTCGGGCGAGATATAGTCGGGCGTACCCAGAGTGCCCGACATTTCCACAAAGGTCAGCCTCCGCGCGTCTTCCTTCATGGCGATGCCGAAGTCGATGATTTTGATCCGGTCCTCGTCATCGACCATGATGTTTTCCGGCTTCAGGTCGCGGTGCACCACGCCGTGCTTGTGCATATAGTCGAGGGCGTCGCAGATGCGCAGCGTCAGGCTCACGGCGCGACCGATGGGCAGCTTGCGCTCCTCGTTCAGGATCGCGCGCAGCAGGCAGCCCTCCACCCACTCGATGACCATATAGATTTGGCTGCGCTCTTCGCCGTCGTAGGCCTTCACCACGCCGGGGTGGTCAAGCTCCTGGCCGATCGCCTGCTCGCGCTTGAAGCGCTCGGAGAGAATCGGGTCGGACTCCATCTTCGCGTGAGGAACCTTGACGGCCACCTGTTTGCCGTCGTTCAGGTCCGTGGCCCGGAACAGCGTGGACATACCGCTGCTGGCGACGGTCGCATCGAGACGATAATGGTCCAGAATATCGCCGGCCTCGAGTTTCGAGCTGAGCGCGTTCGGCATCGCAATTCAATTCTTTCATGCAAAGCGTAAGAAGTCTCTCAAGAATATCGAAGGGAATCCCGCAAAACGCCACTTCCAGCCGGATATAGTTGTGATTGGACTCAGTATGTTCCGTTCCACTCGATTTTTCGCCGTCTGCTCCTGGATTGCATGGGCCATCGCGCCGGGGATGATTTTCGGCTCGGCTCACGCCTCCGCAAACGATGGGCGGCACTCCCGCGGCAAGCCGCGGCAGGAGACTGGCTTTCTGAATCGAAGGGTCGATTTGCACGGGGTCAGCTACCGTTTCCAGGTCTACCTGCCGGAGGAGTGGCGGCGCGACGATCGCCGGCAATGGCCGATCTTGCTCTTTCTGCATGGACGCGGCGAGCGCGGCGCCGAGGGGCTGTGGCAGACCCAGATTGGCCTTCCCCAGGCGGTGCGCGACCACCCCGAACGCTGGCCTTTCGTGATCGTTATGCCGCAATGCCCGCTGGGCAGCTATTGGACCGACCCGGATATGCTGGCCTTGGCCATGACCGCCCTGGACCGCGAGAGCGAGGAGTTCCGCGGCGACCCGCAGCGCACCTACCTGACCGGCCTTTCGATGGGCGGATACGGCGCCTGGGAGCTGGCGCGGCTGCATCCCCGGCGCTGGGCGGCGGTGGCCATCGCGGCCGGAGGCCCGTTCTGGAGCTATGCCCCCGAACGATGGCAGCAGTCGGCCACCCTGCCCGCCGAATACGCCCATGCCCTGGGGCGCACCCCGGTCTGGCTCTTCCAGGGCAGCGACGACCCGGTGGTCGCGCCGCGCCAAAGCGAGTTGATGTTCGAGGCTCTCAAGGCAGCCGGTGGCCGCGCGCGCCTCTGGATCTACCAGGGACTGAAGCACGACTGCTGGACGCGCGCCTACGACGAGCCGGAGTTGCCGCGCTGGTTACTGGCGCACCGCGCCGAAGCCCCGCTGGCCGCCAAGCCGAACGGCTCGCCGGAGCCGCCCATGACCGAGCGGCTGGTCGTTCCGTTGCATCCGCCTGCCATCAAGCTGGCCTCGGCGTTCCTCGATAGTGTGGCCGGGGAGTATCGCGACCCGCGCGGCCAGATCGCGGCGACGGTCTTCCGCCAGGGCGACCGGCTTTACGAGAAAAACCCACAAGGCGAAATTGCCGAACTGGCTGCGGAGTCTCCGGGCGTGTTCTATTATCCCAACGGTTCGAGCGTCAGCCGGCTCACCTTCGAGCGCGACCCGCAGGGCCATGTGACCGCGGCCGTCTTCCGCGACGACCGCCACGAGGAGAGATGGGAGCGGCGAGGTTCAGCTTCCAGCCATTAGCGGCTGGAGGCGGATTTATCGGCGGCCGCCGCAAGCTCCGCCTTTCCTGAAGACAAGGAGCTGCGCGAAACGAAGACGGCGGCCAGCTTGTCTTCATCGGCAAGCTGGAAGCGCGGGTCCAAGCGAAGCAATTGAGTCAGCGGCAGCGCGACCGGCGCAATGACCAGATTGGCCTTGAGCAGATCGGGATCGACAGCCCAGTCCGGCGCAGCCTCCCACGTTGTGTAGAGTCGATCTGGGCGCGCTTCGCCGACCAGACTGATCCCTCCGTAAGCGCTGACCGGCATCCGCAAATCCCAAATCAAATACCCGCCCCAGTCGAAGTTGTTGAAAAGCGGACCGTTCAGGCCCTTCTCTTTCACGAATTCCACAGCGCGGACAGGCATCTGCTTGGCCAGATTGGCGCGCAAGCGGACATTGTTCACGCCCAGCGCGCGGAAGCCCAGCAACAGCGCCAGAACGGAAGCAACCGCAATCGCCGGCGCCGCGGATGCCGTCAACAGGAACCGGTTATCCTTGTCCCCCTTGATTTCCGAGGCGAGAATTCCGCTGGCCACAACTGCCAGCACCCACACGTCGCGTTGCGAATGAAAGGAAATGTAAACGGCAAAGGCCAGCAGGACGCTTTCAAAGAACGCAAAACGGCGGGTTCTCGCCAGCAATCCGGTGGCTACAAAGGCGAACAGGAGCGCACTCCAGTCGTTGAAGTGGCGAAACGACATGGCCTGCATCTCCGTCACTCTGCTCAGAATGCCGGACTGCGCGGCCATGCCGAATAGCGAGCTGTAGCTGCCCCAGCCATAGGGACTGCATAGGGCTGCCAAGACGCAAGCTACAAAGATGCCGCTCATCCAGCCAGGACGAATGCGCGTGTGGATTCCAGTCCAGCGACGTGCCAGAGCCGCTTCGGTTAGGGCGATGGCCAGCACGGCCAGGCCGGCGAAGAATTGGATGTGCAGATTGGTCCACAGCGCAAAGACTACAGGAAGCCACAACAATCCGCGCATTCTTCCAGTCTTTCGCGCCTGCATCAAAAGATCGAGTTCCAGCGTGAAAAACAGGATCGAGAACAACCAGGGGCGCGGCGTAAAGAGGCCGGCAATGCAGGAAACGGCAACTGCGGTCAGCAGCGCGGCGATCGTAAAGTCGGCTTGGAGACGCCGGATCAGGCGATGTAGGGCCGCTGCAATGGCCACGACCATTCCGGCCGAATATGCCACCAGGCCGACCAAGCCTAGCCGCTGAAAAATCCCGAAAATCAGCAATTCAAACAGCCAACTGTACGCGGCCCAGGGCCTTCCCGCGCCGGAGAAGGGGTCGGTATGGGGCACCGCATTATGTTGCAATATCCACTCGGCATCGCGCAGATGCCACCAGACATCCGGATCGGCGACGAACGCGGAATGGATGCACATGACTGCCGGAAGGGAATATAGCAGAACGAGAATCGCGCCCTGCGCCCATTGCAAGTTGCGCCTCGAGCGCAATTCGGCCGGGCTGCCGCTTGCGCCGTGCAACGCATCTTCCTTTGCGGTACTCCGTGCGGGCTCAGTGGATTTCATCAGCACGGATCATAGCAAAATGGAATGCGGAGGACCAACCGCACTCTTTTCCAATACAAGATGAGCCTGAAGAGGGGAGCTGATTCCAACACAAGATGAGCCTGAAGGGTTAGTCATGCTGGGAAGTGAACGTCAGCGTGCATCAGGCAGAGAAGTTGAGTT
>Ga0181520_10006622_pt1 | contig 17583 bp, 8 predicted proteins | sample PEATcosm2014_Bin_29_FD_132451 | JGI IMG/M metagenome (GOLD analysis project Ga0181520, IMG submission 132451) | Peatland microbial communities from MTU Mesocosm Facility, Houghton, MI, USA - PEATcosm2014_Bin02_30_metaG | ecosystem: Environmental > Terrestrial > Soil > Wetlands > Peat | place... | reverse complement strand
TGGGGCTTTCCGGTTCGCTGAAACTCGATTGCCTTTTTTACGCCTTCACCGAAGAACTGGACGCGCCCGCCGGGAGGTTTCGCAATTGCTGCCGGATCGGGAATATGAATTTGGATTCTTCTTCCGCCTTTGGCAACCATGAACTTCGCTCCCTGCGAATCGGAGTCAGCTACGGGACCGGATTCGACCGAGAAATCGTAGCCGGGATATTTCTTGCGGGCTTCCGCGCGGAAGCTATCCCCGGCGTCAAAAGCAGATGCCTTTCTCACGTCAAGTTCGAGTAGCTCAGGACGAATCGTTTCGACCAGCGAACGTGCCACTGCATCCACCCCATCTGAGCTTTGGAGTGCGTATTTGTCCGCTTGTATTGGGAACATCGTCTTCATTCGTTTGGCTGAGACATTATGCCAAACAGGAAGAACGACCTTGTGGCCTTCCATTTCCCTCGCAAAGAGCGCGCTGAGTTCTGCCTGAGGCCATCTTTTTTTCTTCAAGAGGAATTTTGGGCTGAAGACTACTATTCCGTAACGAGAGAGGGCGAGACCTCTCTCTATCTCGCCGCGCAAGCTGTCGCCAACTTTGAGCGTGAATTTGTCAAACCACACTTTCAGGCCATACTTACGGAGCGCGATTGCCAGCGGCGTAACAAAGGCCGCTTTGTCTTCAGTGGCATGTGAAATGAAAACGTCGAACTCAAAATCAGTCATCGTGCAATCCCCGCTCTATGTTTGCGGTTGCTGCGTTGCCGAGCGCTGGTGGTTCAGGGTGAGCAATCGCTCCAATAGTTCCGCATCCGTGAGAGTGTCCGGCCATCCATAGGCCGCCAACACCGCAGCGTCTAGCTTGCGATGTGCCTCCGCCAGCCAAGACGGGCGGGCGTTGTAGAGATTTGTGAGGGTGCGGCGCTTCAATTCATCCGCGCTGGCGTCCGGTGGATTGAGCCAGGCGTCTCGCTTCGCTACAAGCTCGCGCGCGGCCTCTGCGATGGCTTCCACCAGCGGAGAGTCTTTCGGCTCATGGCCCGGCGGCCAGGGAAAGGGGAAGGTTTCAAAGGTGGAAGTGGGAGTGTAACGAAATCCGCTCTCTGCCTCCCGGAGTTGTGTCCCTTGTGCCCGTGCCCACAGCTCATGAGAATGTGAATGCAACATGCCGAAAAAATAATCATCGTCGCGGGCGGTAACAATGATTTGGTCGTTACAAAGAACGAGCGGTGTTTGCCACACGAACACCCGGTGTTTCGAGACTCTTGGGGTAGCGATGTACCGGGCTAGAGGGGCAATTGCCTTTCTCATTCCAGGTCGGGCCTCAGCGTAAATCCACCAGCGTTCACGATAGCTCTCGCGATTGTTCTCTCTTCGCTCTGGATATACTTTTACCCTCACATGCTCAAAGGGCATTTCGTATTGCTCTGCCTCATCCATCGTCCTGTCTGTTCCGAAATCAATTGTCCAGACGTTCCGGGAACCTCGCACAAGATCAACACCACTCGCGACAGGCCGTACTACATCGGAGTTTGGGCGGCCATTCACGTTCAGCGGTGCGGCGAGCATTCTGCGAGCCGTCTCATGGTCGATGTCAAAGGAGCCTTTGGGAGATGGTCCCTGAAAGCAGATTCCAGCATTCTCAGGAAGCGGCAAGGCTGAAGTTGTATCGGCTTCACTGGTTAGATTGGAATGTATTTGCAGAACCGGCCTTCCGTCCAGCGTTCGCTCCGTCTGTGAGCCATCATCGAAGCCGACAATTGAGACATGAACGGTTGCTCCATTCAAGATCCAATCGCGGTCACTCCAAGCCATGAAGATTCCGCCGCTCTCAAGGATGCGCTCCAGCACTGCGCGGTTTGCGCCGCCGCGTATGCCCTGCGTTGCCAGAAGTCCAGCGCGCTTGCACTTGCCCGTCTCCACTAGCCCATGCGCTTTTTCAAACCAGTAGCAAACGAGGTCTGCAAAACGCGGTACCCGACTGTCGTACACCTCGAAGACTTGATCCACATAGTGGTCTCCGAGTTCTTGACGTATTCGATTCCCCCCGAGAAAGGGCGGATTGCCGATGATGAATTCCGCATCCGGCCAGGATGGTTCTATCGGCTTGCCTTCCGCATCATGGGTGAGAATCGCGTCCCGGTGTTGGATGTTATCGAGCTTGCGGAGAATGGGCTCTGTAGGCCATCCGATGCCGTTGTCGTTGAGCCATTGCAGGTAGCCTATCCAAACCACCACGGAAGCCAGCTCGTGCGCGTAGACGTTCGTCTCCAGGCCATAGAGCTGCGAGGGGTGAACCTGATGCGGCAAGAGGGTTGGCAGGCCGTGCTCCGCGTTGAAGAGATAGACCTCCCGCCACAGGTCAAGCATCCGGCGCAAGGCCAGGTAAAGGAAGTTGCCGCTTCCACAGGCTGGGTCAAGAATGCGCACTTGGGAGAGTTCGGCCAGCCACGCATAGAGCTTGTCTTGCATCTGCGCGCGCAGCTTGTTGTAGGCCGCGCCCTTTTGCTTCTCTGCGGCCTCTTCCAGGGCCAGGGCCTCCGCCTTGACGGCTTGCCAACGGGCCTGCAACGGCTCGATAACCACCGGCTCCACAATGAGCAGAATGTCTTGCTTGCTGGTGTAGTGCGCTCCGAGTTGGGAACGCTTGCCGGGGTCCAAGCTGCGCTCAAAGAGGGTTCCGAAGATGGCAGGCTCCACGTTGGACCAGTCCAGCGCGGCGGCGGCGCGGAGCGTGCCCATATCGGCGGAGGTCAGCTCGAAAACGGTATCGTCGCCAAAAAGTCCCCCGTTGAAATGGTGAATCTCATGCGCGCCAAAGATGTTTCCAGGGGTTGCCATGGCTGCAAAGAGTTGGCGCAGCATACGGGTGAAGACTGCGGGCTTGGCGCGATTGCGGTCAATCATCTCCCGGAAGAGATGGTCCGGCAAAAGGCCGATGCTGTCGGCAAAGAGGCAGAAGAGCAGCCGCATGAGGAAATGGGCTACGTCTTGGGGTTCTGTGCCGCGCTGCTCAAGACTCGTGGCCAGCTTGGCAAACTCAGTTGCCGCCGCTTCCGTGACGCGAGCTGAGGCGCGCTCCGGGCGGAGTTGCTCAGGCTCGGTGAAGGCGTCTTTCAGAACGTCCAGCGGAGGCAGGGCGCATTGGGCCGAGGGCGCGTTCGTGAGCAGATCGTCCAGAGTGAAGCGGTAAGTGTGCGGGCGGGTGCCGGTGAAGTTGGTATGGACCTCGAAAAGATTTTGGTCGCAAACCACCAGCAAGGGAGGATTCTCCAGGTCTTCCCGATAGTCATTGAGTTGGAGGTAGGCCGCTTTCAGGTCTTTGTGTTTGCCCTTGTACTCCCATCCGAAACAGCCGCGCTTCCACACATCGGCAAAGCCCTTGCCGCCGTGCGCGGTCGAGACATGCTTCTCAAAGGTGAAGGCGTCTCCGGTGGGATCGGCGGCGGCGGGATGCGGCTGGTGGAGCACTTCGCAGAGGTCAATGAAGTGAGATTGCGCGGCGGCGCGCTCGGTAAGCGTGCTGGCCTTCCAGCGGGTGACGAATTCAGCGAGCGATAGAGGCATGGGCGGGTAACTCTTAGGGTGAAGATCAATTCTCGCAGAGGGGGGCGGGTTTGGGGAGTATTCGGCGGGATGCTCCCAGGCGTTGCAGGCAACGTCACGGCAACGTTGCAACAGGCTCTTGGCTCTGGTGCTGGCTCCGGTAGTACGTGCACCGCGCTCAAATCGGGTAAGGTGTACGTACAGCGTGCTCATATGTGCGTCCGGTGTGCGCGCGGCGGCGAAGTCACTTTTGCAGAGCACACTTCACCCTATTTTCCTGCTTTTGCTCTTAAAACCAATGCTTGATTCCGAGGGAGCAAAGCAAAGGCTGGGTAAGGAACCCGGTCTCTGCCAGCGCGGTAACGGTATGCCGTCATCGTCGGTCGCTTTGCAGCCGCTGTGCGGATTGGCTATTGACGGCTCCCTCGGAAGTCGTCTCCCCTAACGATGTCCCACTGGCGCGGTCGCCTACTGGCACCGGCTGCACTCTCAGGCGCAATCCCGATTGACGCAGCGATTGAAGCGAATGGTTCCCGTTGTCTTAGGCAGCCTTTGACCTTGAACTCTCGTTGCATTTCCGGCTTGCATTGATTCGAGCGGCAATCCAGGCGTTGACCTCAGACTCCACCCAGCCCACTGCGCGCGCGCCCAAAGCAACTGGCGAAGGAAACTCCCCTACCGCCATTCGGTTGTAGAGTGTGCTCCTACTGAGGCCGCACCGCACCTTGACCGCTTGCAGGCGAATAATCTTCTCTGGATTGTCCAATTCGTACTCTCCCGTGGTGAGACAAGCTAACAACGTCCATCTGTGCCCACCATGCACCAGAATCGAAAAAGCGCGCAAATACGCCGTATTCTGAAGTTTTCGAGGGAGTTTTCCACAGACTTTTCCACAGAGATATAAGGCGATTCCAGGCCGTGAATGCAAGTGGCTCGGCTGTTGCAGGCGAATAGGTAGGCTGGTGAATCCCGGCACGGCGGAACACCGCAAGGCGCGGTTCTGAATTCGGGGGCTACTCTCCTTCGGCCTTAGAGTAGCGGGGGCCACAGCGCGGCGCTCGTGGTCAACGCCCCCCGGCTGGTGCGCTAGGCCGCCCCGCCTCCGAAGTTGCCCACGATCACCTTGGATTCATTCACGATGCTATCCACGTAATCAGCCCACCATTGCAGCATCTTCTTACGCTGCTCTGCGAACTCGGCAACGATGTAGACGGCTCGAATGCCCCCGGCCTCGTGGCTCAAAGCCTTTTCGATCACATCACTATTGAAGCCATGCTCCGTTAGAACGGTTGCGCCCGTTCTGCGCAGATCGTGAATGGTGAGCGGGTCCATAGCGAACGTGAGGCCCTCCAGGGCTTTGTTGAGCGCGTTTGCGGCAAAGGGCTTTATGAGGCTTCCCCGCCCCGGCATCACCAGTTCGGAGTCACCGGCAAGGGCTTTCAACTCACGGAACATAGCGGCCACTTGCGCAGACAGGTAAACGATGTGCGGCTTGGCTGTCTTTGCATTCTCCTCCGGTATGAGCCATTCCCCGGCCTCAAAGTCCACATGCTCCCATCGCGCCAGCAACAGTTCCGACTTGCGGGATAGGGTCAACAGGATGATATGCAGCGCCAGTTTGAATTGCCGCCTGATGTTCGATTGGTAGACGGTGCGCAGATAAAGGCGAATCTCGCTCGGAGTGAGCACACGGGACCGTTTCCGGGCTTTGCCAATAAACCGGGTTGCCACCATCACGGCGGGATTTATGGTCACCAGTTGAGTTTCAATCGCATAGGCAAACATCTGCTTTAAGACGTTGCGCAGTTGCATGGCCGCTTGTACCTGTCCATTGTCCCGCTTGCGGTACACCAGCGCTTGCACGTCCAAGGCGTTTACATCTTTGAGAGCCTTTTCCCCAAGGGGGGGGAAAATCTCATTGTCCAGATAGCGCCGAATGGCTTTCGGGTCTTTCCACCGCTTCACCACTTGCTCTTTGAAGTACCGCTCTCCAAACTCTTTGACAGTGGGATTAGTAGAGCGGCCCGCGCGCCGTTGCTTCGCTTCCACGGCGGGAGACTTGCCACTTGCCACTTGCGCCGCGAGGTCGTCTCGCTTCTCCCGCGCCTTTCGCAAGGTCAGATCGGGATAAGCCCCAAGAGCCACCTTCCCTCGTTTCCCATCGGAGGAATACCGATACAGCCAGGACATTTTGCCGCTTGGGAGTACGTCCAACGAAAGCCCCCGGCCATCGCTCACCATGTACCGCCCTGCCCTTGGCTTCAAAGCCTTGATTCCCGCGTCTGTGAGTGCCATTTTGTCCTTTCCCTGTGTCTCCGGCATTCTGGAGACACATGCCCGTCTGGAGACACGCTGGAGACACATACTGTTTTGGCTCTCCGTGTCTCCTGTTGGACATAGTAAGACACTAAATTCCTATTATGCAAGGTGGTATGCAAGGTTTCTACATTCCGTTGGACGCTCTTGGAGGCCGGTCTATTTTCCGATGCAGAAGGTGGAGAATATGAGGGCCAGGATGTCGTCGGAGGTGGTTTGACCGGTGAGCGAGTCCAAAGCCCAAAGGGCTCGGTAGAGATCCAGCAGGATCATTTCGTGCGGAACGGCTGTCGCGTTGGCTTGGGCAGCGTCGGCCAGGGCGGCCAGCGCAGTAGCGACGGCTTGTTGGTGGCGCAGGCTGGTGAGCAGTCCCGGCTCCGAGGCGGCGCCGCCGGTGGCTAGCGCCAGAATCCGCTCGCGCAAAGCAGCAATGCCCTCGCCGGTGAGCGCGGAGGTGCGCAGCACTGGCAGTCCAGCACACTCCAGGAGCGGCAGGTCCGATCCGGCCAGGTCGCTCTTATTCACTGCCACCACAGCGGGGCGGTCCTGGACAGCAGCCAGCAGCCGGTGCTCTTCGTCGTTCAGCGGCTGAGTTGCGTCTAAAACCACGACTACCAATGCGGCGTCGGCCAGCGCCTCGCGGCTGCGGGCGATGCCCAACTGCTCGGCTTCTTCGCGCCCCTCACGCAGGCCGGCGGTGTCTACCAGTTCCAGGGGAATGCCATCGAGCGAAATGCGCTCTGTAACCAAATCGCGCGTGGTGCCGGGAGTCGAAGTCACAATGGCCCGATCGCGCTCGACGAGCCGGTTGAAGAGTGAGCTCTTGCCGGCATTGGGACGGCCGACAATCGCAAGCGTAAGCCCATCGTGAACGATCCGCCCACGTGCAAACGAGGCCTCCAGCGCAACGAGCGGCGGTGTAAGCTCCGCCATGCGCCGAGCTATTTCAGGTCCCGGCGTGACGTCCACATCATCTTCTGCAAAGTCGATGCCGGCTTCCAGCAGGGCGATCAGTTCCACCAGTAATTGCTTCACCGGTTGCACACGCCGGCTGAGCGCGCCGCCCATCTGGCTGGCGGCCTGCCGCGCCTGGGTGAGCGTGTGTGCCTCGATCAGGTCGCGAACCGCTTCGGCTTGGGTGAGGTCGAGACGTCCGGCCAGAAACGCGCGCTGGGTAAACTCGCCCGGTTCGGCAAGCCGTGCGCCCAAATCGATGCAGCGGCGAAGCAGCATCTCCAGCACCACCGGCGAGCCGTGTGCAGCGATCTCCACCAGATCTTCGGCGGTATAGGAGTTGGGCCCGGCAAAGTATGTGACCACAGCCTCATCGATGCGCCCGCCGCCAATGGGGCCGTCCGAGGCATCCAGCACATCGGCCAGGCGAGCCCGAGCGTGTTCGAGCGGACGGCGAAGGCTTACCAGTTGTGCGGCGATGGAGCCCGCCTGAGGACCGCTCAACCGCACAATGCCGATGCCCCCGCGGCCAGGCGGGGTAGAGATGGCGGCGATGGTGTCGGCGGCCTCTGGGCCGCTCAGATTGCTGGTTTTGTTCGCCATGCGGATTTTCCTATTGTAAGGAATCGCTCGCCGCGAGACGCCGCACCACCGTACCATAAAACGCTCGGGTCAGAAATAGGCAAACAAACAGAGAATCGCCATCCCCGATGGAGGTCACCCTCCGAACGGAGGGGCTCGCAACCGTTGCCTCCCTGGCGCGTTAGGATTCAATCAGAGATTTTCCTGGGGTTTCCATGTTGCAACAACCAGCAAAAGAGCTGTCTGGGCCAAATAGCGCTCTTGAATCCGTCGCAATTCGGAATCAGCTGAACCGGCTGCTGGCGCATCCGCTCTTTACGCACAGCAAGCGATATCCGGTGCTTTTGGAGTACATCGTCGACAAGACCCTTTTAGGACACAGCGCCGATCTGAAAGAGCGAACCATTGGAGTCGAGGCGTTCGGGCGCGCGCCCGATTACGGCGTAAACGCCGACCCCGTTGTCCGGACCTCTGCGGCCGAGGTGCGCAAGCGCCTGATTCAGTACTATTACGATCCAGCACATGGCGGAGAGTTGGTGATTGAGCTGTTCGCAGGCTCTTATGTGCCTGCCTTTCGTGAGCCAGAACCCGGAAGAGCCGAGACGATTGAGATCGATGCTGAATCCGTTCAGCCCGGCACTCCTCCAGCCGTCGCCGGGTCCGCAATGCTCAGTGGCGGCGAAATTCTCAAACGCCGCGCCAGTAGAGGAAGATGGATTTTGGCATTGGCCTCGATCCCGGTTGCTTTGGCTGCGGGTATTGCAATCGGCCGATATCGGCCTCCTCAAGCTCCGTCGAGTATTGACCGTTTTTGGAAACCGATCGCCTCAAGTGGACACACTATTACGTATTGCTTAGGCGAGCCAGCCGACGCGCCAGAATCGCAGAGCGCGATATTCGGGGGCGATTCGAGTGTACGAGGCTCAATCTCGGGGCGCTTGAATGTTTCCGATGTGCTTACTCTGGCTCGCTCCATTGTCCCTATTGTTCCCCGCCACGGAGCCTTCCGCGTGCTCCCCGCTTCAGAGACGAGCTTTGCACAACTGCGCGAGGGGCCCGTTGAACTGATCGGCGCATTTGACAATCCGTGGACCTTGCGCGTCACCGAGAAGCTGCGGTTTGGATTTGAATTAAAGGACGGTGTGCGGAAAATAATCGACAGAAAGAGCGCAAATCAGACTTTTTGGACACTTCAGTGGGATGCATCCCATCGGAAGTTGCTGAGCGACTATGCCGTCCTTGCACGCATTCACGACACTACGACAGGGCAGCCTGTCATTGTCGTCGCAGGTATATTAAGCGCGGGTACCGAAGCCGCAAGTGAAGTCCTTTACAACCCTGTTTATCTGAACCTATTGCTCGACAACGCTCCAAAGGACTGGGATCGCTTGAACATTGAGGCAGTGATTGGCACCCACATCATCGACGGGCACTCGGGTCCCCCGGAGATTTTGGCCGTTGAAACCTGGCAATAAGTTCTCGCTTCCCAACTTCGCAAAAGACGGTATGATACATTGCCGATAGCGGGAGCCAATGCAAGAGGCAAACCTGCCTGACTTAAAGACTTAAGCCCATGCGCCCCGGATCGTTACCCGTTGAAGCTTTTCTCAGCTTCTTGGCCGCCTTAGAGTTTGAGTGTCCGGAAGGGGTTTTTAGGCAAGCGTCTACGAGATGCGGCAATTCCCTTCCAGTTGATTCGAGGAGACATACTTGAAGCGTTCAATCTACATAGGGTTCGTGGTGCTTTCCGCAGTTCTTCTCGCAACCATAGAAGTGTGGGCGCAGTCAGCTTCTCAGCCTGTCTGGCAGGGAGTCCTGCACAACGCCGCTGGAGCTCCCATTCCCGCAGCCAAGATCAAACTCGCCGGCAGCGGCGCACACTCCGAAGCGGCCACGACCGCCGACGGACAATTCCGGCTGGAGCCCCTGCCACCGGGGCAATATCGGCTCACGGTGCAGGCCAATGGCGGCAAGGTTGAGTACGCCCAGCCCATCGATCTTGCACTGGCTGCGCCAGCGGTCGTTCTCACGCTTTCAGGTCGCGGCGAACTGACCGTTGCATTGCTCAAGAGCCAGGCCGCGACCGGCGGTCAGGAACTTTCAAGCCAGGCGGTGAGCGAATTGCCGCTCAACAAGCGCGACTTCAGCACCCTGCTGCTGCTGGCCGCGGGCACCATGACCGACGCCAACGGCGCAACGAACTTCACTGCCCAGTTCGCCATCAACGGGCAGCGCGGCGTCGAGGCGACCTTCGCCATGGACGGCGCGGACATCAGCGATCCGGAGATGGGCGGGGCCACCTTTTCCAACTTCAACGTGGACGCGGTGGAGGGCATCGACTCCAGTTCCGGCTGGATGCCCGCGGAGATCGGCCGTGGCGCGGCTGGATTCACCAATATCCATACCCGCTCCGGGGCCAGCGGCTTTCACGGGTCTCTTTTTGAATTCGTCCGCAACTCCGCCTTCGACGCTCGCAACTACTTCGACCATCCAACTCCTGCTTACCCCGGCCGCATTCCGCCCTTCCGCCGCAATGAGTTCGGCTTTACCGGCGGCGGGCCGATCTTCATCCCCCACGTCTACGACGGACGCAAGCGCACCTTCTACTTCACCCAATACCAGGGCTTTCGCCAGGTGCTCGGCACCACGCAGGTGATGCCTTTGCCCACAGCAATCGAGCGCTCCGGCGTGGATATGATCACTTACCCGGACGGCTCAACCGATACCCTGACCGTGCCGGTCGACAAAGGCATTGCCGCAGTGATGGCCCGCTATCCGCTGCCCAACGATCCGACCGGGCCTTTTCAGGCCCACACCTACGCGACTGCGTCCAAAGTGGCCACCGACGCAAACCAGTTCTCCATGCGCCTGGACCACAAGTTCTCCGCCAAGGATCAGTTCTTCGCGCGCGTCAACTTCGACAACCTGGCCGGTCCCACCACCAATCCCGATCAGACCGCGATCGATCCTTCTTTCGGAGTTGTCTATACCGACCATCAGCGCAACGCCGTGGCTACCTACACGCGCACCATCTCGCCGCGCCTAACCATCGAGTCGTCGTTGAGCGTCACGCGCTCAACACCGGGATTCCCCACTCCCAATCACACCGATCCCGCGGTCAAGTTCAACGACGGCTTGTTTGAAGCGTTCAACTCTCCGGCCGGGTCGGTGATGCAAGCCTACGGCAATCTCTTCCAGGGCCGCCAGAACGTTGCCTTCACCACCGCCCGGCATGCCTTCAAGGCGGGCGCCGAAGTGCGCCTGAATCGCGACACCACGTACTTCGGCATCAGCCCCAACGGCGAATACGACTTTGGCGGGGGAACGGCATACGCCACGGAAGCAATCCCCTCGAAGAGCGGCACACACGACATCCACGCCGGCGATCCTCTTCCCGACACGCTCTCCGGCTTCCTCTCCGGAAGCCCCTTCGCTTACAGCGTGGCTCTTGCACCGCCCAGCATTTCCGGCGGTGCGCATATGGGGCCTGCAGCCATCAGCCGCAACAACTTCAACTTCTTTCTCGAAGACACATGGAAGGTCACCAGCCGCTTCACCTTGGACTACGGCCTGCGCTGGGATCTTTATCAGCCGATCACCGAGCGCGCCCACCGCACATCGAGTTTTTTGAACGTCAACGGAACGCAACAGTTTGTCATCAATCCGCAGCCCGGCTATCAGACCGACTGGAATGGCTGGGAACCGCGCGTTCAGGCAACCTGGCAGGCTAGCAAGAAGATCTCGGCTCACGCGGGCGGCGGCATCATGGTCGTCCCGCCTAACATATGGCAGGATAACTTCCTTACTGGCTCGACCCCCTTTGCCATTTACCCGCGCCTGCTGTCCGCATCCAGTGCTCCTATCTCTTACGGCTTCCAGCTCACGCCGGCACAACTGCCCAAGGTTTACACGCCAAGCGGCGCTGACATCCTGGCCGGAAGCACCAAATCCATCGCGCCCAATACCGTGATGGATGTAGACCGCTTCGAAAAGGACATGGCGGCGCTCACCGCAGGCCAAGTGGTCAGCGCGCTCAACCTCAGCGGCATCGACCGCTCCTTTGATAACGCCACGCTCTACACCTGGACCGCCGGCGTAGAGCGCAAGTTGGGCAACCTCACCGCGGACGCGAGTTATGTGGGCACCGCCGGCGTCAAATTGCCCCGTTACAGCTTTCCCAACGCCTATCCCGGCGCGTCGCCCGCCTTTGCGCCGTACACGCAATTCGACAGCGCGGGCAACGTTACCGGCGGATTTGGCGTAGAGAACATTATCATCGCCAACGCACACTCCACCTATCACGCATTGCAAACATCGCTCTCCGGAACCGTGGGACACGGAGGCCCTGGCATCCAGGCGAGTTATACCTGGGGTAAGTCGATTGACGACACCAGCCAGGTAATCGGCGGCACCGGATCGACCGGCGCGGTCGCCTCGGGCTTCTCGCAGAACCCCTACGACACCCATCCCGAGAAGGCGCCTTCGGCCTTCGACGTCACGCATGGATTTGGCTTGAGCCTGGCGCAGGACATGCACTTGCAAAAGGTCGGCTTTCTACGCCCGGTCAGCAGAAAGGCCACTGACGGTTGGGAGATGTTGAGCATCTCAAGCATCAGTTCAGGCTCGCCCTTCACTGTCTTCTCTGGCATTCAGCAGACTGGGGCGGGCTCAAACGGTGTGGACCGCCCGGACCAGATCGCCGCGCCGCATCTCTCCACCGCGCGCACCGACCGCCAGGATTACTTTGGCCAGGGCGCCAACAACGCCACGTCATTCTTCTCCATCCCAATCCACGTGGCTGGCGGCACCGGCCCCAATCAGGGACGCTTCGGCACCGTGGGCCGCAACAGCTTCCGCGGGCCTGCCTTCTACAACTTCGACTTTGCATTCATAAAGGACACACCCTTCGGACGCCGTTCAAGCGGCGCAGAACGCATGGACTTGCAATTCCGCAGCGAGTTGTTCAATCTTTTCAACATCGTCACCATGGGCCTCCCGGCCAACATCCTGAATGGCTCTGGCTTTGGTGAGATATCGAAAACCGCCGGCAACTCGCGGCAGATTCAGTTCTCGCTGAAGCTGATCTACTAGAGCAACTCTCCCGTTTGTATACAGCGATGGGAGCCCCACCCCAGCCGCGTTCTTTTAGGTTCGCGGCTGGCCCGCATCTCTCACCATGCCATCGCCGACGGTAGAGTTCGCTGGCTTGGTGCACGCGCCGGAGGCGCAAGATCGTGCCCCTGCGATTCGCCGCGAGAAATGCAGGTTAGCCCCTGATGGACGTCCTAAATCGTCGAAAGAACATCCCTCCGCGGCGAAAGCCGTCCTATCTTGAGCCTCTCTGGCGGCGCCCTTCGACTTTGCTCAGGGCAGGCTTTGAAGGCGTGCCCTTTCGAATCTCTTGTTCCTCTGGGTTCATCGGCTTGATGCAATTGCCTTGTCGGATGCCGGTTTGCTTCGCCCCGCTCGCTTTGCTATAAAGGGGTCCGGCAAACCGGCGGCTTTCAATGCGCCTTGCCGCGAGGAAATGGCATGACATTCAGTCGAACCGCAAACATCGCCCGCCTGCTGCTGGCGTGCATGATGCTCACTTTCTGCGTCCATCCGTCGCCCGCACAACAACCCGCTGGCCATGCACTCGATATGACGGTGGTCAAGCCCGAAACTGTGGGCTTCTCTTCCCCGCGGCTGGAGCGGTTGCACGCGCTCATGCAGCAAGCCGTAGACAAGAAGCAGGTGGCCGGCATCGTCACCATCCTGGCGCGCCACGGCAAGGTGGTGGACTATCGCGCGTATGGCCAGCGCGACATGGCCAGCGGCGCGCCCATGACCAAGGACGCGATCTTCCGCGACTTCTCGATGACCAAGCCGGTCACCGGTGTGGCCATGATGATTCTTTACGAGCAGGGAAAGTGGCTGCCGTCGGACCCCATCTCCAAATTCATTCCGGAGTTCGCGCATCTCAAGGTCTTCAAGGGTGTCGATGCCGGCGGCAAGATGATCCTCGTCGATCCCGAGCACGAGCCGACCATGCGCGAGCTGATGACCCACACGGCTGGCTTTACATACGGTTTCTTCGGCGATACGCCTGTCGACAAGATGTACAAGGATGCCAATCTTCTCGCTTCGAAGAATCTTCAGGACTTCATCGAGAAGCTGGCAAAGATTCCCTTGCTCTATCAGCCGGGAAAGGGCTGGACCTACTCAATGTCCATGGACATTGAGGGCTACATCGTTGAAAAGCTCTCCGGACAGCCGCTTCCCGAATTCATGAGCGGGCAGATCTTCACTCCCCTTGGCATGAAAGACGCGGGCTTCTTTGTTCCTTCCCGCAAGCGTGAGCGGTTCTCGGCGCTTTACCGCACGGGACCAAGCGGCGAACTGGTGGCCGATCCCAGCGCCAGCCGCAGATCTGGCGATTACGACGTTCAACCGCCCATGCCCTCGGGTGGCGGCGGCATGGTTTCTACTGCGGAGGATTACTACCGCTTTGCGCAGATGCTGGACAACAAAGGCGAATTCGAGGGCCAACACATTCTGGCGCCCGCCACCGTCAAGCTCATGACCTCAAACCATGTGCCTACGGAACTTCTCACCGGCCAGTACGGCATCGGTTCTCAACTGCTGCGGCCCGGCTTCGGGTACGGCTACAACTGCGCAGTCGTCTTCGACCCGCCAGAAGCAAATTTGCCTGAGGGCAAGGGAACCTTCTTTTGGGATGGCGCCGCCGGCACCTGGTTCTGGGTCGATCCAACCAACGACATTGTTTTCGTTGGAATGATCCAGCGCATGGGCGGTGGGCCGAACAGCGTCAACCTGCAATACCTGAGCCGCTCTGTCGTTTATCAGGCGCTGCTCGATCCGGCAAAGTAAACCGGCAACGATACGCAGTGCAGCTTTCGTGCGGGTGCAGACCATCGGCACGCACCTGAATTGCGCGGCATCTTCTAGTACTTTCATGCGGTGGTGCAGGCGGCGGCAAAGATTCTATTGAATCTTCGCCGCCGCCTGCCGATAGACTCGCAACCTGGAAGTTTCGGGCCGGGCGGCGAAGGGAAGTTGGCCAGTGGACGCCGCCGAAACTGTTTCGGAACGTCTCGGTGACGAAATCCGGCAGGACCAACAAACTATTGTTGACGCCGCGTGAATCCTGGGCGTAGATTGTTCTCGTACGGAGAAGGAGGGCTATCCAAAAGATGCAGAGAGTCTCTTCGAGCAGTACGATACATGAGGTGACTGAGGGCTAGGGCATCGCGCTCCAGACCCCAAGGTTGCCCCGGCGGAGAAGCTTCAACCGCATGGGACGCTACCGCATTCTTCACGTATTTGCGCATCCCTCGACCCGTTGTGCAGGGTGGCTGTTCTTTGAATGGAGCGACGCGTCTGTCGCCCAAGGAACCCGGTCTACCGGGTAAAGCCATCGAACCTTCGCGGCTTGGGAGCAGAAGTGAAAATGCTCCGGCACTCGCGGCAGCGCGATGGCTTTCGTCCAATCCACTCAGTTCACCGCGACGGCCTGGGCAATGTCCCCAGGCCGTCGTTGTTTGCATCGAAAGAATCCCAAGGCTAAAACAGAAAGAAGACCATGATCGATCACTGGACTCGAAGGCAGTTCTTGACGCGTGCGGCAGGTTCCGCCGCTTCAATGGCTCTTTTGAATGTGAATGAAAGAGCGCTGGCCAATGGCGTGAAGGCGCCCGGCCTGCAAGGTAGATTCCTGACCCACGTTTCCGTCGTGCGCGTAAACCAGATCGAGGTCACGCCCACCCGCTCCATCGGCGAGGACGAGGCCCCTGACAACCGCCCGGCGCACATCCGTTCGCGCCGCGAGGCCTTTGCGCGCGGCTGCCCCAAAGGGCGAATGACCTGGGCGATCAGCTGGCTTGCGCTGATAGACACCCGCGAGGAGTACAAGGAAGCGCGCCGGCTCCTCGCTTCCTATCACGACAAGTACGGTGACGAGATCACGTTTATTCCAGGCGGTTACTTTGCGCCCATGTTCGACACACGCGAGCATAACCGGGAGACGATTCACAAGGCGCTGCGCATGGTTTCAGAGATGGTCGGCGGGGGCTATCGCCCCGAGTGCCTAGTGGCAGGCTATCTCGACGCCGAGAACCAAAGGTTCCTCGACGCCGACGAGGGCATCCATGTTTGCCAGGGGCAAATATGGAGCCAGCATGCGATCGATAACGGAGATGGTGACGGCGGCATCTGCTATCCCTACTACCCCAGCCGCGAGCACTACCTCAAGCCTGCGCAAGGCGCCGCCGACTTTATCGACTGCGTCTGCCTTGACGGCTGGACCTGCGACTTTCTTGCCGCCCGCCGCGACGGCTTCCAGGGCGGATTCAACAGCCGCATGGGTGTGGGTCCCATCGAGACCGTCGGCAACCTTGGCAGAGACGTTGGCCGCAGAGAAATGATGGACACCGCCGCGATGCACTTTGACCGTGGCCACGCCCTGAATGGATTCGGCTTTGTAACTGGAATTTGGGAAGTGTCTATTGGGCACGACGAGGACCTTGCCTGGTGGTTGCAGACCGTGCAGGAAAGGTGGCCCGATACACAAGTCATGAGCGAGGGTGCCTTCGGCTTGGAGTGGCGAAAACACACGACCGACAATTCACAGCTTGATTACCGCTTCGATGCCAAAGGAACCGGTGCGCCGGGATCCGAGAAGGAATTGGAGATCGAGTGGTTCATGAACCGCGAGTTCCGTTTGGGCCTGCTGAAGAACTGGACCACAGGCGCCCCGCCCTTGGCGATCGATTTCACGCGCTACGATCTGCCGGCGCACGAGCCGCAGACCATGGAGCGCGAATGGAGTTTGATGAACGTGCTGAATCAGAAAGGCACTCGGCCCCAGGACAAGCCGATCCGGCTTGGACAACTCGCCGCCGAGGATCAAAGGCGTATCTTTGCCCGTTATCCGGAGTTGAAGAAGCTGGCGTGAAGGAATCGCGCGCAATCGGTCCGATCAGGCGCCATTCTTGATCCGGACTGAGAATGGCGTTGGGTTTTCCCCGCCCTTTCCGCACAAAACGCGGAAAGGGTGGAGCACCCAATTGTTCTATTTAGGGGCCGAATCCGTAGCATCGCGCCACGCTGGCGAGCCAACTACCCACTCGTTGATGGAGTGCTGTTCACGGCAGTCCAGGCACACAGTGGTCGCGAATTGCTTGCCGCATTGCGGACAGATACCGCCGGATTGAAATGTATCAAATGTCTGGCCGCAATTTCCGCATTGCCAATACGCTCCCAGCGGTGGCGCCGTGCGGCAGCTTGGGCAGGCAAATCCCTGCCTTCGCGGAAGCCTGGCGATCTTTAGCAGAGCTTGCGCATGACGCAGCCCTCCCCAGCAATTCATCAGCATGAATGCGGAAATCGCCGCGAGCCAGATCGAGTGCCTCAACAAGGCCAGTCCGATGAACCCCACAATGCCAAGCAAGCCGAGCACCGTGGCTACCATCAGGCTACGCGCGCGCCCCATTACGAACCACAACAGCGAACGCAGAATCTGGCCACCGTCGAGCGGATAGATCGGTAGCAGGTTGAAGACCAGCAGAGAACCGTCAATCCACAGCACCGCCAACAACAGATGATAGGCATCGGGCATGGTGTGCGCCCATCCGTTCGCCCGGCACATTGCAAATGCCGCGAAAAGCAGCGGCAGCAGTGCCACGTTGACCAGCGGCCCCGCCGCAATGCTCCACAGTGTCGCGCCCGGCCGCTGCGGAGGATTTACATACGCCACCCCGCCCAAGGGCCAGAGCACGATCTGGTCCGCCGTTCCTCCCACCGACCGGCAAGCCAGTGCATGCCCGAATTCATGCATTAACACAATCGCGAAGAGCGCCAGATACTCCAGCACGCTCCAAACGATTGAGCTGTAGCTGCTCTTCCATCTCTCCACTTCATACATCGCGACAACAAACCAGGACCAATGCAGAAACAGATCGACCCCGGCAAAGCGAAACAGATGGATGGAACCTTGGCGAATACTTGGCATTTGGGTAGCTTACTTCATTTGGATTGCTCGATGCGGCAAGCGGCCGGGCGCGAAGGAAGGGCACGTTGCAGCGCTTTCATCCCCGGCAACGGCGAATTGCGAACGAGATGAACCGGAGGCGAGTGCGCCAACAAAGCTCCGAACCCTGTCATTCCGCGCGGGGCGCATTGGAGTCGAAGGACCTGCATTTGC
>Ga0181520_10006621_pt1 | contig 17585 bp, 10 predicted proteins | sample PEATcosm2014_Bin_29_FD_132451 | JGI IMG/M metagenome (GOLD analysis project Ga0181520, IMG submission 132451) | Peatland microbial communities from MTU Mesocosm Facility, Houghton, MI, USA - PEATcosm2014_Bin02_30_metaG | ecosystem: Environmental > Terrestrial > Soil > Wetlands > Peat | place... | reverse complement strand
TCAAAAAAGTGCACAGCCCCATAGATGTTCCCGTGGTCGGTCATGGCGACAGACTTCTGCCCCAGCGTCGCCACGCGGTCCATCAGCTTGGTCAGGTCGCAAGCCCCGTCCAGCAACGAGTACTCCGTATGCAAATGCAAATGCGTAAATTCGGTCATGATTCATTACGATTCTAGTCTTAGGTCCTGTCCTTTCCGTGGAAAACTGGGCTTAAATCCAACAAGGGACTCCCGCTTTCCGAGCCAATGAATTGGGTGGGCGAGGTGGAACAGTTTTGTTTGCCCTTGAAATGATGCGGATGACGTTTTACGCTGGGCTCATCGACCGAGGGAAGGAGACAGCTAAGCATGATTGAAATCGCGAGTATTGACTGGGAGACCGTTGTCAAAGGGTTGGGAGCTGCGGTTGCAGTTGTCGCTTCTTTTGTTCAGGTTCGCAGCATGATACCGCCCTCCAGAACGCGACTGAAGGCCGACTTGGAAATCCTGAAGCTATTAGATCCGTCCGACGAGGCCAGTCAGGTGGTTCGAGCGCACACGACGCGAACGATTCAGCGCTTGTATGCGCCGAGCGAACGCACGTCGAAGTTCACCGTATATGCCTGGGACGATTTTATCGCTGGCCTGATCCTCCTCCCGGGATTCGCGATTTGGACGGCATACCTTTTCAAAGACGGTCACTATTGGTGGATCCCTTTGACAGGTTTCGGGGCGTTTGCCGGGTTAGGTGCCGTCTTGAACGGACTTGATCCCAAGAGTGCCAAACCAAAGGGCGGATGAAACGAAGCCCAAATCGGCTGGGTGAGCGTGGCGCGCCGCATCCTTGGCGTGGCCGGGGTTCCCACGGACAGGTCTTCGTCCGTGGGGTGGCTGGGCGAAAAGTGGGAAGTCCACGAACCCCAACAGCAACATTCCTTCTGGTGCACTCGACACGGCCCGTCCAGCCGTGTACGATTTCTGGCAACCGGGAACCACCTCATTGAGAGGAGAGCCCCATGCGTCGGAGTCTTCCCCTTCGCCAAGAACTGCATGATTCAATCCAGTCCGAGCTTGCTGAGCGCACAAAAGCGCATCAGGCCCGCATCGCCGCATTGAAGGCAAAACGGTCGCAAATGCTGGCCGCAAAAGCCGCGCCGCCAGTAGAGCCGCTGGTCCTCCTTGCCCACGGCGATTCCTGGTTCGACTACCCGCTCAACGGAAACGACATATCGCTTTCAAGCACGGACGTGATTGCACAGCTCGGGTTGATGGGCGCGATCAATCCTTTGATTCAAAACATCTCCCACTACGGCGATGCCACAACCGAGGAGATGTCTGTGCCTAAGCAGCAAAGACTCATACAGAGTCTCCAGGATCAAGCCAATTGGTCGAATGGAACCGGCCCCGACGCCATTCTCTTTTCCGGCGGCGGGAACGACATTGCAGGAAATCAGTTCTGTATCTTTCTCGACTTTGTCGGTCCTAACACAAACGGCCTTAACCCTTCCCGCTTCGAGGGTGTGCTCGACATGGTCGAGGCTTCCTACAACGATCTGTTCGCTTTCCGAAACAAATTCGCGCCCGGCGTCCCGATCTTCGGTCATAACTACGACTTCCCAATTCCGAATGGGGTCCATCCAATCTGTGCCGGTCCATGGCTTAAGCCTTCTCTTGACTTTGCCGGCTGGACCACTGCACAAGGCACGGCGATTCTGCATCAGGCTCTTATCGACTTCAAGACTATGCTGGCCGGTCTAGAAGCCGTTCCGGAGAATCTGTTCACCTTGGTCGATACCCAAGGGGTGCTTGCTCCCGCCGACTGGGCAAACGAATTGCATCCTCACCCTGATGGATTCAAGAAAATTGCCTCGAAGTTTGTCGATGCATTACAAGCCCATTTTCCAGGAAGAATCTAGATCCAGATGCCGGGCGCTTCATCCTTCGCGTGGCCGGGGTCCCCACGGACAGGTCTTCGTCCGTGGGATGGCTGGGCGAAGGGTGGGAAGTCCACGAACTCAATGCGCGCAGCGCGGCTGCCGCACCGGAGGTGGCCGAAGGCGTCTGCCTGGACAGCCTGCCCTGAGCCTGTCGAAGGGGCCAGTCCTTGCAGTTTATTTCCTCACTTGGTCGCACAATGGTTCTCAGAAGTCTTCCGCTAAATCATCGTCCCGGCACGTCCTCTTTGCACCGCCTTTCAGCCGGAAGATGTCGGCAGAGGCAAAACGCCACGTAACTCCTTATCCTGGAATATTTTGCAGGGAACTTCTTTGTTTTCAAGATTTTACAGCGCAACCCTACCCGTAAGCTAAAGAAAACAAGGAATTTGTTTACAAAATATGGGTGGGGGTACGGTGTGCCGGATGTGTAGTCCTGCGTGCACTCTGCAATGAGTGGGAAACCACGAATCCCATGCGCGATGCGCGGCTGCCCCACCGCAGGTGGCTACTCGACTCCCAGCACCTTCACAATCACGCGCTTCCGTCTCTGCCCGTCGAACTCGGCATAGAAGACCCGTTGCCAGGTTCCCAGGTCCAGTTTGCCGTTGGTCACCGGAAGGGTGGTTTCGTGGTGCAGCAGCAGCGACTTCAGATGCGCGTCGCCGTTGGTTTCGCCGGTGCGGTGATGCTTGTAGTCGGGCCGCGCCGGAGCCAGCTTCTCCAGCCAGACCCCGATATCCTCAATCAGCCCGCCCTCCAGGTCGTTCACGTACACCGCCGCCGTAATGTGCATGGGCGAAACGAAGCATAAACCGTCCCGCACGCCGCTGCGCTCTACAACGCGCTCGACTTCGTCTGTAATGTGCACCATCTCCCGCAACTTTTTTGTCTCAAAGACCAGATACTCCGTATGACTTTTCAAGTTTCGTCTCCTTGGACATTTTCCAGCTAATTCCAGTCATTCGTCTATTCGGCCATTCGTTGCAAGACGGCCTGCTGGCCAAAAATCATGCCTGTCTGTCGCCTGAATGACATTTTAGCGGCGCTCGGCGGCTAAGCCAGTGGAGTGGAAAGCCTCCTCTTTTCAGCAAGAGCATATCGACTACCCAATACGCGGTGAGACCATAAGAAGGAGGGTGGATTATGACTCGTACTACACGTCGCAGTGTCTTGAAGATGGCCGGCGCAAGCGCGGCTGCACTTTCCATGGGAACGAGAGCATTACATGCCAGCCAAATGCCTGGCCGACCTTCTACTGCGGCCACAGAGTCGCGGGCTAATCAATCATCAAACGTGATGGCGATTGCAGCGCATCCAGGTGACGCCTTTTTCGCTATGGGCGCGCCAGTCGCCGTGGCAGCACAGTCGGGAGCGAAAGGCTATTTGCTGAGTCTCACGTTAGGAGAAAAAGGGTCTCTCACAATCCCTCCGGCGCAATATGGCGTCTCTCAGCGGGAAGCAGCAGAGAAAGCGGCATCTCAGATGAATGCGGAAGCGCTATTTCTTGGATATGCGGATGGCGAGTTACCAGCTAATGATGAAGTGAAATTTGCCGTCTGCGATTTAATTAGGCAATATAACCCTTCAACGGTCGTAACGCATTGGAAGGGGAGTTGGCATAAGGACCATCGGGCCTGTTACGACATTGTTCAGGACGCAGTATTCTACGCTGGTTTGGCGAGCATTATTCGGAAACTTCCGGCTCATGAAGTAAAGGAGATTTTATTTGCGGATAATTGGGAAGATGCGGCCGGCTTTGTTCCAGATACATATCTGGATATCACTCCTGTATTCGATCGGTGGTTGAATGCATGCGGTTTATTTCCGATGTGGCGAGGCGAAAACGGATTCCGGTACAACGATTACTATGCCAGTCGCGCAGTTACATGTGGATGCGTGAGTAATTTCAAGCAGGCTGTGGCGTTGATGTCGCCTGCCGATCAACGCGTGCGGCATATTCGCTTGCTGTAGTGCAGTGGAAAATACTTCTCCGCGAAGGGGAAGTGATCGGGCCGGGGCCAGTCTTTCTCATTCCTTCGTCAATCGTCGCTGACAGACACCCGGTATCCACCCCACTGACAAAGATCCGTCCGCGGGGACCCCGGTATGCGTCGCTCCTCACTCCTCGAATTGAGAGAATCTGGCTCCCCGCATCGGCCGCCCTAGTAGTGTTAACAGGCCCTGGTCCAAAAGGTAGCTGTATTCTTGGGTTTAGCTCCGGCTCGTAGCTTGACAACCGTTCGAGGCCTGAGCAACGAATGAAAGCGCTTGACAGGAAATGTTGGCGTGGTGGTATATTCTACTAGACAACTGGATGGGGGAGCTTAAGCATGGCTGAACTGCAACAGCTTGACCGCGGCAGTGTGATGCCTCTGCATCATCAGATAGGACTGCGACTTCTCAGTCAGATTCAATCAGGCGTATTTGAGCCTGGCCAGCCATTGCCCCCGATACAGGATATTGCCGTCAGCCTGGGCGTTAGCAACATGACGGTCCGGCAAGCCATTAAGTCGCTTTGCGACCTCGGGGTTCTCTACAGCAAGCAAGGCAAAGGGACATTTATTTCGAAACTTAAACTTGAGAAGGATTTTCGGCAGATACTTTCGTTTACAGAGGAAATGAAATCTCGAGGGTCGACGCCCGGATCAAAAGTCCTCTCCTTCGAGATTTGCCAGCCAAGCTCTGGGGTTATCGAAGCGCTTCGCTTGAGGCCCGATGAGCAAGTGATTCAACTGCGCCGTATTCGCCTGGTGAATGATATTCCGATGGGGATTGAGTGCAGCACTCTACCGCTCAGCCTCTGTCCAGACTTACTTACAACTTTCGACCCGAATACCTCCCTTTATAAAATTTTGACGGAACATTATGGAGTTCAGATAATTGTCGCGGATGAGGTGGTGGAGGTTAGCCAGGCAAGTTCCAAAGAGGCCCGGTTGCTCCGGATCAGTGAAGGGAGCCCAATGTTTTCCTTTACGAGAACCTCATACGTTCAAAGCGGTCAGCCGGTGGAGTTTGTGCAATCGATGTATAGAGGCGACCGCTACAAGATTGTGTACCGCTTGACGCGCCTTAATCGCGAATTGTTAGCGCCACCCATTTCCATATGAAAAGGACTTGGTCCGCAGTTAAGCCTGCATAGAAAGGAAGTGGTTCCATGGCCGAACTAGACTACCTGAATCGGATCACCGAGGTTATCGCTCAGATTCGCGACACGCAGAAGGACAATATAGGGCGTGCAGCACGAGCTTTTGCGGACTCAATCAAATCCGGAGGGCGAGTGTATTTGTTTGGGAGCGGTCACTCGGTTATACCGGTCCTAGACATTTTTCCTCGTTATGGGAGTTTTGTGGGGTTTTACCCCATTTACGATCCGCGGCTCATGTGGTTCAATGTCGTTGGCCCGGGGGGCGCGCGCGAACTTCTGTGGCTTGAGCAGCGTGAGGGTTATGCCAAAGTCGTGCTCTCCAGCTACGAGCTTAGGCCGAATGATTCGCTTTTGACTTTCTCCCATGGCGGCTTAAATGCAGCGGCAATTGAAATGGCGATAGAGGCGAAAAAGAGCGGCGTGACGGTTGTTTCGGTATCTTCCCATCTCAATTACCGCCAGGCTGCCGCAAAGCACTCCACAGGCAAAAAGCTTCCCGATGTATCTGACATCGCGATTGATAACTGTGTTCCCCCTGAAGATGCATTGGTTGCAGGTGATGGCGTTCCTGAGAAATTTGCAGCCGGATCTACGGTGGCGTCTGTATCGATTGCCATGACGCTGGTATCGGAGGTTGGCCGCCTTCTATTGAAAGAGGGGCTGCGGCCCTCCACGTTCGTGTCTCCCAACGTGGGCTTGGCTCCGGATCACAATGAAATGGTATTTAAGGAGTACATACGCAACGTATTCCATAGGCAATGACCGGGAAGCAATTATAGTATCGGCGGATTACTTATTTGTCGCATTGATAACCAGGTGTTATGCGAGTGACATGTGCTATGCCCCATGAGCGCGATGGCTTCTCGAACAGGGGCTTGTCCGTGGAGGCGTGGACGTGAAGAGTTTCAATCCGTGGATTGCAATTTGTGGATTTCTGCTTTTGAACCAGCCAGCGGCTGCGCAGGCCGTCAGGCAGGGAATAACAGATGGCGGGAATTCCTTTTATCCGGCCGCCGTGTGGTACAGCGGAGGGAAGGCCCGTGCCCCAATGCTCGAGAAAATCGACTCCACGAGCGCCGAGCGATGGGGAGCAGACCTGGACCAGATTAAAGCGACAGGCTTCAATACGGTCAAGACCTGGATTGACTGGCAGTCCGGCGAACCAAGGCGCGGAGTGTACAACTTTGACAATTTAAATCTGCTCATGGGCCTTGCGAACGAGCGAGGACTGCGCGTAATCGTCCAGGTATACCTCGATTCCGCACCCGATTGGATTGGCCGACTCTATCCCAGTGGCAGGTTTGTGGATCGCAGCGGCGCCATTATTAACTCGCAATCCGCGCCGGGATATTCTATCGACGATCCCGATGTCAGACGAGAAGCGGTAGCGTTTCTTGAGGCACTTTCGCGGGATGCAAACCAGTCTCCATCCCTCTTTGGCTGGGACGTTTGGAGCGAGCCGCACGTAATCAACTGGGCGGAATTTCCATACCTTGGACATCCTGAATTTGGATTTAATCCCTCGACTCAAGCAAGGTTTCGGAATTGGCTAAAAGTAAAATACAAAACTCTCGACCACCTCAACACGGCCTGGTATAGGAACTTTACAAACTGGGATCAGGTTGAAGCGCCGCGCTTTCCTACCATTCTTTCCTATACTGACTACATAGATTGGCGCATGTTCATTGACGACAAGCTTGCCGGCGACTTGGCGACCCGCGCCGCTGCCATTCGCACCGCCGATAAGGTACACCCCATCACAAGTCATTCCGATGCGCCGAGCCTTTTTACATCTCCGACCGACGGATACGGCGAGCCGGATGATTTCAAGATGTCAGCAAATGCGGACTTTTATGGCACCTCGATGTACCCTATGCATTCGGAGTCAACTCATCCATGGTCAAGCGGAATGCTTGACACGGCCCTCGATTTTTCCCGCTCCGCGGGAAACAGTCTTCATAAGGGGTTTTGGATTGGAGAACTTCAGGCGGGTCAAGGCGCCACGGGGATGCGCATTGCGAGCCCTGTCACAGCTGCTGATGAGACTTTCTGGATGTGGCAGGCAGTTGCGCATGGCGCGCGCGAATTCGCAGTCTATTCCTGGTACCCGATGAGCTCCGGATTCGAATCGAATGGCTACGGACTTATCGATCTGGATGGAACCTTGACGGATCGCGCGCGAGCGGGCGGACAGACCGCGGCCATCATTGCCCGCCACGCTTCCAGCTTGCTCAACGCAACACCGGCTCCCGCCCAGGTTGCAGTTCTTTATAATCGGCTGTCCTACATGGTCGGCGGATCACAACCAAATCTTTCTAAACTCGGAAGCGCGCCTATCGACTCGGCCGTGGGCCTTCATCGTGCTTTCGAGGAAGAACAGATGCCGGTTGATTTTGTTTCGACCCAGGATGTTGCAAACGGAAAACTGGCTCAATACAAGGTCTTGTTTGTTCCTTTTCCCGTGATGCTTTCGGCGAATGTGGCGAGTGGGATCAAGCGCTATGTGCAGAGCGGCGGCACTGTTGTCGCCGAGGCCCGTCTGGCATGGAACGATGAGCGTGGATTTGCCAGCACTATAATTCCCGGACTCGACCTGGATAAGGTGTTTGGCGCTCGGGAGAAAGTCATTCAGCCCGCGGAGAAATCGCAGATTGCCATCGAGCCCTCCGCGAACCTTTCCGGATTGGCTCCTGGGGGATTGGTATCAGGCGCGGCGTTTGAGGAGGATTTGGAGCCTTATCCCGGATCGCAGGTATTGGGGCGCTTTACAGACGGTGAAGCTGCGATAGTTGAAAACTCATTCGGCAACGGAAGGGCTATTCTTGTGGGCTCTTTTGTGGCGCTGGCTTACGACAAATACCCTGACGCAGGCACGCAAAGATTTCTGATTGCGCTTACCAAACTCGCGGGAGTTCGGGCTGAAGTAGAAGTATCAGCGCCTAAGAACTCAGAAGCGATAGAAGTGCGGCGATTGGTTAGAGATGACAAACAGATAGTTTTCGCATTTAACGAATCGAAGGAGACGGTGGATGCTACTTTGTCGATTGCTGTTCCATGGACTCCAAAACATGCCATCGAGTGGACTAATGATCGGGATGTGGAGTTTCACGCTCAGCAAGACAAAGTGATTATGAAAAAGTCGTTTGCGCCAGGAGAGGTTTGGGTTGTCAGCCTGGAGGCGCATTGACCTTATGACAACTTCCGCGCAGCGACATGAGAAGGGGATTTAGCGGGCTGTTTACCACTGAGAGGAATCTGCCTTATGCCTGACTTTGTTCTGGCGGTCGATATTGGCGGTACAAATATCAGAGTTGCCAGAGTCAGCAGCGCCGGCCGCATCAGTCATCGTTTTGAAGCGGCCACTCCTCCCGGCGGCGGAATCGCCGTCATAGATACAGTAGTGAAGTTGCTCGAGCGGGTCCCCAAAAAGAACGTGCGGGCGCTGGGAGTGGATGTTCCAGGCCTCGCCTATAGCAACGGCGATGTCTGGGCGCCGAACATCCCAGGATGGAAGCGCATGCCCCTTGGCAAAAAATTAAGAGAACGAATGCAGTTACCTGTCGTCGTGGAAAGCGATCGCAATGCTTTTGTTGTTGGGGAGACATGGAAAGGCGCAGCGCGCGGTTGCAGCGATGTGGTTTTTCTGGCCATTGGCACCGGCATTGGTGCTGGAATTCTGGCGGGTGGTCATCTTCTCAGAGGCCATGACGGACTGGCAGGATGCATGGGATGGATGGCGGTGCGTGACAAATTCCTTCCCCAGTACTCGAAAGTTGGGTGCCTTGAGAGTCATGCGGCTGGTCCCGGCATTGGCATTGCGGCGAGCCATATCTTAAAGCGCAAGGTGACGGCTAAGGACGCATTCCAGCTTGCGGTCGATGGAGATAAGTGCGCGCAAGAGGTTCTGCGCGAAGCGGGTTGTTATCTCGGTCTGGCTTTGGCAAACCTGGTAAGCACCTTGAATCCAGAGATCATCGTCGTTGGAGGCGGGGTCACCGAGGCCGGAGAATTGCTGTTAAAGTCAGCCCGGGAAACGATGATGCTCTGGGCACAGCCGATTGCGGTCAGGCAAACACGTCTCGTGCGCAGCCGGCTGGGCGGCGCGGCAAGCCTTCTGGGCATGGCTAAAATGGCGCTTGACCAGAGCGAATTCTCTCAGCCTGAATGACTCAGGGACAAGGCAATATTCAAACCGATGACTGAGGGCAACATGCCGCAGCAAGCCGATCGCAGTTGTACCGCTCTGATCTTCACTATCAATGCGTGCATGTTCATATTCGGGATTGTGCTTTTCCTGATGGGGACCCTGTTGCCCACGCTCCATGTAAGCTACGCCGAGGCCGGCAGGCTTGGATCCATCCCCTTGATTGGGATACTGATTGCCACAACCGTCGTGGGTCCGATTCTGGACATTCATGGGGCCAAGAAGATATTAATCCTTGCGCTGATACTTATCGCCGGGTCTCTTGCTCTTATCCCTTCACTCAATGCTTTCTGGCAGCTTGAGTTATGTTGCCTGGCTTATGGATTTGGAGGCGGCATTCTTAATACCGCTGCCAATGCACTGATTGCGGACTTACATGCCAAGAGTAGAGCGAGTGCTTTGAATTTGTTGGGCTTTTTCTTTAGCGCGGGAGCCGTTTTGGCTCCTTTATTGATGTCAATGGCGGGGGGATGGCTCTCGCCTTCGGTCGCACTTCGGTTGCTAGCCGGCATCACGGCCGCGGTCCTCGGTCCTGTGATCCTTTTTCGATTTCCTCCTCCGCTGCAAGCCGGAGTCCATTTTCGAAATGTGATTTCCGTGCTTAACCAGCCAGCGGTGTGGCTGTTTGGACTACTCCTGTTTTTTGAATCTGGAAGCGAAAACTGCATGTTTGTATGGTCGAGCAAGGTCGTCGCCGATGCGTTACATACCACCCCGGGGCGAGGGAACCTTGCACTTGTGGGCTTGGGCGCGGCGCTCGGAGTTGGCCGCTTGGGTGCGGTTTGCTGGCTGCGGTGGCTTGGAAACTTGAGGACAATTTGGCTTTCTGCATCTCTGGTTATCACCGGCATCGTGGTTGCATTGGCCGCCAATGGTCTTACTTCAATGGTGATAGCCATCATAATTATCGGTTTGGGAATCTCTGCGATTTTTCCCACTATCCTGGGTCTTGCCGGGGATCGATTCTCCGCAGAGACAGGAACGGTATTCGGCGCCATTATTGCGCTTGGATTGCTTGGAGGCGTGTCGGGGCCTTCCCTGGGCGCCTATGCAATCAATTATGGGCCACTACATGTACTCTGGATTCCGGCCACTTCCGCTCTGGCAATCGGTATCCTCGCGGCGCTTGCAAGCAGGCACGCTACACACTCGCCGAAGGCGAGGAATCCGGGTTGATTCTACCCTGTTGATTGGGTGACTTCATGAACGCCATTCCGGGCCGACTTCACGATCGCGTGAGGAATGATGTCAGTCGAGCACTCAGTGACCAGGCGTGACCCCATAAACAGAGTTAATCTTGTATACAATAGATTTTACGAGCGGCCCCGTAGCTCAGGTGGATAGAGCAGCAGTTTCCTAAACTGCGTGTCGGAAGTTCGAGTCTTCCCGGGGTCACCATTCCTTCTCAAGAATTGTCTTATCCCAAAATCTGCAGTGCGCGGACCCCGCTGAATCAGCGACAGCTCGAGAGCAGTTTCCAAAACAGAGATTTTGACGCGTTGACATCTCATCTCGTCCCGTCTATAAATGTTGATGGCATGGAATTTCGTTCCATGCCATAACGGCTGCCAGTTCCTTCGGCAGTGCAATCCATCACGGTAATCGCCAGGATGCTCGGGAAGACGGTGAAACTCCGCCACTGCCCCGCAACTGTGAGCGCCCCTGCTTGACTGCCCGTTCTATTGGCACAGCAGGGAACCAGCCAGGGATTTTCGCCATCGGCGGAAGCCCTTAGTTAACCACTGCATGGTGGGCCTTTGAGTCTATCTGTGGGAAGGTGGCTGGGAAAGGCGCAAGTCAGGAGACCGGTCCTCGCGCCCCCAACCCGCTTGCGTTCCGAGGGGAACGAAGGAGCCTTCATGCCTGTTTCCGCGCAATCATTTCCTCGTATTCTCCACACTCAACTGACGCGCATGCTGCCCCGTGTCTTCACAGTATTTCTGCTCTCTGCTGCTTCCGTGCTCTGCTTTGCGGCCTCCATCCGAGGTGTCGTCACGGATGCATCCGGCGCCAAGGTCACCGGCGCCAACGTGGTATTGATCAGCGGCGGCAAGGCCGTCGGCGCAGCCGTTTCCACGGCTGACGGCAGCTTCCAGATTCTCACCGGAGTCCAGGGCCGCTTCTTCCTCGTGGTTTCCGCCAAGAGCTTTCGCCAGTTGGAGACGCCTAGCTTTTACGCCGGCAGACTCGACTCGATCGAGCGCAACGTAGTGCTGGAACCGGAGTGGGTGCGCCAATCCATCGTGGTCACGGCCACGGGCATTCCCACGCCTCAGCCGCAAACCAGCGCGGCTACCAGCGTGCTTAGTCCGCTAGATCTGGCGCTGCGCACCGACCTGGTGAGTGCTCTGCGGCTGATGCCGGGCGCGGTCGTGGTGCAGACCGGTCAACTCGGTGCGCAGACCTCGCTTTTCATTCGCGGTGGCGATTCAGATTCCAACAAAATGCTGCTTGACGGCGTGAACATCGGTGATCTTGGCGGCAACTTTGACTTCGGGCCTCTTTCCACGACAGCCGTAGAGCGTGCCGAGATTTATCGCGGCCCCGATTCGAGCCTCTATGGCGCAGATGCGGCCAGCGGCGTAGTGAGCCTGACTACCCCGCGCGGGACCACCAACTTTCCATCGATTCTCTTCCAGGGCGATGCCGGAAACCTTTCCACCTCGCGCGAGGAACTGGAAGTAGCCGGCGCGCACAACAAGTTGGATTACCTCGGCGCCTTTAGTTGGCTTCAAACCGCAAATGATATTCCCATGGACGAGTACCATGTGGCAACATCGGCCGCCAACCTTGGCTGGCAGCCCAACGGGTCCACGCAGATTCGCGCCACACTGCACTATGGCGTCGATGCCACCGGCGTTCCCAACGCATGGGACTTTTATCAAATCAGCGACGACCGCAAGGAAGGTGATCAGGATCTTTACGTTGGAGCCACGCTGGAGAACCAGACTACGGCTGACTTCCACAACCGCTTTCAATACGGCCTGACACGCAAACGAGAGCAATCGCAGCAGTGGTATCCGGCCGGTATCTGCATTCCCGCCGGAAGTTGCGACGGCGCCGCTGACACATTTACAGGAGGGAACTTCTACGGGCTACCGATCACGATCCAGGGTGCCAATGGCTATAGCGCTGCTGGGCCTGCACTACTTGATTACAGTGTGGCCAACGGCAGCGTCTACCCTAACCGGCTTGACCTGATCTCTAACCGCGATCAATTTCTCTACCAGGGCGACTATCGCCTCACGCCACATCTCATTCTGCTGGCCGGATTCCAATATGAGAATGAGCGCGCCGCCGAGCGCGAACCTGTTTACTTCATTAATGAGGAAATCAATCGCACCAACTACGACTATCTCTTTGGCGCGCACGGTGATTTCAAAAACCGGTTCTTTTATACGTTGGGTGCGGATGTGCTGCACTACCAACTGATCGGCAACGGCATCACGCCCCACGCCGGATTGAGTTTTTATGCTGTGCGCCCGCGAAAGGGCGTCTTCAGTGGAACGCGGCTAGACATGAGCTTTGCGCAGGGTGTGCGCGAGCCAAAGCTGACCGAGGAGTTCGGTTCTCTCTACGACTTTCTGGGGCAGAACGGCGGCCAGGCAATGATTCAACAGGCAAATATTTCACCCATCGAAGCGCCCACGACGCGTACCTGGGAAGGAGGCGGCGAACAGGCCTTTTGGGGCCAGCGAATCATCTTTCGCGCCAGCTATTTCCATAATGAGTTCGGGCGGGAGATTGAGGGCGTGGCACCGCAATTGATCCCCTTCTTGTTGCCTAATCTAACCCCTCAGCAGCAGCAAACTCTGGTGTCGACCCTTGAAAGCGAAAACGCGTTTTCACTGGACCTCAACTCGCTTGCCTTCCGCGCACAAGGTGCAGAAGCCACTGTCGAGAGCGGCATCGGCAAAAACGTCTTTTTCCGCGGCGGCTACACTTACCTGGATTCGGTGGTGCAGCACTCGTTCTCGAGCGACAATGAGGAGCTGATTGGAATCCCTGCCATCACCTTCGCCAACACCGGAATTCCTGTGGGCATCTACTCGCCGCTCGAGGGCGCGCGGCCTTTCCGGCGTCCGCCGCACACGGGATTTCTCACGGCCAGCTATGCAGGCCAGCGGTTCACCGGAGTTTTCACTTCCGCGTTTTCCAGCCGCAGCGACGACTCCACGTTTCTCGGTTACGAAGACATCAACCAGGGGAACTCGCTTGTCCTGCCCAACCGCAATCTCGACTGGGGCTACGCCAAGCTCGACCTGGGCGCAAGCTATAAGCTACTCTCGTGGCTCGCGATATACGGTCAGGCGGAAAATCTCACTGACAATCGACACATTGCCCCCATTGGCTATCCCAGTCTGCCTTTCACTTTCCGGGTGGGCTTGCGCATTCAGTGGACAAAGACGGCTGGCCAGTGAGTGATCTTGAGTACATTAGTAACGAGGTTTTCACCGGGTGCGTTGAGAGCCTCCGAGTTTCGTCCATTTTATCCACATTGGCCGGCTTTTTAAGTTGCGTCCATGAGGGACCAGGGGTACACTACTCTTCCCTCGGCAAATTAGACGTTGTTGCACGAACCAATCCGTAACCGTTCGTGTCTGAGGAGCGGGAAGTCCGACGAAGCTGAGACCAAGGGCGGTGTGCGGCATGGCTGCACGTCGACGATGAAGTGATTGTTGGGCGCCTTTCCACGCAGACAGACGCTCGATGTGAAGATTGCAGCAGTGACGTTCATTGCTGCGGCATAGAGCCGGATGTAAACTGTTATTGGCGCTTTTGTTCCTGGTTTCCAGCCAAACCCGCGAGAGGGCATGAGTAAAAAGGGTTTAGATAGGCCGCTTGGCTCTGAAAACACCCGGGGAACCCATGGGAGATTGTTGTGGCCGATGGCTGGCCCTGCTCCATCGCTCCGTCAAACGGCAGATCCCTGCCGTTTACATTCCATTCATTTCGAACCAGTATATTTTTCTCCAGAAGGGTATCTGAGTCAGTGGTTACCCTGCGAGCAGCAAGGCACCCGCGAGAGACGTGAGAACCAACGGTGCAAGAAGTCCAGTAAGCCCGGCGCGCTACGCGCTGCGCAAGTCACTCACAAAGGGGCGCTGCCGACTACTAACCCAGCGCATTCTCAACAAATTTGCATTTTGGAGAGCCATTATGAGCATCAAACGAATTCATCAGAGCATTTTCTGCCTGATGATCCTCGCACTCTCTGTGTGCCTGGGCACGGTTGCCTTGCATGCGCAGACCTCCACCGAAGGTTCCATCGCCGGAACACTTACTGATCCTTCCGGAGCCGTCGTCAGCGGCGCGGCCGTCACCATTCACAACATGGGGACCAACGCCGAAATCAAGCTGACCACCGACGCCAGCGGCTTTTTCAAAGCACCGCTGCTCGAGCCCGGCACATATAAGGTGACGCTTTCGGCGCCTGGCTTCAGCACCTATCACGCTGATAACGTAATTGTTCAGGTCGGCCAGGTTACCAGTCTTCTGCCGCACCTCACTGTCGGCGCGTCCTCATCCTCCGTCGAGGTTATTGAGCAGGCGCCCGTTGTGAACCTTGAATCACCGGACTTCAGCGAGTCGTTGAATGCCAGAGCATTGCAAGAGATCCCGATCAACAACCGCCGCTGGTCGAGCTTGGCCATGACCACCCCTGGCGTCGTATCCGACGCCAACGGCTTTGGTCTGGTCAGTGTTCGCGGCATCAGCCCAATTCTAAACAACGTTGAGATCGATGGCGCCGACGACAATCAGGCTTTCTTCGCCGAAGAGCGCGGGCGTACCCGTGAGGCCTACTCCACATCGGGAAGCGCGGTCCGCGAATTTGCAGTCAACACCGGCGTCTACTCGGCTGAGTATGGCCGCGCCGCCGGCGGCGTCATTACTTCTGTCACCAAGAGCGGTACCAACCAGATTCACGGCCAGGCCTACTTCTGGGATCGTGAAAGCAACTGGGCAGGGTATAACGATTACACCACCCTCACGACCGTGGTCAACGGCGCCAATGTCACCAGCCATATCAAGCCTGAAGATCTGCGCAAGATATACGGCTTCACCGCGGGCGGAGCGCTCATCAAGGACAAGCTCTTCTGGATCTATACCTACGATCAGCACTCCCACGTCTTTCCAGTCGTAGGCGTGCCAACGAGTCCAGCGAACTTCTACACACTGCCCGCAACCACGTTGCCCGCTGGGGCGGTTTGCACCCTAACACCGACAACTCCAGAGAAAGCGGGTAATGGCTACCTGAGCGGCGACACGTCAGCCACTGCAACCGAAGATGCCGAGGCCTGCACATTGGCTGCCCGCCAAGGTATCAGCTACGCTACAGCAGCTGCCGACTGGGCTTCATTGATTGACGGTGGCAACCTAAATGGAGGCACTACTGTATCGGACCTGGGTCTTAACTCGGACATCGGTCAGGTTTCGCGCTTTGGATATCAGGAGATCAACACGCCCAAGCTCGACTGGCAGGTCAACTCCAAGCAGCATGTGAGCGTCCTTTACCATCGCCTGCGCTGGGATTCGCCTGGCGGCGTTCAGACCGCGGCAGCAGACAACTACGCGCGCGACTCGCAAGGTACCGATTACGTAAAGCTGGACTATGGCGTGGTCAAGCTTACCAGCCTCATCACCGCGAACATCGGCAATGAGCTGCTTTATCAGTACGGCCGCGAGAATGATAACGAAGGTCAACAGCCCTATACCGCCTATACAAAGGCCAACTTGACCGCCGGCGGTAATGTTCCTTATGTGTTGGTGGCTGACTCGTCATCGGGCTGGGGCTTTGCGGCAGGCTCGCCGTATTATTCCTATCGCACAGCTTACCCAATCGAGACGAAGTGGCAGGTCGGCGACGTCCTCTATTGGAACCACGGCAATCACAGCCTGAAGTTCGGCGTGGACATGGTTCACAATTCCGATTACCAGAACAACCTCTACGAGGGCAACGGCGAATACGTCTACTCGTACCTCGGGCAATACATGAACGATTTGCTTGACGAAAAGAACGGCACGCCGCCAATAGGACCTTTGGGCAGCGCGACCGCCACCAATTACGGCTGCGATTCAGGCGATTCTGAGTATGCAACCAAGGCCACGAGCGTTTCAGTTGCTGGCTATCCCTGCTACGACGACTTCTATCAAGGATTTGGGACTCCGACCTTTTCGCTTGCCACCATGGACACCGGAATCTTTGCCCAGGATAACTGGAAGGTTACTTCGCGCCTGACCATGGAACTTGGCCTGCGCTGGGACTATGAGGCCCTGCCGACCCCCACCGCTGCTTTTACTTCGCAGATCGGCACAGTGGGTGCTCCCGGTAGCTTCAACCCGTACCCTGGCCTGACCAACCATCCCACCGACAAGGTGAACCTTGGGCCCCGCGCTGGATTTTCCTATGATGTCGCCGGCAAGGGCAACACCGTTGTTCGGGGCGGCTATGGCATGTATTACGGCCGCATCACTAACGGAAACCTGCTTGAGGTACTGTTTGACAGCGGCAGCCCGAACGCACAATACACCACAACCTATTACGGCGCGCCCAGCGGGTCGGTCACTGAGGGACCGGTATTCCCGACTATAGAATCGACTACCGGCGCCGGCGCGAAGCCAAACTCCTACTTCCTGTCTCCCAGTCTGCGTAACCCCGCAGTGCAGGAGTTCGATCTGATGTTGCAGCAGGGAATTGGCAAGGGTACCTTCTTCCAGGCGAGCTACCTCGGCGCCTTGGGACGTGAGTTGCCGAATTTCCTTAACGTCAACCTCAATCCGGCCAGCCTCACGAGCAAGACGCTTACAGTCGCCGACGCCTCTGGTACAGGCCCGCTGCCAAATGGAGCGACCTATACTACTTCGGTGTACACCAGCCAAGGCAACACAACCCTCTTGGGACCCAATGCTACATACTTCGGGTCCGTTACCGAGATGGTCAGCAATGTCAACTCGAACTACAATGCAATGGTTGTCGAGGTTCTCAATCGTTCGCTCAAGAGCATTCAGTTCGATGCCAGCTACACCTGGTCGCACGCTCTCGATTTCTCGCAGAATGCGCTCACGGAAGGCTCTACGAACTCGTGGTATGATCCCTACACTAATCCTCGCATCAACTATGGCGACTCCAGCTACAACGTTCCCAACCGGTTCGTGGCTTATGCTCTCTATAAGTTCCCGAATCTCCATTCGGACAGCTGGCTCTCAAGGATTTTGATTAACGATTGGAGCCTGGACGACAGCTTCCAGATGCAGAACGGATTGCCTTTCACCTATAGCGTCAGCGCAAACAAGGTGACCGGCGCGGTTGCGAACTACTG
>Ga0181520_10006620_pt1 | contig 17596 bp, 17 predicted proteins | sample PEATcosm2014_Bin_29_FD_132451 | JGI IMG/M metagenome (GOLD analysis project Ga0181520, IMG submission 132451) | Peatland microbial communities from MTU Mesocosm Facility, Houghton, MI, USA - PEATcosm2014_Bin02_30_metaG | ecosystem: Environmental > Terrestrial > Soil > Wetlands > Peat | place... | reverse complement strand
GGGGAATCGATCTCGAAGTTCAATCCGACGCGTTCGATTTCGCGCAGGACGAGCAGGGCCTCGAGATTATCGAGCCGAAGTAAGCGCCGCATTCTTTCCATCTCGGTCATTGGGTGTTCCGATCGTTGGCGAATCGGGGGGCGGCGAGCCTGTGAAAGCAGATCAGGTGGCCACGGCTTTCATGATCAATTCGGGGTTGCCGAGGAATGCCGCTTCTCCCTTGCGAAAATACCCTCTCCGTTCTTTTGCAGCTTTGCAATCGATCTTAAAACGGCGCTGCACTTCATCCCATGTGGAATGCGTGCTGCGCTATGATTTGCCGGTAAAAATATCGAGACAGTGATACAGAATCCCGCTGTCCTCGGAGAAGCCGATTGACTTTGCGACAACGCGCGCGCGGAACGTGGTTTCATCGCGGCCTCATAGAAGCTGTCTAAAAACTGTTCCGAGGCGGGCGATAAGATGCAAGAACCCGTCCCTCAGGGGCTAAAGCCCTCTCATATTTCCAGCCACTTGCGGCACGACTGAAGTCGTGCCCTTTCAAAACAACACGAGTTTTTATACTGGTTCTTAGATTGCACTGTGTGCGTCCGTTGACGCGGGTACCGTCTGACGAGCGATCAGCGGTTCTTCACTTGACCACTTCGGAATGTGATCCTGTGCGAGCCATCTGCGCTCCATGTGCGATTCGAATCGGGGAGCGCTCGTAGCCAATTCACACTCTTCGTCCGGCTGAGCGGCGCAAATGGGGCAGGCAAAATCCAGCGAGAAGTCACGCATTTTGAACATTTACCGCCATTGGGCCAACAAAAATGCCCAATTTTGAACATTTGCCCGCAGAAATTTCACGCAACGTATGCATTCCGACACCAGCGCATGGGGCGGGTTGCACACGTTTTGCGTGACCACGGGGTTGCGAGGAGGGGCTTACGCGGATGAAATATCTTCCATTTCAACTGCTTATGTCCGGTAGCGGGCATACGGCAGAGCAGAAATGGCCTAGATTGAGTCCACAAAGTCCAGGATTACATTTTCTATCCGGAGTCGGATGCCGATTCCTGTGCCAGAAGATCGACGGCGCGCTTTTGGTATCGAGGAGCTTCGATGTCCGGTTCACCCATTCAACGCCGGATTTATCTTGTCGACGATGAGCACCTCATCGTGTCGACACTGGCTCAAATCCTGTGCCTGCGGGGCTTTGACGCAACGGGCTTCACGGAGTCTCTTCTGGCGTTGGAAGCGGCGCGGTCGGAGGCTCCCGATTTGCTGATTTCGGATATCGTGATGCCGCAGTTGTCGGGGATCGACCTGGCGATCCAAGTTCAGGGGGATTGCCCAGGGTGCCGCGTGATTCTGTTTTCGGGACAGGCGAATCTAGATGATTTGCTCGAGGTCCGAGGGGATAAAGCGCGAGGATTCGAGCTTCTCGCCAAGCCGATCCATCCGGATGTGTTGCTGAGGTCCGTCGAGAAGATATTCGAGTTGGACGCCATGCCGGAACGCAAAGAGCTTCCTACGACAGCAGATGCCTAGGCACGCGGAGAAGAACTGGCTGCGAGTTAGTTTGAGCCGGGGGCCAATGGCGTTGGATTCTTCGGCCGATAGAGACCCAAATTTACTTCTTTCCGTGCGACGTCTTCCGCAGGCTGGTCGCTTCCCCGAGGCAATTGCGTGAACACGACGAACGGTAGTTAAGATCTTCGCCGCGCCCCTACGGGGCGCGAAAACGTGCTTGGGATGCTGTCCCAGGACGGCGTTCCGCTTGTCCTGGGCTATTTTCGTGTCTTCCCTCCGGGAAGACCGCGGTGATCGCCCGGTTCGGTGCCGAAACAGGACCAGCCTTGGCAACCACAACCGTTCATGCGATTGCCCTGGGTCCCTTCCCAAGCCATCCCTGTGATCGAGGCGCACCCTTCCTTTGGAATCGCTCCGCAAACAGGACAAACGAAATCCAGAGGGAGGTGAAACTCGGCTATTCCAGTCGATTACCGCCGCGACGATGGCCCATTCTGAGCATTCTCCGGCACGGCAACGCAATGACGGGAAACGGCCATCCACAAAAAAACCCTCCACTTTCCCACAGCTTCGGCGGCTGCCGGCTAAGTTGTAAGATCACCGTGCAGAAAATGGGGGCAGGTCAGGCTCATTCGGTTTGGTTCTGCTTGGGCAATCTAACTTTGTCTATCCAGAAATCCTTGATGCCTTTCACAATGGCCTCGAAGTCATCCAACTGCAGGGGTTTGTTGAGGAAGCAGTTCGCTTGCAACTGATAGGTCTTGCGGACGTCCCCTTCGAAGCTGGAGGTCGTTAAGATGATCGTCGGAATTGTTTTCAGGCGTTCATCGCTCTTGATTAGAGCAAGCACCTCGAGGCCATCCATCCGGGGCATATTGAGATCCAACAAAATGAAGTCGGGGGAAGGGACGTTCGAGTGGACTCCCTCCTTCCTCAGAAAGGCCATGGCCTCTATGCCGTCGTTGACGACGTGCAAATGGATTGCCCCGCTTCCTTCGCCAAGCGCTTCTTTTGTCAGCCGTGCGTCGCCGGGATTGTCTTCGACCAAAAGGATCTCAATGGACATTTGTCTCCCTTTCCGGCGAGACCAATGGGCGTTCATAGCATGGCTCTGAACCCAACAATAATCTGAGGAGTCTTGCTCAACTGCCGTGGTCCCGATCTCGAATCATATTCGGCGAATGTTCGTGCATCGTCGGATCACATCCGCGCACCGCCTGGACCTCAACCTCCTGCAAAGGCAGGTTGCCGAACGAATTTGGCGTTGACGAAGCCACCGTTCACGCTGGACCAACGACGATGGCCGACCCTGAACATTCTCCGGCTCGGGAACGCGATGGCAGGAAACGGCCATCCACAAAAAACGTCCCACAGCCAAGGCAAGGAGTATAGTGCTGCCCAGCCGGGATTGCGCAAGCGAAATCTCGACTACCTCAAGTCTGAAACGGTCGCGCACCCTTCTGAACGGCTCTCGTTGAGACTCGCATCCAGGATGAGCTGAACGAAGGATCGAGGTGAGGAGCATGAACTTCGACCTCGCCACATTTCTTGAAGAAGCAGGAGTGGGACGAAAACTCGTCCAATTGCGGCCCACGCAGGTTTTCTTTTCGCAGGGGGAATCGGCTGACGCCATGTTCTATCTTCGAGCAGGCCGCGCGAAACTCACCGTTGTCTCCCCAGAGGGCAAAGAGGCCACTATCGCGCTTCTTGTTTCGGGGGAATTCATTGGAGAGGAGTCGCTGGCCAGTGTGGGCGCATTGCACCTGGCCACTGCCACTGCGATCGAGGCCTGTTCAGCGCTCAAGATAGGCAGGGATGAGATGATCCGCGTGATGCACGAGGAGAGCGATTTTTCCGAGATGTTCCGGAAATTCCTGCTGGCCCGGAGTATGCGAACCCAGGCGGATCTGGTGGATCAGCTCTTCAACTCCAGCGAGAAGCGGTTAGCGAGAATTCTCCTGATCTTGTCCGAATTCGATGAGCCGGGAAAACCGGACCACCTCGTTCCTCCCATCACGCAGGAAACTCTGGCAGAGATGGTCGGCACAACCCGTTCCCGCGTGAGCTTCTTCATGAATCGCTTTCGCGACCTTGGACTGATTGAATACAAGGGTCGCATCCGGGTCCATCGGTCGCTGCTCAATGTGATTCTCCACGACCAATTGCCAGGGCAGAGTTCATCACCGACCTCCGAACTCCCACCCAGTCGATCAGGAACTGCTGGACGAGCTAAGGGGGCGTGAGCAGAGGATTCCTCGTGGACGGAGGCGGATTCCTGGAGTTGCGGACGAGGGACGGCGAAATCGGAATCGGGCCTTCTACTGAAGAACCATTGGAGGGATTTAGAACCTGTCCAAAAAATAGTCCGAGTTTCGCGATGAGGTTTTAAAAACAGGCCCTCAGGGGCTAAACAGGCTGCGGAAAGGTCGGATATTCCACCAGGAATCGTGAATCATGTCCCTCAGCGGCTAAAGCCGGCGTCAATCCAATCGACTTATCGGCACGAGTAAACTCGTGCCCTTTCAAAACCGTTCCTGAGACGAGTTTTTCCGCAGCCTGTGAAGCCCGTACCCTTCATTGCTGGCATCAGGTAAGTTTTTTCGCAACCTGTGAAGTCGGACCCTTTCAACGCAACAGGAGTTTCTCGACAGATTCTTAGAAGAAGACGATGGGATCCCATTGGGAATTCTGGCGATTCGCGTAGTTCTTGACCGGACGGTCGCGGATTCCAGTATCATTAAAGAGCCCCTTTGGCAGGTTTGGAGGTGGGATTTTTGGCAGAGGTTCGTGTACAAGAAGGCGAGCCGCTCGAGAATGCGCTACGCCGGTTTAAGCGGAAGGTACAAACGGAAGACATCATCAAGGAAGTAAAGCGTCACTCCTACTACCTGAAGCCGGGCGAGAAGCGTCGTGTGAAGGCAGCTTTGGCGCGCAAGCGGAATCGTAAGAAGGCTCGTAAGGAGCAGGACTAACGGCCTTTGGTGAGAGTCGGAATTTTGACTAGCCGTCCCTCAGGGGCTAAAGCCCTCTCGATTGTGCTGAATTTACGGCACGCGACCCACTCACCGGGTGGGTGCCCCGGTCGAGCCCTTTCAAAACTCGACCTACACCACAGGCTGCTGAGCAGGGGCCTGGAGGCAGGTCCTAAGAAAACTGAATCGCGATGAGCCGTCTCGGCGCGTTCCGCGGAAGAACAGCGGAAGGTGCACGGAAGAAAGACTAGATTGAGGCGGCGCGTCGCGATTTTGAACATTGGCCTTTTCGCCGGTGTACATGCCAGGCGAACACAACCCAGTCTTCCCAAACCACGGGAGACTTTTGACAAACGCCGCATCCTTTTATCGCGGCCCGGGCCCTTGTTACGGAGAGAAGTACGAAGACAGGGAGACGGGACCGGCAAGCTTCCAGGGTCATGGCCGATTTCGGCGATCCCTTCTCGGGGAACGGCCATGGCGTATACCGATCGAATCCTAATATGCATCGATTGCGGGGCGGAGTTTGTATTCACCGCCGGCGAGCAAGTTTTTTTCCACGACAAACAATTTGTGAACGACCCCAAGCGCTGCAAGCAGTGCAAGGCGAAGCGCAGCTCGAGCGGACGGCGAGTGCGGGCGGAGACGCGCACGACGTGCTCGGCGTGCGGCGAAGAGACGACGGTTCCTTTCAAGCCGACGCAGGGCCGGCCGGTGCTGTGCCGCAGCTGTTTCTCGAAGGGCAAGACGACGCCCAATGCGGCCCGTTCTAGTTCGGCCGATCCTAACGTAGCGCAGAGCTAGAGAGCAGATCGCCGCTGAAGCCGGAAGGAAAGCCGGCGGCGCGGACGAGTGTGGCCAACTGTGCCCAATGGCGTTGGCTGTGGAGGAGAATATGGGCCAGCGCCTTGCGCGGGGTAGGCTTTGGCTGCTCCGGCTTCCGCCACGGATAATGCACGGTCCTCTCGTTCCAGGCTGGCGAGGGGTCATCCAGCAGGGATCTGAAATTGTGGATTGCGCGACTGTGCATATCAAACAGAGCATCCAGCGGGCCGGTGGGCCATACGTCATAATCTGTCACAGGCTGGCCAGCGATAATCTGGCTCCAAACCAGCTCGGCTCCCCAGATATGGCGAACGAAGGCTTGCACATTAGCGTTTCCGCCGATGCCGCAGGGTAGCTCCAAGAGTGCCGGATTCGCTTCCAGGTGCGCTTTCCAGAAGTCGGAGGCCTCCTGGTTCCAGACGAGAAGCTCTTCAAGTGTGATGGCAGGGGTCACGGTTTTGCCTTGAGTGCGCGGTAGCCGATGTCGCGGCGGAAGTAGATGCCTTCAAACTGGATTTCAGCGAGAGACTGATAGGCACGGGCGAGAGCTTCGCGGAGCGTGTCTCCCAGGGCGGAGGCGCAGAGGACGCGGCCGCCGCTGGTGACGAGCTGGCTGCCGAGACGCGCGGTGCCGGAGTGAAAGACCTGGACGCCGGGAACCTGGGCGGCGTTGCCGAGGCCGGTAAGCGGAAAGCCGGTTTTGTAGCCGGCGGGGTAGCCGGCGGAACTGGCTACTACACAGGCGGAGGCGCCGGGGCTCCAGCGCAAAGGGGTTTCCGCGAGGCGGCCATCGATGCAGGCTTCGAGAGCGTCGAGGAGGTCGGACTCGAGGCGGGGCAGGATGACCTGGGTTTCGGGATCGCCGAAACGGGCGTTGTATTCGAGGATCTCGGGACCGCGTGGAGTCATCATGAGCCCGCAATAGAGGACGCCCATGAAGGGCGTGCCTTCTTCGGCCATGCAGCGAATGGTGGGCTCGGCGATGTGATGGAGGATCCACTCGGACATCTGCGGCTCGAGCATGGTGTCGGTGGAGTAGGCGCCCATGCCGCCGGTGTTGGGGCCGGTGTCGTATTCGCCGATGCGCTTGTGGTCCTGCGCGGGGAGTAGAGGCGCGACATGGGTGCCGTCGCTCAGGCAGAGGAAGCTGATTTCTTCGCCTTCGAGGAACTCCTCGATGACAACCTGCTGCGAGGATTCGCCGAGGAACGAGCCGTTGAAGAGGCCATGGGCGGCTTCGAGGGCGATGGTACGCGACTCGCAGAGGATAACGCCTTTGCCGGCAGCGAGGCCGTCGGCTTTGACGACGATGGGCGGATGGAAGAGGGCGATGGCTTCTTCAAGCTCGCTGGCGTGCGCGCAGACCGAGTATTTGGCGGTGGGGATCTGATGGCGCTTCATGAACTGCTTGGCGAAGGCCTTGCTGGATTCGAGGCGCGCGGCGGCCTGGGTGGGGCCGAAGACGCGGAGGCCGCGGGTTTGGAGGGCATCGACGATGCCGAGTGAAAGCGGCAGCTCGGGGCCGACGATGGTGAGGCCGGGGGCTTCGGCTGTGACGAGACGGACCATGTCGTCGAGATTTTTGAGGTCGACGGGGATGCAGCGGGCGATTTGCGCGATGCCGCCGTTGCCGGGAGCGCAGACAACTTCAGAGACACGCGGGCTGCGTGCGATGGCCCAGGCGAGCGCGTGTTCGCGGCCCCCTGAACCGAGGATGAGGACTTTCATGGAAATGGTTTTCCCCTGACAGGTAATGGTCGGCAATGGGGGGGTGGGAAGTCAAACGCACCGCTCATCCAGCGGACCGCACCTTCGGCGGCACTGCGCGTGCGGCGGACTGCGCCTTCGGCGCGGGACGGGCCAACTCCTATACTGAGGCCTGGACAAAAGGAGATCTGGACAGCCGCAGGATCGTCGAGCGGCTGGGCCTGAGAGCCATGGTGGAAAGCCGCATCAAGCCGTATGGCGAGCAAGTGGCTGAGCAGGAGCGGCGCGCGGCGCAGCGACGGGCGTTCGTGCGGAACCAGACGATTGGGCTTGTGATCTTGGCGGCGGCGATTTGTTTGTGGTGGCTCTTTCATACCAATCCGAAGTGGATTTTTCCGCCGGGGTGGTGGCGGCTGTGACCGCAGCGCACCGCGAATAGTGGCCGGGCTGCAAGTGTGTAAACATGATTTCTCGACTTATTAAGAAATTGAAGGAAGCGCTACTTCGCAGCGGCTAAAGCCGGATTCTACAAGGTATTTGATTCGGCACGACTGAAGTCGTGCCCTGTTACAAAGCAGAATATTTCTCCCAAGGGGAGAAACGCATCGATTCGATGGAGAATACTTCGCGCATAAGATTCGGTCCAGAATTGAATCCGGAAAGACTCTTGCCAATGTCTCCCAATTTCAACTCGACCATGCAGGATCCGCTGGTGGTTCTATTGCTCGGGCCTACGGGGAGTGGGAAGACGGCGCTGTCGTTGGCGCTGGCGGAGCGGTTCGGCGGCGAGATTGTCAGTTGCGATTCGGTGGCGGTATATCGCGGGATGGATTTGGGGACGGCGAAACCTTCACCTGAAGAGCAGGCACGGGTGCCGCATCATTTGATCGATGTGGCTGACCCCGATGAGGTGTTTACGGCCGGTGAATATAGTCGGCAGGCGCGGGCGGCGCTGCGAGAGATTGTGGGGCGCGGCAAATTGCCGATTGTGACTGGGGGAACGGGGCTTTATCTTCGCGCCCTGACGGAAGGGTTGTTTGAAGGGCCGGTGCGGCAGGATGCTTTAAGGGCGCGGTTGCGGCGGAGTGCGGAGAAGCGTGGGGTTGCGTGGCTGCATCGGGTGTTGGCGCGCGTTGATGCGGCGTCTGCCGAGCGGATTCATGCGAATGATGCGCCGAAGCTGATTCGCGCGATTGAGGTGTGCCTCGCGGGGCGCAGGCCGCTGTCGCGGGTACTGGCGGAACCGAGCGCGGCCAAGGATCCGCTGAAGGGGTTTCGGTTGCTGCGGATCGGGCTGAATCCGCCACGGCAAGCATTATATGAACGATTGAATCGGCGTTGTGCAGAGATGTTTGCGGCTGGGCTGCTGCAGGAAACACGGGCTCTGCTGGCCTGCTACGGACCGATCAAAGCGCTGGACTCGCTTGGATACCGTCAAGCGGTTTCAGTTCTCCTCAAGGGCATCAGCGAGAAGGTGGCACTCGCAGAAGCGCAGCAGGGGCATCGCAATTATGCGAAGCGGCAGATGACCTGGTTTCGGCGGGAGCCTGACGTGCATTGGATGGAGAGATTCGGGGATGCAGCCGAGACAGCCACGGTCGTTGAGGCCCTGGTGGAATCGGCGCACGTCGAGCAATCTAAGGGTTAACTTAAGCTACCGGATTGAGGCGCTCCCGGTTGACTTGAGCTACTGGTTGGCTCGCGCTATCGGTGCTTCAGCGGGCGGGGTCAGGTCGACGATTTTGTAGCCGGCCGGCACTTCGAACAGCGCTGCATCCGGATCCCCGCGCGTGATCGCAGTGATCGTCACGGTCTGCACGCCGCTGCGTTGGTCAGTGTGCCGTTCCCGCAGGTTCATATGCAGCTCTTCCGAATACCATGTTTCATCTATGATCTGCTCGGGCTTGCCTGTTCCGCTGACCTGGGCGGGAACTGTTCGCGTCACGCGAGTGCCCTTGGCCTCAAATCCACTCACTGTCTTGACGCCGAGGTCTGCGCCCGCTTCCTGGGCATTGGGGAGGTTCGCAGGGGGTTCCTGTGCCTGCGGTGGCAGGGTCTGCTCGCGACAAATCAGGGTCATGGGGTTGTAGAAATCGCTCACCCTCGTGGCTGGGTCGAACAGGTGCACGCTGAGCAACGGCGGCGTGGCCTTGAATGTGTCTGGTACCAGGAGTCTGCGCTCGTTGTGGATGCGCCCGCTTGCATCGCGCGCGATCAGGCTGGTTGAGTGCTTCTTCGCGACGGTTCCGTCCGGCAAGATCTGCTCGCTCTCGATCGACACTGTGCCTGCGAAGGGCACGCCGGCGATCGGCGTCACAAAGACGCCATTCACAAGCGTCACCGGGCCGTAATACGGAGGCGGCTCTTCGCGAACTGCCTGCGCGTTGGCATTGGCTATCGCCGTCGCCAGGAGAACCGGGACCAGCAGGGAATTGCGCATCGCGACCTCCAAAACGATGCCGTCAGAGTAACACGACCTTCATTCTGAGGCCAGACTCAGTTACAACTTGAGCCGGGTTCTAAGCCGCATCACCGGTTTCTCGATGAGCCAGAAGGATAGCTCGGCGGCGATGAGCATCCATAAGTAGACATATAAGTGCATGTGGGCGGGATCGCCCGTGAACAGTTGCTGCCATAGATAGAGACTGTAGGAGATGACTCCTATGTGGCGGATGAGGCGGAGATTTAGAAATCTGCCTGTGAGGGATTGGGGGTTATCGATGACATAGAGAAGGATGCCACCGATGCAGAAAGAAGTAACGGTGTTGCCGGTGGCGATGGTGAGTGTACCAGCGAAACCGACGGTAAGCTTGGCGCTTAGATACGGAATGAGGAGAAAGCCGATGACCGGCAAGAGTGCCGCGGTCCGGGCATTGAGGAAGCGGCGATGGAATTGTTGCCATGAGGCGTGATTGCTGAGAAGCGCGAGGAGGCAGCCGACCATGAGCGTGTCGGCGGAACTACTGGTGACGATGGCGCGCTCTGGACTTGATGAGGCGAGATAGAGAGCGATACGCACGATGGGCATGAGGGCGATGATCACGACGGCGAGGGAGATGCTTTTGGCGCGGCGGTGCGCGAAGAGAAGCAAGGCGGGCCAGAGGAGATAGAACTGCTCTTCTATGCTGAGGGACCAGGCGTGTTCGACATACCAGCCATGCGGGTCGGGGAGGTAGATGAAGGTATAAGTGGCTGAGGCGAGATAAGTGGGCCAGTGCTCCGGAATTACTCCGGTGAGCCAGAGGATGGCGAGGACGGCGAAATAGGTATAGAACGGCGGGAAGATGCGCAGGGCGCGGCGTGCGTAGAAGCGTTTGAAAGAGACTGTGCCGGTGCGGTCGTATTCGCGGAGCAACAATGTGGTGATGAGATAGCCGCTGAGTACGAAGAAGATTTGGACGCCGTGGAGGCCGCCCCCGATGATGTAGCGAAACAGGCCGGAGTTTGCGATGGCGGCGGGCAGCAGCGATTTAGTGTGAGCGAGGATGACGATCGCGATGGAGAGGGCGCGCAGGCCATCGAGGGATGGGATGTCGTGTGCACGGTCCGATTGCGCTGACGCGGATTGGATTTGCTCGGCACTCGCATGCGCGGTTCCCATGCGCCGATGTTAGGCGGGACGCGCCTGGAGATTGTCTCGGAAACGTCAGTGGATTGCATTCGGCGTTGGCGGGTCCTTTAGACTGACCTTGGCTAGGAATTTGATCGCGTAATTTCGAGTGTTGAGGTTCGTGCTATCCCAGGTCTGAAACCACCCCAGCGACGAAGACCTGTCGCAGGGGACCCCGGTGAGAATCCAGACCTGGGGCACCCCTTTTTGTGCTGGATCAAGCGGTCAAGACCCACGGGCCTCTTCGAAATCACAGGAGAGCGCCGGAATGGAGTTTGCGTTGACAGAGACGGGCACGATTTATGACGTTGCAATTATTGGGAGCGGACCGGCGGGGTATACGGCAGCGATTCGCGGCGGACAGCTGGGGCTGAAGGTTGCGTTGATCGAGAAGGACAGCGTGCTGGGCGGGACGTGCCTGCATGTGGGCTGCATTCCGACGAAGACGCTGCTGTTCAACGCGGAGATATGGGATCACTTGAAGGATGCGACGGAGTACGGGATCGATAACGTTCCTGCGCCGGTGTTGAATTGGGAGAACGTGCTTAAGCGCAAGACCATGATCGTGAACAAGCACACCAAGGGCCTTGAGTTTCTGATGAAGAGGAATAAGGTGACGGTGGTGCCGGGCTATGGCAAGTTGACGGGACCTGCCAAGGACGGAGTGCATACAGTCGAATTGACGGCTGGCGATGGCGCGAAGAGCGAGCTGAAAGCGAAGTTTGTGATTTTGGCGAGCGGTTCGGAAGCGAAGATGATCTTCGGGCTCAAGCCGGACGATCGCATTTTGACGAACATTGAAATTCTCTCGATCCCCGCGGTGCCGAAGTCGCTGATCGTGATTGGCGCGGGGGCGGTGGGGGTGGAGTTCGCGTCGATTTTTCGGAGCTACGGAACCGAGGTGACGATTGTCGAGTTTTTGCCGCGGATTATGCCGCCGGAGGATGAGGAGATTTCAAAGGAGCTGACGCGGCTGTTCAAGAAGCGCGGCATCGATCTGAATACGAGCTGCAAGGTGGAGAAGATCGAGAAGACCGACGCGGGCGTGAAGGTGACATGGACAACCGCGAATGGCAAGACGGTGGAGAAGGAAGCCGAGAAGGTGCTGGTGGCTGTGGGGCGCGCGCCGCGCACCGAAGGCGTGGGGATTGAGAAGACGAAGATCGAGCTCGATCGCGGATTTGTGAAGGTGAATGAGGCGCAGGAGACGGCGGAGCCCGGGGTATTTGCGATTGGCGATATTGTCGCGGGGCTCCCGCAGCTGGCGCACGTGGGCGGGATGAGCGGCATTGTTGCGGTGACGAAGATTGCGGTGCGGAAATTCAGGCCTGTGCGGCGGGAGCGGATTCCGGCGTGCACGTATTGCGATCCGCAGATTGGGTCGGCGGGATTGACCGAGGCGCAGGCCAAAGAAAAGGGCTACGAGGTTAAGGTGGGCAAGTTTCCGTTTGCGGGGAATTCAAAGGCGACGATCGTCAACAGCCACGATGGATTTGTGAAGATCGTGGCCGACGCGAAGTACGGGGAGATCCTGGGCGTGCATATTATCGGGCCACAGGCGACGGAGCTGATTGCCGAGGCGGTTGCGGTGATGGAGCTGGAAGGGACCGTGGACGAGTTGATGTTCACCATTCATGCGCATCCTACGCTGAGCGAGGCGATGTTGGATGCGTATGCAGCGGTGGAGGGGATGGCGATCAACGCCTAACCACCACCTGCGGCGCTGCCAACCACCTGAGGTGGGGCCAACTGCCGCCACCTGCGGTGGGGCCAACTGCCGCTTCGCGGCCCTTCAGATGTAGAGGTATTCGTCGGTCGGTCGCGAGACGAGGGGACTTGCCTTGGACCAAAACGAGAATCTGTGCAATATGCGACGCTCAATTTCCATGTTTGGCACTTTCGTCATTAACACTCGATTAATTTATTGAGAAGAACATGTAAAGAGAGCTAGGATTTTTCCTTCTGCACGTCGCGAAGGAGAGTCCTATGAAGGCCGGTTTCTTATCCTCATCGCTCGCACTTGCTTGTTTGGCGCTGGCGGCTCCTGTGTCGCAAGGCGCGCAAGAACCCCACCGGCCGGTGGCTCCCGCGGCCGCCCAGCAAAGCAACAATAGCCAGCTGCCAAGCGTTGAATTGCTCACCAGATTGGCGGCAGCAGGCGATCTCGCCGCGCAGAACAACCTCGGCTTCTACTACGCTTTCGGCAAAGGCGTTCCGCAGAGCTATGAGGAGGCTCTCAAGTGGCTTACGGGGGCGGCCTCCAAGGGCTTTGCTCCAGCCGAGGTCAACCTCGCCGTTTTCTATGAAAAGGGATGGGGCGGCAAGGTCGATCTCGAGCAGGCGATGCACTGGTTCCGCGCCGCGGCCGAGCAGGGCAACGCCATCGCCCAGTGCAAACTCGGCAACCTCTACCACAACGGGCGCGGCACCTCGCGTGATGACGCGGCAGCGGCAGGGTGGTATCGCAAGGCCGCGGAGCAAGGAAATGCGGCAGCGGAAAACAACCTCGGCGCCATGTATCACCACGGCATGGGCGTCACCCGGGACTATGCCCAGGCGCTCGATTGGTACCAAAAGGCCGCGTCCCAGGGCCTCGCCGAAGCAGAGAGCAACTTAGGTGTGATGTACGAGGACGGCCTCGGCGTCGAGAGGGACTATCCAAAGGCGGCTGCTTTGTATCGGGACGCGGCGACGCAAGGCGTCGTCCGCGGTGAGTTCAATCTCGCGGTTTTGTATTCCTCCGGCCGCGGCGTTCCCCTGGACTATGTAACCGCGTATCTATGGTTCAGCCGTGCGGCTGCTGCAGGCGAGTCACTCGCTACGCGAAGTCTCAAGAATCTCGAGACGGTGATGACCCCGCACCAGAAGGAGCAGGCCCAGGAGCGTTTGGCCGATGGACAAGACGCCAGTCTTTCGGAGGCTCAGCCGCATCCCGCTCTCGACGGCGATACGATGAGCCAGAGGTAGGTCAGTGTCGGCCTCACCCTCACTACGACTCCGTCCGCCATCTCGCGACTAGCGACTTGGCTTTTGCGGGGAAGTCGGCGACGGGTCGAATCGACTCGTCTGTGAGCTATTCATCACACCTCGTCGTCTTCTCCCAGTAAAGGATATATATCGCGCTTGCCGTGGAGGACGCGTACGATACGCAGCGTGTTTCCGGCATAGATGTAGTAGAGGCGTATCGAGGGAAAGCGTGGAATGGGCCAGGAACGGAGGCCTGCGAGCAGCGGATTCTCCAGATGTTTAGGGGTTCCCATTTCGGGCGTTCGAGAGAGTGTCTCGACTGCCGATTGCACGGCAGCAAGAAACTGCTGCGCAATTCGTGCGGCATCCTTCTCAACCAGGTAATAGCGGTACTGTCTAAGAATGTCGTCGTGTGCTGCGGTCTGAATCGAGACTTTCAACGTTTTATGCGTGCCTTACCGGACTGCTTGTGTTTGGCAGGGATTTTCGCTGCGTCCTGTTTGAGCTCACTCCAGAATGCAGGCGAGACGGGAATCTCCTTGCCGTTGGTTAAACCGGCGATGAGCAGAGCCTCTAGACGGGCGTCTGCCTCTTTGGTTTGCGCTTCGCGCAGCAATCCGCGAACGTATTCGCTTACGTTTCCATACCCTTTGGTCTGTACTTCCTTTTCGATGAAGTCCTTGAGCGAATCCGGCAGCGAAATGGTGAGCGTGGTCATTTTGTTCCTCTGAGATCATTATAACAATAGCTCTTATCTATTAACAAACGCGCGATGGCTGAAGTTGTGCTTTCCCAGGTCTCAAGAGCGAGATCTCGGGCACCCCACGTTCTCGCGAATTGGGCTGCGGCAGCTTTAGAGGTCGATGGACTGGGTGGCGACGAGCGATTTGGCTTTGGCGACGAAGTCGGCTAGAGGTTGAGAGCCTTGGTCGCCTTTGCTGCGGGTGCGGACGCTGACGGCGTTGGCGGCTTCTTCCTTGTCGCCGAAGACGAGGATGTACGGGACTTTCTGGTTAGCGAAGTCGCGGATTTTGGAGTTCATTTTTTCGTTGCGGTCGTCGGTTTCCACGCGGAAGCCGGCGGCTTTGAGTTCGATTTCGAGCTTTTTGGCGTAGGCGAGGTGTTTCTCGCTGATGGGAACGAGGCCAATTTGCACCGGCGCTAGCCAGAGTGGGAAAGCTCCGGCGTAGTGTTCGATGAGCACGCCGAAGAAGCGTTCCAGCGAGCCGAAGAGGGCGCGGTGGACCATGACTGGCTGATGGCGTGCGCCGTCTTCCCCGATGTATTCGAGTTCGAAACGTGCGGGCAGGTTGAAGTCGAACTGGACCGTGGAGAGTTGCCAGAGGCGACCGAGGACGTCGACTAACTTGACGTCGATTTTGGGGCCGTAGAAGGCGGCTTCGCCGGGGATGGTTTTGTAGGGGATGCCTTTCGACTTGAGCACCGAGTCAAGCGAGCGGATGGCGAGGTCCCAATTTTCGTTTGAGCCCGTGTAATGGTCGCGGTCGTTGGGATCCCAGGTGGAAAGCTCGACCTTGAATTCGTTGAAGCCGAAGGTGTGCAGCACGACCTCGGCAAAGTCGATGCAGGCCGCAACTTCGCTCTCGATCTGAGAGGGCATGCAGAAGATGTGGGCGTCGTCCTGGGTGAAGCCGCGGACGCGGAGCAGGCCGTGCATGGTGCCGGAGCGCTCGTAGCGGTAGACGTTGCCGAGTTCGGCATAGCGCTGAGGCAGGTCGCGATAGCTCTTGGGCGAGTTTTTGTAGATGAGGATGTGGCCGGGGCAGTTCATCGGCTTGAGGCGATATTCGGCATCATCCAGTTCCATCGGCGTATACATGTTGCCGGAGTAGAAGCCCTCGTGGCCGCTGACCTTCCATAGTTCGCGGCGCATGACGTGGGGGGTGTTGACGAGCAGATAGCCTCGGCGGAGGCACTCGTCGCGCATCCAGTCTTCCATGACTTTGCGGATCATGGCGCCTTTGGGATGCCAGAAGATGAGGCCGGCGCCGGCGAGCTCCTGAATGCTGAACAGGTCGAGCTGCTTTCCGATGAGGCGGTGGTCGCGCTTGGCTGCTTCTTCGAGACGCGCGAAGTGCGCGTCCATTTCTTTTTGCGAGAAGAAGGCGGTGCCGTAGACGCGCTGGAGCTGGGGATTTTTCTCGTCGCCGAGCCAGTAGGCGCCGGCGACCTTGGTCACTTTAACGGCCTTGACGCGGCCTGTCGAAGGCACGTGGGGACCGCGGCAGAAATCGACGAAGCTGCCGTTGCGATAGAAGCTGACTTGGGAGCCCGGCTCTGTGAATTTGGTGACGAAGTGGGTCTTCATGAAGTCGCCGTCTTTCTCAAATTCGGCGAGGGCCTGTTCGCGGGGCTCGTATTCGCGGACGAAGGGCTCGTTGCGGGCGACGACTTCGGCCATCTTTTTCTCGATGGCGGCGAGGTCTTCGGGCAAAAAGGGCTTGTCGCGATAGAAGTCGTAGAAGAAGCCGGAGTCGGTGGCGGGGCCGTGGCCTAGCTTGGTTTCAGGAAAAAGCTCGAGGACCGCGGTGGCCATGACGTGCGCGGCGGAGTGGCGGACGACTTTGAGGGCGTCGGGGTCGTTCTCCTTGACGAGCTCGAGACGCGTGTCGGCGGTGAGGGGTGTGGAGAGGTCGACGAGGCGCGGGGCCGCGGAATTCTCGGCGGCGTACATGGCGGCTTCGGATTCCGACTCTGATTGGCCATCGGGGGCGGACTTGGCATCGACAGCAGCGATCGGAGTGAGACGCGCGACCACTGAGGCTGCGGCGAGGCGCGGAGAGATGGAGTTCGCGATGTCGAGGGGTGTGGTGCCCTGCGGGACTTCGCGGACTGAGCCGTCGGGGAGATGAATGGCGATGGATGGCTTGCTCATGTTTGTTTGGGTGCCTGGTTCTGCGGTCACAACTTAAGTGTGCGACGACCTTTCAGGATATACCGGCTGCTGGACGATCGCCGGTGTGGGTTGTGGTGCAGTCAAACTGCACCATTACCCTGGTGTGGCGCCTTGGGAAGCGAGCAAGAGACATTACTGCAATTGGTCGTACTTGCCATAACCCCAGGGGCAAGAATAGTCTGTCGTCATGCGTCGATGTCGCTAACACCGTCCTGGTGATTGCTGCGATGCACGGGTGCGCCTGGTTTGCGCAGAAGTTTTCCCGGCCTGTCGAGACGAATCCACCCCCTGGCATGCTTGTTGACCTAATTTGACCCGGACTCACTTGGTCCGCTGTGGCTTGAGCCGGTGATTTAAGTTGATCTGGGTCATTTCACGAGAAAGAGGAGAAGAACGATGGCGCGTATTGCCGCGAGTGTAACGGAATTGATTGGGCACACGCCGCTGGTGCGGCTGAACCGCGTGACGGCGGGATTGCCTGCGACTGTGGTGGCGAAACTGGAGAGCCGGAATCCGGCGGCGAGTGTGAAGGACCGCATCGGGTTCGCGATGATTGACGATGCGGAGAAGAAAGGACGGATCAAGCCGGGCGAGACGATTCTGATTGAGCCGACGAGCGGGAATACTGGGATTGCGCTGGCGTTTGTGGCGGCGGTGAAGGGCTACAAACTGATCCTGACGATGCCGGAGACGATGAGCCTGGAGCGGCGGGTGCTGCTGAAGGCGTTTGGCGCGGAGATTGTGCTGACGCCGGGGCCGAATGGGATGAAGGGCGCAATCGCGAAGGCGAACGAGATTCTGGCATCGACGCCGAACGGTGTGATCCTGGGGCAATTCGATAACCCGGCAAATCCGGCGATCCATTTTGCCACGACGGGACCGGAGATTTGGGACGATACGGATGGCAAGGTGGACTTCCTGATTTCGGGCGTGGGGACGGGCGGAACGATTACGGGTGTGGCGCAGTACATCAAGCCGCGCAAGCCGAGTTTCAAGGCGATTGCCGTGGAGCCGACGGACAGTCCGGTGTTGAGCGGAGGCAAGCCGGGACCGCACAAGATCCAGGGGATTGGCGCGGGGTTT
>Ga0181520_10006619_pt1 | contig 17600 bp, 11 predicted proteins | sample PEATcosm2014_Bin_29_FD_132451 | JGI IMG/M metagenome (GOLD analysis project Ga0181520, IMG submission 132451) | Peatland microbial communities from MTU Mesocosm Facility, Houghton, MI, USA - PEATcosm2014_Bin02_30_metaG | ecosystem: Environmental > Terrestrial > Soil > Wetlands > Peat | place... | reverse complement strand
TGGCCGGAGCCGGTTGCAGCGCCAGGATGAAGGCCTCCTACCATGAATCACGGGCGGACCGGTTTTTTGCCGCCGGCCGTTTCGATCAGGCCGCCATCGAGTATCAAAACGTGCTCCGCAATTCCCCCAAAAATGCCCGGGCTTGGACCCGGTTGGGCCTGATTTATTTTGATCAGGGCCGTCTCATGGAGTCGGCTCAGATTTTGAACCGGGCCCGCCAACTGGCCCCCAATGACCTCGAAGTGCGTTTGAAGTTGGGAACAATCTGTCTCGAATTCGGACAATTGGAGGAAGCGCAGAACGAAGCCGGCTTCGTCCTGGATAAAAACCCGGCGGATGCCCTGGCCCCCATTTTGCTCGCCGAAGCCGTGGCGACCAATCAAATCGACGCCACCCGCGTGCGCTTGCAAAAGCTCTCCCCGCCCGGCGGAACCGCCCCGCTGGAAGTGGCTCTGGGCGGCCTCTCCTTGCGCCAGGGCGACCTCCCGGCGGCCCAGGCCGCCTTCCAGCGCGCCGTGTCCTTGGATCCCAAATTCAGCGAGGCCTGGTCCGCGCTTGGTAATGTGTATCTGGTTAAAAATGACCGGAAATCCGCCGGTGACGCCTTCAAAACCGCGGCCGGTCTCGCTCCCCCCAGATCCGGCAAAGCCCTGCAGTACGCTCGGTTTAAAATCCTGACCGGCGATTCCGCCGCCGGAAAACAGGTGCTGCAGGAGCTGCTTCAAAAAGCTCCCGACTATCTGCCCGCCTGGCTGGCGTTGGCCGAACTCGCCGCAGCCGAAAAAAAATACGCCGATGGGACCGCGCTGCTCGGGAACGTCTTGGGCCGCGACCCGCAAAACCTTCAGGCCCTGCTGTTGCGGGGCCGCATCGCCCTCCAGGCGGGCGATTCCACCCAGGCCATCAATGATTTTGAGGCCATGACAAAAATGTTCCCCAAATTGCCGGTGGTGTATTACCAACTGGGACTCGCCCGGCTGGCCTCCGGGGACACGGACAAGGCCATGGCCGGTCTGAACCAGGCCATCAGCTTGAATCCACAATATGCCGACGCCGTTCAGTCCCTGGCCGAAATCCAAATGCGGAATGGCAATCTGGCCCCGGCCATCACCGCCCTCCAGCAGTTGATTCAACAATCCCCCTCCCTCGTCTCTGCCCGGTTGTTGCTGGCGGAAGCCTGGCGCATTCAGGGCGGCGTGAGTCGTGCGGTCCAAATTTATCGCGATCTGGAAACGACCGCCCCGCAAAACCCCCGGTTTCATCTGCTCATGGGAACCGCCCTGCTGCAGCAGTCTAATAATTCTGCCGCCCGCCTCGAATTTGACCAGGCCCTCAGGCTCGCCCCCGATTATCTCGAAGCCTTGGAGCAAATGGTGAATCTGGACCTCACCGAAAAGCAGTTTGCCACGGCCGAACAGCGCGTCGAACAGCGCATCGCTCAGGACCCCGCCGTGCCGGCCCTGAAGCTGTTGCTGGCCGGAGTCCAGATTGCCCGGAACGAAACCAACCAGGCCGAAGGCACCCTGCTCCATGCCATTCAGTCCCAGCCCGATGACCGCCAGGCGTATCTGATGCTCGCCCAGCTTTATTCCTCCGCCAATGAAAACCAGAAAGCCCTCGCCGACCTGCAGACCGACCTGGCCGGAAACCCAAAGGACACCCGTGCGATGTTGCTCATGGGCATGACCTACGAAGCCATGAAGGATTATAAAAACGCCGGCGACATCTACGAAAAACTGCTGCTCCTGTCCCCCAACAACGGCGTCGCCCTCAATAACCTCGCCTGTCTCTGCGCCGAACATCTCGGACAGCTCGACCAAGGCTGGCGCCTCGCCGTCAAGGCCCGGGATCTCGTTCCGCGCGATCCCTCCATCGCCGACACCCTGGGCTGGATCCTTTTCCAGAAGGGTCATTATTATCCCGCCCTGGACCTGTTGCGGCAGAGCGTGTTCAAACTTTATGCCGTGCCGGAAGTCCAATATCATCTGGGTCAGACTTATTACATGCTCGGTGATGAGGCCGAAGCCCGCGCCGCCTTTCAGCAGGCGCTTCAACTGAACCAGGATTTCCCCGCCCGGGATGAGTGCCGTCAATGCCTGGCCGTGCTCGCCATTGACGCCGCCACCGCTGGCGCGGACCAGCGCGCCTGGCTCGAAAAACGCGTGGCGGCCCAACCCCGCGACGCCGTTGCCTTAATGCGCCTGGCCGCCATCTGCCAGCGCGAAGGTGCGGTGGACAAAGCTATGGCGGCCTGCCAGGCCGCCTTGCAGGCCACCCCGCAAAATGTTCAGGCCATGGTCAATTTGGCCCGGTTGTATGAGCCCGTGGATCTGCCCAAAGCGTTCACCTTGGCCAAGGCCGCCTACGATTTGAATCCCAACGACCCGCAGGTCTCCCACACCATGGGTTGGCTGGCCTTGCTGTCCGGTGACCCCCAATGGGCCTTGAACCTGCTCCAACTCACCGACCGGATTCAGCCGCAGAATCCAGAGGTGCTTTATGATCTCGCGCAGGCCTGTTACAGTATGGACCGGTTGGCCGAGGCCGTGGCCGCCATGCGCGCGGCACTGCAAACCGGAACCCCCTTTTCCCGATCCGCCGACGCCCGGCGTTTTCTGGCGATGGCTGACTTTCTCGATCAGGCCGCACCCGCGCCCACCGCGCAGGCACAAATTGACGACCTTCTAAAATCCACCCCTGACTATGTGCCCGCCCTCATGGCCAAAGCCTTCCTGGCCGGGCAGAAGCCCGACCCCGCTGCGGCTGCGCAAATCTATCAGGAGCTGTTGGCCCGCCACCCCGATTTCATCCCGGCTCAAAAACGGCTTGCCTTCCTGTATGCCAGGATGCCTGACCGCCGCGATCAGGCTTATGCTCTCGCGGTCAAAGTCCGCCAGGCTCTGCCCGACGACTCCGCCCTGGCCAAAACCCTCGGGATTCTAACCTACCTGCGGGGTGATTTCCCCCGGGCCTCGGACCTCTTGCAGGAAAGCGTCCGTCAGCGAAAGTCGGATGCCGAGTTGCTCTACTACCTGGGCATGGCGCAATATCATCAGAATAATCGCGCGGAAAGCCGGTCTTCCCTTCAACGGGCGCTCGATCTGAATTTGTCCGGCGACGAGGCCCTTGAAGCCAGAAAGACGTTGACAGAGTTGAAATGAATCAAATAAAATCCAAACTCAAGGAAACGAACATGAAAAAACCAACAAATCTGACGCAACCTCAAAACTTTGTGGCGGTGAAATCCCGGTTTGCCTTCCGGTCGCTCTGGCCCTTGGCGCTGATGATGACCGGCCTGCTTTCCGGTTGTGAGAGCTCCTTTGTTTCCCCCGACGGTCCAATGAACTCAAACGCGGTTCAACCAGCGGTTGTGGCGTCCAAGCCCTCCGATGCGGCCGTCGCCAAGCCTGCCGAGGTCATCGTTTTGCGCGAGGGCGATGTCTTGAAAATCTCCTTTCCGGCCTCCCCAACGCTGGATACCACCCAGCAAATTCGGCGTGATGGAAAAATCAGCCTGTCACTCGTTGGCGAGGTGGATGCGACCGGGCTGACCCCGCCCGTTCTGGAAAAAAAGCTGGTGGAGTTGTATTCCCCGTATATCTCTTCCAGGCAAATCACCGTGGAAGTGGTAAGCTCCTCCTTCCCGGTGTACGTCACCGGACAGGTGCAGCACCCCGGGAAAATCCTGGCCGATCATCCCCTCTCCGCCTTGGAAGCGGTGATGGAGGCGGGTGGGTTCGATTACAGCAAGGCAAACCTCCGGGCGGTCACCGTCATCCGCCACGAAAAGGAGGGCATGAAAAATTACAAGCTCGATTTGAAAGCCGTGCTGGACGGTCGGACGAGCGAGTCCTTTCTGCTTAAACCCGGTGATATTGTTTACGTCCCGGAGCGCTTTACCATGTTTTGATGGCCAAAGCTTGCACGGATTGAAGTCTGGGTGGCGGTGGATTGGCATCGGCCCTCGTGCGAAGTCCCGCCAATGCCCTGATGCTTGGCCTCAGCCATCCGCGCTCAGCGTCCGCCGGTGCGGCAGCCCTCTGCCGCCTTTACGCACCAGCATCCCGCCACCGGATCACCCCGCTGTTTTTGGAGCTTGCGACTTTAAGTTTCCTTGTATTTTTGAGAATTGGTCTTTGAATTTTTCCCCCGGTGGGCCGCCCTCATCCTGGGATTCTTTCCTGGGTTCAGAAACAACATGTTAAGCAACGCGGACATATTGGTCATCTTCAGCACCGCTTTTTGCCTCTTCTTGGCCTTGCTTGTCGGCTGGAATCATGGGCGTTCTCTCGCCCATTGGGCCTTTGTGGCGGGCCTGCTGGCCATGGCGGCCGGCGATGTGTTCTTTGCCCTCACGGTGGACGCCATTTCCACCGAAAAAATGATTTACTGGCAAAATTGGAGAATGGTGGCCAACGCGTTTCTGCCCGGCGTCTGGCTTTTCTTCAGCCTGACCTATGCCCGTGGGAATTACCAGGAGTCCTTGAGGCGCTGGTGGCTTCCCTTGACCGCAGCCTTCCTGCTGCCCCTCGCCCTTGTTGTTTTCTGGGGTGAGGATTTGATCACTTCCGTGGGCCAGAGTGAGCCCGGTCGGTGGATGTTTGGTTTGGGGATCTCGGGCTTTGCCTTTCATCTTTTATCCCTCCTGGCCACGGTGTTGGTGCTGATGAATCTCGAGCGCACTTACCGGGCGGCCGTCGGAACCATGTTGTGGCGGATCAAGTTCATGATTCTGGGCCTCGGTCTCATTTTTGCCGTCCGGGCTTATGTGGCCAGCCAGGTGTTGCTCTTCCACTCATTGAGCCTTTCCCTCGAATCCGTCAATACGGTGGCCGTCTTGCTCGGCTCCCTGCTCATCCTGCGTTCCCAGCTTCGCGTCGGACGATTCAACCCCGAGGTTTATCCCTCCCAATCCCTTCTTCATAATTCTCTCACCCTGCTGCTGGCCGGCGCTTATCTCCTCCTGGTCGGCGTGTTTGCCCAGGTCGTGGCCTTTTTGGGCGGTGACGCCTCCTTTATGTTGAAGGCGTTCGTGCTGCTCCTCTCCCTCGTCGTGCTCACCATCGGCCTGCTCTCTGACCGGGTGCGGCTTCATACCCGGCAGTTCGTCAGCCGCCATTTCCAAAGACCCCTTTATGATTATCGTTCCGTCTGGCGCCGCTGCACCGAGGGAACCGCCACCTGCGTCAAACCCGGGGAATTGTGCCAGGCCGCTGTAAAATTGGTCACCGACGTCTTTCAAGCCCTTTCGGTGTCCGTCTGGCTGGTGGACGATAAACGCGAAAACTTGGTGTTCGCCACCTCTACTTTTTTGTCCGAAACCATGGCGAACAAACTCCAGCCCCCCGGCCCCGAGGCTGTCGAAGTGATGCGTGCGTTGGAAAATCACTCCGACCCCGTTGATTTGGACACCGCCGTCGCCGATTGGACCGCCGTGCTCCGTCGCTGCCATCCTGACGAATTCCGCCGCGGCGGAAATCGCGTGTGCGTCCCGATGATCAGCGGCGGCCAGCTTCTGGGCTTGATCATTCTCGGCGACCGCGTGGCGGGGGTCGGCTTTTCCTGGCAGGACTTTGATCTCCTCAAATGCATTGCCGACCAGGTCGCCGCCGGCCTCCACAACGCCCAGCTCTCCCAGCGGCTCCTGCAGGCCCGTGAGATGGAAGCCTTTCAAACCATGTCCTCCTTTTTTGTCCACGACTTGAAGAACACCACTTCCACCCTCAATTTGATGCTGAAAAATCTCCCCGTCCATTTTGACAACCCCGAATTCCGGGCCGATGCCTTGCGGGGCATTGCCAAAACCGTCGGGAATATCAACCGGTTGATTGGCCGCCTGAGTCAGCTTCGCCAGACCTTCCAAATCAACGCCGTTGCCTCTGATCTTAATGAGGTGGTGGAACGGGCGCTCACGGTTTGGGAGGAATCGCCCAATGTCCATTTGCTCAGGAACCTCGCCAACCTCCCCAAAATCCCCCTCGATCAGGAGCAAATGCTCAAAGTCGTCACCAACCTCATCCTGAACGCCCGGGAGGCGGTGCTGCCCTCCGGCGAGGTCCGCATCGAAACGGCTGCCCGCCATGGCTCCGTCATTCTCTCCGTCTCCGACAACGGCTGCGGCATGGCCCCCGAATTTTTGAACCGCTCCTTGTTTCGCCCCTTTCAGACCACCAAAAAGAATGGACTTGGCATCGGCCTGTTTCAGAGCAAAATGATTGTCGAGGCGCATCAAGGCAGCGTCCAGGTGGATAGCCAGCCCGGACAGGGCACCACCTTTCGGATCTTGTTGCCGCTCTCCAAAGCATCCTGATGAATCCAAAACTCCTCATTGTTGATGACGATGACGAAATCCGCACTCAGATGAAATGGGCGCTGGCCGGCGATTATCAGATCCTCGTCGCTGAAAATCGCCCGCGCGCCGTCGAAATCTTCCGGGCCGAACTGCCGTCCGTGGTTTTGCTCGACTTGGGACTGCCGCCCCAGCCCGCCAATCCCGAGGAAGGACTCGCCGCTTTGTCGGAACTGCTCGCCTTGAACCACATGGCCAAGGTGGTCATCGTCTCCGGCCAGGGCGAAAAGGAAGTGGCCCTGCGCGCCATTGGTGCCGGCGCCTACGATTTCCTGTGCAAGCCCGTTGAAATGGAGGAATTAAAATTCCTCCTCACCCGCTGCTTCCATGTGGCCCGGCTCGAACGCGAGTACCAGGAGATGCAGCAATTATTGCAGGGGGACGACTTCGAAGGCATGCTCGGCACCAGTCGCGCCATGCAGACCGTCTTCGACACCATCCGCAAGGTCGGCGCCACCGATGCCCCCGTTTTGATTCTGGGGGAAAGCGGTACTGGCAAGGAGATGGCCGCGCATGCCATTCACCAGAAAAGCAATCGGAAAGACGGCCCCTTCATCGCCATCAACTGCAGCGCCATCCCCGACACCCTTTTGGAAAGCGAACTCTTCGGGCACGAAAAAGGCGCCTTCACCGGCGCTCATGTCCAGCGCAAGGGGCGAATTGAATCCGCCGGCGGGGGAACCCTTTTTTTGGATGAGATCGGCGAAATTCCCCTCCCCTTGCAGGTCAAGCTCCTTCGCTTCCTTCAGGATCAGTGTGTTCAACGCGTGGGTGGCCGCGAGGAAATTCAGCTTGATGTCCGCGTAATTGCCGCCACCAATGCCGATCTCAAGAAAGCCATGGCTGCCGCAACGTTTCGCGAGGATTTGTTCTACCGCCTCGCCGTCGTTCAAATCGTCATGCCCGCACTCCGGGAACGCGAAAACGATATTCTCCTGCTCGCCCAGTCCTTCCTCCAGCGATTTGCCCTCCAAGTCAAAAAAACCGGCCTCACCTTTGATCCGGCGGCCATTCACGCTTTGAGCAGTCACCCCTGGCCGGGTAACGTGCGTGAACTGGAAAACAAGGTCCGCCGGGCCGTCATCATGGCCGAAGGAAAGCGTCTGACCCTCCAGGACCTGGAATTTACCCCCGAGTCCAAGGCCAATGTCACCACCCTCAAGGAAGCCCGCGAAGCCGTGGAACGGGAAATGGTCGAACGGGTTCTGCGTAAACACTCCGGAAAAATCACCAGCGCCGCCATCGAACTCGGCATCAGTCGCCCCACTCTTTACGAGCTGATGGAAAAACTCGGCCTCGCCAAAGAATAGCGGGCCGTCCGATGCTTCACCCGGCCTCAAGGGAAATCGTCCGCTCGTAATGTCTCCGTGCCTGGCCCCGCCGGGGCCGGGCCTTCTTCCTTCTTCCGCCTTCTCCCCATCCCCCGTCCAGGCGGCATGCTTGCCGCGCCTTCCCGCCTTTGTTTCTCTCCCTTCAGTGTTAATCCCAGCAGGTCCTGGTCCCAATTCCCCGTTTCCACGTTCTTGGATTGCCGTCGCGCTCGATTTCAGACAACCTCCCAGATTATGTTGATCTCCGCAATTTTGGCTTCCCGCCGCCCCCCGGGAAGCCTGTTTCGCTTCGTTTGCGCCGCTTGCTTCGTCGCCGGGCTGCTGGCCGCCCGACCGGCCGCCGGTGCGGGTCTGCCGCCGGAATTCACGCCGGGCGAACTCTGGCTGGACACCGGCGGCCACCCCATCAACGCCCATGGCGGCGGCCTGTTGTATCAGGCCGGTGTCTATTATTGGTACGGGGAATTCAAAACCGGCCGAACCTACCTGCCGGACTGCAACAAGTCCTGGGGCGGCACGCGCGTGGATACCGTCGGCGTTTCCTGCTATTCCTCCACCAACCTCCTAAACTGGAAAAACGAAGGCATCGTGCTGCCCGCCGTGCCCGGCGACCCGCAGCATGATCTGTTTCCCGGCAAGGTGCTCGAGCGTCCCAAGGTGCTTTACAATCGCACCACCCAACAGTTCGTCATGTGGATGCACGTGGACACCACGGATTACGCCGCCGCCCGTTGCGGCGTGGCGGTGAGCCCCCGGCCTGCCGGACCGTATAAATATCTCGGCAGTTTCCGTCCCAACGCCGATGCCTGGCCGGAGGACGCCACCGCCGCCGATAAAACGCCCGCCGCCAAAAACTGTCTGGCCCGCGATTTCCATTCCGGCCAGATGGCCCGCGACCTGACCGTGTTCCAGGACGACGACGGTCAGGCCTATCTGTTTTATTCCTCCGAGGAAAACCCCACCATGCACGTCACCCTGCTCACGGAGGATTATCTGCATGCCACCGGAAAATACCGGCGCATTTTCCAAGGCCGGAGCATGGAGGCCCCGGCCGTGTTCAAACACGCGGGCCGTTACTATCTGATCGCCTCCGGCTGCACCGCCTGGGCGCCCAACGCCGCCCGCTCCGCCGTGGCGGACCATCCCCTCGGGCCGTGGACCGAACTCGGCAACCCCTGCCTCGGGGCCGATTCCGACAAAACATTTCACTCCCAAAGCACGTTCGTCCTCCCCATCGCGGGCCGGCCTGGCGCCTTCATCTTCATGGCCGACCGCTGGAACCAGTGGAACCTGCCGGATTCACGTTACCTCTGGTTGCCGCTGGAATTCTCGGCGGCCGGCCACCCCCGGCTGTCCTGGCGCGACCACTGGCCGCTGTCGGCGCTCCCCGGCTCCTGACGTTCGGCCGGGTCCCTGGCCCCGGGGTTATTCGCGGTTGTGGGCCGTGGTCCATTGATCGCGGGCGGCAACGGCGTTTCTTCCCTGACCACAACCCTGCCGTCGGAAAAGTTCGTTTCCTGGTAACGAAAAAGCGTCAAAACCGCCGGTTTCCCTTGACACAACTTAACTCCTTCCAATCCAACGGCTTGCCCATCATGTCAAGTAAAAGCAGAAGCTCATCGCGTTACTGGGTAACGAAATTGTCCAAAACTTTTTATTTTTCCGCCCGCCTCCCGTTCCCACAAAAATCCCGCGAACGCTTGACTTTCCCCGCCAGCCAGGCAAAAGCAACAGCAGCATGTTTTCATCTACCGAAAGCTTTTACCGCCGGCACCGGCGCTCCGTCACCCGCACCGCCGTCTTCCGCGAGCAGGGCGACGCCGAGGACCGCCCCACCGAACGAATGCTGCAATCCATCTGGCAGCACCAGCGACTCCGCCGCGACCAGCTCAAAACCGCCGACGGCCGCCCCGTCCGCGTCCTCCACCCCGGCTTCGTCAGCCTGGAGGGCGGCCCCGATTTTCGCGACGCCGTGCTCCAACTCGGCGGCGACCCCCCCCGCACCGGCGATGTCGAGGTGGACCTGCGCCCCAGCGGCTGGCACGGGCACGGCCATGATCGCAACCCCGCCTTCCAGAACGTCATCCTCCAGGTGCTCTGGGACGAATCCCCCGCCGCCCCCGGCACGCCCCCGGGCCTGGTCCTGAAGCAACACCTCGATGCCCCGCTCGACGAACTGGCGTCGTCCCTGGAAAGCCTCCCCCTGCGCGCCCTGCCGGAAGCCTTGCGCGGCCGGTGCCGCCCGTCCCTGCAAGCGCTCGGGGAAGACCGGCTGGCCGCGTTGCTGTGCGAGGCCGCCGCCGTGCGGCTCCAATCCAAAGCCGCGCAACTCCGCGCCCGCGCCCGCCAGGCCGGCTGGGAACAGGCGCTCTGGGAGGGACTGTTCCGCGCCCTCGGTTACAAGCACAACGTCTGGCCCATGCAGAATCTCGCGGAAACCCGCCCCCGCTGGCGGACCGGGGCCGACTCCGTGCTCGCCCTGCAAACGCGCCTGCTCGGCGTCGGCGGCCTGCTGCCCGTCGAATTGACCCGCGCCCAAAAAACCGGTGACAACTGGTTGCGCCGCACCTGGGACGGGTGGTGGCGCGAGCAGGACGGCTTTCAGGATTGCCTGCTGCCGCGCTCCGTCTGGCGGTTTCACGGCCTGCGCCCCGCCAATCATCCCCAGCGCCGGCTGGCCCTCGCCGCGCAATGGCTGGTGGCCGGCGATCTCCCCGCCCGGCTGCAAAACTGGTGCGCCACTCAAATGCCGGAAGCCCATTGGCTGCCCTCCCTCCGGCAACTGCTGGCCGACCATGCCGATGAATTCTGGTCCTTCCACTGGACCCTGCGTTCGCCGCGTCTGGCCGCCCCCCAACCCCTGCTCGGCGACGCCCGGGTGACCGATCTCGCCGTGAATGTGATCCTCCCCTGGCTGTGGGTGCGGGCGTCGGAGGGCCAAAACCACCCCCTGCTCCAGGCGCTGGAGCGGCGCTATTTCGCGTGGCCGGCGGCCGAGGATAATGCCGTGTTGAAACTCGCCCGCCAGCGTTTGCTGGGCGTGGGTCGCAGCCGGGTGATGCGTCTGGCCTCCGCCCAGCAGGGACTGCTCCAAATCGTGCGTGATTATTGCGGCAATTCAAACGCCGTGTGCGCCGATTGTCCCTTCCCCGAATTGGTCCGGGAATGGAGTGCTGATCCGGGTGGAAAATGACCCTTTGTGGGCCCGGGCGGACGCATTATTTCCCCGTCCGGGCCGGAGAATGCCGGGTTTGAAACGAGTGTTTTGCCGTAAAAGAACATTGATTCGTTTCCAACAAGATTTAACATGATTTGTGGCCAAATATGTACAGCCAGCCCACCGCCAACCGTCATGACGTTGGTCTTGTAAAACAAGCCGGCTTGTCCCCCGCCGCACGAGCCGCGCTCCTGCCGGTCGTCCCCCGCGTGTTTTGGTGGGGTGATCCGCAGGTTTGGCTGAACGATGCCCGGAGATTCGCCGCCCAAGTAATGACCTGTGGGGACTGGGACGACGCCGCTCTCACGCTGGAATTACTGGGGGATTCCTGGTTTAAACTGGCCTTGCAAAATCCACCGCCGGGCGTTTTTGACATCAAATCGTGGACTTACTGGCATCACCGTTATCACTTAAAAGTCCCGCCCCTGCCGGTGCGCAAACTTTAAGCCGCATGTTCCAACCCCATTTCGAAATATTACCGCCCTCACAGCAGGCGTTATGGCCTGCCCTGGCGGAAATTCCGCAGCATTTCGTTCTCTACGATGGCACCGCCCTGCCTTGCGGCTTGGGCGCCGGCAGTCCGTTGACTTTGACTTTTTCACGACCGAAACGGTCCCCCGGGTGAATTGCTCCCCAGCCTGAAAATATTGCAGGGTGCGAAAATTCTCCAGAATGCCGCCCAAACATTGACCGTATCCATCAGTCGAAAGGGACCGGTTTAATTATCCTTCTTTGGCGGCCTGCAACTGGGACGGGTTGGTCAATCCGACCAAACTCCGGACGGATTTGTAAACGTCGCCTCCCTGCTCGATCTGGCCGGCACCAAAGCCGCCGTCATCACACAACGAGCGGAAGCCAAAGATTTTATTGATCTGCTGGCCATCATTAACAGCGGCAACGAAATCAGTCTGCCCATCGCCATGGCCGCCGCCAGCGCCATTTACGGGGAACAATACAACCCCATGATGACGGTCAAATCCCTGAATTATTTTGGTGATCGTGATCTGCACACCCTGACGGAAGCACAGAAGGAACAGTTGCAAAAAATCGCTTCCGAACCTTTTGTGCTGCCAGTTATCCACCGGGTGTCAGAAAATTTGGCGAAGCCTGATTAAGCGCGGCGCTATAATCACGGCAGCCGTCCTGCTGACCACGGCAACGGCAGCCGTCCTCCTGCTTCCTTTAAGCCCGGTTTTGTTTGGAAAGCGCACGGTTCCGCTGATGTCGGATGGCCGGATCGTGGCGGTGGCAACACGACCGCCGCTGTGGACGGACCCTTACGTTGATTGGATAGACCCGCCAGTCCGGCCAGAGGACCGTTCAAACCTTGATATCCAGCGCGTTGAACGGAGTGTTCCCAAATCCTTCCGCTGGTTTTTCCGGAGCCGTGGGGGCGGCCGATTCCGGGGTGCCTTCGGCGGTTTCAGTCAAATCATCCTCTTCGTCCTCGTCATCCGGGAGGTCGGGAACATGAACCTTCTCCGTCAGCGCCGGAATCGTGCCGTCGGCGAGCTGCCGCGGATTCTTGGCCCGCTTGTTGCGCGGCAGCGGGCTGATCATCACGTTGATGCCGCGGCCGATCAGCTTGGGCGGAAAATCCTCGTGCCCAAACGGCGCGATCGTCGCAATGAATTTGTTGACCACCTGAAAACCAACTTCCGTGTGCGCCATTTCGCGACCGCGAAACTTCAAGGCCACCTTCACCTTCATGTCTTCACACAGAAAATCAATCGCATGCGAAACCTTGATGCCCAGGTCATGCGGATCAATGCGGGGGCTTAACTGCACTTCCTTGACCGTCGAGGCGTTTTGGCGCTTCTTCGATTCTTTTTCCTTCTTGGCCTGTTCGTAGCGGAATTTCCCAAAATCCACCAGGCGGCAAACCGGCGGCGTCGCCGTCGCGGCGATTTCCACCAAATCAACCCCGTGTTGACGCGCCAAATTCAAAGCCTCCGTCAGCGGAATCACCCCAAGCTGTTTGCCATCCACTGCAATAACCCTGACCTCACGGGCGCGGATTTTACCATTGACCCGGACAAACGAGGCGGGAGACGAATTGCGTGGGGAAAACGGGCGGCTCAAAGCACCCTCGTCGGTTGTGGCATGGCTATAAGTATAAACATCAATCTAATCGGCGCATCGCCGACCATCATTATTCCACTTTAATAAGCTTTTGTCCCTCCGTTTGCAAGCTAAAATTATCGCTTATTTGAAATTTTGCATCCCGCCCGCGCCGCCTCATACACCCGCGCCAGCGGGACGTTCGCCTCTCGCGCCAGCTTTTTGCACACTTCAAACTCCGGCGCCATCTGCAGAACCTCCCCGTCCAGCCAGCCGATCTTGACCGTGGCCTCCCCAAACGGCGTCTGCACCTGCACCCATTCCCGCCTCAATTTCCGCCGTTCCGCCACCATCCGGCGCACGCCAAAGGACGTCGTTTCCCGCAAAATCAGCTCCGCAAACCGGTCCGCCTCGTTTTCAGCGCACAAAATCGTCAGCAGCACCCCCGGCCGGTTTTTCTTCATCTGCACCGGCGTGTAAAACACATCCAAAGCCCCGGCCGCCAGCGCGGTCTCCACAAACTGCCCCAGGATTTCCGCGTTGATGTCGTCACAATTCGTCTCCAGCACCGCCACCCGGTCGGTTTCCCAGTCATGCGCGGCGCTCGTCGTTGCCCGGCCCAGAATCGCCCGCAGCACATTGGGACGCGTCACATTGTCCCGCGTGCCAAGGCCAAAGCCCGTTTTTTCCGCCACCAAATGGTCCATCGGGCCAAAGCTCTCCGCAAACTCCGCGAGCAACGCCGCTCCCGTCGGGGTCACCAATTCGTTCGGCTCCTCGCATTGCGTCACCGCAATGCCGCGCTCCCCCAGCAGCGCCAGCGTCGCCGGGGCCGGCAGCGGCAGCCGCCCGTGGGCGCAACGAATCCAGCCCGTGCCCTCCACCACCGGCGCCGCCAGCACCCGCGGTTTCCCCAGCAGCTCCAGCCCGATGCACGCCCCCACAATATCCACAATGGAATCCACCGCCCCGACCTCATGAAAACAAACCTGTTCCGGGGGCTGTCCGTGGATTTTTCCCTCCACCACCGCCAGTCGTTGAAACACCGCCGTGGATTTCTCCTTCACCCAGGCCGAAAGCCCGCTCTCCCCGATCAGTTCTTTGATGTGCGCGAACGTCCGCGCCTCCTCGTGCCCGTGGTCGTGGCCGTGATCTTCCTCCGCCTCACCAGGCTCGTGTTCATGTCCATGAGGATGCTCGTGGTCATGGTGATGGCCATGCTCATGATCGTGTTGCTGAGAAGCAGGACCGTGCTGATGGGCATGCTCATGGGCGTGGTCATGTTCCAAGTGAACATCAAATTTTACGCCGGAAATCGCGTTTTTCTGCTGCCGCCCCACATGCAGGTGGTAACCGTCCAGCTTCAGCTTGGCCAGTTCGCGTTCCAGCTCCCCGGCCTCCACGCCCAGATCAATCAGGGCGGCCAGAAACATGTCCCCGCTGATGCCGCTGAAAATGTCGAGGTAAAGCGTCTTCATGCCGCCGCCAGACTGTTGATTTGGCTGGCCGCGTAACCCGCGCCAAAGCCGTTGTCAATGTTCACCACCGTCACCCCGCTGCCGCAACTGTTCAACATCCCCAGCAGCGCCGCCACCCCGCCAAAACTCGCCCCGTAGCCAATGCTCGTCGGCACCGCGATCACCGGACGCGACACCAGCCCCGCCACCACGCTCGGCAGCGCCCCCTCCATCCCCGCCACCACCACCAGCACATTCGACGTTTGCAGCGTTTCCAACCGCGACAAAATCCGGTGCAACCCCGCCACCCCCGCGTCCTGAATGCGTTCCACCCGGTTCCCCATGATCTCCGCCGTCACCGCCGCCTCCTCCGCCACCGGCAAATCACTCGTCCCCGCGCAAATCACCGCAATCTGTCCCGGCCGCTTCGGCAACGGCTCCTTCTCCACCGTCACGCACCGCGCCAGCTCATGGTGAACCGCCAGCTTGAACCGCCGCCGCAGCGCGCGGGCATGATCCGCCGTCACCCGCGTCACCAGCACCCGCGACTCGCGCTCCAGCAGCTTGCCGGCGATGGCCACCACTTGTTCCGTCGTTTTTCCCCCGCCGTAAATCACCTCGGGAAATCCCTGGCGCAGCGCGCGGTGCGTGTCCACCTGGGCAAAACCCAGGTTGGCCGTCGGCGCCGCCTGAAACGCCTGCAACACCTTTCCCCGCGGAACTTTTCCCGCGCGATACGCTTCCAGCAGGCGGATGGCTTCTGTGGTCGTCATGCTCCAATCATACCAGTTGTCATGTCCGGGTCACGGCAAAATGCGGGTCGGGCGCATTCTGGCACTGCCTCCGCTGGCATCCAGCCGGAGCGCCGGTCTGTGACCGGCTGATGGCTTCCGACGCTTTGCCAGCAACCAACCGCGTTGAATTTCCGCACGTCCAAAGCCGGCTGCCAGCCGGCGCTCCCGGGGGCGGGGTCAAGCTGCGCCCCAGTGCTTCAGCGCCCCCGCCGCCGCGCCGCGTCCGTTCCGGAGGAAGACGCCGTGGCGGTCAGCCGGTCCAGCACCGGCGAATTCCGGATCACCAGCCCCGTGACCCCCGTCAGCCTCGCCGGCGCAAGGCCGGCGACCGTTTGCGCCTTGAAATTGTCAATTTCCAAACCCTGCACATCCGCGCAGACCATGGCCGGCCGGTAATCGTCCCGCTCAAACCCCACCGTCACATTCGCCAGCTCCAGCCCCTGCACATGCCGCGCAAACACCCCGTACGACGGCATGACCCCCACCTTGTCCGGCTCCGGATAGCCCGCGCCCAGTTCCTTGGGCAGCGGATTGGCCGAGTTCGTGCCCCCGCCCTTGAAGGACAGGTGAATATTCTCCAGCCGGATGCCCTCCACCGGCGCCCCCGGCAGACCCGTGATTTGAATCCCGCTGTAGCTGTCCACCCCCGTGGCCGTGACATTCGAAATCAGGATGTTCCGGGCGCGGCTGGGCTGCGTCAGCCCCGGCGCGCGGTTGCGCTTGCCCGTCGTGATGTAAATCGGATACGACTTCACGTCCATCATCGCCAGATTCTCGATCGTGAGGTTCTCCATCAGCCCGCCGTCCACCTCCTCCAGCGCCAGACCCCGGCAGCCGCGAAACGTGCAGTTCGCCACCGTGCAATTGCGAAAGCCCCCGCTCGCTTCCGTGCCAAACTTGATCCGCCCGTATGCGTTCTTCGAGGGCTTCATCGTCCCGTCAATCAGCGTCCCCTCCTCAAAGCCCGACACCTGGCAGTTCACAATCGTCAGATTCTCCGTCAGCACCGTCCGGTGCAGTGCGTACGTGCTTTTGGGGCACAGCCCGTCATCGTTCGGCGAATTGATGCGGCAGTTTGAAACCATCGTGTTGTGGCAGCAGTCAATGTCAATCCCATCCCGGTCCGTGTCCATCGTCACGTTGTCCACCGTCAGATTGTCGCAGCCCGTCGCCAGAATCGCAAAATGGCCCCCGTGGAAAATCGTGACATCGCGGATCACCACATTGCGGCACAGCTTCAGGCACACCGCTTTGTTCCCCAGCCGCACCGGCGGCAGGGTGGGGTGACGGGTGTTAATGGCGTTGGTCGCGTCCCAGTCCAAAAACCCGGACATCTGATCCAGGATTTTGTCCGAGCGCACCAGCCCCCCGCCATTGATCGTCCCGTGCCCGGTGAGGAACACATTCGTCAGGTTTTCCCCCCAGATCAGGCTGTTGTGAAAATAACAATGACCGCCGTCCTGATACGCGATCCCCTCCCACGGCTCCGTGAGGTCATACGCGTTCAGGCTCTGCGGCGCGCCCAGCAGCGTCGCCCCCGCATCAATCACCAGTTGCAGGTTGCTCCGCAAATGAATTGAACCGCACAAGTACCTGCCCGCCGGCACCCACACCGTCCCCCCGCCCGCCTGGGCGCACGCATCAATCGCCAGATTGATCGCCGAACTGTCCAGACTCAGGCCATCCCCGGCGGCCCCGAAGGCGCGGACATTAAAGACCGGGTTTTCCGTCGCCGTCGTCGCCGCCGGCAGCCGGGCCGGGGTCAACCCAACCAGTGAAACCGCCAGCAGCCCGCCCAGCCAGGCCGAACCCGCCCAAAAAGTGTTGTGACGCATAAGTGTGTGAAGGCGCCATTTTCAGGGGGAACCGTCCCGCGCGCAAGGAAGAACATGAGTCCGCGCAACCCGCGGGCGGCCCGGCCAAAACAGACGGTCCGCCATCGCCGTAGCGCCGGTTGCCAGCCGGCGCCACGCCGGCGCGGCCGGCGGAAAGAGGGCGCGAAAAAAATAAAAACCGGGCAAGTTTCGTTACCTAGTAACGTGATGGGCGGTTGATTCGGCTTGACACGATGCATAACCCGTTGGCTGGGAACGGGTTAAGGTGTGTCAAGGAAAAGCGGTCAGGTTGACGATATTTCGTTACCAGGTAACGAGAATGGAACCGCCGACGGCAGGGAAGACAAAGACGGGGCAATCCAACCGCAGAGAACGCAGAGAACGCAAAGACGGGCAAGGCCATCAAACGCCGATGGCAGCGCGCAAATTGTTCCGGCCACGGATAAGCCGTGTTCAGTTGCACATACACCCGGCGCACACTCACCCGCACCCGGGCCGCCGCCTTTAACAACTTCACCCGCACGCTGCCCGCCGTCAGTTTGGCCCAGTCCGTCCC
>Ga0181520_10006618_pt1 | contig 17601 bp, 14 predicted proteins | sample PEATcosm2014_Bin_29_FD_132451 | JGI IMG/M metagenome (GOLD analysis project Ga0181520, IMG submission 132451) | Peatland microbial communities from MTU Mesocosm Facility, Houghton, MI, USA - PEATcosm2014_Bin02_30_metaG | ecosystem: Environmental > Terrestrial > Soil > Wetlands > Peat | place... | reverse complement strand
GGGCAGCCCGCGTCGCACGCGCAGGCGTCCAGCAGGCCGGCCGTCTGCTTCAGCAACTGCGGCGCCAGGCGGTAGAGCGGGGCGCTTTGGCCCACGCCGCCGGGATAATTGTCGAAAAGGTACAGGTTCGGCTCGAAGGCCGCGAGACCGCCGGCTATCTCTTCGCTCAGCGCCACCCCCAGGTCGCGCGGATCGCACATCAGCAGCAGCGCGGCCACCGTGCGCAGGGCGTTGCCCAGGCTGCCGATGCCGCTCTGTATCTCGATGGGCGTGAACTCGGAGAGGCGTCCCAGGAAGGCGGCCGGGAAGTGCAGCCAGAAAGCCGTGGTGTGCATTTCCTGCTCAGGCATGTTGAGCTTCCCCGCCCCCACGTTTTCCATGGTGTAGAACTTGATTTTCTTGAAGCCCACAATCTGGCGGGTCACGCGCACATCGCCATGGGCCCGGCGCGCTCCCGCCAGGGCGTCGCTTTCGAACTCCTCCAGCGCCTTGACCTGCGTATAGTCGATGGCGTCGGTGTAGTAGTCGCAGTCCACCCTTTTCACGTAAGCTTTGCGCTCGTCGTAGTCGAAGCGCTCCACGTGATACTGCCGCGCTTCGTGCAGGTAGATGGCCTTCTCGTGCAGGCTGGTCAGCGCGGTTGGGAAAGACACTTCCGCGATGACCTTCGCCTCGTCCGTGATATCCACCACCACGAAGTTGTCGCTGGTGACGGAGCGCAGGCTGGTGGCATCGGCGGGATAGCTGTCCGACATCCAGTGCCAGGCGCCTGCGGAGTGGTGCAGGAATCCCGATTCCTCCAGGTAGCGGCACAGCTCGCCGGTCTCGTGCGGGCCGAATTTCTCGCCATCGCGAACGGGGAGCTCGAAGGCCGCGCACTTCATGTGCGCCAGCAGGATCTCCAGGTTCTCCGGGTTGATGTACGCGTGCTCGGGGGACTGGCCGAAGAAATAGTCGGGGTGTTCCACCATGTACTGGTCCAGGGGCGCGCTGGAGGCCACCATCACCGCGGCCGATGTCGACTGCCTCCGGCCCGCCCGCCCGGCGCGCTGCCAGGTGGAAGCCACCGTCCCCGGATAGCCCGCCATCACCACCGCGTCGAGCGAGCCGATGTCGATTCCCAGCTCCAGGGCGTTAGTCGTCACCACCGCCTTGATTTCGCCATCGCGCAATTTCCGCTCGATCTCGCGGCGCTCCCTGGGCAGATAGCCGCCGCGGTAGCCGCGCACGGTCTCGCTCGGAAGCGGACCGCCGTCGAAGGCGTCTTTCAGGTAGGTCACCAGCACTTCCGTGGCCAGCCGGCTGTTGGCGAATACCAGCGTCCGCAGGTCGCGCTCGATGAACTGCATGGCCACCCGCCGCGTTTCGTGAATGTAGCTGCGGCGGATCCCGAGCTGGCGGTTTACCACCGGCGGATTGTAGAAGATGAAGAACTTCTCCCCGCGCGGCGCGCCGTTGCGCTCCACCAGGTCGAAAGGCTCTCCTGTAAGGGCCTCGGCGAGCTCGCGCGGGTTGGCGATGGTGGCCGAGCAGCAGATGAATCGCGGGTGGGAATCGTAAAACGCCGCGATCCGCCGGAGGCGGCGCAGCAGGTTGGCCAGATGGCTGCCGTACACCCCGCGATAATAGTGCAGCTCGTCGATCACCACGTAGCGCAGGTTCTCGAAGTAGCGCGCCCACTTGGTGTGGTGCGGCAGAATCCCGGAGTGCAGCATGTCGGGGTTGGTGAGCACGATGTTGGCGCGCTGGCGAATGGCCTTGCGGGCGTCCTGGGGAGTGTCGCCGTCATAGGTGAAGGCGCCGAGATCGGAGCCGGTTTCCTCGACCGCGCCCTGCAGTTCATGAAGCTGGTCCTCGGCCAGGGCCTTGGTGGGGAACAGGTACATGGCGCGAGCCTCCGCGTCCTCCAGCAACTGGTTCAGAACCGGCAGGTTATAGCACAGCGTCTTGCCGCTGGCGGTGGGCGTGACAATCACCGCATTGCGGCCGGCCTGAAGGGCCTCGAAAGCCTCCGCCTGGTGGCAGTACAGCTTCGAGACGCCGCGCCGCTCGAGCGCCGCGCGCAGGCGCGGATCGACAGCCGCGGGCATCTCCGCGAAGATGCCTTCGGTGGCGGGCTGATGGCGCACCGCGCGCACCGCCGAATCGGGCTCCTGGTTGGCCGCGCGAAAGCGGGCCACCACAGCCTCCAGTGACGGCTTGCGGGAGACCGTCAATTCCAAGGGGATGTCGGGGAAACCAAGCGGGAGACTCATGGGTGCTTTCGCCTTTTCTTTGCTACCTTACTACGGCGACAACACTCCGCACAAGGGGAGAAGATCGGCCGAGCGCCGGGCCGGACGCGGCTAGGCCCTAGCGCTCGCGCACGAACTCATACCGCTCCAGGGTGGCGGCCACCTGGTAGTTGGGTACATTTTCGGTGTAGCCTGCTCCGACGCGCTCGGCGCGCACCACCTTGCCGATACACCTCAGGCTTACAGACTGACCGCCATCGTTGTTTAACGTAATCACGTACTCGATAGGCCCGCTCAAGTCTGGGGCGTGCCCCGCGGTGAACAGGACCCCGTTGGAGCTGATGTTCCGGGTCAAGCCAGCCAGCGACACGCGTTCCGTGCCGGACCGTGTGATGGCGAGGGGCAACTGCAGTTTAAAGCGCCTGGTTCTTCGCTGTTCCATGAGTTGCCTCTAATGCTAACCACCCTTTCAACCTAGGTCAATAGACCAGTCGATCCGGGCGCATGACAATGGTACTGGACCAAAAGGCTTAAGAGTACGTATGACGGACGAGGAAACAGGCCGGGGCGAGCCGCGCCCGCCCCGGCCCGCACGGCTACTTGGCAAATACGAAGACGATCAGCAGGGTATACAACGCGAGGGATTCGACAAATGCCAGACCGATCAGCATGGCAAGCTGGATGGCTTTGGCGGCTCCGGGATTGCGCGCCATCCCTTCCACCGCGCTGGCGATAGCCTTGCCCTGGGCCAGGCCACAGAGGCCGGAGGCGATCGCCATGCCGAAGCAGGCGCTGATGGCTACCCAGTGATAGTTGGCTGCCAGGGTGCCAGTGGTCGGGGACTGCGCGCACAGCGGGGAGCCCACAATCAGCAGCGCCGCCAGAATCAATAACAATTTCTTCGTCATTTCACTCTCCTCGATAACTCGCCCCAGGAGGTGGTCCCCGGTCACCATGCGGCCGGGCTCACGCTGCAAGGCGGCATAAAGCCGGTATTAATGTTCGTGCGCTACCGCCCCGCCCACGTAAACCATGGCCAGCAGCATGAAAATATAGGCCTGGATGACGCCCACAAACACGTGCAGGCCCATGAAAATGACCGGAAACAGGAACTTTGTCAGGTTGAGGAATACCATGGTCACCTGCTCGCCGGCGAACATGTTGGCGTAAAGACGCACGGTAAGCGAGAGCATCCGCGCGCAGTGGCTTATGATTTCGATGGGGAACATCAGCGGCCCCAACCACCACAGCGGACCCCAAAAATGAAGGAACGTGCGCCATGGACCGATCGCCAGGAGGCCCACCACGTTGTAGTAAACAAATGTGGCCACCGCGCAGCCGGCGGTCACCGAGGGGTTCTTGGTGGGCGAGTCGAAACACGGAATAATGCCGATCAGGTTCGAAATGAGGATAAACAGGAAGATCGTGCCGAAAAACGGCGCGTAGCGGCTCCCGCTAGGTCCAATCTGCTCGTCGGTCTGGCCCCTTACGAACCCGTATACCAGCTCCAAGGTCTGCTGCAGCTTGCCCGGCCGGTCGGCTGAAAGACGGAACCGCACGATGGGAAAGATCCCGGCCAGCAAAAATACCACCAACAGCTCCATAACTATGAAATCTTCCCACGGGCGAGGCCCCGGGTGAATGCCGACGGCGTGTGCCCAGGAAGATGGAATCAGCCCCAGGAAGAAATTTCCGAGCCCGGGCAGATAGTCATTGAACAGCTTGGTGATCCAGAGTTCACTTTCGTGCATAGACGATCTCGAATATCACTTCGGCAAAAACGGCGGCGGTGAGAACGAAAATTCCGGCCAGGACGGCCGCCGGATTGACGGGAATAAGCCTGAATATAACATACGCCGCGCCCGCCAGGACGAGGAAGCGGAGGGCCATCCTCAGGCTTCCCCCACGCCGCTTGCCGCTGCCGAGCCCGTCCACCAGCCCCTTCAGCCATAGGAACTGCACGCCCGATAGCAGCGATCCAATCAGAAAACCGGCGCCCGCCCGCCAGCCCCATCCGGCCAGGGCAACGGCCGTCCCCATCCCCCCCAGCGCGGCCGTGATGCGCGCGATACGCGCCGCGGCGCGCTCGTAGGTCAACTTCTCAGGATCCGTCATCCCGCGAATCCCGCATGATCTGGCGGATCAGCGTGACAAACCCGCCCACACTCCCCAGTATCAGAAACACGATCCGCAGCCAGGTGACGCCGAACGCCCTATCCAGCCAATACCCGATCAGATAACCGACGAATGTCGAGACCGGAAGCAGCAGCGCCAGGCCCGAATACTCGGCGTATCGGGCGGCGGGCGTCTTGCCGGGTGGCACACAGTTATTCTAGCGGGAACCAGGGCGCCGCGTTCAGGCCGGCGCCGTCCTCGATGCCTTCAAACGGCCCACCACATACGCATTCAAGCTCTTTCCTTTGCGGCTGGCCTCCAATGCCACGCGGCGGTGCAACTCCGGCGGCATGCGCACGGTAAACATACCTGAGAACGGCTTGTCCGGCTCTTCACCCCGCGACGCACAGAACTCCAGATAGTCCTCCACGGACGCCTCGAACGCGCGCTTCAATTCCGCGACGGATTTCCCCTGGAACGTGATGACGTCACGCGTGTTGATCACTTCGCCCGTGAACATCCCAGCCTCTTCGTCAAACCTGGCGATACCCTCGTAACCTTTATAGGTCATTTTCCTCAGCCAAAATGATACCATATTATGATACCATTCTTGTCTTCGCGGCGACCGCGCTCGTGGCCATTGCGTGAAGATTGCGGGCGAGCTGAAGCGCCATCCCACTTAGTTTCCTTGGACCCGCGAATCCGGCGGAAATGGTGGGGCGGACCCCCTGATCCGCGCGTCCGCTACGGACGCTCCTCTCTTGAGGAATCAGGTGAGCGCCACCCTCCACAAGCCGGCCAGGGGGCCGGCTGCGGACCAGGGCATAGGCGTTAAACTAAGCCCCGACCGGGGCGCGGCTTTCTCAGGCGGGGCAACCTCCGTTTGTATCAGGGCACGGCTTCAGCCGTGCCGAAAAGATTCGCACAATCATGGGCTTTAGCCCCTGCGCCTACCCGTTCCGCATCAGGGGCTAAAGCCCGACTCTCACTTGTATCTCTACGGCACGGCTCAAGCCGTGCCCTGATAACGAAGCCAAAGGGCCTTACTTTAACGCTTATGGCGGACCAGGGGGCCCGCCCCACCATCAGTCCAGGCGCCCGGACTAAGTGGCAGTAAGCTAAAGCACGCCCACAAATACTATGGGCGCCTATGGGTCGGGCATGCTTTAGCTTGCCCCAACTGCAAGGAAACGCGTGTCGTCGTGCGCCCTTGAGTCCTGCGCCTCACGCTGCCCGCCGCGTCCGATGCTAGACTTTTTACTGAATGCCTATAGCGACGCACTTGGAATGCAGTCTGTGTCACAACAGGCTGGACGCGGGGCGGAAGAACAACCTTTGCGCGTGCGGCGGCCCGCTGCTGGTGCGGTACGACCTGGACAAGATTCGCCAGCGCTGGAGGAGGCGGGATGTGCGCGGCGGGCCCGCCAGCATGTGGCGCTACGCTCCGCTCCTGCCGCCCGCCGCGGAGGCCGTGGTGTCGCTCGGCGAAGGGTGGACGCCGCTTCTCCGTTCGCGCCGGCTGGGCGCGCGCCTGGGAGCCGATGCGCTGTGGTTCAAGGACGAGGGCCTCAATCCGGCCGCGTCCTTCAAGGCCCGAGGGCTGGCGTGCGCCGTTTCGATGTGCGTGGAGCTGGGGATTTCGAGGGTCGCCATCGCCTCCGCCGGAAACGCCGCCGGGGCCCTGGCCGCCTACGCCGCCGCAGCCGGCATGGAAGCCCACATCTTCCTGCCCAAAGACGTCCCGCAGTCCAATTTCCTGGAGTGCCGGGCATACGGCGCCGAGGTGACGCTGGTGGACGGGCTCATCGGCGATTGCGGCAGGCTGCTGGCGGAGCGCGCCGCCGGGGACTGGTTCGACGTCTCCACCCTCCAGGAGCCATACCGCGTGGAAGGCAAGAAGACCATGGGCTACGAGGTGGCCGAGCAGATGGATTGGGAACTGCCCGACGCCATCCTGTGTCCCGCCGGCGGCGGCATGTGCCTCATCGGCATGTGGAAGGCCTTTGACGAGATGGAGCGGCTCGGCTGGATCGGATCGCGGCGCCCCAGGATGATCGCCGTCCAGGCCGAGGGCTGCCAGCCCATCGTGCGCGCCTTCGAGGAAGACCAGGCCCGCGCGCGCTTCTGGGAGGATGCCCGCACCGTCGCCGCGGGACTGCGCGTACCCAAGCCGCTGGGCGATTTCCTGATTCTCGATATTCTGCGCGCGAGCGGCGGAGCCGCCGTCGCCGTGAGCGATGCGCAGATCCTCGATGCCGGCGCCGCCTTGGCCTCCGAGGAGGGCATCTATGCCGCTCCCGAAGCCGCCGCCTGCGTGGCCGCTCTCCCGCGCCTCCTCGCCTCCGGCCTGCTCAAGAGCGCCGACCGCATCGTCATCTTCAACACCGGCTCGGGATTGAAGTACGCCGAGGCCTACGCTACCCGTTTCCCGCGCCCGGCCTCCGGCGAGCAGGACAAACTGGGCGGCCTGATTACGCCGCGGTAAGTCGACTACTGGAGCGAGCAGAGCACCTGTCCGGGAAGCACGGCATCGCCCGGGGCCACCTGCACGTCCTTCACCGCGCCATCGAGCGGGGCGCCGATGGGAACTTGCATTTTCATGGCTTCGAGGACCACCAGCGGATCGTCCTTGCGCACCTCCTGCCCGGGTACGACGTTCACCGCGATCACCAGCCCCGCGATGGGGCTCCGGCAGATGCGCTCTTCTGGCCGGATATCGGGGGGCGGCGGCGGCAGGTCGGCCTCGTCGATGGCGTACGTCTCCGGTTCCTCCTCCGGCGGCGGCGCTTCGGGCAGCACCTCGACATCCACCTCGTAGCTCTGGCCCTCCAGCGTAATCCGGAGCTTCACTGGCCCTGCCCTCCCTGTTCGGTTTCCGGTCCGGGCGCCGGCTCATTCTCAACCTGCGACGGGGCCGAGGAGCGGCGAAGAAACGGCGCCGGGCGCGCCGGTTGAACGCCGGCCCGGCCCTTTCGCGCCCAGCGGCCGGCCGAGCGACTTTCCAGGATGCGAACCGGCGCTCCCAGGGCCGCGGTAGCCGCCGCGGCGATGAGGATCCTGCGGCGACGCTCTTCCGTCAATGGGGTTCGCGCTATCTCGTCTTCCTCGATCAACTTCGCCTCCAGCGGGTGGGGCAGGCCCGCAAGCCCGCCCAGCGCCGAACCGCAGGCCAGGAGGCCTGCCCCACCCGCTTTACAGAGGGATGTTCCCATGTTTCTTGGAGGGGCGGACCTCACGCTTTGAGGTCAGCGTTTCGAGCACCGCGGCGAGGCACGCGCGCGTCTCGGCGGGCTCGATGATATCGTCCACCAGGCGCGCGCCCGCCGATACGTACGGCGTGGAGAAAGTGTCGCGGTACTGCTCGATGAGCTCGCGCCGTTTGGCGTCCTGATCCTCCGCGGCGGCGATTTCGCGCCGGAAAACGATCTCGGCCGCTCCTTCGGCCCCCATCACCGCGATTTCGGCGGAGGGCCACGCCAGCACGCGGTCCGCCCCCAGGTCCTTCGAGCACATCGCGATATACCCGCCGCCGTAGGCCTTGCGGATTACCACCGTGATCTTGGGCACGGTGGCCGCCGAATAGGCGAACAGCAGCTTGGCCCCGTGGCGAATGATCCCGCTGTGTTCCTGGTCGATGCCGGGAAGAAAGCCGGGCACATCGACCAGCGTAATCAGGGGAATATTGAAGCAGTTACAGAAGCGAATGAAGCGCGCCCCCTTGTCCGACGCGTTGATATCGAGGGCCCCCGCCAGCACCGCCGGCTGGTTGGCGATAATGCCCACCGTGCGCCCTACCAGCCGTCCGAAGCCGACTACCAGGTTCCTGGCGAACTCCTTGTGGACTTCCAGAAAATCGCCCCGGTCCACGATGCGCGTGATAATCTCGCGCATGTCGTAAGGCAGCTTCGCCTCGTCCGGAATCGCCTCGTTCAGCGAGGAATCGTGCATCTGGCGCCTGTCGGCCTCGCCGCGCGGCGCGTCTTCCAGGTTGTTCGAGGGAAGGAATGAGAGCAGGCGCTTGCAGATCTTGATGGCGTCCAGATCGTTCTCGGCAATGAAATGTACCACTCCGGAGGCGGCGGCCTGCACCCGCGCGCCGCCCAGTTGTTCGGCCGTGATCACCTCGCCGGTCACCTGCCGGATAACCGCCGGACCGGTGATGAACATGTAGGCGTAGCGCGTCTGGATGACGAAATCCGTGAGCGCCGGGCTGTAGGCGGCCCCGCCGGCGCACGGCCCGCAGATCAGCGAAATCTGCGGCACCACGCCCGAAAGAAGCGTGTTGTGGTAGAACACGCGGGCGTAGCCCGAAAGGCTCGCCACGCCTTCCTGCACCCGCGCTCCGCCGGAATCGTTGATAAACACGAACGGCGAGCCGGTGTTGAGGGCGTAGCGCATGGTATCGGCGATCTTGTAGCCGTGCACTTCGCCCGCCGAGCCGCCGGCCACCGTGAAATCCTGGCTGGCCACGTGCACCGTGCGCCCGTCAATGGTTCCGCTGCCGGTGACTACGCCATCTGCCGGTAGTGGCTTATCCGCCATGCCGAAGAGCGTGGCGCGATGCTGCGCGAACAGGCCGATCTCCTGGAAGCTGTCCCTGTCCAGCATGGCCTTAAGACGCTCCCGCGCCGTGAGCTTCCCCTCGCCGTGCTGTTTGGCGGCGCGCTCGGCGCCGCCGCCGGCTTGCAGCCGTTCCCTGGCCTCGTGCAGAGCTGCGATGTTCTCCTTCGACGTGCCTGCCATGCGGTTCCGGGCGAAGCTCTTATTCTAGCCTGTTGCATTTCCGTAATATGCCAGCCCGACGATCCGGGTGTCGACGCAAGAATCGTTGGCGTCCGATTGACCAGCCGGCGTGGCTCGGAACTGAAACCTGAAACGGGCTATAATCTGGCCATGTTTGACGAGCAATTGTCCAGAAGGCACTTCTTCTTTGGCAGCCTGTTAGCCGGCGCGCTTCCGGCGGCCGGGTTCGGCAGTGCGCCCTCGCTAAAAAGCCTGGGGTACAAGTCGCCCAACGAGAAATTGAATATCGCTTCCATCGGCGCCGGCGGCCAGGCGGGCGTGGGCATCGGCGCTTTTGCGCGTTCCGGCCAGAATATCGTCGCCTTGTGCGACCCCGATACCGCGCGCGCGGCCCCCGTCTACCGCACCTACGAAAAAGTCCCCAAGTACCCCGACTTCCGCAAGATGCTCGACAAAGAGGTCAATAACATCGACGCCGTGCTCATAGCCGTCCCCGATTTTATGCACGGCACAATGGCCATGTGGTGCATGGAGCGCCGCAAGCACGTCTACGTGCAGAAACCCATGACGCGCTGCGTATGGGAAGCTCGCATGTTGAAGGAGGCGGCCCACAAGTACAATGTCCGCACCCAAATGGGCAACCAGGGTTACTGCCAGGAAGGGCCGCGGGTGTGCTCCGAAATGATCTGGTCGGGAGCCATCGGCGACGTCAAGGAAGTCCACGCCTGGACCAACCGGCCCATCTGGAAGCAGGGCGTCGGCGAGATGTCCAAGGGTGAGCCGGTTCCCGCCACCCTCGATTGGGATACCTGGCTCGGCATCGCCAAAACGCGCCCGTTCAGCGTGGACTACGTGCCGTTCCAGTGGCGCGGCTGGTTCGATTTCGGATGCGGCGCCCTGGGCGATATGGCCTGCCACGTCCTGGGCGCGCCCAACATGGCCCTGCTGTTGAGCAAACGCGCTCCCACCAGCGTCGAGTGCATCAAGCAGGAAGGCAAGAACCCGCTCAGCTTTCCCACCAAATCCACCATCAAGTTCAACTTCCCGGCTCTTGGCTCCTCTTTCCCGGCGCTCACGCTGTATTGGCACGATGGCATTCGCGACGGGATGCCGCAGGAATACTGGCCGGCGGGTCTGCCGAAGGACGAAAGGCTCGGCGACGCGCGCGGCGGCGCCCCCGCGGCCGGCAGAGGCGCCGCCGGCGGCGCGGGAAGAGGCGCCGCGGGCGGAGCCGGAAGAGGCGCCGCGGGTGGTGGCAGAGGAGCGGTGGGCGCGGGCGCGGCTGGCAGAGGCGCCCCCGGCGCGGGCCGCGGGGCCGCCGGCGCTCCGGCCGGCGTCAACATGGCCGCCGGCGCGGACCCTTACAACCAGGCGCTTTCCCAGCGCACCGCCCCTTACAATAGTCCGGCCAACAGCGGAGTCCTGTACATCGGCGAGAAGGGCTTCATGACCACCGGCGAATACGGCGGCAGCCCGCGCCTGCTCCCGGCCTCCAAAATGGAGGACTACGTGCCTCCGGCGCCGTTGTTGGTCCGCCACCCGGAGACTTACACCGACTTTGTCCGCTCCTGCAAGGGAGGAGATCCCGCCGCATCCAACTTCGACGAAGCCGGCCCCTTCACCGAATGGATCGACATGGCCTGCATCGCCCTTCGCGTGGATGGCCGGCTGGATTGGGACGCCGCTAAGATGCAGTTCACTAACAGCAAGCAAGCCAATGAGTATCTGAAGCCCACGTTCCGCAAAGGCTGGTCCTGGACGTAGGGACTGTCGAGACATCTGCGCCAACCGCTCTCTGACGGTCGCGGCTCACTAACAGTCGACGAGCCGCGACCCTGACGAGCCGCGACCGTTAAGGAGCGGTTGGCCCGGTTATTGCATAACAAGCTCCAAACCCGGGCGCATGTTACATTGAAACGGGAATCCTCCCGACAATTCCGGACCACCAGAACCGATGTGCGGCATAGCCGGTTTCGCCACCATTGAGCCCGAAGAAAGGCCCGCGACAATAATCGAAGGGATGACGGACACGATCCGCCACCGCGGGCCCGACGACAGCGGGTTCTACCGCGACGAATGGGTATCGCTGGGTCACCGCCGCCTCAGCATCGTCGATCTGGCGCTCGGTCACCAGCCGCTCGCCAATGAGGATCGCGACGCCTGGATAGTTTTCAACGGCGAGATCTTCAACCACGCGGACCTGCGGCCCGATCTGGAGCGGGCGGGTCACCGCTACGCCACCCGCAGCGACACCGAGACCATCGTTCACGCCTACGAGGAATACGGACCGGAGTGCGTCAACCGGCTTCGCGGCATGTTCTCGCTGGCGATTTGGGACCGCCGGCGGAAGACCCTCTTCTGCGCCCGCGACCGTCTGGGCAAGAAGCCATTCTATTACTACTGGGATGGTCGGCTGTTCGCTTTCGCCTCCGAAATAAAGGCCCTCTTCGAGCACCCCGCCATCTCCCCGCGGCTTCGAGAGGACATGCTGCCGGAGTACCTGGCGTTCGGCTACTTGAGCGGCGAGGAGACGCTGTTCTCGGGGATCCGCCAGCTTATGCCCGGCCATCGCCTGACGCTGCGGATGGGCATTCCCGGCGCAGCCCCCGCCATCGAGCGTTACTGGGAAATTCCGCAACCGGGACAGCCGCGGGAGCGCGACGAGACAGCCTGGATTCTCGAGTGCCGGCAGCGTCTCGAACAAGCCGTCGAGACGCGCTTGATGAGCGACGTTCCGCTGGGAATGTTCTTGAGCGGCGGCGTTGATTCCAGCGCCATTGCGGCTTTGATGAAGCGGATGGTCCCGGGGCCGGTCGAAACTTTCGCCGTGGGCTACCGGGAGGCCGCCTACAGCGAGTTGGGCTATGCGCGGCAGGTGGCGCGGAGCCTGGGGACGAACCACCACGAGGTGACCGTCGGCATGGACGAGTTCTTTGGCGCCCTGCCGCGGCTGATCTGGCACGAAGATAAGCCCATCACCTGGCCCTCCAGCATCTCGCTCTACTTCGTATCCAAACTGGCGTCCGAGCGGGTAAAGGTGGTGCTCACCGGCGAGGGCAGCGACGAGTTGTTCGGCGGATACGGCCGGTACCGGTTCCAACTGCTGAACCAACGCTGCCTGCGCGCATACAAGCTGCTGCCCGGATTTCTGCGGCGGGGCATGCGGGGAGCGATCGCCGATTCGCCCCTGCTCTCCGGCGACCTGCGGCGCAAACTGGGACACACATTCCTGGGCCGCGGCGAGCGGATCGAATCGCTCTACCTGGACAATTTCTACGCCGCTTTCTCCGCCGACGAACAGGCCTCGCTTCTGCCGCGCGGCGGCGCTTCCCCTTACGCCGGCTTCATGGATGCATGGGACGCGCGCGGAGACACTTCGCCGATTGACCGGCTCCTCTATGCCGATCAGAAAACCTATATGGTGGAGCTGCTCATGAAACAGGACCGCATGAGCATGGCCTGCTCGATTGAAAGCCGTGTGCCGTTTCTCGATCACCCCTTCGTGGAGTTCGCCGCCCGCGTCCCTGGGAACTTGAAAATCCGCAACGGCGTGGGGAAGTACATCGTCAAGAAGGCCGCCGCGGATCTCGTCTCGCCGGACATCCTCTACCGCAAGAAGATGGGATTCCCCACCCCTATCCGCCAATGGCTGCGAGACGGCCGGGCCAAGGCCATGCTGGCGGACCTGCTCGACCGCAACGGCTTCATCGCCGCGTACCTCGATTTGCCGGTGATCGAGAAGCTGCTGGAGAGCCACCAGCGCGGGTCGATCGATGCCACCGATCGCATCTGGCGCCTCTTGAACTTGCAGGTGTGGGGCGATCTGTTTCTTACCGGCAGGCGGGCCGGCGTCTGGGAAGGCTCGGCGGCGTCGCCGGCGCAACCATGACCGAGCAACCGCGCGTTCGAATGAAGATCTGCTGGATCAAGGCCGGTGGGCTTGTGCCGCTCGATTTTGGGGGCCGAATTCGCAGTTTCCAGATGGTCAAAGCGCTGGCCGAGCGCCACGATGTCACCATGTTCACGTTCTACCCCGAGCAATCCGTCGATCTCCATCCGCAACTGAGGAACATGTTTTCCGACCTCGTGCTGACGCCGCAGCGCCTGCCGCCGTCGCGTAGCGCGGCCGATTTCCTGCTCTACGCATCCACCTTTTTTACCGGGCTGCCGCACTCCATGGCGAAGTATTACACCAAAGCGCTTCGCCGGAAGCTGGCGGACGTGCTGCGGCGGGGATTCGACGTGGTGGTGTGCGATTTCATGTTCCCGGCCGGGCTGCTGGATTGGAACTCGGGAACGAAAATCGTCTTGTTCACGCACAACGTAGAGTCGGAGATCTGGGAGCGCCAGGCCAAGGTGGCGCGCAGTTGGGTGGAGCGGACGGGGAGCCGCAGGGAATTCCGCACCATGCGGGAGGCGGAGATCAAATACGCGCGGCTGGCGGATCGCGTGGTGACGGTCTCGGAGCGGAACAAGGAATTCTTCGCCCAATACGCGCCGCCCGGCCGGATAGCCGTGGTTTCCACCGGCGTGGACCTCGATTATTTCCATCCCACGCCCGAAGCCGAGCTGCCCGATCGCGTCGTGTTTACCGGATCGTATAACTGGCCTCCCAACCGCGACGCGGCGGAATGGTATTTCGACGAGATTCTGCCCATAATCCGCGAGCAGGTTCCGGGGATCGAAAGCTGGATAGTGGGCAAGAGCCCGCCGGCTTCTCTGCGGAGGCGCGCCGAGGCCGACCCGGCGTTTCACGTCACCGGGCGCGTGGAGGATGTGCGCGAGTATCTGCGGCCATGCCCGGTGTACGTGGTCCCCATGCGCGGCGGCAGCGGCACGCGGTTGAAAGTTTTCGAAGCCATGGCTTCGGGCAAAGCCGTCGTTTCCACGCCGATCGGCGCCGAAGGGCTTCCGGCCGTGCACGAGCGCAACATCCTCTTGGCCGATTCGCCCGCCGAATTTGCCCGCCAGGTGGTCCGGGTGCTGAAGGACGAGGGCTTAAGGCGGCGCTTGGGCGCCGCGGCGCGCTCCCTGGTGGAAGAGAGTTTTTCCTGGAAGAAGGCGGCCGAGGAGTTTGAAGCCATCCTGCTGCGCACCGCGCGCGGCGCGCCGGAAGAGTCGTAGGGGCCTGCACGCCCGGTCCTACTCCGGGTTGGTCACTTTCCACAACTTCCTGGGCGGAACGAAAAAGACTTGCACGGCGCACAGCGTCGCCGCCAGCAGCGTCACGAACGTGCGAATGAGAGAGCAGACCCGTTTCAGCGGGGCCTTTTCCGGAACCAGCGGCTCGATCGCCGCCAGACCATAGAAGCCGGCCTGGGACGCCAGCGCGAGCCAATTCCAGGGCCGCGGCAGGAAGAAGCTCGCGCCGGCCGCCAGCAGCAGGGCATACGGCATCAGCAGACGGGCGACCTTGTAGGACATAAAGTGAAACCACATCCGGTTGCGCCATCCGAGCAGCGCCGGACGCGCGGCCAGGAGCTGGTAATTGCCGGCGATGGTGCGGACCTTCCGGCGGAACTCCGTCTTGAGCGGCAGCGGAACGTCCCACGCCACCGCGCGCGGCTCCACGATCAAGCGGCGGCCGGCGAAGAAAGCGGCCAACGGCAGGTACATGTCGTCCAACAGGATATCTTCCGGAATTCGGGTGGCCATTTCGCGGCGCAGAGCGTAGAAAGGACCCACCGCGCCGAAAATCGAATCGATGCGGCTCAGCCGCTCGCGAATCCAGGTCTCATACCGCCAGTAGAACCCCACGGCTTCCTCTTCCTGGGCCGTGCCTTGGCGGATGAGCAGCTTGCCGCTGACGGCCCCCACCGAGGGATCCGCGAAACAGTCCACCAGGAACTGCAGGCTGTCGCCCGCCAGCATCTGCCGCACGTCGGTCAGGAGCAGGATCTCCCCACTGGCCTTCTCGATGCCGGCGTTCAGGGCCGCCGGTTTGCCTCCCCACGGAACGCGAAGAAGCTGAACCCCCTCGCCCGAGAAGCGTTGCGCGATAGCATCGGTGGCGTCCGTCGAGCCGTCGGAAACCACCAACACCTCCCGCAGGTCCTTGGGGTATTCGAGATTCAGTACGGAGCGCAGCTTGTCGGCCAGAAACCGCTCTCCGTTGCGGACTGGGATGATTACCGAGACCGTCTTCCTTTGAGGCTTCGAACAAACCGGCCGGGCGCGCCACCGGGACCAGACGCCGAGCAAGGCCGGATATACGAAAAGCGTGTAGAACGGCAGCGCCACCCCGGCCGAGAACAACACAATCCAGGTCATCTCTTCAACTTTTTCGACCCGAAAGTCCGATCCGAAGGTTCGCGAGCGGGCGAACCGGCCGCTGGCGGGCCTGAGCCGGCAGCCATCCGCAGTTTCCGTGACGAGAATCCGTCGCGGGACGCCGGTGCGCATGCAGGGTGCGCGCCCAGCCCGCCGCACACCTATTGTATTACCCGGATCGTCCCGCTCGAACCCGTTCCAGCGTCCTCAAGCCCGCTTCGGCCTGGGGTTGCTCCACACGAAGAATGACGTCATGTTGTAGTTCCAGATGCCGCCCACGAACGCTCCCGCCGCCCCCGCCGGCAGCCAGGCAATGCCCGATTCGAACAACACCTTGGCTAGCTCGTAATTGATCGCCGCCCCGAATGCGCAAGCGGCGCAGAAGACCGTCAACCCCAGCCAGAAAGCGCGTCCCCTGCGCCGCTTGTCGCGGTAGGTGAACTCGTTGTTGAGATAGTAATTCCAGAGAATCGCCACCACCGTGGCCAGCGCCTGGCCGGTGAGAAACGGCAGCCGCAGCGCCCACGAGGCGATGCCCAGCGCCCCCATGTGAATGAACATGCCGCCCACGCCCACCATCAGGAAAGCCAGGAAACGCGCCGGAACCCAGCGGCCCAGCGTCTTGTCGCACAGCAGCAGCCCGAACTCGGCGACCACCGCGGAATCGAGCTTGCTGTCGCCATGTTGTCTGGCCCGGAACACGCTCGGGATTTCGGCGAAACGCAGCGGACGGCGCGCGCTGGCGAAGATGTCCACCAGAATCTTGAAGCCCAGGCCCGCGACCGAATACGCCACCTCGTTCAAAAGCGCGCGGCGCAGCATGAAGAAGCCGCTCAGCGGGTCGGAGAGGTTGGCCCGGCACACCTGGCGCGACATCCAATTGCCGATGCGGCTCAGGCGCTCGCGCCGGCTGGAGAAATCCACCATCCTGCTCCCGGCGGCGAATCGGCTGGCAATGACGATGTCCAGGTCGCCGGCCTGTAGCAACCCGAGCATGCGGGGCAGCAGCGTCTCGTCGTGCTGCAAGTCGCCATCCATCACCGCCAGAAAAGGGGCGCCGGAGGCCAGCATGCCTTCCATGCACGCGCTCGCCAATCCGTGGCGGCCGATGCGGCGCAGGCAGCGCACATTCGGGCGCTCCAGCGCCGCCGTCCACACCGCGTCCGCCGTGCCATCGGAGGAATCGTCGTCCACGAAGATCGCTTCCCAGCGGATCGACCCCAGCGCCCGGTCCAGCAGCTCCAGCAGCGGTCGAATATTCGCGCGTTCATTCAGCGTCGGGATAATCACCGCCAGTTCGATGCTGTGTTCCGCTGTCGTCATCGCCGCCGTAAGCCGTTAGCATAACCCGGAATTGCCATCTTGAACCACGCTCAGCGCTGTTCGCGTAGGAACTGCCATCGTGGCGCAGCCTCTCAGGCTGCCGCGTCGAGACTCGTCTCGACGCTCGGTGGCGGGCCGAGCGCCAGACTCGACACGAGTCTCGAGTCGGCAGGCTGAGAGCCTGCGCCACGGAACGGCATCGCCCTAATCCAGGCTCTTATGGAAACGGGCCGCGCTCATCCCCAGTATCAACGTGCCGTAAACGAACAGGGCCAGCATCTGCGGCCACAGGATCGCCACGCCCGTGCCTTTGAGGAACACGCCGCGCACGATTTCCATGAAATAGCGCAGCGGGTTGAGATAGGTCAGGTACTGCACCACTTTCGGCATGTTGCGGATGGGAAAATTGAACCCGCTCAGCATGAAGGCCGGGCTGGAGAAGAAGAAGGACGCCATGTTGGCCTGCTGTTGGGTGCGCGAGATGGTGGAAAGGTAGAGGCCCGCGCCCAGGCTGGTCAGCAGAAACAGCGTGGCGCTGAAGAACAGCACCAGAAAACTGCCGCGGAACGGAACGCGGAAAATCAGCAGCGCGCCCGCCGTCACGAGCACCAGGTCCACCAGCCCGATCAGGGCGAAGGGCAGCGTTTTTCCGAGCATCAGCTCGATGGGGCGCATGGGCGTCACCATCAACTGCTCCATGGTGCCGATCTCCTTCTCGCGGATGATGGCCTGCGCGGTGAGGGTGAGCGTCACCATGAAGAGTATGTTCACCGCGACGCCGGGGACGAAGTAATTCCGGCTGCGCAGGTCGGGATTGAACCATACCCGGGTGTCGGCGGTCACCAGGTTGGACGTCATGACCGGCGCCTGGCCGGGACCGCGGGCCGTCAGCTTGATGGTCTGCCGGTTCTTCGTC
>Ga0181520_10006616_pt1 | contig 17602 bp, 16 predicted proteins | sample PEATcosm2014_Bin_29_FD_132451 | JGI IMG/M metagenome (GOLD analysis project Ga0181520, IMG submission 132451) | Peatland microbial communities from MTU Mesocosm Facility, Houghton, MI, USA - PEATcosm2014_Bin02_30_metaG | ecosystem: Environmental > Terrestrial > Soil > Wetlands > Peat | place... | reverse complement strand
CTATCCCGGCAATGCCTTTATAACTCAGTTCCTGGCAGATCCATGAAAGAATTCGGCGGGTAGTAACCATGTATATAAGCAGAAGTTAAGTTCATTGCTAGGAGAGAAGATCCCTACTGAGTATCTGGATGGAGATAATCAAGCCGAAGGAGACAAAAACAGGGACCGAAAGGTGGAAGTCACTGCTGGAAGCATACCTTGCCGGCGAAAAGATCCTGAATTCCGAAGGAAGGATTTCTGTAAAAGGGAAGGGCTTTATATCCCAAATCCGAAGGCTAGGGTCTTCTGCTCCACTCCGCCTTCCCTATGTAGATAAATGCGTAAACTTAATCTCCCATGGCCGGGATTTAAACTATCATGCCCCCCAGGGTACTCTTCAGCACCGTATACAAGAAGGGTTCGGAACCTTACGATTACATAGGCTCCAACACCAGGACGTGGTTCAGGTTCTACTGGCCCAGGGTTCAGTCCTTCGGCCTGCGGTTCCTGAAGCAGAACATCCCCGAGCTAGAGATCATGGAGTTTCCCACCTGGGAGGAGTATACCAAGAAGCTTCAGGAGGGCTGGGATGTAGTGGGCCTTTCCTTCTACTTGAGCGAGACCCACGAAGCCCTGGAGATGGCCGAGGCAGCAAGAAAGGCCGGCGCCCCCGAGGTCTGGGCAGGGAACTACGGGGCTTTAACCCCCGAGATCCAGGGCAACTTCGATAAGATCTTCGTGGGATATGCGGAAAACCAGGTCGCTTCCTACTTCGGCAGGGAGGTTAAAGACGTCATCCACCCGCCCCTGATAGAATACCTGAACACTCCTTTCAACATAAAACTCAATATTTATGGGGTAATGTTCACCACCCGCGGCTGCCCCGTGGGGTGCAACTTCTGCCAGACCCCGGTCTTCTGCAACAGGCCCAATCTTATCCCAATAGAAAGCATAGACAAGGTCCTCTCTTTCTACAAGGATCACGGCATAAACGTGGTCCTCATCGAGGATGAGAACTTCGGTTGCAACAGGAAGCACGCTGATAAGGTGGTAGAACTCCTGGACGAGTACGGTATGGTTTGGGGATGCATGGCCAGGGCCGACTATCTCATGGGAAAGATCGATGAGTGGGCAGAGATGAGGCGGGCCAAAGGCAAGCACCAGGTGGCAGGCTTCGGAGGCGCGGCTATAGGTATAGAAAACCTGCACCAGGAGCGGCTGAACAGCATGAAAAAGAGGGAGGGCACCGAGGAGATTCTGGGGGCCATCCAAAAGCTCCAGAAGTACGGCTTTGGCACGGTCGGTTATTACATGATAGGCTTTGAGGAGGACACCAAAGAATCCCTCAAGGAAGATATCAAAAAGCTAGCCTCCTTGAAGATCGATATAACCCAGATCTGCGTCGTCACTCCTCTGCCCCAGACCCCCTTATGGAAGGAGATCGAGGAGAAGTTCGGCATCTTTGACAAGGACTGGCACAACTACGATGGAAAGCACATGACCTGGAACCATCCTCACATAAAGCCTGAGGATTTCCCAGGAATCCTGGACCGGTCCTTTAAACAAACCTACTCCTGGAAGACGCCCATTATAACCTCGGGCAGGGTCTGGTACAACGCCTACAGGTACGGAGGCGTGGCGGGCTTGAAGGAAGTGGCATCCTACATATCCAGGGCCAACAAATTCGATTGGAACAATGGTCCCAGGTTCCTGGATATGAACTCGGACAAGAAAACAAAGGCCGGAAAGAAGGCTATTGCAAAAGAGAGCACTTCAGTATGAAGGCAGTATGAAGGTCCTCCTCCTCTCGTCCCCGGTAGTGCAGAAAGATTTCGACAAGATAGCCCGGGTGCCCAACCTCGGTTTGGCATCCATCGCAGGAAACGTGGATGACCTCTGCACCATTCACGTGGCTGACCTCCATTCCTTGAAAGACCCCAGAGGCTACGTCAGGAAAATCGTGAACGGCTATGATCTGGTAGGTCTGACGGCCATGAGCTTCCAATATCAGGAAGCTCTAAACCTTGCCAGGATCGCCAAGGAAGCGGGAGCCGAGACTGTCTTTGGAGGCTATCACCCGACTCTCGCCCACCAGGAGATCGGACAGAACGAGGATTCCAAGCTTATCGATTACATCGTCAGGGGCGAAGGTGAGGCGACATTCAGGGAGCTTATTCAAACTATTCAAGCTAAGACTGGAGGGAACGTAAAGGATATCGGTTTAAAAGAGGTCCTGGGCCTCTCCTATCATCGGGAAGACCAGGAAGGAAAGATGGTCCACAATCCACCCAGGCCTCTTCTGGAAGTGAGCCAGATAAAGCCGCCCAACAGGGATTCCAGGCTCGTCCGGGAAGGGTTCACCAGCTTCGAGATTACCATCGATTCGGTAGAAACCTCCAGGGGATGTACCCAGGGATGCAAGTTCTGCTCCATCAATTTGATGTATGGAAGGCATTTCCGCAGGTTCCCCATTGAGCGAGTTATCGAAGATATTAGAGACGCAGAGGCCCACGGCGCAGGGGCGATCTTCCTCCCCGACGACAACATTACCCTGGATGTGAAGCGGCTGGAGAAGCTCTGCGATGCCATCATTGAGGCAGGTCTTACCCACCTGAGGTACAAGACCCAGGCCTCGGCCAGCGGAATTGCCTCCAGCAAGCACTTGGTCGATAAGATGGGCGAGGCGGGGTTCGACGGCGTCTTCCTCGGGGTCGAGAGCGTCAATAAGAGGAACCTGGAGTTTCTAGGCAAGGGAAGGATGTCGGATGATACGGATAAGGCCGTTCAATATCTGCACGATAACGATATCATAGTCTCCACCGGCCTCATCGGCGGAAACCCGGAGGATGAGGAGGAAGATATTTGGGAGAATTTTAAGCTGGCTAGGAGGCTTAAGGTTGATTTTCCCATATTCTATATCAGCACTCCTTATCCTGAGACTCAGATGAGGGCGGAGCTTGAGGAGATGGGGCTCGTTACTAATAGTGATTTTACCAAGTATGACGGGCTTCATGCTAACTTAAAAACCAAGCACCTAAGCGATGAGGAGGTGCAGTATATCACCTGGCAGATGAATGCCAAGTATTATGATTCTGAATGGATCAGGTATAACAAGGTGAAACGGCTTTATCCTAAGTGGTTTGCTAAGGAGATGTTGAGGCTTGCGCCTTTCTATGCCAAGAGGAAGATTAGCCTGGCTTTGGGGTTGAAGAAGAGAAAGGATTTCTTTAGGGAGGATTTGGCAAGCGGCGAGCTGTGTAAAGGAGTAACTTAGAAATTAAGAGATCATCATCCACTTCATAGAACCGAATCTATTCAGATCTCTTCTTATTTGCTATAAGCTCTTCCCGAATTATAAATCTTAAAGCTGATTTATCCCTTTTAATGCCCTTCGCTAGGAGATAAACAATACGTTTTTGACTCAGGTAGTCTTATAAGCCATATGATGGAAGCCAGGACCGGGGGCGCTGATCTCAAGAGTTCTGTTAGTAGGTGCAGCAACGTGGTGAAGATGTTTACAAGCCCAGGACGGAACTAGGATGCAAACTAATGGCTATCCGTGTAAAGATAGCTGCCTATAGAGAGCCGCTTCTGAATTGGGAGGAGACTGAGCGGGAGATCTAGGAGCGTAGAGGCGAAGTAGAGTGAAGTATAAGAAGGATTTTATAAATTTTCGAGAACTCATAGCCGCAGCTCGTGGTGATAGCGAACAGTCCAAAAGGGCTATCTCAATCTTAGATGATCCTTCTAGGAAGTTTATCTCAAGTCCTTTTAGGCAGTGTGCCAAATTAGCTATAATTTTATCTGCTTGCTATTCGTGTATTAGCCTCTAGCTGTTGTTTTCCCTTTGAGCCCCATGCAATTTTTTACAGTAAATTCGGTGTACTGCCATATCTCAGCGGTCACATCGCCCAGGCCACCGCCCAGATCGGCCATGTTAGGGACCGCGGAGCTGGATAGGGCTGTAAGCTTTGAGATCGTTTCCAGAATATGCTTCCTGTCAGGCACGATTAAATCTGCTGTTTTCGCGTAGTATTGGGCTGATTCTAGGTAAGTCCCTTCTTCATTCTTCTCCATTTTAGATACCATCTCATCTATCAGCCATGATATCCCTATTTAATCTCAAGACATCTATGGTATCGTAGGGACAAAACATGATAATCACCACAACTCCAAGTATAGAAGGCAAAAGGATAGTCCAGTACCTAGGCCTGGTAGACGGCGAGGCCATCCTGGGAGCCAACATCTTTGCTGACATGTTTGCCGGCATCCGCAACGTCATCGGAGGAAGATCCGGCGCCTACGAGAAGGAGCTGCGCAAGGCCAAGGCCATCGCTTTAAAGGAGATGGAGCAGGAGGCGTCACAGCTGGGCGCCGACGCCATCGTCGGAGTTGACCTGGATTACGAGACCATCACCTTCGGCCAGAATGGCAGCATGCTGATGGTCACTGCCAGCGGCACGGCGGTGAAGCTCGGAAGCTAAAGTCGGTGTTTAAAGGATTGAGGAGAATCTAAAGATCGGCATCTTGGTACTAAATATAATACAGGACTGCTTTCTAGGTCTCAGGGATAAGATAGCAGAAATTTATCCACGTGGCCTTGGACCAGCTGGATCTAATCCGACTTTATCTTTCTTTATTTTATTATAACCGCTCTGGAGAAAATATATAAATTCAAAAACATTAAAAATCTTCTGGCACCATGTACCTTAGATCAGCTCCATTAGCGCCTGAATTTATTAACTAAGTTGGTAATCGCAGATATTATGTATGCAGCTTATATAATGGCCAGAATAGATAAATTATTCTTAAAATGCTCCTTCACGGCGGTGCGAAGTTTTACCAGGAGGTCGCTAAGGTTGATTCAAGGGGTTCACGCATATGTATGCGCATATGTATGCCAAGGCAGGTGAGATCAAGAGAAGCGTCCCGGGCAATGCTCTCGTCCAGGGTATCGTCGCTTTGGGAGCCTGTTCCATCCTCTTTCAACTAGCATCCTCCCTATTATTGAAGGCTTATTTACCACTTTTATCAGCATTTTGAAACAAATATATCATAACTATTAACATTATGTAGGCAGCACGCCTGCTTTTTGCAACTTAGAACCATAAGATAGATCCTCGTTATCTCAATCCCTGGATGGTAATGGCTTTAGGTTAATAGTGCTTCACTTTGGACAACTTCTTTTGGGCGATCTTGGATTCGGTTTTGCATAGAGTGCCTTTATTATCAATAGCAGACATCTTTTATCTGAGCTACTATCCCATCTTTGCAGCAGGGGTCATTCTCCTGGCAGAGGATAATCGGATCAACCAACGCATGGCCTTGCTTATGCTTAAAAAGCTGGGGTACGGGGCAGATACTGTCGCAGATGGCAAGGAGGTCATGAGAGCCCTGGATCGGCAGCCCTACGATATCATTTTGATAGAGATCCAGATGCCGGATATGGATGGCCTGTATGCCACTCAGGAATACGTAAGCTTTGGCCTTCTAACGGCCCCAAAATCATAATCGTCACTGCCCATGCTCTCCAGGGCGATAGGGAGATGTGCCTGGAGGCAGGCATGAACGATTATATCAGCAAACCTGTGAAGATAGAATAGTTGAATGCCGTCCTGGAAAGGGCAGCTGGGCCCTGAGGAAGCGCAGCATAAAACTGTCTTTGACACTGGCGCTTACCCAGATCCATCCACGGGCTCTGAGCCCAAGCCCTCTAAGCCTTGAATGCTATCGACTAATGGCGCCTAGGTGGGTACGACTTCCTGGGACCTGGCCTGTTCATGCTCTCGATTGAGGAGCGCCCGGACAAGGTCTTCGGTTTCTTAACGTACTTCCCTGCGGTGGCTGATGCCGGACCCACGGCGTTCTTGGCCTTCTCCGAATGGTATTGGTGCTCAGCAACCTCGATCTTCATGCGTATGAGCCTCTCGATGCTTCTGAGCAGGCTTCTCTCATCCGAAGCGCAGAATGAGAATGCCGTACCTTGTGCTCCCGCCCTTCCAGTCCTGCCTATGCGGTGGATGTAGATCTCAGACTCATTTGGCAGGTCGTAGTTGACGACGTGGGATATGTCCTTGACGTCGATGCCCCTGGCAGCGACATCTGTAGCCACCAGCACCTGCAGCCGGCCTGACTTGAAGTCTCTCATGGCCTTGTCCCTCTGATTCTGGGACTTATTGCCGTGGATGGCCATGGCCTTGACCTTATCCTTGATGAGCTTCACTGTGAGCTTATCCGCCCCGTGCTTGGTGCGGGTGAAGATCAAGGCTCGCTCGAGGTCTCCGTCTTGAAGGAGATCTTGCAAGAGAGGATACTTGTCGTTCTGGTCCACGAAGAAGACCCTCTGCTCTATGCAGTCGAGGGTATTGGTGCGAGCTTCAGGTGCAGCCTCTACGTGCACCGGGTCGGAGAGAAACCCTCTAGCGAATTCCTCGGTCTCCCTCGACACAGTGGCAGAGAAGAAGAGGGACTGGTGCTTCTTTGGCAGGGCCTGGGTGATCTTCTTCACGTCGTGGATGAAGCCCATGTCCAGCATTCTGTCTATCTCGTCCAGCACAAAGAACTTGACACTCCTCAGGTTTAAGTGACCCTGATTCATCAGGTCTATGAGCCTGCCTGGAGTAGCGACGAGAATATCTACGCCTTTGGAAAGAGCCATGACCTGGGGACCTTGACCCACGCCGCCGAAGATGACGGTGTGCCTGAACTGCAGGAACCGGCCGTAGGTGGCAAAGCTCTGATCTATCTGGGCTGCCAGCTCTCGGGTGGGTGCCAGCACCAGTACGCTCGGGGCCCTGGAAACTGGGGCCTTGCGTTCTTCACTCAACCTTTGCAGTATGGGCAGCACGAAGGCAGCGGTCTTGCCAGTGCCTGTCTGGGCTATGCCCATCAGGTCCTTGCCCTTCAACAGATGAGGTATGGCCAGCGCCTGTATAGGCGTAGGCTCGATGTATCCTTCTTTATCAAGAGCTTCCTGGAGGGGATCAATGATATTCAGATCTTTAAATGACATTTATTTTACTCCTTAATGAGCGTGGAGAATGCTATCCGAACCAGTTGAATGCTGTCCGAACCAGTTGAAGCTTGATGGAAAGGATAATGAAAGACATCTACAGATAGAGTTTCACTCCCTATTATCAGCAGGATTACAATCTCCCTTGGATGCCTCAGCATCTAATGCCGCAAAAACATCTCAACAAAATTTCCTTTGAATCAATGCTATGAGGCCTGATATTGAAGGGTCTTCTTGACTATATATCTGTCGGTCGAAAATTTTGAAGATCGATCGTGATGGACCCATACATTCTATGTACAATCCAACACGGTACCCTGCCAGCAAAACACCTTGGGATCGGCTGGTATCTTTAAGGGTATAGCTTTTGCTCGTGTCTGGACTTTCGTAGATAACCTTGTGGCAAAAGAAATATAGCTATACCTATTTCCTTTTTATTCACTAATATTAATTCATGCGGAGGTCCACCCTACAGATCCGTCTCTTTCTCATGCTTCTGCGGCCCACTACCTTTGGCAACCCCTGACAATCGATCAATAAGAGCAACAGCAGCATCTTGGTCATGCCGGCAAAACCCGGATACATTTGCCCTGCCGATGCCCGGTTTTATGGGACCGATGCCGGCAGGGGTCCTTATTATGAGAAAAATGGCTCCTAGGTCTGGTATAGAGATCCAAAAGATCCCTTATGTAAACAGGACCTGGCTCTTTCTCAAGGAGGAGGCAAAAGCTGATGGCTTCACGCCCTGCAGCCAATGCAACGATGTCAGCATGCTAGGAGATTTCCTGGGCGATAAGAGGGATAAGATCTATCACGACCTGTCCTGTCAGCTGGTGCAGGAGATCCCAAAGTATCGGCACATATGGTTCTCAGGCAGCGCTGATACCAGGATCTGCGGCTATATGCCATGCAGGATATACCACCATCGAAATCAAAAGTTTAATAAAATAATCCATAATTATTAAAGACCCGCCTGACCTAATGCGGATGTTTATGTTTGATAGCAGCAATAAACTCTTCTTATTAAAATATCATATAGCCAGAACTTGATTCTGAGGCTACAAACATCTTATAAATATTTATATTAAATCTAAATCTCAAAACGCATAAATAGCATGATAAAACATTTATTTCATGAAGCTGGATGTAATCTGTGTAACTATATTTCTCCTGGCGGCAGCTGTCTCTGTAGTGCATGCCGAGGCAGCTACCGGGAGCAATAGCCCAGCGGTAAAGACTTCCTTAGGAAGCGTATCCTCTCAGGATCTAATCGCCTTCGTGGATAGCGCTGCGACCTACGCTCAGCAGAACGGTAAAGAGAAGGCCCTCCAGGAGTTCAACAACAAGCAGGGCCAGTTCGTCAAGGGTCAGCTCTACATCTTCGCTGATGATTTCAGCGGCGTAAACCTCGCTCACCCCATAAGGCCTGATTTCGTCGGCATGAGCCAGTTCGATCTAAAGGATGCTAACGACGTTGCCTTCATTCAGAATATGATAGCAATTGCCAAGACTAGCGGCAGCGGGCTTACCTATTACATCTTCGCCAATCCTGGCTGACAATAATAAAGAGGAGCTAAAGCTGGTCTATGTGAAGGAAATAGATGATAACTGGTGGATCGGCTCTGGAGTTTACCTGCCCGAAGTGGTTTAAAATACACATAACGCCAATAACCCCCAACCGATGATAAAATAATTGGCCGTGATGAATGGAATCCTAGCTGTTATTGTATCGGGGGCGGCTCAGGCATCTACTCCAGAAGAATTGCTAGACGAGCTGGGGACGTTTCCTGACATTGAGGTCATAGACTTAAGAGGAGGCAACATAGACAGGAACACCCGCGGTAACATATACGGCCCGCAGTAACGTATACCCTGTATCCTGACCCAGGAGTGGGTGTTAATGGAAAGCATCAGCCTTCTACTCAGCCACCTCTTTGATTTATTTACCAGATCATCACGCATTATCACGCGACCGATCTCCACGAGGTCATTCCTCGGAATGGCCAGTCGTCCAGATGAACCGCTTGTGGAGCTTCCTCCACGCCAGGTCCAAATGCCACATGCTCCAGACGTGGAGGACATTGCTGCAATTGAGGCAGCTAAAGAGGGCTTGAGATCTGGCAAATCCATAAACCAGATTGCACGGAAACTTGGATACGAGCGGTCTACCATATCTATGTACATCCACATGCACCCAGAAGAGTTTGCAGGACTTAGATAACCCAACCGCCAAATTCCTCGCTTACCAGTTTTATTCGAAACTCCAGAATGACCAATGAACTCAGTGACTCTTAAAAGATGGGCTTTCTACTTTTCATTTTACCTCAAACAGGATGAGGTTTAAGAAAGGACCGCCTTAATATCCTCTTTATTGACCGCATAGACCTCTACCATGTGGTCAGGATGGTATCTGGTCTTAGCCTCCCTGATCCCTTCCACGCCCATATCGCTCTCCCTGTTTATGTAGGCATAATCCCTGGCCAGGATCTTCGCTGCCTCGGCGTTGACTGCCCTGTAGATGGCCTTGCAATCAGGAATGCCCTTCTCAAAGTGCACCAGGGCCGTGTCCTTGTTCAAGCCCTCGAAGATGGACATGCCCCCGATCTTTCCTTCGGCCCTGATGGCTATGCCTGAGAGGCCAAGCTCAGCAAAATGAGACAAGGCGAAGATCACCGCCTCTTTTTCGTGGACCAGCATGGGATCAGAATCGCAGTCCTTCCAATCGCACCAGAGGTCCAGAAAATCCCTGATCTCCTGAACATTCCCATCGGTGATGGGCTCCACCTGGGGCGAGCAATCTCTCCGGAACTGATTGAGCTGCTTTCTTATGGTCTGATACTTCTTCCCCGGAAGCTCGACCAGGTCTGAGGCCCGGTATACGTAGTCGAAGTAATCCCTCTTAGGGTAAAGGCTGAGCTTTGGGTAAAGCTCCGAGATCCACTCCCTGTTTCCGGGGTCCAGGATTATGAGGGGCATGTCCTTGTCGCTTTTTGCCGCCAAAGCCAGAACCTGCGCCAGAATTTCGGGGTTCTTGGGGCCTATGGGCACGCGGTAGACCGTCTTTCCATCCACAGTGCTGGAGAGCATTATGCAGCCCTCTGCCAAAGCATACCTGTAGTGGGCATAGCCGTTCCAGCAGATCATGTTGGCGAAGGTATTATCGCTGTGAACCTGGGGGAAGCTCTTGTAGTGGGCCACGAAAAGGCCTCTATCGCTCATCGCTATGGGCTTGAAATCGGCGTCCTTAAGCATCTCCTTGATCTCCAAAGCACCTTATGACGTTCTTCAGTGATAAGCCGCATGATGCATCCTGCTCTGCTGTAATCTCCTGGGTGCTCATAGCTTCATCCCTGGGATTACTTTTGCGGTCGATTCAAGTCCTTCGGCATATTAAGCCAATAGCTATTCAAAGATTCTAGATTTAGGTATGAAAAGACCTAAGATTGCCTTGAGAATTCCCTAGAAAGATATCGCTTTGAGCTGTATCGCGAAGAACAAAGGCTATGGTAAGACGGGGATTTGGAGCCAGAAAGATCTGTTGGCACCGATTTTCATCTGAATTATTAATTGTGAATAGATGGTAAATTAAATAATTTTTCTTATGACGATATAAGGCCTCTAACCGTAAAGCTTATACTCGTTAGTTGTCGTATTCTCGTCAAACGCAAAAAAACTCGGCGAGTAAGGTTTGAGGGTTGGTGTGGACTAAAACCCGGTGTGGATCTCAGCCTTTAGGGTGGGCTGAGGTTTGGAGGTAGTACAGTGGATAGGAGAGGTAGATCGGTGAAAGCTATGTATCTCAAAGGATTATTCACGGGGCAAAAAGCGAGGGCAAAAGCCGCCCTCGCCTTGCCTTCCCTATCTCTGATCTGTGCCAAGGCCAAGGGAGAAACGGTGGACTTAGATCGCTGGTTCGATTGGGATCGTCATCAGGCTGACGGATTGGCTCATGGATTTAGATTCAAATTTAGATCGGCGTTCGCCGTGAGATCAGACGCTCCTTCTCTCTACCTTTCGGCCACAGCCCTACGGTAGATCTGGTGGGGCGATGTTATCATCGATATCTACGGTGGAAAAAGCAGAGCTCCTCTGCACTTAGAGGCATGGCTGAAGATCACCTCAGAGGATTATGACGGATGCCGGATGGTGGATGCCTCCTGGTGTGCCAACCGTATTATCCTGCCGGACACGGGGGCCGTCCGATCCTGTGATGCCCTGGAAGCGGATGGAGGTAAAAAAGCAAACAACCTTTTGAAGCTCTTCGTGGCTGAGGAGGACTCAGGAATCAGCAGGCCTCCATTCTCTTCTAAGGCGGCCAGGGATTTATATATGAGGATTCCTTGATTCTTGTCTTTGATTTAAGTCAGCTTGGTCTCTTTAATATCAATTTTGATAAGAAAGTATAATAGGAATGTGGCGACAGTAGGCTAAAAAAAGAAGGATTAAAATATAAAAGCAGATCTTATAGATCACGAAGAACGAATATAAGATGAATATCGATCATTAGATGATATCTCAGAGTTGTTGAAACTATATGGAGAGATTTGTATTGATGCCAAAATTTACATTGCTCCTGTTGATGCTCTCTCTGGCTCTTTTATACTACCAGGCTGGCGCTGTAGAGAATACAACCGATTACTGGGCGAATCAGGCCAAGGAGCTCTCCTCCAGCGGCTCGGACAGAGAGGCTGCTTTGGCCTACGAGAAAGCCCTGCAATACATAACTGTAAGCGACAGCAAAACCCAAGCCACGACATGGATTGGCAAAGGTGACGCCCTATCCAAGGCAGGCAAGCAGGCTCTTTCGGATGATTCCAACGGCACGAGCCTTCTGCAGCTGAAAGCGGAAGCTTTCTTCAAACAGTCCAAATACGATGAGGCCCTTAAAGCCAATGGTGCTGCCATAGTGACGGCTGCCCCCTGCTTTTTATATGCGCCGACATCCTGGATAGGCAAGGGAGAATGTCCTGAGAGCTCTGGGAAAGAATGATGAGGCTCTGGCGGCTTACAACAAAGCCATAGAGCTGAGTCCCATCTATTCCGTATGCCTGGTATGGCAGAGGCGAGGCCCAGAAGGCCCTGTGGAAGGACATAGGCGCGGGGGCATCCTTCTATCTGGCCAGGATAGCTTGGGTATGGGGGTTAATACGAGGGTTGAAGCCATTATTCGACACTCCTTGGTCATTCCTGCGCAAGAAAGGAGCAATTGAAGAAAGGGTAGATGAAAAGGAGCGATGCAGCATGAGGGGATTTTACCCCCTCAGCCTGATTTATTGATCCTTCGATATCAGGCGGTCTTCATCTTGGCCACTTCTTCCAGGCCCAGCTCTTTGATGGACTCACCTCTCATCTTGTACTTCTGAATCTTTCCGCTGACCGTCATGGGAAATTCGTTGACGAACTTGATGTACCTGGGCACCTTGAAGTGAGCGATCTTTCCCTTGCAGAAGGCCTTTATCTCCTCAGGGGTGATCTTGGCTCCTTCCTTGAGCTTTATCCAGGCCATGAGCTCTTCGCCATACTTCAGGTCGGGCACGCCTATCACCTGGACGTCGCTTATGGACGGGTGGGTGTAGAGGAACTCCTCGACCTCCCTGGGGTAGATGTTCTCGCCGCCCCTGATGACCATGTCCTTGAGGCGGCCCGTGATCTTGCAGTAATCGTTCTCGTCTAGGGTTCCCAGGTCGCCGGTGTGCAGCCATCCCTCCTTATCCACGACTTGCTCCGTAGCCACGGGGTTGTTGTAGTAGCAGCGCATGGTGGCATAGCTCCTGGAGCATATCTCGCCGGTCTCTCCCCTAGGCATGATCTTCCCTGTCTTTGGGTCCACGATCTTGACCTCGGTGTGGGGCATGGGCTTGCCGACAGTGGAGACCCTCTGCGCCAGGGAATCTTCCGTAGAGGACATGGTGATGCCTGGAGAGGACTCGGTCTGGCCGTAGGTTATGACCACCTCGGTCATGTTCATGAGGGTGTTGACCTTCTTCATGAACTCCACAGGGCAGGGGGAGCCAGCCATGATTCCCGTCCTGAGGGATTTGAGGTTGAACTTGTTGAAATCGGGGTGCTCGAGCTCGGCTATGAACATGGTGGGAACGCCGTGGACCGCAGTGCAGTGCTCCTTTTCTATGGCTCTCAGGACCGAGAGCGGATCGAAGTACTCAGCCGGAAGGACCATGGTGACGCCGTGGGTCATGCAGGCCATGTTGGAAAGGATCATGCCGAAGCAGTGGTAGAAAGGAACGGGTATGCAGAGCCTGTCCTTTTCAGAGAACTTCATGCATTCACCAATAAAGTAGCCGTTGTTGAGGATGTTATGGTGAGTGAGGACGACGCCCTTGGGGAAGCCAGTGGTGCCTGATGTGTACTGGATGTTGATGGGATCGTCGAAGTCCAGGGACTCGGCCCTCTCTAGAAGAACATCGTTGGGAAGCTCATCCCCCATCCTCAAAACCTCCTCCCAGGTGTACATTCCTGGCTGGCTTCCTCCCCTGAGCATGACCAGGTTCTTGAGGAAGGGAAGGTTCTGGGATCTGACCTTGCCAGGCGTGCTCTCCTTGGCCTCCGGGCAGACCTCGTAGATCATCTTGATATAATCGGAGGTCTTGAACCGGTCTATTAGCAGGAGCGTCTGGGCCTCGGACTGCTTTAGGGCGTACTCCAGCTCGTGGGTCCTGTAGGCAGGGTTGATGTTGACCATGATGATGCCCGCCTTGGCTGTTGCAAACTGGGTGATGATCCATTCAGCAATGTTGGTGGCCCATATGGCCAGGCGATCACCTTTCTTTAGACCCAAAGCGATGAATCCCCTGGCGGTGCGATCTACCACCTTCTGCAGATCGCGGTAAGTGTAGCGAAGGTTCTGATGCAAAGATACAATGGCATCGTTATCAGGGTATTTTCTCGCTATCTCATCGAACATATCGCCTATAGTCATGCCTATCAGGGGCTTCTCTGAACCCTTGAAGGCATAGCTGGGGGGTACTTTGCCTGGCATTGGAATAGCCTCCCTTCCTTCTATGCTTTAAACATTATCTTTCTCCGTTTTTTGAATGGAGGAGTATTTATAACCATTATAGATTTAGAAATGAGGGCTTTTTTTAAGACACTGATTCTACATCCTTTGATACTATTAGTAAGAAAAATTGGGGTGTGGATGGGGTGCTACCTTCCCAGGAGAAAAAATATCCCCATCTATAGCTGCCATTTTCGCGAAAAGGCTGGTATCACGGACTATAAATCCCCCTTGGGACACCAGCATAGGACTGATATATCATGCCATCATGCCTCTGGCAGAGTGCAAAAGATCGTTATTTGAATCTTGGACCATATCTTCTCTCCAAGTCTTTATCAATCCATTGATTCATCGATTCACCTGTTATCCCTAGCTCTTATTTGTGTGGTGTATATAAATTTCTGCCCTTGCCAAAAGGTTACAAGTTTTGCCTGAAGTCAACGGTGGTTATTGGGTCGTAGCATGCCGAAAAGGCTATATTCTTTCGAGATAATTGGTATTTTGGAAATGAAACTGAAGATAACGATCACTGGAACAAAGGTCCATGGGGTGGGCTACAGACAGCACTTGCTTGCCAGGGCATCGATCTTCGATCTGCAAGGATTTTTTGCGGATAACCAGATAGCCGATGGCCAGCAGTAGGTCGAGATCCTCCTGGAGTATCAAAAACCGATGTATACTGGAGGGAGACGGATACGAAACACGTTAAGTGCGCTTAGGTTACCAGAAGGTCGATGGCCCACGTTGGCGTTTGCTGTGTCATCCCATATATTATCGCGATAGTTCCGCCATACTATGCCACCCATAAAATTCATTTTTCCCTTATTCAAAATCCCGCCGCCACGAATTTCAGCTGTATTGGAGGTGATATTAACAGTCTCCAGGATCAAACCCGATCCAGCATCGTTAAAAATCCCACCCCCCAACTTTGCTGCGTTATTGGAGATCAGAGCTGCGGTACAGAACATACTGCCATGGTTGAAAATACCACCACCAGAATTACTAGCGGTGTTTCCGGTTATGAGAATATCATCTAAGGTCAGTCTACCAAAGTTATTGATGCTGCCACCGTATTCGCTCGAACCTCCACGAATTCCGATCAGACATAATCCAACATCAATGTCCGGGTTCGTTTTGCCAATAGTGAATACGGAACCTTGTCGGCCTCCATCTATGGACGTTCCGCCTGTACCAGATCCAACTATGTTCACCGACTTATCGATAGTCGCGGTTCCCTTGTAAACGCCATCTACCAATTTGACTGTACCACCTGGACCAGCGGCATCTATTACCTGTTGGATAGAGTCCTGAACCTCTATTTGGAAGATCTCCCATGGACCTATAGCGTTGCGGCTTGCTACCAGCTCACGGCCTCCGCCGTCTTCTGCACAGACATATTGGCCATTTGAAGCACGAATGGCCACCCTCGTCCCCTGGTTGGCACCCACTCGCAGAGACCCATTAACAGCGCTTTCGTTTGTCTGATGATTAGTACTCCTGTTTATGGGCAAAGTAAAGTTATCATTTGATGAGGTTGATGCCATTACATAAATTGTATTATTACTGCCAAAATTAAGTCCACTAGCCAACGATACTAACTTTTCCTGCGATTTGACCTCTACGACTTTTCCCTCTGAACTCTCGAACTCCTCGAAGGCCACGGCGATGATACTGCCCAATAACAATAGACACGCCATGACCGCAACGACCAACTCCCTTTTTCTCATATCTGTTAATTACACTTTTACTATTTATGTTATATCATGATAGAAACGGCGAATTCGTGCCAGAATACCCCCTCCCGAAGATCATAGGATGGCATCATGTTGCCCCTGGCTCTCGATCCCCGCATACCTATATTTCCCTCTGTAGAGGAACTCTCTATCCAGAATGCGCTTGATTTGCATCTTCTGAAATTGCCGACCAGACTTGGTAGTGAATCCTTCGGTGTTCATCCGGCAAGCTACAGCTTACATAGATAACCACTGCTCTCGAAGCTCGAAAACTCTTCGAACCGCCAAAGCCTTGGCTGGATCGAGTATCAGAGCCTTGCCAGTACTGTATCCAATCGGCGCCCTGCCACCCGCATGCTGGCCACCTCTTGCCTTGGTCTTCCATCCTCCATAGAGCCTAGCGATCCCTCGAATTCGGCAAAGCTCATGATGATGTTCAGGAGGAGCTTCTGGGTTGGGTCGCCCCAACGATAAGGTCCGGAGACGCTAACTACATCGGCTCCGAACTTTCTGATCTCTTTCTCGATCCAGAGCGTAATGGCGTCAGGCTGCATGTGTTCCGATGATAAAGAAACAACAGCGTCAAGTACACCCGCGTCTGAACAGAAATCATCCGAACCGGCTATCGCAGAACCAACGGCAGCCGAAACGACATCAACGCCCGTAGATAAATACGTAGAGCTTCAGATGGTTGATGGTTCTCGTGTTGGTGGAAAATATGTATCTGTGTTAGAGACGTTCACTACTATCATTCCCTTATATGTCATTGATGAATATGGTAGACTTGGCAAGGGCAACGGGAAGGAAGTAGGGATCCAGAACCGCCTCATAATGACCATGATTACCATTGATGACCCAACTACCATAATTAAAGAAAAGCTAGCCGAACAAGCCAAAGCAGCGGAGGCAGCAGAAGCGGCTAAGCCACATGCCAAAACGATAACCTATGACCTCGGCAATGGGCCACAATCGGATACTACTGGATACATTCAATCCAAGGATAATATGATCATTCAGAAAAACACCGTTGGCGGTGCAACCATTATTATAAAAACTTACCCAACGCCTGTAAATGTAGACCAATTGGTCAAAGATGTAATTAAGCATGAGTTTGAACGCATCGTCCCTGTAGTTAAGGGTGAACGAGTGGTAACCCGTGCCGACGGCAGCAAGATCACGGTTTATGCCATAGAAACAATAGGGAAATACGAAATAGCGGCATTTGCTCCGGATACGTCTACCTTTGTTGTGATTTCTCAGCCTGGTACAATAGATGACAACCTATTGAAGACCTTGAAGATTGGACCAGTGATCACCTAATAAGGGGCCGCCTAATTGGCCTCTTATAAAATTTTTCTTTAAATCTGCCCAAAAAAGTGTTTAAATTCCCTTCTCACGACAAAATTCATCGAAATTTACGTACTTATCCTTCTCTTCGAGGAATTTTCTATATTCAGCATCGACGTATTCTTCGTCCTTATCAAGTACGCTTTTTGCACTATCAGCAGCCATTTTGAACCCTCCTGCCACTTTTTATTCGTCTTTGCTTATAGCCTTACAATGTAAGCAGACAGAAAGCCCAGGACTTTAGTCCTGGGATGAATGCCGTACCTACAGCGATTGGCTACAACCTTATATATTCAGAAGGTTGTAGACGCAGCAAAGGAGTTAAGCAAAGGTATTAAGCTCGAAGATCTGACCGGAATCAGAAACAATAAAAACCAGGCTGAATCGTTCCGCTATGCTAAGAACAGTTGGTCTTTCTACCAGTGCTATAGATGCGGTCTGAAGGATGATGCTGATCTCAACGCTGCTTACAATATAGCTCTCCGATGCCAAGATGACTGGCTGAAAGTGTAGATG
>Ga0181520_10006615_pt1 | contig 17603 bp, 14 predicted proteins | sample PEATcosm2014_Bin_29_FD_132451 | JGI IMG/M metagenome (GOLD analysis project Ga0181520, IMG submission 132451) | Peatland microbial communities from MTU Mesocosm Facility, Houghton, MI, USA - PEATcosm2014_Bin02_30_metaG | ecosystem: Environmental > Terrestrial > Soil > Wetlands > Peat | place... | reverse complement strand
TGGTCACGCTCCTCAGGCAGGAAATGGCGCAAAACCCCGAATTACTCCGCCCGGCTGGCCTAAACACCTCTTCGCACAGTCTCGTTGCCGCAGCTGCAGCCTAAAAAATGTAGAAACTCCAGGTGCGGGTCTCCAGACCCGCACACATCGTATCTGGCGGCGAGGACGCCGCCAGTACAGCCGGCCTGGAGGTCGGCGCTACGCTGAGTGGACCTGGTCGTGAGAAATGCGGGCCGGATGCAGCGAAGAGGACAGGCCTCGGCCTGTCCCCTTCAATTCCAATGCTCTTCGACGGACCTCTCAGAAAACCCGGTACCCGATCCCCGCGCTCAATCCGTAGGGCGACAAAGTGGAGTTCCCCCAGGTGGGCCAATACTGGTATTCCATGTCGACGGCGCGAATGCTGATCCTGCGCGTCAGCCGGATGTCCGCTCCGCCCCCGAAGGCGATGTCGGTGAACTGGCCGTGATTCCCGAAGCTGTCGAAGGTCATGTTGGAGTAGCCGACCAGCGCCTTGGCGTAGACCGTGCTCCTCCAGAAGGAATGGATCGGCACCCTGGGTCCAATGAGGTAGTTGTCCTGGGAGATATTGGCATACTGGTTAAAGCGCTGCCAGCGACCCTCCGCTTCAATCTGAACCCAGCGGGTGAACTTCATGTCCACATAGGCGCCCACGCCAATCAGCGGAAAGCTGCTGGCCTTGGCGACGGGATAGTAGGGAGGCTGCGTGGACCAGTCACCCTCAAAGTCTGGCTGAAAAACAGAAGCCGTGCCGCCAACGGTAAGGGTAGTGCGGCGGGCTCTGGCGGCCTCCACCACTTGCGCACGAGCGGCAAGGGCGCCAAACGCAAGCAGCATCAACAACAGGGCTACAGCAGATCGTCTCACAAGCATCAGAAATTCCAATCCAGGCGAAATTGATTGAGCGGCAGGTGTATTTTGGATCGGACTCAGTATAGCGCTCCGGAGAGGAAAGGGCCGAGCGGGAAGTCCCCTCCGGGGCGATATTTGCTGCGGCTACTGCTGCGGCGGTTGCGAAGTGCCCTCGCGCGGTGCAGGCGTATCGCTGGTGTCGGATTGCGCAGCAGGCACAGCCGCTTGCCCGCTGGCGGCGGATGGCGGCGTCGATGAGGCGGGAGCGGTCGCTGGGTCACCCGAGGCGGACGGCTGCGCGGCGGGAGCAGCCGCTGCCGGAGGCGCCAGAGGGGTCAGTTTGGAGGCATCGTAGCGCTGCAGCTTGAAGAAGATCGGCGTCACTTCCAGAGGCATCTTGTCGCGCGCATTCATGGGCGCGTAGCGCTTCGCATTCAGCATGTGGATCTTGTCGTCCCAGGGATCGGTCTTGAGCCAGCTGCCCAGCGGCAGCGCCGCCACCTGGGTCAAATCGTCCACGTTCAGTTTGGGCGCGCCGTGGGCCAGTTCGGACATCCACGGGGTTCCATCGGACCGCAGAAGCGAATCGCCTAGCTTGGGCGTGTTCAGCGCCTTCAGCACCTTGCCGCGATCTGCCAACTGCGCCCAGTACAGGCCCGCCGTCTGCAGCTTGTCTTTGTACATCGAAGCCTGCAGATATTCCTGCGCCTTTTTGGCCGCATCGCCATTGTCCAGATCCGAGTGGTACATGTTGATGCGCTGGAAGGTCGACTCGTCGGGGAAAAGCAGACGGTCGTTGAAGGCGTAGCGGGTGTCGATGTGGTGCCCCAGTGCAATGTGGGCCAGTTCCATGGCTACCACGGAAGCAATGGCTTCTTCGTTGGGCAGGCTGTCGATGAGTCCCTTGCTGACCAGGATGGTGTTGCCAACCGTGGTCGCCTCCACCGTGGTCGAGAGCAGGATCCGGCAATGCACCGGATCGGTGAAGGCCAGATTGTTGGGCACCGCCAGGTTGATCACGATCTGGTCCAGCACCGTGGTTTCGTACCCGCCTGCGTTCAGCGGCGCAACCAGGCCGGCTTCCACCAGGCGGTCGATCACGTTGTTTTCGGCCTGGGTGATCCAGGCCCGCGTGGCTTGCAGCGGGCCCACGTCCTGCGCGTCGTCGCTCTTGTCCACCGCGTCGTCCACCTTCACGCTCACGTTCTCGCTCTCGCGCGTGGGCAGTTTCAGCGAATAGCCCCAGAAGTGGGTCTGCGCCTTCAGTCCGACCGTCTTTTCGCCTTCGATGCGTTCGGTCTCCTCGACATAGACGCTGACCGGGAGCCAGATGCCCGGCTGCACATTCATGCGCCAACTATCGAAGTGGAAGAAATAGCGGGAGTCGTTTTCGGCCTTCGCGGGGGTGAAGGTGCCGTTAAATCGCACCACATTGCCGTCCTGGTCCTCGACCCAGATACGGCCGTAGAACCGGCCCATGCCGTTGACCTTGGGATGCACATCGTAAACCCAGGTGCGCACCGACCCCAGAAACTCCTTACGCACATAGCTGAAAGCGTAGTGCTGAGAATCGAAGCTGGAGGGATCGAGGAACATCATCTCGGTGAAGCCCAGCGGATTGTAGGTAAAGCGTGTGTCGAGCTTAAGCAGCTTCGACAGCCCGGTGATGGCCGAGAAAGATCCCTTGAACCAGCCATGCTTGGTGTTCGTGCGGGGCGTGTAGGCCTTATCGAAAAACCCCCGGCCGAAGTCGATGCGGCTCAGCATGTACTCGTCGTCGATCGGCACCTGGTAAAGCTTCACGTCGGGCTTGGTGTTTTGAATATATGTTTCCACCAGGGGAGTGCGCTGTTGGATGTTCTTGATCAACACCTTCTCGCGTCCGATGGCCTTCTCCACCAGCGCCGCCTGTTCGGGAGTCAGCTGATGTACCTGCTCGTACTTGGGCTGCTTCTTCGCGAACCCGAAGGCGCAGGGAACGGCCAGAGTAAGGATGAGGAAGGTGAGAGGGATCTTCCGAAACGTCATGTTGAGCTCCTGGTTTAGTTCATCTCGTCTGCTTCTGGCCGCATCCGCCGACTGGCATGGTACGGCTGGGTTGAGCCGCTGCCTGCTATGCCAATTGGAACTTGATGGTGATGTTGGTGGTCATGTCAATCGCCTGACCATTACGGGTGGCCGGCCGAAAACGTATTTGCAGAGCGGCCCGGCGGGCTTCCTCATCAAGGCCGTGGCCGAGGCCACGCACCACGTTTTGCACCACCACCTGGCCGGTGGCCGTGAATGTTGCGCGCAGAATCACATCGCCCTGCACCTTGAACTGTTTGGCCTCAGGGGTGTACTGAGCTGTCGGTATCGAGAGAAGTTCGAGATTTGTGAAGACCGGGGTAGCCACCATTTTGGGCTGTGCCGCCACCGCTGTCATAGCCGGTATTCCGGCCGAGGCTACTTTGCCCATCGTTCCCGGAGCCACGCTGGTGGTGCCGGGTATGCCTGCCGATGCCACTTTGCCCACCACACCGGCATTCCCGCTTGGCTTGATGCCATTGCTGATGCCCACAGAGCCCACCACCCCATGCGGCGCGATGGCCTGGCCGCTCATGCCCCCGTAGGGGTTGCCAATAGCCGCAATGGTCGCTGGCCGCGTGGCATTGGGGTTGGGAGTGACGCCGAAGGTCTGCCCCAGATGCACCGGAGCCGTGGAAACCTTGGTCTGCGGCACTTGCGCCGGCATGGGCGAGGAGGCCAGAGCCGATTTCGGCTGGGGCGCCAGGATCACCGCCTGCTTGGGCGCCTTGATCACCGGCATCGTCACCTTGGCGTCCATCTGAATCGGCTTCAGCTCAACCTTTGGCTCCGGCTTGGGAATGTTGATCCGCGGCGTATCCAGCTTCAACAGATCTGGCTTGGGCGGCTCGGGCGGCTCCACCTTGGGCGGCTCCGGCAGCTTGATCTTTTCCGGGGGTTTAGGCTCCTCGGTGGGGACGATTAAAACTGTTTGCTCGTATTTGTGCTGGTCGATGGCCCGCTTGGCTGTCATTCCGATCAATAGAATCAGCGCAAGGATCGTCAGGTTGACCATCGAACTGGTGAAAAACGACGCGGACCGGCCCTCCGGTTCAGGGAGCAGACCAAGGGTCAAACCATCTGAATAGCGATTCTGCGGCATCTCTTCAGTCCTCGCTGGCGGCCGTGCAGGAGCCGTGGGGTTGGGGCATGTCGAGCGCAGTCAGTATCGGCATCGGACTGCCGATGACGACTTTCGCGGAGACAATCGATTTGTCGGGGGACTTCCGCGCGATTTTGAATTGAGAGTGCTGTCTCCCAATAGACGCGCCTCCTACCCGGTTCGCTCTAGGGCATTCCATTCGTCCTGTTACGTTTGACGAGCACCGAACACGAACACGTGAGGCGAGCAACTGCTGGCTTTGCAGATTGGCGAGGAGGGCAAAGGGCATTGTTTTGTTCATGACGATTGCAGTTGGTCTGAAAAAAACAGCATCCGCGCCGCCTCTCTGCGGCTCGTGGCTCCAAAGGCGGAATCTCTTGATCATGGCCCCTGGTTCGGGCATTCCTGGCTCTCCAATCCACAACCATGACATCAAAACAACTTCATTGAAACTCCCTTGCTTCAATGAGGGGCATCTCGACTCCAGCTAGCCTTCCCCGGCATTATCGGCCGAAGTGCCTTTCGATGTGAATGCGAATAAAGGGCCATTTCCCGCCAGTCCAAATGCCGGGAGGGCAGAGCCCGGATACAATTGCGTTGTCGGCGTTCGGCGCGGTTCAGACTCTTCACAGCGTGCTGCTGAATCCGCCCGGCCTAAGCCGATTGTAATAGACTTAAGTTTAGACCAAAGTACCGGAGAGAGGTTGCTTTTTCATGAAAGTGCTCATTACCGGAGGTGCGGGATATATCGGCGGAACGGTCGCCGGATTGCTTGCATCCAAAGGACATCAGGCCATCGTTTTTGACAACCTGAGCCACGGCCGGCGCGATTTGCTGCCGCCGGGCGTTGAGTTTGTCGAGGGTGAGCTCGCGGATCGCGCAGCTCTTGAAAACCTTTTCATCGCCGCCAAGGAAATACACCACCCCTTCGACGGCGTCCTCCACTTCGCCGCCCTCATCGAGGCTGGCGAGTCCATGGTCCGGCCGGAGATCTTCTTCCGCAACAACACCGCCTCTACCCTGGCGCTGCTTGAGGCCATCCTGGCCCACGGCCCCCGCAAACTGGTTTTCTCCTCCACGGCGGCTGTCTACGGGGAGCCGGAATCGGTCCCAATTCGGGAAGATGCTCGCCTGTTGCCCACCAACGCCTATGGCGAGTCGAAGCTGCTGGTCGAACACATGCTCGGCTGGCTCAACCGCATTCACGGGCTGCGCTACGCGTCGTTGCGGTATTTCAATGTTGCCGGAGCCCCCGAAGGGCCCCACGGCATCACCCGCGGAGAAGCCCACGACCCCGAATCCCACCTGATCCCATTGGTGCTGGACGTGGCCCTCGGCCGCCGCCAGTCGATCAAGATCTTCGGCGAGGACTATCCCACTCCGGACGGCACCTGCATCCGCGACTATATCCACGTCTCCGACCTGGCCGACGCCCACCTCCTGGCCCTCGGCGCGCTCGACTCCCACGACAAGCTGATCTTCAACCTGGGCAACGGACAGGGTTTCAGCGTGCGCGAGGTCATCGAGTCGGCCCGCCGCGTCACCGGCCACCCGATTCCCGCCGACGCCCTACCCCGCCGCGCGGGCGACCCCGCCGTTCTGATCGCCAGCTCCGAGAAGGCTATTCAGGAGCTTGGCTGGCAGCCCAAGTACACGCAGTTGGACGACATCGTCCGAACGGCGTGGATCTGGCACCAGAAGCGGTACGCGCAGTAGATTTGCTTGATATCGATAGAATGAGCCGTGTGCCCCACCCTCCCCGCGTTTTTATTCTTGCGGCCAGGGTGGGCGCGCGTGGAGTCCCGCTTTAGGAAGCAGGCGGGTTTTCCAGGAGGCTCCAATGAGCGAGACGCTTCAGGACAAGGGTTACAACGGCTCGGTTGAATACAGCGCCGAATATCGCGTTCTCCACGGCCAACTGCTGGCCATCAGCGATGTCATCGTTTACTAAGGGGCGGACCTGAGCAGCTTGGAGTCGAACTCTCGCGCCGCCGTGGACGAGTACCTGGGCTTCTGTTCTGTGGAGGGAAAGGCGCCAGATCAGCCGTTCAGGGGCTGAAGCAGAGCCTGTTGCGCGCCTTCCGTAGCTACAATTATAGATTCATTTGCGGTATTGTCCTGTCGTGGAGTTCGAGTGGGATCCGGCCAAGACGGCTTTGAATCTTCGCAAACACCGGGTTTCGTTTCCTTTTGCCACCAGAGTTTTCCTGGACCCTGATCGGCAGGAGCGGCTCGACACCCGTGAGGGGTGCGGCGAAGAGCGCTGAGTTGTGCTTGGGCGGGTCGACGAATGGACGTTGGTCGTCGTTTACACGATTCGCGGCTCGAATATCCGGCTCATCTCCGCCCGAAAGGCGAACAGCAATGACTACAGAATCGGCTGAGACCGTGTACTTTCATCTGGACCCGTCGAACCCTACCACGATGACCGAGGAGGAGGTGCAGGCGTTGCGCGCTCTCAAGGACGAGGACATCGGCCTGAGCGACATCCCGGAGCAGACCGGGGGCGGCTGGCGGCGCGTTTCGGAGCTGGTGCCGGCCGAGAACGAGCAGCAAATTACCCTGCGCCTCGACGCCGATGTGATCGCCTTCTTCCGCTCGACTGGGAGGCGCTATCAAAGCCGCATCAACGCGGCGCTGCGCGAATATGTCAACTCCCAGGCCAAGCCCACCAAACCATCGCGCTGAAAATCATCCATAAATTAACTTGACATTCATGTGTTGAGCCAAGCAACGTAAGCAGCAAGCGATGTAAGTTGTTTTCCCCCTAAAACACTGCCGGCGCGGCCTCCCTTTCCCCCCTGCTGACGGACGCCCGGCCAACCTGTGAGGTCGAAAGTCCTATGGCATCCAGTCTCACCTCCCGCCCCGGCGCGGAGGCAGCTACCAGTCTCCCCCGCGTCATTCTTGGTTCCTCCCTGGGAACCATGATCGAGTGGTACGACTTCTATATCTTCGGGTCGCTCACCACGGTGCTGTCGCAAAAGTTCTATCCCACGGGCAACGACACCTTTGCCCTGATTGCTTACCTTGCCACCTTCGCGGTCGGGTTCCTGGTCCGGCCTTTCGGCGCGCTCTTCTTCGGCCGCCTCGGCGACCTGGTGGGCCGCAGGATAGCCTTCATTCTCACCCTGTCGATCATGGGCGTCTCCACGGCCTCCATTGGCCTTCTACCCACCTACCATGTGGCCGGCTGGTTCTCGCCCATCGTGCTGATCCTTATCCGTGTCCTGCAAGGTCTGGCGCTGGGCGGGGAATACGGCGGCGCGGCGGTCTTTGTCGCCGAGCACGTTCCCGACAATCGCCGCGGTTTCTACACCAGCTTCATCCAGATCACTGCCACTCTCGGCCTGTTTGTCTCCTTGGCCGTCATCGTGGCTACCCAGCAGAGCATGACTCCGGCCGCCTTCCAGGATTGGGGCTGGCGTTTGCCATTTCTGCTCTCCATCGTCCTGGTCACCATCTCCCTTTACATTCGCCTGAAGATGAAGGAGTCGCCGATCTTCAAGCAGATTAAGGGGGCTGGCATGAGCTCCGCCAAGCCGCTGACTGAGGCCTTCACCAAGTGGCCCAACCTCAAGAACGTGCTCATCTCGCTGTTGGGCGCCACCATGGGCCAGGGGGTTGTCTGGTACACCGGGCAGTTCTACGCCCTCTTCTACCTGCAAACCGTGCTCAAGGTGAATCCCAAGATGGCCAATATCATCGTGGCCATCGCCTTGCTGCTTTCCATGCCCTTCTTCACCGCCTTTGGCGCGCTCAGCGACCGCATCGGGCGCAAGAAGCTGATGATGGCGGCGTTGTTGCTCTCGGTCTTTTGTTACGTCCCCATCTACAAGGCGATGCAGCAGGCGGCCGGCAACAACGTGGTCAGTGTCGTTTCGGTGAAGGACAAGGTGACGGGGGCCATCAAACTCACGCCGCAAACAGTGGACGCGGCAACCGGCAAGCTGGTCGCGGCCAAGGAGGCCGTCAACGCCAATCAACCCATGCTGGTCCTGCTCATCTGGATTCAGGTGATCTTCGTCTGCATGGTCTACGGCCCCATCGCCGCCTACTTGGTAGAAGCTTTCCCGGCCAAGGTGCGCTACACTTCGGTCTCGCTGCCCTACCACATCGGAAACGGCGTCTTCGGAGGTCTGCTGCCGCTCATCGGCCTGGGCCTCTGTGCCTCGACCGGCAACATCTTTGCCGGCCTCTACTATCCCATTGGGGTGTCCGCGGTGTGTTTCGTCTTTGGCACCATCTTCCTCAAAGAGACGCACGGCACGCTGATCTGGGACGAGGTGGGCAAGCCCGCGGTGGCGCCGGCAACAGCCGATTAACCGCTGCAAACGGGCTCCCGGCTCGAAGGCTGCCAACCAGCCGATCGAGCCGGAGCCTCTTCTTTTCGCAACCGATTGGGAGCTCCAGGCATCCCAATGAAAAGGGTGTGTCGCGATAAGCTCTCCCACCTCTGGCGCGATTCCAAAAAGACGCCAAGGATGGGCGTGGTGCTTGGGTTGCGACCGTGGCTCAGGGAAACGGTCTGGCTCAGATACTTGTTTTCGCGCCTGGCGGCGGCTTTTACCGAAGAATTGCAAGAAGCGGGCACAGAGCATTTTGGATAGGCCCGGTATGAATTCAGTTTTCTTGCAAACCGCCGTGGCGCGCACGGCTGCGTTTTGCCATGATTTGCCGTTTCTCTGCCAGTCCCGGTAGAGTGTCTCGCACGTGGAGTCTCTGCGGAAGCCGTTCCCCGGGGAACTGGCGAACCGCGAATCGCTTGAATGTGTCTTCCCCCAAAAGGACGTAAGTATGTCTTCTTTGCCCGTTCCCGCCGTTCCCAATCAGGATATCGATTCGACGTTACGCGAAAACCGCGTCTTTCCGCCTTCGCCGGAGTTCAGCGAGAAAGCACATATCCAGAGCCTGGAGCAGTACGAGGCTCTCTATAAGCAGTCCATCGACGATCCGGAAAGCTTCTGGGCCGGCGTTGCCAAGGACCTGCACTGGTTCAAGCCTTGGGACAAGGTGCTGGAGTGGAACCTGCCCTGGGCCAAGTGGTTTGTGGGCGGAAAGCTCAATCTGAGCTACAACTGCGTGGATCGCCATGCGCTGGGGGCCCGCAAGGACAAGACCTCCATCATCTGGGAAGGGGAGCCGGGCGAGATTCGCCGCCTCACCTATGCCGAACTGCACGCTGAAGTGCAAAAGTTCGCCAACGCCCTCAAGGCGTTGGGCATCAAGAAGGGCGATCGCGTTGCAGTTTACATGGGCATGACTCCGGAACTGGCCATTGCTCTGTTGGCCTGCGCCCGCATCGGAGCTGTTCACTCGGTCATCTTCGGCGGCTTCGCCGCCAACGCTATCGCCGACCGCGTCAACGATTCGCAGTGCGTAGCCATCATTACCCAGGATTCGAGCTATCGCCGCGGCAACGAAATTCAGCTCAAGCGCACCGTCGACGAGGCCATGGCCGCCTGCCACTGCGTGCAGCATGTCATCGTCTACCAGCGCTCCGGTTCGCCTGTGAATATGGTCGAGGGCCGCGATCGCTGGTGGCACGACCTGATCGCCAACGTTCCCACCGAGTGCCCCGCCGAGCCCCTCGATTCCGAGGACCCGCTCTACATCCTCTATACCTCCGGCACCACCGGCAAACCCAAGGGGCTGGTACACACCACCGGCGGTTACTCCGTGCAGACCTATCTGACCACCAAGTATGTCTTCGATCTTCGCGACGAGGACATCTACTGGTGTACCGCAGACATTGGATGGGTCACCGGCCACTCCTACGTGGTCTACGGACCCTTGCAAAACGGCGCTACCGTGCTGATGTACGAGGGTGCGCCCAACTGGCCCGATTTCTCGCGCTTCTGGAAGATCGTCGACGACCACAAAGTGAGCATCTTCTACACCGCGCCCACGGCCATTCGCGCCTTCATCAAGTGGGGCGACCAGCACGTGGAGAAGTACAAGCTGGATTCGCTGCGCCTGCTTGGAACCGTGGGCGAGCCGATCAATCCCGAGGCCTGGATGTGGTACCGCGAGAAGATCGGCCACAACCGCTGCCCCATCGTGGACACCTGGTGGCAGACCGAAACCGGCGCCATCCTGATTGCCCCCATTCCCGGCGCGGTGGCGGCCAAGCCCGGCTCGGCAACACGGCCCTTCTTCGGCATTCTGCCGGAGGTGGTCAACAAGCAAGGTGAGCCCGTGCCTCCCGGCCATGGCGGCCTGCTGGTCATCCGCAAGCCCTGGCCCTCGATGGCCCGGACCGTCTACGGCGACCCCGAGCGCTATCGGAAGACCTACTGGAGCGACGTGCCCGGCAGCTACTTTACCGGCGACGGCGCACGTATGGATGCCGACGGCTACTTCTGGCTGATGGGCCGGGTAGACGACGTGATCAACGTCAGCGGACACCGGCTGGGTACCATGGAGGTCGAGTCGGCCCTGGTGGCGCATCCCAAGGTGGCTGAAGCCGCCGTGGTGGGCCGTCCCGACGAGCTGAAGGGCCAGGCCATTTCGGCGTTCGTTTCTCTCGAAAGCGGCAACGAGCCCAGCGAGGTCCTGAAAGACGAATTGAAGAAGTGGGTCTCGAAGGAGATCGGCTCTCTGGCTCGCCCCGACGATATTCGCTTTACCGAGGCGCTGCCCAAGACCCGCTCCGGCAAGATCATGCGCCGCCTGCTGCGAGAGCTTGCCACACACGGCGAAATCAAGGGCGACACCACCACGCTCGAAGACTTCACCGTCATTGCCAAGCTGCGCGAAGCGGAAGAAGGGTAAGGAATCTCAAGCGGAGGCGAGAATGCGGCGCTTGCGCTATGGCGTTGCCATGAGCCTGGACGGCTTCATCGCCGGACCCAACGGCGAATACGATTGGATCGTCTCCGACCCAGCCATGGATTTCGACGGCCGGTTTGCGCAGTTCGACATACTTTTGATGGGCCGCAAGACCTATGAAATTGCCAAGACCAGACAGCTCTCGGCAGGTAGCCAAAGCCAGCGCTGGATCGTCGTCTCGCGTACCCTGAAGCCGGAAGACCATCCGGGCATTACCGTTCTGCGTAACGATGTTGCCAAAGCTGTTACCGCAATGAGGGCGCAGCCAGGGAAAGACATCTGGCTCATGGGCGGAGGTGTGCTATTCCGCTTCCTGCTCGATGCCGGACTCGTCGATGCCGTTGAAGTAGCGGTGATACCGGTGCTGCTGGGCAGTGGGACTCCGCTGCTGCCCGAGGGCAGGCGCTGCACCCTTCATTTGGAGAACAGCAAGGCACTGCCGAGCGGCATTCTCTTGCTGAACTACAGCGTTGCGCTGGAGCCGGCAAGAGCCTGAACAGGCGTACAATCGTCCACACGGAGGCATTTTCCCATGGCTGCGACCGTTTCCCCGATCTCCGTAGAGGAATACCTGAAGACGACCGCCGACCCCGACTGCGAGTACGTTGCGGGGATGGTGGAGGAGCGTTCTGTGGGCGAGTTAGATCATGCCAGTTGGCAAAAGGCATTGGTTCGTTGGTTTGCTGGCCACGAACCCGAGTGGGAAATCCGGGTCTACCCGGAGTTACGGGTCCAGACTGGTGCGGACACATTTCGCGTGCCCGATGTAACGCTGCTGAGCCGCGGCGCGCCGCGCGAACAGATCGTCACCCATCCGCCCTTGGCGGTCTTCGAAATCCTGTCGCCCGAAGACAGCATGACCCGCATCTTGGAAAAACTCGCCGATTACGAGCGCATGGGCATCGGAGCAATCTGGGTAATTGAGCCGAAAAAGCAGCGCTACTTCCATTACAGCAACGGGCAACTCAGCCCGGAAACCGTCTTTGGACTGCCTGGCACTTCATTCAGCGTCTCGCTGACAGAAATCGCCGCGTTGGCGGACTGACGCGCCCGCCAACGGTCGCCAAGAAAAAAGGCCTGAGCATTGCTCCGGCCTTTTTTCCTGGTGTCCAAATTGCCGCCGACTTAGAATTTGTAAGCCACGCCGAAGGTTGCCCGCGAGCTCCTCGTCTTGTGCGGCGAGTCGCCGGGAACGGGGTTGATCACCGTGAACGACGATAGGATATCGTCGCCGTAGGCGCGCAGGAACAGCCGCTTGTTCAGCTTGTATTCCAAGCCGCCGCCGCCGCCGCCGGCAAAGGAAATGTTGGGGGTCTGGCTCTCTCCGCCGGTATGTTCTCCGCCCAGCAGCACATGCACAAACCCGTCTACCCGTCCGTAAAGGTTAGCGTGCAGCACTGGGCCAAACAGTACGTCGTCCACCACGGGGGTTCCGGGGTTGCCTGTACCGAGCGGATATTTGTAGAACGCGCCCTCGGCGGTGACGCCGAAGTACTTGCCGAAATCGCGGGTGACAGAAGCGTTCACGCCCTGCAACCCAAAGCGCGACTGGTTCACCTGGTTGAGGCTGGTGTAGCCGTAGCCCGCGAAGATTTCGTACTTGTAGGAGGCTTCAGCCTGCTCGGTACGGACCTTTTCGCGAACAGGGCCAGCCTGGCAGGTGACCGCCAGGGAGATAAGCGCGGCCGGAACCACGGCCAAAATCGGAAGCAACAGATTCCTCTTCAATTCGAGACTCTCCTCAAAACCGTACTGGGCAAGCCTGACGCCTTGGGGTTGACCCCCTGACGGCCGCCGTGACTCTGAATCGGTACCTTCATAGACTATCCTCTCCACCCCGGTTCGACGAAGTCTATCCGCAGCTCATTGGGTTTGAACCGGGACAGCTTCGAGCAGTTGAATCGTTTTCCCTGAGCTTTCCGTCACGCTGACGGCAACCCCTTTGGGAAGAAAGCGAGCCAGGACCTCGGGACGGCTCCAATCCAGCTCCCAGCCGTTTTCGATCGCCACCACGGTGTACTGGCCGGGAGCCGCATCGCGCAGCGAGAAGCTGCCGTCCGAGTCTGACTGGTCGCGCCGCACCAGCGCCCGAAAGGCCGCCTTGTTCTTTGGCGCCAGCACCACCATGACGCCGGCCACTCCCTTCGTTTCTCGCCGCGCAAAGCCCTCTACGCGCGCCACTCCCTGGGCCAATGTCGCGGTAACGGTCAGCGCCCGGTCGCCCACCGTCAGCATGTTCCCGGCATGCGCCGCGCCATTCGCGGCGATGGAAACCACGGCAAGCTCCCCCACCGGTCCCCATGCGTGGAGTTCCCACTTGCCCGGCAGCACAGAGTTGAATTGGAACTCGCCCTTGCGTGCCCCCGCCACCAGCTGCTCTTGATGCCGGCCGTCCTCCAGCGATGAAAGAACCATGTTGACCTCATCCGGCAGCGCAGATCCCCATGAAGATGCCAGAGTCCCAGAAACTGGAACGGTGGGCGTGCCGCTGGCGGGGTCCACCTGCTGGCTGGTTGCGGCGTCCAAATCCACCACGCGCGGCGGGTTTCCCTGCTGCAGTTGGTAGGGGCCTGGGGCGACGCCGGTGAACTCGGCCAGATTCGACAAGCCAGGGTTGATGGTCAGCTGTGTCTCGGAAGAGACCTGGGTGCCGAAGATCGACCGCTGCATGACCGGGATCGCAAACTCGTTGGGGTTTGTCTGCCCGTGCGGCGCCTGTACAAAGATATGCAAAGCCGGAGTAGCGTGCAGAAATAGATTGGCTTCCTCCCGGCTTCCCGCCCCCAGCACGATCGGTGTGGCGGAAGCCTCATCGGTGGTGGAATCGTAGAAGGTGACCGGGTAGGCAACATCCAGCGCCGTGCCGGAGCCCCCAGCTTTGGCGCCGGCGTCGGTCGAGGAAAGATGCAGCGCGTACCAGGGTGTCGCCGTCACCGCCAATAAATATTTGCCGGCTGCCAGATTGGCGAACTCATAGGCGCCCGTGTCGTCGGTGGTGGCCGCATCCACTTGAGCGATGCGCTCGTTTGGACCTCTGCCGCGCCCGCTCGGTCGGGCATGCTCAGGCGGCACCAGAAAGAGCATCACCTTGGCCCCCTCCACCGGGTCGCCGCCGTCTGCCGTGACCACTCCATGCAGGGTCGAGCTTGGCGTCAGCCGGAAGACAAGCTGCCCTGTCTCCTGGTCAGCCCCGGTCACGATGGCCGTGCTGTACTCCTCGTGCTCGTCGTAGAAGGCGGTGCGGAATCCGCGTTTCGAGGCGGTTAGCTGGTACTTGGCGGCAGGCAGTCCCTGAAGGCTAAAGCGCCCGTCGCTGCCGGTTTCTACTGACTCGATGGTGTGGCTGTCTTCTACCGCCAGTACGGCTACGGTGGCGCGGCGCAGCGGCTCCCCCGAGAGTCCATTCACCACGGTGCCTGCAATGCTGTAAACTCCCGCGCCGTTTCCCCCCGTGCCAATGGCCGCGCCAGGATTCGTCTGTGCTCCCACAGGCATGCCGGCCATCGCCAGCAACAAGGAAACGCTCCAGGTCGCGACCAACCCGAAACTGCCCGCCGTCGATCTGGCCTCGCGCAGGGAGTAACCATGGCCCCGGGGGACACCCTCAGGCATCAGATGCGGGGTTCGCCTCGCCAGACAACTGTCATCCTGAGCAGTCCGGCCCGCGCTGGCTGGTTGCGGTTGGAATGAACCTGCCCGTTCTGCCCCAAACGCTCCGTGCCCCACCCATTCCGCGTTTTTTGCGGAATGGGTGGGAAACCGATACTCGCCACCAGCTTGCTCATCCTGAGCAATTGACTCACGGTGCGAGCTAGGCAGGGAATGAACGGGTCGAAAGCCTCCCGAAGGGAGAGCATGAAAATAGCCCAGGGTGCAGCGTAGCGGAACCCTGGGAACAGCCGCAAAAAATGTCTTGCGCCCTGTAGGGGCGCAGTGAGAATCGAACGCTGCGACCCGTTCATCAAGAGCGAAGCGAAGAAACTGCGTTTTCGCCTCTTGTATGTGACTTTCAAAGGAGCAGAGCCCCTCCTCAGCAGGTCTGGCCCGCGGAATCAACGAAACCTCTGGCGAATACCTCATGGCTCCGGCGCCTCCAGGACCACATTGCTTGCCGCACCCGGTGACAGTATCACCGCCTGCCCCGGTCTGGGCAGAGCAGCAAGGGCCGCGGGGTTGCGGTATTCCAGGCGCATCGGCGTGTCGAAGAGGTACACGTGGTAGCTGCCCGGCGTCAGCCCTTCCAATGTGAGGCTGGCGCCGGAAGAGGGATGCACCGACATCGGTGGAATGTCCGCGGCAGTGTCGAAGTCCGGTACCACATAAACCGTGTAAAAGGGCTCATCTCCGGGCAGGAAGGCGGAGAGCGCCTGCGGCAGTTCCAGGGTCAGCTTGGCGCAGTCGTCGCGCAGAGTCAGCTCCAAAGGTTGTGGCGCGCCATTGAGTCCTGCAATCAGCGTCTCGCGGGCTAGGTTGGCGCCCCCGGCGGTGAAGGAATCCACGCACAGGCTGCGGTCGTTGACCTGGGCGCTTAGCCAGACCGGCCCAAGGCCGCCGCCGCTCAACTCCAGCAGGTCCGGTCCAGCGTCCTCCGCCATCACCTCTGCGCCGCCGCCGTCCGGGGGCGCTTCCACTCCGGTAGCTGTAACCGTGACATCGGCTTGCAATCCTCGGCTTGCGGCAGTGCCGGACCGTGCCGGTTGCAAAGCTGTCCGCAGTGCGCGCAGATGAATCTGCCAAGCAGGGGCAGGCGAAAGCGGGATGCGCAGATTGGTCACCGCGTGGCCGTTCACTGAGAACTCAGCGAAACCGGTGAGCAGCGCGGGCTTCTGGAATCCTCTTCCGGTAGCACGGCCAGGACCGGGATCCGAAAGCCCGTCCGACGGGGCTGCGACCAGCAGCGTATAGGTGCCGTCCGGCAGGCTGGCCTGAATAGTGCGCGTCTCCGTGTCGTATTGGGCGGTGTAAGCCAACCTGCGGCCGGCGCTATCCAGAATCGACGCCACAATGGAAGACGGAGGCGAAACCGGGCTCTCCCCATTGCCCGCGGCGGCCATTCCCCCGCCGAACAGGCGGCCGTTGGGAAAGACGGCGGTTGCGGTGACAGTGTAAAAGGGCTCCAGCGTCAGGGAGAGATTGGCCTGCGTCTGCTCGCCGGCCGAAAGCCGGATACGGCCTGCCGAGGCGAAATCCCGCGCTCCAGGAAAAAAGACACTCGCGTAGCCGTCGCGGGCGACGTTGGCGCCGCTGCCTGCGGCCACAACGCTGACTGCGGGCTCGCTCTCTAATGCTGGCTGGGTGTAGACCACATACACACCGGCTGGCAGTGCGGCAAAGCGGTATCCCCCCTGGCCATTGGTCCTTGTGGTGCCTTGCTGCGCCCAAACGGCCCGCCCGTTGCGCACCACCTGCTTGAGCAGAGAGACGGTAATGCCTTGGGCCGGGTCATCGGTTGAGAGATCGATACGCCCGCTGATCGAACAGGTCGGGGTCAGCCCAAAATCCAACTCCGGCATCTCTGCCGCCACCAGAACGTTGTGCGCCGGGCCATCTTGGTAGCCGACGTCCTCGCTGGCATAAGGACGATCGTGAAAACCGGGCTTGAGCAAGCGGAATGTCTGCGGGCCGACCGGCACTCCCGCAATCTCGAAGCGTCCGTCACCATCGGTCAAGGCGCCAGCGCTGGCGTCGCCTTCAATCCGCACCAGCACGCGCGGCAGCGGCTCACCGGTGGCGCCGTTTCGAACCACACCGCGAACGGTCGCTTCCTTGCCCTGAGGCGATGAGGTGAAAGCCTGCGAGGGCTGCGCTTGCTGCGGGCTGGGCTGTGCGGCGGGTTCTTGCACCGGATCGTCGCCCTGCTCCTGCGCCGATTCCGACGCCGGACCACCCGGCTCGACCGATTCTTGCTGGAGCCAGTAAGCCAACGGAACCCCGAAACGAAGCCCTCCTGAGGATTGAGCTACAAGCAAACCAGGAAGCAGCAGAAGGGAGGCAGGCCAGAGCCTTGGAACTCGCCCAAGACAGTTCATCGCGGAGCGCGATCCTCCGACTGCTCGCTCATTGGTTTTGTTCGGGTCCACTCACTATTGTGACGGGTCGGACCCGGGAAGGGAATCGGCCTTGCAGAGAAAATCCCGGCGATCCCAAGCCACCACGATCGGACGCCCGCGCTCCGGCTATCTTCAATCCATGAACATCCGGGTGGCAGACACCACTAGAAACTGACTTTCCGCTCCGGGAACCAGGTCAGTTGGATGGTGGTTGTGGTCACCGTCTGCTGACCGGGGAGATAGATCGGAGCCTTCCAGTGCTCGAAAGCGAATCTGCCGTCGATCTCCAAGTCTTTTCGGACGCGCTTGACCACCTGAAAGTTCAGGTCGTTCAAGGTAGTTCCGCCGGGGATGAAGAATGAAGTGGCCTTCTGATTGCGCCAGCCGGCCTGGACCCATTCGTTGCCGCTTAGGTGATAGGTAATCCAGGCTTGCCCCCCTTTGTCCTCGCGTCCGATCCAATCGCCGAAAATCTGGCCTTGGTTGGTGTAGCCCTGTCTTTGGATGTCTTCCCAGTACATGAAACGGCCGTTCTGGCTTGCGGCGTAGGTTGAGTCGGACGGGTCGGTCGATGCGGCTTCCACGCGCAGGTCGAGTTTGGGAACAAAAGGCACATGAGAGAGATAAATGCCCGGCCGATAAGCAGCGCGGCGGGGGGCATCGGCCGGAGAAACATCGTC
>Ga0181520_10006614_pt1 | contig 17603 bp, 19 predicted proteins | sample PEATcosm2014_Bin_29_FD_132451 | JGI IMG/M metagenome (GOLD analysis project Ga0181520, IMG submission 132451) | Peatland microbial communities from MTU Mesocosm Facility, Houghton, MI, USA - PEATcosm2014_Bin02_30_metaG | ecosystem: Environmental > Terrestrial > Soil > Wetlands > Peat | place... | reverse complement strand
TTCGCTGAAGATCTTTTCGCTATTGGCCAATATCGGCGATGCCAAATCGCTGGTGATTCATCCCGCCTCGACCACGCACGCGCAGCTCTCGCCGGCCGAGCAAGCGGATACCGGCGTCACTCCCGAGTTGGTGCGGCTCAGCGTGGGCATCGAGGACATTCGCGATCTGATCGCCGATCTGGACCAGGCGATTCTGGCGGCCAACGGCCAGAGCGCGGCATAAGGAGCGCGGCATGAAAAGCGCGGAGGACGGTGCGTGTAGCACAATAAGAATCATGAGTGAAACACGAGCCGGGACCGGAGTCTCGCCGCCCGCGAGGCTGCTGTCGCCCACCTACGAAGGCGATTTTGTGCTGAACGAACCATTGGAGCTTGAGTGCGGACGCACGCTCTCCGGTGTAACGCTGCATTATGCGGTCTACGGGCGGCTGAATGCGGCGCGCAGAAACGCCGTGCTGGTCTGCCATGCACTGACCGGCTCGGCGCTGGTGGGCTCGTGGTGGCCGGAGATCTTTGCTCCCGGCGCGGTGCTCTCGCTGGATCAGGATTTTGTGATCTGCATCAATATGCTGGGTTCGTGCTACGGCTCGACCGGACCCGGCTCGGTGGACCCGGAGACGGGCAGGCCTTATGGTTCCAGCTTTCCGCTGGTATCCATCCGCGACAACGTGCGGGCGCAGGCCAAGCTGCTGGATTCCTTGGGCATCCGGCGGCTGCGGCTGGTTCTGGGCGGCTCCATCGGCGGAATGCAGGCTCTGGATTGGGCCATGCACGACCCGGAGCGCGTGGAGCGGGCGGTGATTATCGGTGTGGCGCCGCTGCAGGCAATGGGCCTTGCGCTGAATCACCTGCAGCGTCAGGCCATTCAGAGAGACCCGGAGTGGGAGGGCGGCAATTATCTGCCGCAGAAGCCGCCGCGCAACGGACTGGCCTTTGCGCGTCAAATCGCCATGCTCAGTTACAAATCGGCGGAGCTGTTTGACGAGCGCTTTGGGCGCAAGCCCAACCGCAGCGGCGAAGACCCTTGGGAGGCCGGCGATCAAGAGGGCTGTCTGGGGCTGATTGGCGGGCGCTTTGATATCGCCGGCTACCTGGACCATCAAGGCGAGCGCTTTATCAGCCGCTTTGATGCGAACTCGTATCTGGCGATTCTGCGCACCATGGACACCTGGGATCCGCTGCGCGGATTCGCTTCGGCCGCGGAGGCTTTTGGCGGCATTCGCGCTCGGCTGAGCTTTGTGGGCATCAGCTCGGACTGGCTGTTTCCGCCCCAGAATGTGCGCGACTTTGCTTATACCATTCGAGCGGCAGGCGTGCAGGCCGATTACCGCGAGATGACCAGCGCGCACGGCCATGATGCCTTTTTGGCAGAGCAGGCGGAATTGGTCCGGTTGCTGCAATGAAATTGCGGGGAACAGTTTTGGTTTTTTTGGTGTCTAATCCGTTATGGGTCTGAATCAGCGGCTAACCCGAAGAGGAGAAAAGAGCGGGCGAGGAAGGTTTTTCGTCCCCGGCAAGCTCCAGATATGGCCAGAAGGGGCGGCGAATTGCTTCTCCTTTAACGCTATTCCTTATTTTTTTACAACTTCTCTTGTCACGAGGAGCACAGCTTTCTATAATCCTTCCAATACCGTATTGAAAACCGTGGTATCGTTTACTCGATGCACCGGCGCTCATCCACCCGGGAAAACCGGAGGGCAAACCGTGAGCGAACGCACGAACCATGAACATTGATCTCCATTTCGGCAGTTCCCAGGAGTACTGAATGAAGAAGATAGTCTTCGCATCTATGATGGCATTGGCGAGCATCAGCCTGTTTTCGTCGCCCATGCTGCGTGCCCAGGATTCGACCATTACGATCAAGGATCCGGCAGAGTACAACACCTATCAGATCGCTCTCAACCAGGCCGATCCAAAGGCCAAGGCGGCCGCTTTCGAGAGCTTTTTAACGGCCTATCCTCTGAGCGTTGTCAAGAATGACGTTCTGGATCGGCTGCTGAATACCTACTACAATCCTCCGCCGCAAGGGACCGGTGAGCTCGACAAGGCGCTGGTCACGGCCGGCAAGCTGCTTCAGGTGGAACCAAACAACCTGGAGGCCATTCTTTACTCGGTCATCATCAAGAAGGGCCAATGCGCCAAAACCCAGGACGTAACCACCTGTGACGATGCCGCGGCCTACGCCCGCAAAGGCCTGCTTGCTCCCAAGCCGGCTGGCGTTGCGGATGCGGATTGGAAGACGCAGACAGGCCTGGCCTATCCGAACTTCCATTCGGCCCTCGCTGCGGATGCTGCGTACGGCCACAAGGACTTCAAGACCGCGATTGACGAATACACTGCGGAACTGATGCTCTACTCGGATGCGCAGACTCAGACCGTCGCCTTGCAGGACACCCTCTTCCTTGCTCAGGCTTATTCTCAGCCCGGCCCTGCCAAGGATCTGACCAAGGCTGTCTGGTTCTATGCGCGCGTTTGGAATTTTGTTCCCGCCAAATTCAAGCCGGGCATTGAAACCCAGCTCAAGTATTATTTCAACAAGTTCCACGGCAACCTGGACGGTTTGGACGACGTCAAGGCCAAGGCAGCGCTGACCACCTTCCCGGCCGGTTTTGTGCTGAAGCCGGCTGAAACGCCCGCCGAAAAGATTCACGACCTGATCGTCGCCACTCCCGATCTGCGCGTGCTGAACCTGGGCGACAAGGAATTGATTCTGGCCATTGGCGCCAAGGATGACGCCGACAAGCTCTGGTCCGTGCTGAAGAATGATCCGACCCCGGTTCCGGGAACCGTGATCAGCGCTCCAGCCTCGGCGATCAAGGTCACCGTCACGCAGGGTGTCAAGCCGAGCGAGTTCATTGTTCATCTGACCACGCCGGTCGAATTTGCCTCCTTCACGGCGCCGGATGCCGCCGATCTGAAGGCCCAGCAGGAATTCATTTTGGCGAATGGCGACAAGGACGACACCGTCAAACTCAGCGCCATCTTTGACGATCTCAAGTCGCCCATCAAGAAAATCGTCATCGAGCCCGTAGCCACGGCCATCAACGTTGCCGTTACAGCCGACGCCAAGACCAACAAGACCGCCGACTTCATCGTCAATTTGAAGACGCCGATCAGTGGCAAGGAAGCGCCGGCCGCAGGAGCTATCTTCGGTCTTGCGAGTGACGGAAAAGCCGAACTGGACGGCACCTACGACGCCTACAAGCAGATTCCCGCCACTGACACGACTTCGCCTTCGGCCCAGATCGTGCTGCGTGAGGGATCGATCATCGCGGAAAAGAAGAAGCCTGCCGTCCCGGCGCACAAGCCGGCAGCCGCGCATCACACGGCTGCACACTGAGCCTTTGATCCGGTTCATCGGTTTGTGAACCGGCAGATGGTTGAACTCAATCCTTGCCGCCGGGACCAGGCCGGTTTCGGCGCGGCTTAACTCACTCCTGGACCATCAAGGGCAGCCCCAATCGGCTGCCCTTTTTGTTGGTGCAAGCCCCCCCTGGCTTGGACCTCCAGGTCCGCGCACGTTTCTTTTCAAAAAATTGGACCGTCTGAGATGCTGAATTTTCTTGGACAAGCGCGGACGAGGACGCTCGCGCGACAGCCGACCAGAAGGTCGGCGCTACATTTTGCAATCGACTGACTCGCGCAGGTGGTAGGCTAGAGGCAGAATGGATCGATTCACAATCATTTCTGCTGTTCTCGCCCTTGCATTGCACTGCGCGCCCTGCACAGCCCAGGAGGCTCGGAGCATTCCGGCCTCCCCGGAGCCTCAGCCCATCGTGCGCCGGAATCTCCCGCCCCCTGCGCCGTTCTCTCTTGGCGAGAGCCGGCCAGTCGCGCCGGTTGAGTTCTATGCCGCGGAGAAGATGGCTCCCAAAGACCGCGATCTGCAAACCGGCAGCTTGGGCGCGATCAGCCGGCGAGCCAATGATGCCGGGCTGAATTTTGATCAAGGCACATGGGAAGCGCAACAGATTGTCTGCGCCGCGTTGCCCGATCATCTTTTTCTTGCCTTTATGCGCGACGGCGGCACGGACCATGTTAGCGCATTTACCGCTTCCATTCCGCGCGGCGCGGGGCAACTGCGGGTGATGCCTATCCTGCGTCGCGGTTACTCGACTTATTCGACTGCGCCGGTCAGCGCGCAAACCATTTCGGCCTTCAACCATATTCGCGCCGAGGAGCACTCGGCGCCATCCTCGGATTGGCTGGCCACCGGCCTCTGCTACGCCGCTCTGGCGGGAGCGCATCCGAGGATTGGCTTGACCGGCGAGGCCAAGCAGCCAAATGATTCCGCCGCTGCTTCCGCCAGTATGACCATCTCCGCTGGCAGCGGCGGCGAAATGTCTTTCCTTGATCTTGACGCCAATTCCCGTCTCAACCAATGGACGCTGAGCTTTGACGCCAGCGGGAAGCTGCTGTCGGTTGCGCTCTCTCGATCACAGGTTGCGCGGGAGCGGGTGAAACAAAGAACTCCAATCGAGATTCAGGGCAAAGTTGTGCCGCAAACGGCTGAGGTTCAAGGCAAGCAAGTGCCTCAGCAGGCCGATCCAAAAGGCAAGCCGGTTGCCGCAAATGAATCGATTCCAAAGACAATTCCGAATCAGTAACAGATCTTTCCCTGCAAAAAGTTTGTTGGGGTTCGTGCTTTCCCAAAGATGCTTTGAAACAGAATTGGGGCGCTTGCCCGTGGAAGGTTGGCGGCGAGAGATGGATGGGCTTGACGAGCCGGGCCATCTTTCCTAGACTCACAGAGGTTTGGCCTGGTCGGCGGCAGTTCACGCGATGAACCGCTCGGCTGGCGGATGAGGAGAGAGGATGACAACGATATCGCTGGAGCAGGAGATCAACCCTTGGGAGAATCAGGCTGCGCGCTTTGACTACGCGGCGCGCAAGCTGAATCTGGAAGAGGGTTTGTGGAAGATGCTGCGGATGCCCTCGCGGGAAGTGATTGTGCATTTTCCAGTGAAGATGGACAACGGCAAGATGGAGATGTTCACCGGCTTCCGGGTGCAGCACTCGATTGCTCGCGGGCCATGCAAGGGCGGCATCCGCTACGCGCCGGAGGTGACGCTGGACGAGGTCCGCGCGCTGGCCAGTTGGATGACCTGGAAGTGTGCCGTGGTGAACATCCCATTTGGCGGGGCCAAGGGCGGCGTGATCTGCGACCCCAAGGCGCTGAGCCAGGGCGAACTGGAGCGGCTGACCCGGCGCTATACCTCCGAGATTATTGATCTGATCGGGCCGGAGAAGGATGTTCCCGCGCCGGATATGAATACCAACGAGCAGACGATGGCCTGGATCATGGACACCTACTCAATGCATATGGGGCATACGGTGACCAGCGTAGTGACCGGCAAGCCGCTGAGTCTGGGCGGCTCGCGTGGGCGCACCGAGGCCACCGGGCATGGCGTGCGGGTGATCTGCGACGAGAGTCTGAAGTATCTGCAAATGCCCATCGAGGGCTGTCGCGTGGTGGTGCAGGGCTTTGGCAATGTGGGCTCCAATGCCGCCCGCCTCTTGATGGAGCGCGGCTACACCATTGTGGGCATCGCCGAGACCGAGGGCGGACTGATGAACCCGGACGGCATCGATATCCGCCAGTTGCTGGAGTACAAGCGGCGCAACAATACCACGCTCGGTTTCCGCGGAGCGGAGGCTGTCCCCAGCGAGGAACTACTGGTCACCGAGTGCGAAATCTTGATTCCGGCGGCAACCGAGAATGTGATTACCAGCCGCAACGCCGACCAGATCAAGGCCAAAATTATCGTCGAGGGCGCGAATGGGCCAACTACCTCCGTGGCCGATCAGATTCTTTCCGACAAAAAAATCTTCATCATGCCGGATATTCTGGCCAACGCCGGCGGCGTAACCGCCAGTTACTTTGAGTGGGTGCAGGACCGGCAAGGGTACTTCTGGAAGGAAGCGGTGGTCAACGAGCGGATGGACGCCATCCTCCACGACAGCTTTGATGACGTTGTGCGCTACGCCGAGGCGCACAATGTGAACAACCGCATAGCCGCCTACATGCTGGCCATTGACCGGGTGGCGATCACCATACGATCGCGCGGGATCTATGCGTAGACTCGTCGCATTGGCGTTGTGCCTGGCCGGCTGCTGGAGCCTGTCCGCGCAGGAGGCTGCGCCGGCAGGCGCGCAGGACGCGGCATGGCTTCAGGAGCTGGCAGCGTGGCGAGCGCAGCGGGCAGGCGCGGTCTCTGCCGAGGATGGATGGCTGACTCTGGTGGGGCTGGAGTGGCTCAAGCCGGGCTTCAACTCCATCGGCACGGCCGCCGACAACAAGATTCAGATCCATGCGCAAGGGCCTGAACATCTGGGCCTGCTCACTCTCAGCGGCAAAGCTCCGGGAGCGCCTGTCTTGCAGTTGCTTGCGCCCAGCGGCGGCTTTCCGCCGGAACTCACCGTGGATGGCCAGCCCGCGCGCGAGGGGCAACTGACCGCGAGTAACGCGAAGCCGCCGGTGATTGCATGGCGCGGGCTGACGCTGGCCGTGCTCCGGCGCGGCGACCGCTTTGTCCTGCGCATCAAGGACGCCGACGCCCCGGCGCGCTTGAGCTTTCACGGCCTCAACTGGTACGCGCCCGACCCGCGCTTCCGCGTCACGGCACGCTGGATTCCCTTTGATCCCCCGCGCACCGAAATGATTCCCAACGGCATGGGAGGGACGCTCGACTTGCCGACGCCGGGCGTGGCTGAATTCACGCTGAACGGGCAGACGCTGCATCTGGCTCCGGTCATTGAGGCGCGCGATGCGAAGACGCTGTTTTTCATTCTGCGCGACCCCACCAGCCAGACAACCACCTACCGAACAGCCCGCTTTTTGCACACCGGTTTGCCCGACCACGGCCTTAGCCAGCCGGGAACGCTCGTGCTGGACTTCAATCGGCTGGAGAATCCGGCCTGCGCCTACACCACCTACGCCACCTGTCCTGAGCCGCCGGAGGTCAATCAGCTTCCAGTGGCTCTGGAGGCAGGCGAGCAACTCTATGCGCGCTGATGATCCGGCACGCATTCGGTGCCGCGCGGTATCATCTCCGGTATGGACATTCAAGCGATTCAAGCGGCCATCCGCGAGGCCGGCTTTGACGGCTGGCTCTTCTACGACCATCATCACCGCGACCCCATCGCCCAGCGCATCCTCGGCCTGGACGCCCACGCGCACGTCACACGCCGCTGGTACTACTTTGTGCCCGCCGAAGGCGAGCCGCGCAAGCTGGTCCATCGCATCGAGCAGCACCGGCTGGACTCGCTCGCCGGGACCAGGGCGCTCTATTCAAGCTGGCAAGAACTGGCGCGCGGGCTGGAACTGATGCTGGCCGGTTCGCGCCGTTTGGCCATGCAATACTCGCCCAACAACAACCTGATGATTGTCTCGATGGTGGACGCGGGAACGGTGGAGTTTCTGCGCGGTCTGGGCAAGGAGATTGTCAGTTCGGCGGACCTGGTCAGCGTCTTTGAAGCGGTCCTGACGGAGGAACAAGTAGCCAGCCACGCCGTGGCGCAGCGGGCGATTGACGCCATTCTGGCCGAGGGCTGGCTGGAGATTGGGCGGCGTCTGAGGCCCAGCGTCGGCACGGCCAGCGCGTACACCGAGTTCGACCACGTGCAATGGCTGAGCGAGGCGATGCGGCGCGAGGGGCTGGTTTGGGATGACGGCCCGAATGTCAGCGTCAACGCCCACTGCTCCGACTCGCACTACGAACCGACGGCGGAGTTTTCGTCCCCCATCCATGAAGGCGATTTTCTGCTCATCGACATTTGGGCCAAGTCGGAAAAACCGGCCAGCATTTATTACGACATCACCTGGACCGGCGTCGTGGGGCGCGAGCCAAGCGAGCGGGAACAACTGGTCTTTGAGACGGTGGTCAGGGCGCGCGATGCGGCAATTCAGGCGGTCGAGAGAGCCTTTGCCGAGGGGCGCGCGATCCACGGCTTTGAGGCCGACGACGCAGCGCGCGGGGTAATCGAGGCGGCTGGCTTCGGCGAGTTCTTTACGCATCGCACCGGGCACAATATCGCCACCGAGATTCACGGCTCTGGGGCCAACCTCGACAACCTGGAGACGCACGACGAGCGGCGGCTACTGCCCAACACCTGCTTCTCCGTTGAGCCGGGGATTTATCTGCCGGAGTTCGGCGTGCGCAGCGAGATCGATATGCTGACAGCACCGGGGAAAGCCTGGGTAACGGGAAAGATTCAACGCGAACTGGTGAGGATCTAGGGACTTGACTGAATGTGGCGCCGACCTCCCGGTCGGCTGTAGCGCGGACGTCCTCGTCCGCGCCAATTCAGCGGTTATTACCAAATCATACGGTCTGATGAAAACAAGCGTGGACCGGGAGGTCCACGCAACAGCCGGCCAGGAGGCCGACGCTACCTGTTCTAGTCTCTGATCCCCGCCTTTCTGCGGTATAGTCTATAAAGAATGGCTACTGAAGAAACCAAGAACGCTCAGGGTTTTGTCTACCTGCCTCTGATCGCCGGCTGGCTGGTTCCCGGCGCGGGGCATTTTGTGCTCGGCAAATGGGTACGCGGATCGCTGCTGGCGGCCTCGGTGGTGGGAATGTTCGCGACCGGCCTCATCCTGCACGGCGAGATCGGCAGCGAAGTCCACAACATCCTGGATGTTCTGGGATTGGTCGGGGGGCTGAGCAACGGGTTGCTTTACATTATGGCGCGGGTTGCGGGCTGGGGCGCGGCGCAGGCACAGATGACCACCGCCGATTGGGGCACGCGCTTCATCTGGGTGGCCGGGCTGCTCAACGTGATTGCCGCCGTGGATGCGCACAATCTGCGCACCGGGAGGAAGTCATGACCTACTTTCCCGCAGTGCTGCTCTTTGCCCTTTTTGCCTCGACGGTCTTCGGCATCACCCAGCGCGAGACGCCCGTAAAGATGTTCCGCTACGGCCTCTATTGCTTTTCGCTCTTCGTAGGCTCGGCGATTGTGCTCAGTTGGGTGATGTGGCTGATCGCGCGATAGGTTTTCCATGGATTGGTTCTCAAATAATTCGCCCATTTGTCGGACCATATCTTTTATTCGTTCCCATCCAGTTGCGATTTTGATCTTGGTAACTTTCTGCGCACTCCTTTTGTTCCCGATAGCTGACTGTATCGACTGCGAGGGACCAAATCCGTGGGGGCGTAACGATGCCGCGTACGCAATTCGCTCGGGCATATTTGTATGCTGGCTAATTGGAACTTCGTTGTTGGTTGGCCTTTTGCGACTGCGCAAAGGTTGGCTGGTTCCACTCGCTTTTGTCCTGATTGATTGCGCAACAGAGCCACTTGGCGGTGTCCCGCTTTGGTCGCTGCTTCGAAATGAAGGCCCCATGCTCCTGATTGTTGGATTGCCTGTTGGATTCGCCTCTTTCGCAGTGGGATGGATTTTGCGGCTTCTGATTGAACGGTTGCGCCACGCCAGAAATTAATCCGCTGCACTGCAGGTCTCGTATAGCTACAATCAAAAAATGATCCAAACCCTCTATCTCGGACGTGTTGACTACGACGAAGCGTTGCGCCTCCAGGCCGAGGTCGCCGCGCTCGTGGCCGAGGGCCGCGCGCAGAACGTGCTGCTGCTCCTCGAGCATCCGCCCGTGCTGACGCTGGGGCGCAACGCCGACCGCACCAACATCCTGGCCTCCGACGAACTGCTCGCCCAACGCGGCGTCACGGTGCACGAGATCAACCGCGGCGGCGACGTCACCTATCATGGGCCGGGGCAGTTGGTGGGCTACCCGATCTTCGATCTGCGCACGCTGCGCACCGCGTGCGGCAACCGCATGGGACCGGTGGATTTTGTGCGCGGCATGGAGGAGGCGCTGATCCGCCTCTGCGGCGGCTTTGGCGTGCAAGCCGGGCGCATCCGCGGCCTCACCGGCGTATGGTGCGGAAGCAGCGGCGCGGAGCGCAAGATCGCCGCCATTGGCATTCATGTGGCGCGCGGCATCACCTCGCACGGCTTCGCCTTCAACGTCACCACCGACCTCAGCGACTTTGAATTGATCGTTCCCTGCGGTATTGCCGACCATGCCGTCACCAGCCTGGAACGAGAGGTTGCGAAGGCTGTGCAATTGCCCGGTTTGGAAGCTGTCGCCCATCAGGCGGCGCGATGCTTTGGCCAAATCTTCGACCAGCAAGTACTGGCGCTGGAGAGCCTGGAGGCGCTGCGTGCGCAGGCCGAAGCTGCCCAACCGCAGTTTCCTGCTGAAGATACGCCGATGCGAATCCCGGACGAGGTAGAGCGGTTGCTGGGCTGCGTCGAGCGGCCTGTACGCGCTTAAGTTCCGGTGGTTTGGAATGGAGTTATTCTTTCACTTTTTTGGGCAATTCTGGTTGCTGTCCCACAGGGCATTTTTTCTGTTTGTAAAGATTGGAGCGCGGACCGGGAGGTCCACGCAACAGCCGGCCGGGAGGCCGGCGCTACATCCACCCAGAGCGCCGCAATTTATAATCCGGCTTGAAGCGGGTTTTTCCTTTGGCCTTCCCTGCAAGACTTGCTGGAGCAGCCCGCGCACGGAGAGTCCACCATGCCAACCGACGTAGTGATGCCCCAAATGGGCGAATCGATCTTTGAGGGTGCCATCACCAAGTGGCTCAAGCAGGCGGGCGACCGCGTGGAGAAGGACGAGCCGCTCTTTGAGATCTCCACCGACAAGGTGGATGCGGAGATACCCGCGCCGGTCGGCGGCGTGCTGACAGAGATTCGGGTTCCTGTGGGCGCTACCGTCGATGTGAATACGGTAGTCGCGGTGATTGACGGCCCAATGAAGGGCGCGGCTTCTGACGAAGCGCAGGGCACAGGGGCTAAGGCCCAATCCTTTTCATCTGGCACTATTGGCACGACTGAAGTCGTGCCCTGTTACAAAGCTGGAGCGAATGAGGCTACAGCCTTTGAGCAGAGATCAGAGCCGGGCCGGAAGCTGCGTTCCTCGCCGTTGGTGCGGCGCATCGCCAAAGAGAACAACCTCGACCTCAGCCGGATAGCCGGCTCAGGTTCCGAAGGCCGCATCACCAAAGAAGACATCCTGCGCTATTTGAGCCAGTACGGCCCGGGCGGCGTCGCGCCGCAGGCACCGCCTCTTGCGGGACGAATCGAACCAATGTCCCGGATGCGCGCGATTATCGCCGAGCGCATGGTGGAGAGCGTGCGCATCAGTCCGCACGTGCATACCGTTTACAAGATCGATATGACGCGCATTGCGCGGCTCAGGGAGCGCGAGCGGGCGGGCTTTGAGCAGCGTCACGGCGTCAAACTCACCTATATGCCGTTCATCGCCGCCGCCGCCGCTCAGGCGCTGGTCAAATTCCCCATCGTCAACGCCTCGCTGGTGGACGGCTTCATCCACTATCACCCCAGCGTGAATCTGGGCATCGCTGTGGCTTTGGATTGGGGGCTGATTGTGCCGGTGGTGCGTGGGGCCGAGGGGCTGGACTTCCCTTCCCTGGCACGGACGATTGCCGACCTGGCCGGTCGGGCGCGCACCAAGAAGCTGCTGCCGGATGAGATTCAGGGCGGGACATTTACGCTGACCAACTCCGGCGTCTTTGGCGGCGAGTTTGGCACGCCGATCCTCAACCAGCCGGAGGCGGCGATTCTGGCCATCGGCGGGTTGCGCAAGGAGCCGGTGGTGCTCAGCGACGCCGAGGGCAATGACACAATTGCCATTCGTTCAATGCAGCACTTCTGCCTGGGCTTCGACCATCGTCTGATCGACGGCGCCGAGGCGGGCAAATTCATGAGCGAGATCAAGCGCGTGCTCGAAGAATGGAACAAGCCGATCCAGTAGTATTTCTATTCGTGCTTGCCCCATGGATCATAGGTTCCGGCGGTCCAGGTGTGGCCTTCGGGGTCTTTCACGGTGAATTCGCGGCTGCCATAGGGAGTGTCCTGGAGCGGGCGCACGACCACCGCTCCGGCAGCCACGGCGTGGGAGTGGGCTGCATCGGCGTCCGGGACGACCAGGTAAAGGCCGCAGGTCTCTACGCCGTCCAGATCAACCGGCGACTTGAAGTTGCGGCTATATTCATCGTTCTTGCCGGTTCCGAGCATCACCATGGCGTTGCCCCGGGTGAGTTCGGCGTGATGGACGACACCATTTTCGCCTTCGTAAACCACTTTGCGTTCAAAGCCAAGGACCGTTGAGAGCCAATCGATCGCAGCCGGGGCGTTGCGATAGCGCAGGCCGGGGATCAGCGTGCTGGGGGATGCAGCCATGGGGAAACCTCCTCTGTGAACGGCGCGGAAAATTCTGCCGCGCACCCTACGTTACCTTCATTGGATTCAGAGAGTACGCGGCGGATTCATGCCACGTGACTAACGGTATACCTGAAACGAAATTGAAGGCGACGAATGTGTGTTTGATCGGCTATCCTGCCCGATATGCAATTACCAAGTGGGGATTCATTACTGGTTCAGATCATGAACACAGAGCTGGCCGATGCAACAAATCGGGCCGGGGAGTGGTTGGCTTGCAAGGTGGGCTGTACGCAGTGTTGTCATGGCGCGTTTGTACTGAGCCCGCTGGACGTGGCGCGGCTGCACGCCGGCATGGAAACGCTGCGGGCGACGGAGCCGGAGTTGGCGGCGGAATTGGCGCATCGCGCCGATATGTGGATCGTCGAGCATGGGCCGGAGTTTCCCGGCAATTTGGAAACGGGCCTGTTGGGCGAAACGGCCGAGGAGCGGGAGCGCTTTGAGAACTTTGCCAACGCGGCGGCCTGTCCGGCGCTGGACCCGGCCACCGGCCGCTGCGATGTTTATGCATGGCGTCCGATGACTTGCCGGGTTTTTGGCCCGCCGGTGCGCATGGGCGACGGCGCGGCGCTGGCGCATTGCGAGCTGAATTTTGTGGGCGCCGGCGAAGACGTGGTGGCGGCCTGCGAGATGCCGCTGGCCTACGATCTGGAGAGCGATCTGCTGGCCGAGATTCCCTCCAAGGGCGAAACGGTTGTGGCCTTCGCGCTGGTTGGGTTGGGCGAAGCTCTTTGAGCTTAGAAAGCTGGATGTTTTTTTAAAAGCATTTGAACTTTATTGATTCCTTGTTTAGACTACGGCGGGGACCGGGAGGTCCGGCTACAGCCGGCCGGGAGGTCGGCGCTACAAAAGACCCTCAACAGCGTGACGCCTGGTCTTCATGCTTACCATCAGCCGCCCGGCGCGTCTATCGAATTGCGGAGACTCCCCTATCCCCGGAGCGAATTCGATGGCTGCAAATGCGATGATTTTCCCAGTTTTTCCGGTTGAGAGCGCGGCAGGTTTGGCGTGGGCGGCAGGCCGGAGGATACAATCCACCTCAGGCATGGCTGCAACCAAGGCAATGAACGGAGAGAAGAGCGCCGAGGAGCGGATGCAGGCGCGCGCCAGTGAGGCGGAGCTGATCCGTGAGGCGCAGTCGGGTTCGCGGTCGGCATTCGACACCCTGGTGCGGCAGTATGAGCAGCAGGTCTTGCGCTTGGCTCTGCACCTGACCGGCAGCGAGCATGACGCCGAGGACATTTATCAGGAGGCCTTCCTGAAGGCCTATCGGTATTTGGGGAATTTCCGTTTTGAGTGTTCTTTTTATACGTGGATTTACCGGATTGTGACCAATCTGTGCCTTGACCAGATGCGGCGGCGCAAGACGCGGCGCGAGGGCAATGGCGTACTGATCGATTACTCCGGCGAGGAGATTGATCTTTTGGCCTCGGTTTCCGATGACCGGTCGTTCTCCAATCCGGCCAAGGAACTGGAGCGCAAGGCGCTGGGCGAACGGATTCAGCGGGCGCTGGAGAAGCTGACGCCGCGCGAGCGGACGGTTTTTGAGTTGAAGCATTATCAGGGACTCCGGTTGCGGGTGATCGGAGAGATGTTGAATACCACGGAAGAGACCGCCAAGAATACTCTCTTCCGGGCGACAAAGAAGTTGCGAACCCAGTTGGCGGAGTTGCGGTAAAGGCGCCTGAGACATTCCTTGCAAAGCATGGAGGAAGTCGGACGGTTGGGCGCTGGCGGTTAAACCTTTTGGTGGCTGGAAGGACGTAGAGAGATGAAATGCCAAATTGCACAAGAGCGGATGGTGACGGCCGAGTACGGTGAGCTGGCCGGGGCTGAGGCGCTGGAGTTGGAGCGCCATTTGGAAGGCTGCGCGGAGTGCCGCAAGGAGCGAATGCAACTGCTCGCGATGAAGGTGCTGGCGGATGCGTATCCGGTGGCGGAGCCGGATGCCAATCTGCGGACGCGTTCACGGTTGAGGCTGGAGGCTGCGCTGGATGCGCTGCCCCCGCAGCGCTGGATGGAGCGGTTCAGCCAGCGGATCCTGAATGGCTTTGCCCGCTTGCAGGCCGCGCCGGTGGCGGCTGGGCTGCTGCTCATGGCGGGGCTGGGCGCAGGATCGCTGGGCGGATACCGGCTGGCGGCCAATCGCCCGCTGCGCGCCGAACCGGTCCAAGCTGCCGCGGCAGTGCAAAGGATTCAGCCAGCGGCCCAGCCAGAGCCTCCGGCAACGGCAGAGACCACCAGCGTCTCCCGCATTGTGCGCCAGCCGAACAGCCACACGGTCGAGGTGAGCTACAACCAGATCATTCCACGCAAGGTTGAGGGTTCGCTGGACGATCCGGCGATTCGGCAGTTGTTGATGCTGGCCAGCCGGAATTCGTCGGCGGCTGGGGTGCGTGATGACTCGATCGCTCTGATGGCCGACGAGTGCAAGGCGGGACACGGCTGCAAGACGGCCGGGATTCGTGATGCGCTGCTGGTGGCGCTGCACTCGGACAGAAACGACACGGTGCGTGAGAAGGCGCTGGAAGGCCTGCAACCCTATGTGGCCGAGGATGTGCAGGTGCGGAATGCGGTTTTAGAGGCGCTGCTGAACGACTATGACCCCAAGGTTCGCACCGCGGCCATCAGCATTCTGCGGCCGGTGGAGGGCGATACCAGTGTGCGGCAGGTGCTACATTCGGTGGCCGATTCAGACCGGAATCCTTATATTCGGACGGTTTCAAGACAGGTCTTGGAGAACGAGCCTGAGATTCAATAGTTGTTGCGAACCAAATCATACGAAAGAAGAAGGAATGAAGCATATCTTGAGGCCTCGTGGGCGTTCGGCGATGATCGGGTTGCTGGCTGCTAGTGTGGCTTTGACGTCGCCGTGGGCCTCGGCGCAGGTGCGGGGAATCGTTGATCTGCTGGAGACGCCCAACGCATTGATGGCAGCGGGCATCTCGCAGGGCTATCTGGGCGTGGATTTGGCGGATGTGGATCAGGTGAAGGCGCAGGCGCTCAAGCTCAAGGATGTGCGCGGAGCCATTATCACACTGATCGATCATGACGCGCCGGCCGGGCAGGTTGGGCTGAGAGTCAACGATGTGCTCATCAAGCTGAACGGACAAGTGGTGGAGGGCGCGGCGCAGTTCCGGCGGATGCTGCAGGAGATTCCGGCGGGGCGGACGGTGAGTCTGGAGATCAGCCGCGACGGCACCGTGCAGACCCTGCAAGTGGAACTGGCCGACCGGCGTGCCATGGAACATGCCATCTGGAAGAAACTCGGCGAGAGCATGGACATCTTTACGCCTGCTCCGAAGATGGGCTCTCTGCCCGATGGCGACCTGCCGCCCACTGGAAGCGGCTTCCATGTGCCGTTCTTTGGCAGCAGCCTGAATGTGGGCGCGCTGGTGGAACCGCTGACCGGCCAAATGGCCGACTTCCTGGCCGTGAAGGCTGGGCTGATGGTCAAAGAGGTGACACCCAAGAGCGAGGCCGCCGCTGCCGGGATGCAGGCCTTCGATGTGATTCTCCAGGTCGGCTCGGTCAAGATCTATTCGCTGAGCGACTGGGAGCGGGCGCTGCGCGCCAACCTGGGCAAGCCTGTACAGGTGATTGTGCTGCGCGAGAAGAAGCAGCAAACGCTGACGCTGCAAGTGGATTCCAAGCGGCACGGGATGCTGGAAGTGCCGGGCGGGGAGCTTTCGCTGGCGCGGTATTGAGCACAGCTTCTTCGAGTTCAGCGCCATTGCCGCATTTCTGAAATCGGGGTATCATCCCAATTATGGAGACGATTTACATCTCGGAAGCCGAAGCAGTCCGCGACATTGCTGGCCTGCTGGCACGCGCTCACTTGGGCACGGAGATTGTGATCGAAAAGGAATCCGCGCCCTCCATTGTGCTGCGCAAGGCGGTTGAGCCGCGTGGGCGCTTGCTGTCAGAGTCGATTGCGCTGGCTGAAATGCACGCTGAAGAAATGGGTTGCGAACCGGTGATGGATGCCGAGTTCGCCGCCGATCTGGAAGAGATCATCCGCAATCGAAAGCCCCGCGACACTTCGGCATGGGACTGATCCAATGGGTCTGATACTTGATTCGAGCGTTCTGATAGAGGGCGAACGGAGCCGGAGGACTGTTAGGCAGGTTATTGAGCGTATTCGTGCAGCCTGTGGCGATGTGGAATGCGCGTTGTCGGTCATCAGCATCGTCGAGCTGACGCATGGCATCTACCGGGCCAAGAGCGAGGCGGATCGTCTCCGGCGTACAACCTTCGCTGAAGAGCTGGCGCGTGACATGATTGTGCATACGATATCGCTGCCCATCGCCCGGCTTGCGGGACGCATCGAAGGCGAACTGGCCGCTGGGGGCATGACCATAGACTTTGAAGACCTCATGATTGGAAGCACGGCTTTGCATCTGAACTTTGACGTAGCTACTCTCAACGTAAAACACTTTCAGCGCATTCCTGGTCTCAAGGTCGTTGCACTCTGAGTGTGAGCTCTGCTACAGCAGGTCCGTAGCCCAGTTCACACGGGCGTATAGATCGTCCACTTGCGCAAAGACTTTGTCCTTGGTCACCAAAATCGCGCCGGTTGCAATGGCATGAGCGGCAATTTGTATATCCATGTTTTGAAGGGTCTTGCCGGCAGTCTCCAGCTTGGCTCGAAGCGCTCCATAGGCTTTGGCTTCTTTGCTCGTCCACGGCAGCACCTTCATCGCGCCGAGAAACCACTCCATGCGCTCGCGCAGTGCAACGGCTTCAGGCTTCTTGTCCAACCCACAGCGAACCTCCGCTTCGGTCATCACAGAGATGCAAACGGTCTCATTTTCATTCAGGTTGAGCATACGTGCGCGCGCGGCCTTGGAGTGGCCTTTGGCGATATAGCTCACCATGTTGGTGTCGAGCATATAGAGGGTAGTCATAGCTCAGGCCGTACCTGCGGAATCCCTTGCGCGCGATCCGCGGGAGAGAGAAAATCTTCCGGCACGCCCACGGCATCTAGCGCGGCAAAGATTTTTTCCAAACTTGTAGGCGCTTGCGAGAGGATTAGATCGCCGTTCCTGGGGTCGCGGCGGATGTAGACCTCGCTTGCCGAGAAGCGGAACTCCGCTGGAATGCGAACGGCCTGACTGCGTCCGTTCATAAAGACCTTTGCTTTTTCTAAGACAGGCATCGCTCACCTCTGCTATGTATCGTGATATATATCGTAATAAAAGTCAAGGATAACTCTTGTCCAACGCAAGATGAGCCTGAAGTCGGGAGTTGATTCCAACGCAAGATGAGCCTGAAGGAGGCTGAGCGGGCAAGCTGAAGATGGATGATCAGCGTGCTTGGTGCAGAGAAGT
>Ga0181520_10006612_pt1 | contig 17605 bp, 18 predicted proteins | sample PEATcosm2014_Bin_29_FD_132451 | JGI IMG/M metagenome (GOLD analysis project Ga0181520, IMG submission 132451) | Peatland microbial communities from MTU Mesocosm Facility, Houghton, MI, USA - PEATcosm2014_Bin02_30_metaG | ecosystem: Environmental > Terrestrial > Soil > Wetlands > Peat | place... | reverse complement strand
CAGGCTGCTGCCCGGATGCGAACAACGCGCCAATGAGGATGCCGACTGTTGGTTTCATACGTTCCCTCTGACGGGTGCCCTGCGCTTCGCGTTCATGCCTCTTTCGAGCCATACCCATCGTCCCGCTCGGGCCAATCGGGAGTCGACGCAAACGGCGAAGCTCCGGGAATGCCGTGATTATGGTGCGAGCCTGGAGCGGTGAAGGGATCGCGATTGAGAACACGCCTTGGAAAAAGCAGCGAGAGTAGTGCTGCGCAAGATGGAGGCGGCGTTCCGTGTGGCAGGTTTTTCTGAGCCAGGCGTTCGTCTCTTTATCCGCGGCTAGGTGGCCAGGCTGGGCGTTGGCGGTCGGCGCGGTGTCCGCGCGCAGGATCGGAAGGCTACGGCCGCGCGCATCTGCGTTTCAGTCTCGACTCTCCGCTTGCTACAACTTCCTGGCAGAACAGCGCAGGAAAGCCATTCGCAGCGCCGAGTGTATGGCCGCACAAAGCACAAGGAAGACGGTCACCCCGAGAACGTATAGGCCCGCTTCGAGTCCGTTGACACCATGAATCCCCAGGTAGCCAAGGAAGACACCGAGCGAATGGCCCAAACCGGCGAAGAAGTCAGCCATTGACCGCCTCCCTGCCGGCTTCCGACTGGTGCGGGCGCCTGCCAGCCGCCAGCTCGGAGAGCAACTGCGCCGCCAGGTGCAATTCACCGATCGCGTAGAGCCTTTGGGCTCGCTCCCAGAGCCGCTGCCGGGTCGCGAACGTCTGCCCGTTGTCGTCCGGTGCTCCGGGCAAAACCCGTTCGCCGGCGAACCGAGGCCGCGTTGAGCGATTTTTCATGTTCATGTGAGGGTAATCGGCGGATGGAATCAGACGCTATAGCCAACCGAAGTACTATCGGTACCGGGGCGGTGCCGTGCTGGGCCGATTTGCCGGGCTACTGGTGATTGGAGCCATCGATGGGCCGTCTCGGCCAAGGAACGGTAGGGATTCAACGCGGCAAATACACGGATCGGGGCGGCGTGTTCGCTTCCAGGACCCACCGCCGGCGCGCGGGCCTTACTTCTTCAGCTCCGGATGTTCCGAGAGGCTCAAAATGTTTCCGTCCGGATCCTTGAACCAAGCCACCTTTGCTCCGGTGGGTGCGGTCCAGATGCCCAGCTCATCCTGTTTCAGGAACTCATAGCGTTCGAAATGAACTCCGGCCTGTACCAGGTCCCCGACCGCCGTGACAATATCCGGGATCTGCCACCCCAACACCGTGCCGTGGGCCGGCGGAAGTTCCTTGCCCATGCCAAGCCGCAGCATGATGCCGTTGGCGTCGAATACCAGCGCAAAGGGCGGTTCTTCGCTCAAAAGACGCAGGCCGAGTGTGTCGCGGTAGAACTCCTTGGCGCGCTCCACATCGACGATGGTCGCGAATCCGATGATGTTGTACTTGCCGAGCCCTGCGTGTGGAGACATGGGGATAGCATGTACCAAGACGCTCCTTTGTCGCAAGACGGTTGTTGCGCCATAATATATGGCTGGTGCGACATGGAGATTCTGACCGAGTTCGACCCGAAACGCGGCGTTTCCGTCGCCACGCTGGCCTACGAATACCCGCGCGGATTTCGCGTTCCCGAGCACGCGCACGGGTCCGACCAGTTGATTTACGCCACCCGCGGCGCGATGGAGGTATCCACGGGCCAGAGCGTCTGGTTGATTCCGCCTCACTTTGCGCTGTGGATACCGGCGCGAACCTGCCACCGCATTCATATGCCCGGGCCGGTTTCCATGCGCACGCTCTACCTGCGGCCTGGCCTCGCTTCCTCATTCTCGCGCGGTTGCGTCGTGCTCCATGTGACGCCGCTCCTACGGGAGCTGATCGTGGAGGCGGTGCGCATCGGGCAGTTACGCACGCGAAACCGTAATGAGTGCGCGCTGCGCGACCTGCTGATCCTGCATCTCAAAAACGCATCCCCCATGCCGACTTCCGTGACACTGCCCAAGGAACAGCGGGCGCTTGCGGTCGCCGAGGCTATACTGACGAACCCGGCCCAATCGAAGCCGCTGGCGGCGTTGTGTGCCGACGCAGGCGTGAGCGTCAGGACTATCGAGCGAGCGTTTCGAAAAGACGTCGGTACCGATTTCGAATCGTGGCGTCGGCAGGTCCGGCTGGTGAAAGGCGTGGAACTCCTGGTTTCGGGATGTTCCATCAAGGAAGTCGCGTTCGCGATCGGTTACCGTCAACCCAGCGCTTTTGTCGAAATGTTCCGCCGAACGTTTGGAGCAACTCCGAAAGCGTGGGTCTCAGCGCTTGAAAAGCTGGATTGAGCGAGAGAAGAAGAGGGCACAAAGGTGCAACCGTGTGTAGGTATCGGTGTTCCGCAGCCAGTTACCCAAGAGCACCCAGCCGACGTTATGCTTAGGGGGTGCCGACTGTCGTGTTTGCACAAAGGAAAAATCCATGGCTCTAATTGAGGGTTTCCGCGTCCAGAACTACCGTGCGCTGAAGGACATCACAATCGGCAAGCTTTGGAACCAGCAGAACGCCCCGGCTCTTACGCCCCTTGTAGCAGTTATCGGTAAGAACGGAGTCGGCAAGAGCACGTTGTTCGACGCCTTCGGGTTTCTGTCCGATTGCTTGGCGGTCGGCGTGGAGGAAGCCTGCGACCTCAAGCAGCGGGGTGGCTTCGATCGGCTGGTTTCGTCCGGCGAAAGCGGGCCGATTCATTTCGAGATCTACTATCGCGAGAGCCCCGGCGACCGGCCAATAACCTACGAACTCTCGATTAGTCGTGATAAGTCTGGCCGCCCATACGTCGCCGAAGAGCGACTGCGCCAGCGGCGCAAAGGAGAATCCAGGGGTTGGCCCCTCTCGTTCCTTCACCTAAAAGGCGGGGAGGGATCGGCGTGGTCGGGGGAGGAGAGCTTCGAGGGCAAAGGCGAAGAGCCAAGTCGAGTTGCGGTCGAATTGACCGACCAGAGAAAACTGGGCGTTGCTACGCTGGGGACTCTAAAGGCTCACCCGCGCATTGCGAAATTCAGAAAGTTCCTTGAAAGCTGGTATCTAAGTTACTTTACGCCTGACGCGGCGCGCAGCCTGCCAATGGCCGGTCCGCAGAAACACCTGAACATGCACGGCGACAACCTCGGCAACGTGGTCCAGTTCATGGAGCGCGATTACAGGGGCCGGTTTCAGTCGATTCTGAACCAGATTGCTGCAAAGATCCCGGGCGTCAAGAAGATCGACACGAAGAAGACCGACGATGGCAGGCTTCTCCTTAGGTTTAACGATCGCGGGTTCCAGGACCCGTTCTTTGCGCAACAGATGTCCGACGGCACCCTGAAGATGTTCGCCTATATGTTGCTGCTGGAGGACCCGGACCCCGCGCCTTTCATCTGCATCGAAGAGCCGGAGAATGGTCTCTACCATAAACTGCTGGAGACCCTCGCCTCTGAGTTTCGGGCACACGCAACGGGTAAGAAGAATGCCCCCCAGATTTTCGTAACGACTCACCAGCCATACTTCGTGGACGCACTACGGCCTGACGAGACGTGGGTTCTGGAGAAAGGCGCGGACGGCTTTTCGACGATCAGGCAAGCCAGCGCGGATCCGACTGTTCAAAGCATGGTCGAGGAAGGGTTGCCACTCGGCAGCCTTTGGTATAGCGACTACCTGGACGCGAGGACGGCCTGATGCATTTCGAGATCCTGGTCGAGGACGTATCCGGCGAGTTGCTTCTGGGCTCATTGCTGCCAAAGATTCTTGGTAGGAATGGAGAGCCGCATACCTGGAAAACACACGCCTACAAAGGGATTGGCAGGATCCCCCGAGATCTCCGGGGCAAGACCGACCCCTGGAAGCGCATCCTTCTAGATCAGTTGCCGAGGATACTGGCTGGGTATGGGAAAAGCCTTCAAACCGCGCAGTCCGCGGTCGTCGTGGTTGTCGATCTCGATGACCGGGACTGTGTCGCGTTCAAGCAGGAATTGCTCCAAGTTCAGAACCGGTGCCGCCCGCGGCCGAGAGTCCTTTTCCGGCTCGCAATAGAGGAGATCGAGGCTTGGCTGCTCGGTGACCAAAGCGCCATCGTCAAAGCCTTCCCGAGAGCGAAAAAGGCTGTCCTTCATTCCTACCGCCAGGATTCGATCTGCGGAACGTGGGAGACGCTGGCTGAGGCGGTGTTCCCGGGCGGATCGGCCGCGCTCGGTGCCGAAGGATATCCGAGGGTCGGAGGGGAGAAGTGTAGGTGGGCCCGTGTAATCGGGCCGCACCTCGATGTTGAATCGAATCTGTCGCCCAGCTTCCGCGCTTTCAGGTCTGGCCTGCTGAAGTTGTCCTGCGGAGGGTTATAGGCGGTGAGAAGGCGGCATTCGGCGGAGTCCCTCAGCCTAGAGACCCGCTGTTCGAGAGAATAGCCTCACCGCGCGATCGCATCCGAATCCGCATTAGTGTCGACGGCACGACCGCAAATGGGCCGCGCGCTATAATCCGGTTTCCGATGCCACCTGAACGGCGGGCGGCGGGCCGTTGCGGGGAAGAGGCCCGCGCCGCCATCGAAGCGTTTCTCGCTAGCGCTCGGCAGCCGGCGCTGCTGGAACCAGGTGAGGAACTGCTCCCGCTCAGCGACGGCAACTTCGCCCTGGAATTGCGGGGCGCTCGCCTCACCCTGCAAGCCTGGGACCGCACGCGCAACCTGACGCGCCGCGTCACCGGCGTTGGCGTTGCTTCGGCCGGGCGCCTCGAAATGGTGGTCGAGCGCTTCGCCCGGCGCGAAGGGCCCATGTACCTGCTCGATCTGGCGCGGCGCGCGGGCGCGGAGATGGGCCGGCGCAGCGGGCGAATGGTCTTTCGCGAGCGCTTCCGGCTGTTCCTGCGGCGCCAGTTTCCGGAGTGGACTTTGGCCGAGCTGTCGACCGAGCCCAACCTGGAGCACAGCCTCTCACCAGCCTTCCCGCGCGCTTTCTTGCGCCACGGGCAGCACGGGTGGGCGGCTATCGCCTGCCCGGAAGAGGGCGACGCGGCCGGCGTGGTGTCCTTCGGCTTGATCTGGCTGGCGTACTTGCGCCGCCGCGAGCGCCGCGTGACGGTGGAAGGGCTGGCGCTGTACCTGCCGCAGGGCCAGGAACGCGCCGCCGCCTTGCGCCTGCTTTGCCTCGATCCAGCCGCCGCCCGGCTGGAACTGTTTCGTTACTCGGACGAGGATTTCGTGTCGCTGGTGGACCCGCGCGATCACGGCAATCTGGACACTCGCCTGGAACCGTTTCGCCGCCCGGCGCCTGGCGCCGGCGTACGCTGGCAGAGCATCGCCGCGCTGGGCGGCGTCGAGCAAGTCCTCAAGAGCGGAGGCCGCATCAGCCTGCGTGTGCGCGGCATCGAGTTCGCCGAACTGGATGGCGAGAATCTTTCGTTCGGGTTGGGCCGGCATCATCCTGCCGGCGAGCAGGACCTGGAGCGGATCGAACGCCTGGCCGAGTCGCTCGACCGTGCGCGATCGCCCGAGACGGCGGACCGCGACCACCCGCTCTACCGCCAGTTCCCGGAAGCATGGCTCGAATCCCAAGCCCGCGCGCACCTGCAAATCCTGGATGCGACGTTGCGGCCTGAGCCGGTCTACGGCCAGGTGCCCGCGTTCGCCGGCGGTGAGCGCGGCATCCTGGACCTGCTGGCGGTGGATCATACCGGCCGGCTGGTGGTAGTGGAATTGAAGGCGTCCGCGGATCTGCACCTGCCTTTGCAGGCGCTGGATTACTGGATCCGCGTGAAGTGGCACCTGGACCGGCGCGAGTTCCCACCGGCCGGCTATTTCCCCGGCATCGAGCTGGCGCCCGGCCCGCCGCGGCTGTTGCTGGTGGCGCCTTCGCTAGAATTCCATCCCAGCACGGAGACCATCCTCGAGTTCTTCTCGCCCTCGATCGAGGTCGAGCGAGTTGGGATAGGAGTAGAATGGCGTAAGGGATTGCAGGTGATGTTCCGCCTCACCGGTTCCGAACGGCCCCGCTGATTTTATGTTGACCTTGCTGAAGCAGGCACGAAGCGCGATGGCCCTGCTGAACCCGGAGGAAGTCCGCAGCCGCGCCGGCCGGCTGGTGACGATCGGGCTGGTGGCATCCACCGACCACGCCTACGCACGCCTGGAGGGTTTCCTGACCAGCGGCGGCGGACCGTGCGAGTTCGTTTTTCGCGCCGGCACCGCGGGCGCGCCGGAACGCGTCGACCTGGTGATTTGCGAAGCCGGCATCGAGGCGCCCCCGGGAGCTTACGCACTCGATCTGTCGGTTCCCGGCGGCACTTTGGCCCAGATTGCCGGCCAACGGGACGATATTGCGCTGGCGCTGGCGCGGCAACATCCCGCGTTCCGCCGCGTGGTGGTGGATCGCGTCATCCAGGCCGTAGCCTGCGAGAACGCCCTTTTCGCCATCGCCACCGCGCTGCCGGACGTGGTGCCCAATTTGATCGAGCTTCCCTGGGCGCTGGGCGAATGGGCTTCCGACACGGCTTTCCTCACCGCCAACCAGTTCCGCATGGCGTTCCTGATTGCCGCGGCTAGTGGCAAGCCGGTGGGCTTCGGCCAGCAAAAGCTGGAGATTCTTTCGATTGGAGCCAGCGCATTTGGCTGGCGGGCGCTCGCGCGCGAACTGGCGGGCAAGATTCCCTTCGGCGGCGGGTTGATCCCCAAGGGAGCCATCGCCTACGCCGGCACGTACCTGGTCGGCAAAGGACTGGAGCGGTTGCACGCAGGCGACGGCCCGCTGGGACGGCGCCAGCGGAAGGAAATCTACCGGCAGGGCATCGAGCAAGGCAAGGCCGTGGCGCACTCCGCGTTGCGGTGAGCCTGGCGAAATCGATGTAAACACGCGGGCTGCGGCGTGCGTCGTACAATGAGAAGGAAAATCCAAGGGATACCTATGCGTTGGTTATCGACTGTATTGGTACTCGCTCTCGTTACCGCCGCTTCGGCGGACGTAATCACGCTGAAGAGCGGTCGCGTCATCAATGGCACCTATTTAGGCGGCACGGCACACCAGGTGCAGATCCAGGTCGCCGGCAAGGTCGAGACTGTCGACGTGGCGGACATATACCGGATCGAGTTTCCGGCCAACACGCCCGCCCCGGTGGATCCCGATCGTCCCGCGCTGCGCCGTGCGCCGGAAGCCGCCGCTGACTCGGGCAGGCCGACACTGCGCCGTGCGCCGGATGCCGATGCGGATTCCGGCCAACCCACGCTGCGCCGTGCGCCGGACGCCGATGCGGATTCCGGCCAACCCACGCTGCGCCGTGCACCGGATGCCGATGCCGATTCCGGCACCTTATCCGCGCGCCGCAGCGACAGCGCGCCCGCCGTCGCTATCCTGAAGCCGGGCGAGGAACCCTCGGTCTCAGCCCGTCCCTCCGCGGCGCCGCCGCCGGTTGTGCTCCCGGAGGGCACTAACTTCGTGGTGCGGATGATCGACGCCGTGGATTCCGATAAAGTAACCGTGGGTCAGAACTACTCCGCGGCGCTCGACGAGCCGGTGGTGATCGACGGCCAGACCGTGATTCCGCGCGGAGCCGACGTGGTGGTCAAACTGGTGAACGCCAAGGATTCCGGCAAGTTCACCGGCCGCGCCGAACTCACGCTGGCGCTGTGGACGGTGAAGGTGAGTGGCAAGGTGGTGGACGTGAATACGCAAACCATCACCCGGGAAAGCGATTCGCGCGGGCAGAAGACCGGCGCCATGGCGGCCGGTGGCGCGATCGTCGGAGCCGTGATTGGCGGCATTGCCGGCGGCGGCAAGGGCGCTGCCATCGGCGCCGGCGCCGGCGGGGCCGCGGGAGCCGGCGCCGAGGCCGCTACCAAAGGGCCGCGCGTCAAAATCCCGGCGGAAACACGCCTCACCTTCGTGCTCGATAACTCGGTGAATCTATGAGTTCTCGCATGGCTTTCGCCATTAGCCGGCGTACGTCGTAGTCGTTCGGGTCGAAAGCAACAATTACACCCTTTTGCGGTAATACTTTCTTGCCCTCATTTGGGGGTAATGATGAGCAATAGAGCTCCCCGCATCATTCCTTTAGCATAAAGTGCAGCGTTAACGTTATTATGTGATTGGTACCCCCATTACGTATCGAAACGATAACAATGCAGACCGATGATTCTCATCGAGGGGTTCAGATCTCGCCGCACCTGATGCTGCTGACGGTCAGGCAGCTCGCCAAGGAGAACGCGGAGTTGTGCGAAGAAGTGAAGCAACTCCGGGCAGCGGTTAACGTTTACCGCGAGCTTGCCATGCGGAAGGCCTCGGCCGAGGAAAAAGGTTCGTCTTTGGGCAGCATGAGGGGCACCAGACCTGACGATCCCCGTCGAAACCGCGTTGCTTAGGCCTACCACGCCGCGGCGACATGCGACACTGGAGCATGTCCCTAAGTTCACGCCGATTGCGAACCTTGATTGCGCAGGCCGAGCCTAAGCTGCGCGCCATGGCGGAACCATCCGCCGGCGCCGCGGCGGCGGATCCGGAAGGCTGGTCCAACAAGCAGGAACTGGGGCACCTGGCCGATTCCGCGATCAACAACCGCGTGCGGTTCATCAAGGCGGCTCTGGAGGGGGAGTTCGCCGGACCCTCTTATGACGGGCCGGGCTGGGTGAAGCTGGGCGGCTACGCTGCGATGCCATGGCAGGACGTGATCGACCTCTGGAAGAGCCTGAACCAGTCACTGGCGGCCGTAATCGACGCCATTCCGGCGGAGCGATCCACAGCGCCGTGCCGGATAGGGGATGCCGGCCCGGTGACGCTGGAGTTCCTCATCGACGATTACATCGTTCACATGCAGCATCACCTCGACCACATCTTTTCCAGGTAGGGCAGGCCATCGCCTTTCATCGGAATTTGCTGCGCTACTTTCTCCGCCGCGCTGGGTTATCATCACCATGAACTTTTCAAGGGGTTTATGAAGCAGCTCTTTCTAGCAGCCGCATTCGCCGCCATCGCGGCGCTCAATCCCGCCGCCGGCCAAACAGGGTCCCCGCTGATGAGCGACCTTGCCGCCGCCCGCTTCCTCGACCAGGCGACCTGGGGGCCTACACCCGCCTCCATCGCGCAACTGGAACAGGTGGGCATTAACACCTGGCTGGCCGCGCAGTTCACGTTGAACACCTCCGACCTGCCGGACCAGCCTCTGCTGAATTCGGCGGGAAAGACCAACGAGGATCTCACGCCGGTCCAGCGGGCGTTTTTTGCAAACGCCGTCAACGGGCCGGATCAACTGCGGCAGCGGGTGGCGTTCGCCCTGTCGGAGATCTTCGTCGCCTCCGCGGTGCAGGTGAAACCCGCTTACGCGATTCCCCCCTACTGGCGGATCCTCCGCGATCACGCTTTCGGCAATTACCGCGACATTATCAAAGCGGTCACCCTGAACCCGGCCATGGGGACCTATCTCAGCATGGCCAATAACAACAAGGGAAACGCCTCCAAGGGCACCTCGGCCAATGAGAACTACGCTCGCGAGCTGTTGCAGTTGTTCACGCTGGGCCTGACCAAGCTCAATCCCGACGGCAGCCCGGCGCTCGATGCAAGCGGCAACCCGGTTCCCACCTACGACCAGGCGGAAATCACTAGCGAGGCCAAGATGCTGACCGGCTGGACGTATCCCACCGCGCCCGGCGCCACCGCCAAGAACAACAACCCCGCCTACTACTTCGGCCAGATGATCCCGGTGGAGGCCGAGCACGACACCAGCGCCAAGACGATTTTCGGCGCCATTCAGATTCCCGCCGGCCAGACCGCCGAGCAAGATCTGGAATCGTTGCTGGACGCTCTGATGGCGCAACCCACCATGGCGCCGTTCGTCGGCCGGCAACTCATCCAGCACCTGGTCACCAGTAATCCGAGCCCGGCCTACATTCAGCGCGTGGCGACCGCCTTCGAGAACAATGGCGAGGGCGTCCGCGGCGACATGGCGGCGGTGATCACGGCGATTCTCAGCGACCCGGAAGCGCGTGAAGGCGACCAGATCGGTGCCGAAATCGGTGCCGAACCCAATCCGGCCTTCGGGCACCTGCGCGAGCCGGTGCTCTTCATGGCCAACCTGCTGCGCGGGCTGAACGCGACGCTCGGCGCGGGCAGCACGGTCTACAACGAGGCCAACCTGATGGGGCAGGACTTGTTCTACGAGCCCAGCGTGTTCAGCTATTTTTCGCCCCTCTACCGGATTTCGGGCGGGCAGCTTGCGCCCGAGTTCCAGATCTACTCCACGCAAGCCGCGGCTGAGCGGGCCGATGTCATCAACGCCGCGCTGTACGGCAAGCTCGACAAAACCACCACCGTGGATCTCACGCCGTTCGTGAGCCGTGGCAGCGACTTGAGCAGCCTGCTCGATTACGCGAGCTATGTTTTCCTGCACAGCACCATGCCGCCCGGACTGAGCGAGCAAGCTGCGGCCGCGGCCGGCGCGGTCACCAGCCCAACAGCGCGCGCGCAGGCGGTTCTCTACCTGGTGCTGACCTCGAGCGCATACCAGGTGATTCAGTAAAGGAGCCAAGCATGTTTTCGCGTCGTGGATTCATTCGCATCGGAGCAGCCTCGGTGAGCACGCTGGCGCTGCGTCCGTTCGGCCTGTTGCCGGCGATAGCCGCCGCCGGCAGTTCCAACTATCGCGCCCTGGTCTGCGTGTTCCTGTTCGGCGGCAACGATTCCAACAACAGCGTGATTCCGCTGGACGACGCCGACTACACGGCTTACCAGTCGGCGCGCGGCGCACTCGGCCTGCCAACGAGCTCGCTGGTGCCGGTGAGCGATGTTACCGGCGCGCCCTACGGCTTCCACTCGCTGCTCACCGAGCTCGCCTCGCTGTTTACGGACAAGCAACTGGCGGTGGTGGCCAATTTGGGGCCCCTGGTGGCGCCGCTCACGCGCGCGCAGTACTTGGCGCAACAGGGCTTCATTCCGAACAACCTGTTCTCGCACGCCGATCAGCAGCTGGAATGGCAATCATCCATCGCGCAAGGCAACAGCCCCACCGGCTGGAGCGGCCGGGCCGCCGATTATGTCACGGCGCAGAAGCTCAACGCGTCTTCGTTCCCGGTATTCCTCTCGACGGCGGGCAACGTCCTGCAAGGCGCGGGCGCTAACACGCAGCCGGTAGCCGTGGCGCCGGGCGAATCGTTGCAGCTTGCCGGCTTCAACACCTCCGCCGCGTCGGAAGCGCGCTGGAGCGCGCTCAACAATATGATCGCGACGGATAGCGGCGTGACCCTGGTGCAGGCGGCCAATAACACGCTGGCCAACAGCATCGGCGATGCCAAGGCGCTGACCGCCGCGCTGGCCAAATCCACCGCCCTCAAGACCCAGTTCCCGAAAACCACGCTGGCGGCGCAGCTCCAGCAGGTGGCCGAAATCATCCAGGTGCAGGCCGATTTGGGGATGAGCCGGCAGATATTCTTCTGCTCGCTCGGCGGCTTCGACACGCATACCGGCGAGTTGGCGACGCTCAACAGCCTCTACCCGCAGGTAAGCCAGGCTTTGGCCGCGTTTTACGAGGCCACTGTGGAGCTCGGCGTGGCGGACAGCGTCACCACCTTCACCGAATCCGATTTCAACCGCACCTTCCAGCCGACCTCCGGCAACGGCAGCGACCATGCCTGGGGCGGCCATCACTTCGTGCTGGGCGGCGCGGTCCAGGGAGGCAGAGTCTTCGGCAAGTTCCCGACCCTGCAATTGGGCGGCCCGGACGATACCGACGTCCGGGGACGATGGATCCCCACCACTTCGACCGACCAATACGGCGCCACGCTGTGCTCCTGGTTCGGCATCTCCAGTTCCGGCCTGGCCAGCGTGTTCCCGAACCTCGCCAATTTTTCGAATGCGAATTTGGGTTTTTTGGGCTGAGGGCGATAGGAGTCAGAAGACAGAAGTCAGAATCCTGCGGCCGCTCACTTCTGCCTTCTGCCTTCTGCCTTCTGACTCCTGCCTTCTGACTCCCGACTCCCGACTTCTCAGCGATTCTGACTCCCTCCCCACTCTGCTATTCTCGGAATTTGCGCAAGCCTGATCCCGCTCTTCCCGAGTCCCCGCGCTGGCTGCATGCAGCACTGCTGGCGCTGGCGGGACTGCTCCTGCTGGGGCTGTTTTCGACGGAACTGTCCGACACGGATGCCTGGTGGCACCTGGCGTCGGGGCGGTACATGGCGCACGCACATCGGCTGCCGGCGCCGGACCCGTTCGCGTACACCACCGCGGGCGCGCGAGACGCTTATCCCGGCGAGGCGGCCACGCGGCACTTCAACCTGACCCACGAGTGGCTGGCACAACTGGCGATGTATGGCCTGGAAGCGGCGGGCGGCATCGGCGCGGTGGTGCTCTGGAAAGCGCTGCTGCTCACGCTGCTGTGCGGCGCGGTGGGCTGGACGGCGGCGCGGCGCACGGGTTCCCTGCTCTGGGGAATTGCGGCGGCGCTGGCGGCGTCATCATTGGCCATCGAGTTTGCACACGACCGGCCGAGCATCCTGAGCTACGTCTTCACCGCGGTGTTCCTCTTGATCTGCGAGCGCGGGCGCCGGCTGTGGCTGCTACCGGTGTTGATCCTGGTTTGGGCGAACTGCCACGGCGGGTTTTTTCTGGGCTGGGTCGTCGTGGGTGCGTACACAGCCGAAGCGCTGCTGCGGCGAGCGGACGTCCGGCGCCGGCTGGCGGTGAGCCTGGCCACGGTGGTGGTTTCGGGCGCGAACCCGAACGGCTTCGGCGCAATCGAAGCCGTGCTGCGCTACCGGCATAGCCCGCTGCAATCGTCGCTGATCGAATGGTCGCCGGCTAGTTTGTGGGGATCGCCGTATGCATTCGACCTGCTGTTGTACGCGGCGGCGTTAACGATGATTGTTTCGTGGCGGCGGGTGCGGCCGGCGGATTGCCTGCTGGCCGTGGCGTTCGCCGCGGCGGCACTGACGGCTTTCCGAAATGAAATGCTGGTGGGCGTGCTGGCGCCAATCCTGATTGCAAGCTATTTTCCCTGGAAGCGGCGCCTGCCGCGCGCGGCGCAGTACGCGGCCGCGGCGGCACTGGCGGCGGGCCTGGTTTGGGGCGCGGCCACCGGGCGGTTCTTCCAGTTGCGCGCGGCGGAGTGGCGCTTTCCGGTGGATGCCGCCCGCTTTCTGCGCGAGCACGGCATTCGCGGTGCCTTGTTCAACACCTATGAATATGGCGGCTACCTGATCTGGCAGGGAGAGCCGGTGTTCATCGACGGCCGGGCGCTGAGCGAACAGGTGTTTCAGGACTATCGCGTCATCCTGGGTTCGCCGCCGGGCGAGCCGGCGCGCGGGCAGATGCTGGAGCGCTACGGCGTGACGGCGATGCTGGTAAACGGCTTCGAATACAACTCGGGCACCCTATATCCGCTGGTGCCGGCGCTGATGTCTCCTGGCGAGACCGGATGGCATTTGATCTATGAGGACGCACAGGCGCTGATCTTCGTGCGCGACCTGCCGGCGGGCGTGACCGCGCTGCCGGCGGGACGGGTGGATTTGCACCTGGAAAACGAATGCCGGCTGCACGTGGAGCGCGACCCGGAGTTTTCTTTGTGTGCGCGCACGCTGGCCGATTTGTATATGCGGGCGGGCGACCGGGAGCGGGCGCGGAGTTGGCTCAGGTATTACCTGGACCATCCCTATGGCGACGACCCGGAGGCGCAGCGGGCCTGGGTGCAGTTTTTCGAGCGATAGCGGTTTGCAGGCGAAACCGTCCCGGACCAGAAAACCGGAACGCCGGCCCCACTTTGCGGGGAGCGCGTTGCTTAACAGTATGTGGAGCAGTACGTTAACGGACCGATAAACGCCGGTTGTTAGAGCGATCCGATGGCGGGAGACGTTTCGACTAGGATAAGATAAGGGTTACAGTCTGGTCACCACTGGTGAGAGTTCCTTTGCTGAAAGCCGCCTTAATCCCGATTCTTGTGTCTACGTTGGTTGCGCAGACCGCGCCGTTGGCGATGGTGGTTTTGAACACGACTGGCTGGGGCGGCGGGCGCATTCCCTCGGGCTGGGAGATCAAGGTAAACCACGGCAAGCCGGTGGTTTCGGTGTGCAGGGACGCGGATACGGCGTGCTTGCACCTGTTGAGCATCAGCTCCTCGTTCTCGCTCGAAAAATCGGTGGATGTGGACCCGGCGAAGATGCCCTACCTGACCTGGAGCTGGAAAGTGGCGCAACTTCCCGGCGGTGGGGATTTCCGCAAGGCTTCGACCGACGACCAGGCCGCGCAGCTGCTGGTGGCGTTCACCGACCGGCGCGTGATTTCCTACATCTGGGACACGCGCGCGCCGAAAGGAGTGATGGAGAGCGTGAGTTCGATTCCTCTGCTGCGCATCGTGGCGGTAGTCTGCGAATCCGGGGCCGGGCAGGCGAACCAGTGGATTGCGGAGAGCCGCAACGTGGCGGCGGATTACGCACGGGCGTATGGCAAGCCGGCGCCGCGCGTGAAAGGCCTGCGCATCCAGATCAACTCGCAGCATACCGGCACGGTAGCCGAGAGCTACTTCGGGGAAGTGGCTTTCCGCAGCACTCTCCAATAGGAAAATGATCCTGCTTACCGGCGGCACGGGCTTCGTCGGCAGCCATGTGCTGGAACGATTGCGCGCGGATGGCGTGCCAGTTCGCTGCCTGGTGCGGCCGAAGGCGGGCAGATCGCTCGACGCGGATTCCTTGGGCGCCACCGAAGTGGTGGCGGGTGACCTGGAAACGGGTGCGGGCCTGAAGGAAGCGCTGGCGGGAGTGGAAACCGTGATCCACCTGGCGGGGGTCACCAAGGCGTTGCGGCCGCAGCTATACTACGACGGCAACGTGAGCGCCACGACCAATCTTCTGCTGGCCATGGCGGGAGGCGACGCGCGACTGGTGCACGTGAGCTCGCTGGCGGCGATCGGGCCGTCGGAAGCGGCCGACCGGCCAGTGGATGAAGAAACCGAGCCGCACCCGCTGACCCACTACGGCAAGAGCAAGCTGGAAGGCGAAAGGCTGGTGCGGGCGAGCCGCCCGGACGCGGTGATTGTGCGGCCGCCGGTGGTGTACGGGCCGCGCGACACGGACGTCTTCCAGATTCTGAAGCCGGTGGCCAAGGGGTGGTCGCTCCAGATGACCGGCCGCGAGCGGTGGTTCAGCGCCATTTATGTGGGTGACCTGGCGGCGGGGCTGGCGGCCCTGGCGGCATCGCGGGCGGGCGACGGGCGAACGTATTATCTGGCGCAGGAACGGCCGGTTTCCTGGAGCGGGCTGGCGGAGTGCGCGGCGCGCATCATGGGCGTGAAGTTGCGGGTGGTGCGGATACCGCCGGCGCTGGCGCTGGCGGTGGGTCAATGCGCGGAAATGTGGGCGCAGATTACCGGCCAGCCCGGCATCATCTCGCAAGAAAAGGTTACCGAAGGGATATGCGCGGCCTGGACCTGCGACACGGGGCGAGCCCGCGCGGAGCTGGGGTTTGAGGCGGCGACGGATCTGGAGCATGGGCTGGCGCAGACGCTCCAGTGGTACAAAGAGGCTGGATGGCTGAACTACTGAAGGTATCGCCGGCCGACCGGCGGTTCTGGGCGGTCGACAAAGTCATCATCGCTTACCTGGTTTTCACCAGCATTCTGCTGGCGGGTTGGTGGCGGGAGATACCGGATGCGGCTGCGCTGGCGGCAGCGCACCTGGCCGGCTTGGCGCTGCTGCTGATCGAAATCAAGGCGCCGAACCCGAGCAGTTGGTATTTTCGCTGCTGGTATCCCTTGCCGTACGTGGGGGCCTGCTACAAAGAGATGGCGCTGCTGGTGCCGGCGATCCGCCACTACGCCGCCGACGGTTGGCTGGCGGGGGTGGATTTTCGTTTCTGGGGCGTGCATCCGGCGATCTGGCTGGAGCGGATTTACAGCCCGGCGCTCACCGAGTACTTGCAGATCGTGTATACGTTATTTGTGCCGGCAGTGCTGCTGGTTCCGTTTCTGTTGTGGCTCAAGCGCCGGCGCGGAGAGTTCCAATATTGTGCGTTTTTGATTGCCTTGGGCTACCTGGCGTCTTATGTGGGATACCTTCTGGTGCCGGCGCTGGGGCCGCGGTTTCTGCTGAAATCCTTGGAACACTTGCCGTTACGGGGGTTGTGGCTGTTTCAAAACATGCAACATTCGCTGGACAAGTTGGAATCGACGGCCTACGATTGCTTTCCCAGCGGGCATACGGAACTTACGATTCTGGCGTGCTGGATGAGCCGGGCAATCTCAAACCGGTTGTTTTGGGTCTATTTCTGCTACACACTGTCGATCATTTTTGCTACAGTTTATCTTCGATACCACTATACGGTCGATCTGCTCGCGGGGGCAGCCCTGGCGGTGACCCTGATTTTGGTTTCACCATTTTGTTACCGCATTCTGCGGGAAAGGGCGTGAACGTTTGGGAGGAATCGAGGTTGCGGTAGCGGAAGGCAGGAGCGGGCTGAAGCAGTTCGTGGAACTGCCATATCGGCTCTACCGGAACGAGCGGCACTGGGTGCCCCCGTTACGCATCGCGGTGAAGGAACTGCTGGACCGGGAGAAGCATCCGTTTTACGCCAATGCCGAAGCGGAGTTCTTTCTGGCGCGGCGGGATGGCGAGGTAGTGGGCCGGATCGCGGCGGTGCTGGACAAGGCCTACAACCGTTTCCACGGCGAGGAGGCGGGGTTTTTCGGCTTCTACGAATCGATCGACGACGCAGCGGTGGCCAAGGCGCTGTTGGACCGGGCGTGGCAGTGGCTGCAGAAGCGGGGCGCGACGGTGATGCGCGGGCCGATGAATCCATCCACCAACTATGAGTGCGGGATGCTGATCGACGGCTTCGATTCCGATCCGATGGTGATGATGCCGTACAACCCGCGCTACTACCCGGAACTGATGACCGAGGCCGGGTTACGCAAAGCCAAGGATCTGTACGCGTACTGGAGCAGCGTGGCGGGCGTCGGGACGGACAAAAGCGAGCGGGTGGCGGAGAAGGCAATCGCGGCGGCGGGGATCGCGGTACGGCCCATCGACATGAAGAACTTCAAAGCCGATATGGAGCGGGCCTGGCAAGTTTACAACGGGGCGTGGGAGCGCAACTGGGGATTCGTGCCCATGTCGCACGAGGAATGGGCCCTGACGGGCAAGGAAATGAAGCAGATCCTGAAGCCGGAGCTGGCATTGATCGGCGAAGTGAAGTCGCGGGTGGTGGGGTTTGCGCTGGCGCTGCCGGACATCAACCAGGCGCTGAAACCGGCGGGGGGCAGGCTTTTCCCCACGGGTTTAGTTAAAATACTGTATTATCAACGATTGATAACGAGCGTTCGGGTGCTGGTGCTGGGCGTATTGGAAGAGTACCGTGCGTCCGGGCTGGCGGCGGCTTTCTACGCAACGCTGACGCGCAATGCCCGGAAGCTGGGCTATAGCGATTGCGAGATGTCGTGGATTTTGGAAGACAACGTACTTATGAACCGGTCCCTGGCCATGATGGGGGCGAAACGGTATAAGACGTACCGAATTTATGAATGGAATTGAGAGAGATGCGCCTTTCTACTAGCGACGTCGCCGGCAAGAAAAGGGGCAGCGGAACGAACGACATTTTCGAAAAATGCCGGAACTTCACTCGTCCGGGTGATCTCCAGTCCGCTGGGCTCTACATGT
>Ga0181520_10006611_pt1 | contig 17606 bp, 14 predicted proteins | sample PEATcosm2014_Bin_29_FD_132451 | JGI IMG/M metagenome (GOLD analysis project Ga0181520, IMG submission 132451) | Peatland microbial communities from MTU Mesocosm Facility, Houghton, MI, USA - PEATcosm2014_Bin02_30_metaG | ecosystem: Environmental > Terrestrial > Soil > Wetlands > Peat | place... | reverse complement strand
GGCGACGAGCTCACCTTCGCCTACACCTACGAGAACGCCGGCTCGCACGGCTTCTTCCACACCAACTTCGGATCGCACACTGAAGCGCTGGGCATCATGAAAAACTTCAACCTGCCCAAAACCAAAGTCGTCACCGGATACACCTGGATTCAGGCCGGCCTCACCAGCTTCACCGGAAACGCGCACCTCGATAACCGCTTCTACGACGGCGAGGCGCTCGGCCTTGCCATCCACTTCAACGATCACAACGGAATCTGGATTCAGGAGAGCTACAACAAAATCCCGACAATCCCGTGGTACACGACAACCGGCATCGGCTACACCTGGAGTTGGTAGGTCTTTGAGCTTCTCGATTGCAGGGCGCGCTGCTCGGCGGCGCACCAGCGCGTAGTCGCAGTTATTCATCGCGCTCAGCGTCAGCCTTCCCAGCCCCGGCCAACTGAAGATCGACTCCGTCATGATCGCCCAGGCCAGCAACGCGCCAAAATCCAACCTCACCGCGGTCACAATCGGCACCGGCGCATTGGGTAGCGCCAGAGCCAGACCCAGCACCAGCGCCGCCAACGTGAGCGCGAGGCGGGTCACGGTTTGCTTCATGGGCAAGAGCCTGATATTCACATTCACGATAATCCACCGCTGGGCATCGCCGGCCGTTGCCGCCCATCGCGATTCGGGCCAGTCGATTGATCGCAACTGCAGGTCACAGGTCGCCGTTAAGTTCCGCGCCATCTGGATCGCCCATGACGAAAAGCGTGTGCTTCGGTAACGTGACGAACAAGGTTCGGCATCCCATCCACCAGCTCGGGTGCTCCTTCAGCGCGCCCATAATCGAATCTGTGAACGCTCGAAACAATCTCGCTCTCTTAAACGACTATGCCGCCTATCTTCGAGTGGAAAAAGGACTTCGCCCGCTCACCTGCGAGGCTTACCTCAGCGATTTACGCATCTTTTCTGAGCTCCTTGAAGACCGCAACGCCATCCTCCTCACCGCAGTCGAGGCCGACGTCTCGGCGTTGCTCGATCACCTCCGCTCCCACAACATCGATTCCCGCTCCGCCGCACGCAAGTTGAGCTGTTTGCGCGGCTTTTATCAATGGCTTCTTCTCGATCGCCGCATTCATCACGACCCAACCGTCAACATCGAGTCACCCAAGGCCTGGAAAGTTCTACCCAAATCCCTTGCTGAGCCCGAGGTGACCGAAATGTTGGAACGCGCCGCCCTCGCTGCTTCGCATCCGCAGGCCAAAGCTACGGCCCTGCGCGATCGCGCCATTCTCGAGCTTCTCTATGCCGGCGGCCTGCGCGTCTCTGAGGTCACTGGGCTCTCCGTCAGCGACCTCGGCCTCGATGCCGGACGCGTACAAGTCCGCGGCAAGGGTGACAAGGAGCGCATTGTGCCTCTTGGGCGCTCCGCGCTTCAGGCTTTGGAGCAGTATTTGCGCGAGGGCAGGCCTCACCTCGAGCGCATCAGTTCGGTTCGGAAGAAAAAGCCTACGCCACAAGACCGCTCGCGCCTCTTTCTCTCTCTGCGCGGAATGCCGCTCACCCGCCAGTGGATCTGGAGCCTCGTCAAGCGATCGAATCGCCTCACAAGCCCGCACGGATTGCGCCACAGTTGCGCTACTCACATGGTCGAGCACGGCGCCGACTTGCGCAGCGTACAAATGATGCTCGGCCACGCCGACATCTCCACCACACAGGTCTACACGCACCTCGCCCTCGGCCGTCTAAAGGCTGTGCATCGCATGCATCATCCGCGCGGAGCCCGGCGAATCGCTGACTCCGCTCCAGACACCGCCGCACTCCCCGGCCCTCGTCTCGTTGTGCCGCGAGTCGAGCCTCGCACCTCCGGCGAGGAAACCCAATGACCGCCACCGCTGCTCCGCCGGTTCAATCCTCGACGCCCGCTTCCTCGCGCATCGTGTCCAAAATCGCAGCCTGCAAAATCCCCGACATGATCGACGCTTACCTCCATGTCCTCTCCGGCGAACGCGGCGCATCGGCGCACACCTTGCGCGCCTACCGCCGCGAGCTGCACGGTTTCGCTGCCTGGCTTTCCCGCCACCATCCCCGCCTCCTCGTCGCCCGCATCGAGCACACGCACATCCGTTCCTACCTCGGCACGCTCTACGATCGCGGCCTGTCCAAAGCCTCCGCGGCCCGTGCGCTCGCCGCCATCCGCAGTTGGTTTAAATGGCTGGCCCGCAACCACCACATCGAGCAGAACGCAGCGTCGCTCGTCTCCACGCCTCGCCTGCCCAGGCACCTTCCCCGCGTGCCTTCCATTGAGCAGTTGAATCGCGTAGTCGATTCAGCGCTCGACGACGCCGCAAGCTGGCCTGCTCGCGACAGGGCGATTCTGGAGATGCTTTACGGCTGCGGCATCCGCAACGCCGAGCTCACGTCCCTCAATCTTGACGACATTCACTGGGCCAACGAAGCCATTCTCGTTCGCGGCAAAGGGCAAAAGCAGCGCTATGTTCCGCTGGGGGACACGGCCGCCGAAGCTCTGCGCGCTTATATCACCGAACGCTCTGCCCGCCTGTCAGCGGACGATGGACAAAAACCGCTAAAGACTCCGGCGCTCTTTCTCAATCTGCAACTGCGCGGTCTCCGTAAAGGCGGCCAGGCTCGTCTCACCACCCGCAGCGTGGGTCGCATCGTCAAGCACATCGCCATTCTGCGCGGGCTTCCTTCAGACGTTCACCCGCACACTCTGCGCCACGCCTTCGGCACCCATCTGCTCGAAGAAGGCGCCGACCTCCGCGCCATTCAGGAGCTGCTCGGCCACGAGCGCCTCTCCACCACCCAGCGTTACACCCAGCTCACCACAGCCCAGTTAACCGCCGTCTACGACCGCACCCACCCCCGCGCAAAATAGGTCATCGTCAGCAGAAACTCATCATCCCGCCCCCACCCAGCGTAGCCGGCGCGGGAGGGTGGTCCTAGGCATAAACCCGGCGACCCATCACGCCAAAACACAAACAACGCGCCCAGTCCCCGGAGCATCCCAATCGGGGAGGTGTTCTCAAATGAAAAAGCTGCACACTGTTTTAGCGCTCGCGATTTTTGCCACAAGTCTTATGGGCGGCGTCGCCCATGCGCAGGACCAGGACCATCACGACAACCACACTTTCGTCGAGCACAAGGATTGGAAGAAGGGTACGCGCCTCAACCACGATGACTGGATTCGCGGCCTTACAATCGACTACCGCCAATATCACCTGACCGCCCCGCCAAAGGGTTACGAATGGCGCATGCTTGATGGCTACTACGTGCTCGCGAATATCTCCACGTTCCAGATCCGCACTGTCGTCCGCATACAGTAACGCGCCCTCCCGACTCATCAGGGTCGCCGGATCACTCTGCACCGGCGGCCCTGGCCACCTTCAAACTCAGGCAGTAATGAATGTGCCCCGTCCTTGGTTCTTTTCTTGTGAAGGGCGGTTAGGAACTCCACCCTTCCCGAAATGTGTCATCTCGAGCCTTCGGGCTCCCGAACATTCGCGCAAAAACCTGGAGGACTTAAGGCCCGAACATCTTGAAGGATACGGGGCTTCAAAGCCTGCCCTGAACGAATCATGCTGATAGCTGATAGCTGCCAGCTGCTGGCTGTCTCATGTCGAGTAGTCGGCGTTAATGTGTATGTACTGCGCGGTCAGGTCCGTCGTCCAGAACACGCACGAACCCCGGCCCTGGTGCAGCTCGATCGAGATCGAGAACTCGTGCTGGCTGATATACGCGTGCGCAGCCGCTTCGTCGAACTCCGCTGCTCGTCCGCCGTCCCGGCAGATTTGTAGTTCGCCAAAGCGAATGTCGATGCGTCCCGGGTCGATCAGCGCGCCGGAATAGCCGATTGCCGCCGCCAGCCGGCCCCAGTTCGGATCGCAGCCCGCCCACGCCGTTTTTACGAGAGGAGAATGCGCGATGGCCTTGGCCACCCTCAGCGCGTCGGCATCGCTTGCCGCACCGTTGATGCGCAGTTCCACCACGTGCGTCGCGCCTTCGCCGTCCGCGACCACCTGCTTCGCCAGCGACGTGCACACTTCGGTCAGCGCGGCCGCAAAGGCCGCGTCGCCCCCGCCGATCCTCGCGTTGCTCGCGCCGGAAGCGAGCAGCAGCACGGTGTCGTTCGTCGAAGTGTCGCCGTCGACCGAAATTCTGTTGAAGCTCACCTCGACCGCCGCGCGCAGGTAGCCGTCAAGAGCGGCCGGCTCGATCGCCGCGTCGGTCAGCACGTAAACCAACATCGTCGCATGAGGCACAAGCTGCGGATGAATCATGCCCGAGCCTTTGCCGAAGGCAGCAATCCGCACCTCCCGCGCGGCTCCATCGCTGCCCGTTAATTCGAGCCGCGCGAAAGCCATTTTCTCAACCAGGTCCGTCGTCAGAATCGCATGAGCCGCTTCCGAAAAATGACTCGCCTCTGAACCGAGGCTCGCCGCCAGTTCCGGCAATGCAGCGATCAGCTTCTCAGCCGACAGCGGAACGCCGATGATCCCTGTCGACGACGGGAAAACTTCTTCCGCGCGGCACCCAAACGTCCCCGCAACGGCAGCGCAGGCGTCTCGCGCAGCGCGAAGACCGGCCTCGCCCGCGGCGCAGTTTGCATTCCCGGCGTTGATTGCTGCCACGCGGACCCGTCCCCCGGTGGCGCTCAGGTGTTCCTTGTCCACAATCAGGGGCGCAGCGATCACGCGGTTCGAAGTGAATTCGGCCGCCGCGCTGGCGGGAGCATCCGCCACGATCAGGGCGAAGTCGGGCCGTCCGCTGGCCTTCAGGCCGGCCTTCACCGCTCCAAATCGGAATCCTCTTGGAATCGCGCTGCTTGTAAGATCGCTCATGCGGTCAACCCCATTTAATCTAGCAGGTGAGGGGCTCTCGATCGTCGATTTATGAGTGAGAACGAAATCAATTCGCAAACCTTTCTCGAATTGCGCGCGGCGAATGTTGCACGCGGAGATCGGGTCGTTCTGCATGACGTGAATCTCAGCATCCGCACCGGCGAGCACGTGGCCATCCTCGGACCGAACGGCTGCGGCAAATCCACGCTGATTTTCACCATGACTTGCCAGCTCTATCCCATTTTTCAACCGGACATGCAGGTGCGTATCTTCGGCCGCGAACGCTGGGACCTGACCGAGCTCCGCCGCCACTTCGGCATCGTCACTGCCGGGCCCATGGGCGCCGACCTGCCCGGCGAGCGAACCGCGGTCACGTCCGGCCTCGACGCAGTGATCGCAGGCTTCTTTTCGGCCTCCACTCTCTGGCCCAATCTGCACGTAACCGAGGAAATGCGCGAGCGGGCACGTGAAGCTTTAGCCCGAATAGAAGCGACGCATCTCTCGGCGCAACTCGTCGGCGCCATGTCGGCCGGAGAAAAGCGCCGCATCCTCATAGCGCGCGCCCTCGTCCATCGCCCGCGGCAGCTCCTTCTCGACGAGCCTTCCAACGCGCTCGACCTGGCTGCTCAGCGCGAGTTGCGCGAAACGCTGCGCCGTCTTGCGCGCGAAGGCACTGGCTTGGTGATGGTGACTCACCATCTCGGCGACATTCTGCCGGAGATCGAGCGCATCATTCTCATGCGCGGAGGTCGCATCGTCGCCGACGGCCCGCGCGAGGAGCTGCTGACCGAATCGCGCCTGAGCGAGCTCTTCCATGCACCCGTGCGCATCGGTCGCGACGCGGAGTGGCTGCACAGTTGGTAATGAAAGAGGATGGCCGCGGGCGAAATCATATCAAGGAGGATGCGATGGAAACTGCCGCAAAACCCGCGCGATGGAAGATCCTCCTGGCGTTTGCGATTATCTATTTCGTTTGGGGATCGACCTTCTTCGCGATCCGCGTTGGTGTCAGTGAGCTCCCGCCGTTTCTCTTCTGTGCCATGCGGTTCCTGGCGGCTGGCCTGCTGGTTTATCTTTGGGCTCTCGCACACCGCGAGCGCGGACCAACCGCGCGACAATGGCTATCTGCATTCCTGCTTGCGTTTCTCATCTTCGTCGTCGACTACGGCCTTCTCTTCTGGGCGGAACAGCGCGTTCCATCCGGCATTGCCGCCGTCATCCTGGCCACCATTCCCGGGTTCATGGCATTGTCCGAGATTCTGATTCTGCGAACCCAGAAGCTCACACTTCGGCTGGTGGTGGCGCTTCTTGCGGGAATTGCCGGCGTCGCAGTGCTCGTGAGCCCGTCGCACCTGCTCGGCAATCTCGGCGGCGCCGCGATCGACAAAGCCGGAGCTCTCGCGCTTATCATCGGAGCAATCGGCTGGTCGGTGGCGTCCGCGCTGTCGCGCAAGTTGCCGCTTCCCTCGTCCAAAGTCATGAGTTCGGGCGCGCAGATGCTCGCCGGCGGAATCATGCTGGCTATAGTCGCTGCTTTGCGGGGCGAAGGTCGCGGGCTTCATCTGTCTGCTGTCTCCGGTTCCGCGTGGGTCGCCTTGCTTTACCTCGTCTTCGCCGGCTCCATTGCGGGATTCACGGCATACGTTTGGCTACTCCACCACGAATCGCCGACGAAGGTGGGAACGTATGCCTACGTCAATCCCGTGGTGGCCGTCATTTTGGGCTATTGGCTGGGCGGTGAGCCGGTGGGCGTCCGCACGGTTGTCGGCGGATTATTCGTCCTGGCCAGTGTTGTCGCGATCACGAGTATGCGTCCAAAGGCAAAGCCCGTCGAAGTTGCAAAGTGCGAAGAATAAATGGATGAAATGGAATTGTCGGAATGCGATCCGGCTGACGTTGATCGCTCCGCTCCGGACCTGTGTTACCATTCGGCCAACTGGTCTACTCCCTTTTTTGAAGGGCGGAGGGCAAAATTATGATGCCGATTTCCAGACGAGATTTCCTCAAGACAGGCGTTGCAGCCGGCGCCATCGCGAGCGTGGGCAGCCTTTCTCTGCATGCCGAGCGTGCGACCGCTTCGAGTTTGGTCACGCTGGGTAAGTCGGGCGTGAAAGTCACGCGCCTCGCCTTTGGAACAGGCAGCAACAACGGCCACGTGCAGTCCGCGCTAGGGCAAAAGGAATTCAGCAGGCTCATTGCGTATGCCTATGAGCGCGGAATCCGCTTCTTCGAAACATCGGAGTCCTATACCACGCCGGCGATGCTCGGCGAAGCGCTCAAGCCGTTTCCTCGCGACAGCTATCAGTTGATGTCCAAGGTGACGACTGAAGATGAAGGCGATCCGCTAAAGAAACTCGATGAGCTTCGCAGCATTTCGCAGACCGATTACTTCGACATTATGCTGCTCCATTGGCAGCACTCCGGTACTTGGCCGTCCGATACCGGGCGCTGGCAAGACGCAATTCTGGAAGCGCAGACGCACCAGACGATCAGAACTCACGGCGCTTCAGTACATGGACTGCCTGCGTTGCGCCAGGTGCCCGCCACAAAGTGGCTCGAAATCGCCATGATCCGCATGAACCACAAGGGCACGCGAATGGACAACGAAAACGACGATGGGAGCATTCCCGGCAACGTCAGCGAAGTTGTTACGCATGTCCAGCAAGCTCGCGCCGAAGGAATGGGCGTCATCAGCATGAAGCTCGTCGGCGAAGGCACTTTCACCGGCCGCGATGATCGCCGGCAGGCCATGCGATTTGCCTTCAGGAATGCGGGCGTAGACTCCGTTACGGTCGGCTTCAAGAACACTGCGGAGATCGACGAGGCCATCGACAACGTGAATCTGGCATTCGTCTAGCCGCACCACGCGTCATTGCCAGCGCAAACACGACTGACCGCGAAGTGGGCCCGGAGGGATTTGAACCCCCAACCAAGGGATTATGAGTCCCCTGCTCTAACCGTTGAGCTACAGGCCCGTTGCAGCCAATCATAATGCAGTCACTAACTTACTTGTAGCGACCTCGCCGCAGGAGAGCCGCTGCAGATTCGTGCGTGCCAACGCGAGAGCTCAAAATCAAGAGCGACAAGCAACGAAACAGCAGCGGCAAGCACCGAAACAGCGATAGAAGACGACAAAAACGAGTCTGATGGACCGTGAAACTGCGACAATGTGGCTGCAAGGGATCGATTCTGTGCCGTCCAAAGTTTCACAATTTCACAGTTCCGCAAAAACAGGCATCGATGCCGGCTCAGGGAGGGGCGGAGTGTTTGGCTCAAGCATCCCCGGCAGAACGCCCCGGAGAGCCCGCTGGAGTTGAACCGGGGAACGTGGCGCGGTCGCAGCCAAGCGGCGGCGCGCTGGTTTGCGTCACCTTCCGGCCGGGCCCGCCAGGGGCGGTCGCGGAGGGGCGATTTGGAGCGAGAAAGGGGCCGTTTTGCGTGCAAAAATCGATAAAAATCGCAAAAAATCGAAGCGGATTTTGGGGCATATTTGTTGATGATAAAGGAGTTACAGTCGTTTTTGCCGTTTCAGAGTGTATAAAATCACTCCCCTGTCCGGTGGGCGGTGGACGGAGCGACAGGGAATAGGGAGTAGAAAGGTCCGGAGCTCGGCGGCTGTCTGCTCGTCGATCGTTTGATTCGTCATCATGGGACCATTGTGCGCCAAACGGGGGAAATGATCGGCAAACTTGACAGAGATCAGAGATCAGGGGTCAGGTGTAAGAAAAGTAAAGACTTAGAGGCCGTTTGGCGGCGTGATTTTGGGGTTGAGGGGCTTGACAGCGGAGGACAGCGGAAGACAGTGGTTAGTGGTTAGTGGTTAGGGGTTAGGGGTCAGGGGTTAGGGGTCAGGGGTCAGGGGTCAGGGGTCAGAAAAGCAGGGACCAAGGGAACGAGGAAACAGGGAGCAGGGAACAGAAAAGCAGGGACCAACAAAGGATAGGGGTCAGGGGGCAACGATCAGGGGTCAGGGGTCGGAAGAGCTGGAGCCGGGGGCTGGGAGGGGATTGCGGGGTGGGAGGATGTCTTTTCTGGCGAGATGGGCGTTTTGTCGGTGGTAATTGCCCCCTTGCAGGGCTGTGCCCAAAGGAGCTAGGGTGCCGTGATCGATATTTGGGTGTATGATACGGGTTGATCCATGTTGATACGTAATACCATGAAGCCCCGACTATATTTAATTGCGGAAGCCGCTCGTCAGATAGGCGTTTCGGCTATCACGTTGAAACGCTGGCTCCTTGACAGAAAGGTGGACGAGGTCGCTCGGGATCGAAACCATTGGAGGGTATTTACGGACGCTGATATTCAACGGATCAAAGCATTTGCCGACAAAAGAGTGCCGCCGAAAGGCAATCGATGATTCGCGATGATCAGATCCCGGAACTTGTGTCGTACCGAACGTACGAGAGTAAGATCTCGCTGGATCAGGCTGGCGATCTTTCAGAGTCGGTAGTGTTTCGCTGCAACGAGGCCGCCCCGGTTCACGGTTGGTTCCGGTTCAAGGAGGGCTTTTCTGCTGACCTTCTCCTCCAGTTGCTCACGAAGTTTGATTACCCTCGAAACCGCGAACTGAGGATTCTTGATCCATTCTGTGGGGTCGGTACTACTTTGCTCTCCGCTCAGCTCCTCGACGCCTTCGTCATCAACGCCGTTGGGATTGAACGCAATCCCTTCATCGGATTTGTCGCACAAGCGAAGTTGAATTGGCCCCAATTGCGCCCCAATACATTCTTGGCAGAGGCGGCTGACGCGCTTGAATCAGCCGCGCAAAGCAGCGAATTGCCGGTGCTTTCAAGTATTCGAGAAGGTCGATGTATTTCGAAGTATATGGCCGGCAGACTTCTTGGGATACATAATGCGCTCAAGTCCCGAACTGCAAATTATCAATTTCTTCGTCTAGGGATTGGAGCTGCAATCGAGCCGCTCAGCAGGATACGTCGCGACGGCCGAGCGCTCAGGATTGTGTCAAAACCATATCAGCGAGCTGACCAGGTGCTCGACGCCATCTGGCGCCGGATGCATCAGGATGCATTAGTGTTGAAGAGCCGGAGGCAGAAGGGCCTCAACCAAAGCACAGTCTTCGTTGGAGACGGGCGAAACCCTGCGGAGTCTGGCATTGAGAAATCGTCGATTGATCTTCTGGTTACGTCACCTCCATATCCAAACAATATTGATTACTCCGAGGTCTATAAACTCGAACTTTGGCTGCTTGGATTTGTCAAGTCGTCTTCGGATTTCTTGGCGCTTAGGCGCTCTACTTTCAGGAGCCACCCCACCTACGGCAGGTCTTCTCTTGCGTCTCCAGAGTTTATGCATGAGCTCCAAAGTGGCAAACTGCGTGAGACTCTTGGCAGACTGCTAGAACGAATCGAGCGGACCGAGTTTGAATGGCGAGCACGACTGTTGGAGGCATACTTTTCAGATTGCTGGGATGCTTTGGTGAATTACAACATGATTCTACGTCCAGGTGGGCGCGCAGTCTTCGTTGTTGGCAACTCCTTGCATGGGACCGATGTTCCGGCGTTGGTGGCCACTGACCTTATTCTGGCGAAGATTGGGGAGTGTCTGGGTTATCAAGTCGAAAGTGTGACGGTTGCGCGCAGCCTTAAGCGTCGCCTCTCAGGGAACCATTTCCTGCGGGAATCTCTAGTCGTGCTCAGGAAAAGCAATGCCAACTGAGAAGACACTCCAATTCGAAGCGTCAGCCTACCTCCAGACGCTGATTGGCCGCGAGCTATTCAGGACCGAGGAACTTGCAATCGTCGAGCTGGTTAAGAATAGCTACGACTCGGGCGCCAAGAATGTTGTTCTGCTCATTCGTCCGCCTTCGACGCGTGAGCCGGGCGAAATCGTCGTGACAGATGACGGTGAGGGAATGGCCATTGCAACATTCGAGCGCCGGTTCATGTTCGCCGGCTATAGCGAGAGACCGAGCGAAGTAGGCAAGAGCGAGCGGATTCCGACCGGAGAAAAGGGCATCGGTCGATTTGCAAGTGATCGCCTCGGGGAACGCCTATCGATATTAACGAAAGTGCATGATAGGAAGAACGCGTTAGCGGTAGAGATTGACTGGTCTAAATTCCGAAACAGGCGTAGGAAATTCAGCGATATTCAGGCACTTTACTCCGAAACGGATGCGCCGGAATTGGCAGAGATCGGCCATGGAACAATACTTCGAATCACAAAGCTTCGAGAACTTTGGACGAGAAATCAACTTCTCTCACTTCGAAATGCACTCTCTCAGCTGATGAATCCGTATCACCGTCCTGATGATTTCCAGATTACGCTAGAAGTCCCCGGATTCGATGTGCTGTCGGGCAAGATTGAGCAGCCGCCCGTAAATGAAGACAATGCGGATATCATAGTTAACTTTCGTGTTTTGCCCGACGGAAACCTGGAACGATGGAGGCAGGGAAAACTCTATCCAAGAGAGAAACGGGAGAAGCAGTCTTCTTCCGTGAGCCTGAAGGCCATTACCGGTCTTCGGGGTCGATTTGTTTACTTTCTGGAACGGCCAACAAGGTCGGATAGCCGGGGCCTTGCTCCCGGCGTGCGCATTTATCGCGACGGCTTTCGCGTTGAACCATTTGGTTCACAGGATGCCGACTGGCTGGGTCTCGCGGCAAAAAGAGCGAAGCGAGCAGGACACGCGCATGTTGTTCCGACTCGCTTGTTCGGGTTTGTTGAGATATCGCGCACGGAGCATCCGGACCTTAAAGATACGACAAGCCGAGAGGCGTTGATCGATACGGATGCGGCCCGAGCCTTAGTCCATGTACTTGGCGAACAGGTCTCGTTTCTCGAGGACAGCATTAAGCGCGACATCGCGGAGCCTCGCTGGCAGGAAAGCCGGGAAAGGAAAGTTGCAGAATTCGAAAGGGCGAAGATCCAGGCGTTGAGCATCATGTCGTTTGGTCTTGCGCATGAGCTTCGACAGCCTCTGCAATCCATTCGGACGGAAGCCGCAATCATCACGAAGCGGCTGAAGCAGCTGAGTGTCTCGGACGCCAACATAACTAGGGCGCAACAGAATATCGATGTCGGGATTGAACGAATCGATGGGAATATTCGGCTGGTCGCCGCAATCTCGAGCGGAAACGCCGACGAGGTTTCGTCGTTTGATTTAGCAAGGAAAATTCAGGATGAATGCACGCTGCTTGCGACGCGATGTGCAGCGCAGGGAATTGCGCTTGAGACGAAGCTGCCTGATTCCGATTCGGCGAATCTGAATTCTCCAACTGTCACAGCCATTCTATTGAACCTCGTGAAGAACTCGATGGAAGCGCTGATGGAGGTCGGCGATGGTCGTAGCAAACGCATTCAGGTGAGTCTGAAGAGTGAAGCAGGTCTCCACACGATTCATGTATCCGACAACGCCTACGGCATACCGCCGCAGATGCGACCGAAGATCTTCCGCCGGTTCGCCACCATGAAAACTGGGGGCTGGGGCGTTGGGCTGTATAACTGTCAACTTATGGCGAAGGCACACAACGGGAGCGTCAGCTTCGAAACGCACGATGGATTGGGCACCACATTTACCGTACAGTTACCAGACATAAAGGAGGACAGCGTTGCCACACCGAATCCTAATCGTCGATGATGAACCTCTCGTTCTTGATGGCTGGGCTCGATCTCTTGAGCTCGAGGGATTCATTGTGGAGAAGGCGCAATCGGCTGCTGAGGCGCTCAGGAAATGCGATGAAGATTTTGACCTAGTTCTCCTGGACTTCTTGATGCCTGGAGGAAATGGAGTCGAACTCCTTGCTCGAATCCGCAAGAAGATACCGGCAATCAGGTCGGTAATCGTGTCGGGCAAGCTAGATGAGTCAGCAGAGGAAGCTCAGATTGCTTCGGACTTGAAATCCAGTGTTGAGGCGGATGTGTTTCTCCGCAAACCTGTCGCAGACACCAAACTTGTTGAAACGATCAATCATCTGTTGGCGGAAAACCCGGGAGAGGACTGGAAGGTGATCGGACGTCGCGTTGCGACCGGTCAGCGGGTCACGATTGACGACGCTAGGACGGCGGCTCAGAAGCTTAAGGGATTTCGAAAGAAGAAATAACGAATATGCCCATCTATTTCTTCGACACGTCTGCTTTGAAACACCGGTACGTGGCGACGCCGCAAAGGCGTCGAGTGAGGCGGGTGACTTCCGATCCGAAATCGCCCTGCTATATCTGCGATTGGACAGTGGTTGAAATAGCGAGTGCCCTTGGTGACCACTGCAGAGGGAATGGGCTTGGCGTGAAGAAATTCGATCGGATGGACCGCGAATTCTTCGACGACTTGGCCTCCGGTAAACTAAACGTTCGGAGAACCTCGACGAGGGGAATGATGCAAGCCCGTTCAGTGCTTCGGAAGGGTGTCGCTATCAATCGGAATGTCGGTAGCGCCGACGCTCTCATCGCCTCTTGCTGTCGCGAGTTAGCTTTGGAGCTGAAGGCGAGGGTCGTGTTCTATACCGCGGATTGGGGTCTTTATACGGTGCTTCGTCAGATAGACTCTTTCACGTCTGTTATGACATTACGCTTCATTTTGCTCCCAAAGAATGGCATCCCGGCCGAAACATAAGACCCATGCAGTCCTTTTCCGCTTTATTGGGATGGGTTGAAGACAAGCCGGCGGGCTCACCGGCCAAGTGGAGTCCCCATAGTTTCCCCGTAGCTGCTCAGCGCCTCATGGCTGGCAACTGTGGTAGGGCCAAATGCAATCTTCCTTAAGGTATTGATTCTAAAATGGTAGGCGAGGCGGGAATCGAACCCACAACCCCCGGCTTAGAAGGCCGGTGCTCTATCCGATTGAGCTACTCGCCCAAGCTCTCCATTATTGTAGCCGCGAATTGGCCTATTCAGGCGGCGCGGCCGCGCGGATGGTTACCCTCAGCGACAGCCTGAAGGTAACGGACGACGGTGGCCTCGGCCCAGTGGACGCCTTCGGCGGAATTGCGGCTGAGGAATGCGCAGTGGCCGCCATGGCGCGGCTCAACGAATTCGATATGGGGATTGGCAAGGATTCGCTCGCGGGTTTCGGGAGTGAGACGGATGAACGGATCGTCCCCGGCGAGGAGGACAAGCGTGGGAACCGCAACGCGGTCGATGACACGCGCGCTGGCGGCGCGGTAGTAGTAGTCGTCGGCATCGTGGAAGCCGCAATTGGGAGCGACGATTTTCTGGTCGAACTCGCGGATGGAGCGCACCGGACCGATGCCGGCGGTTTGATAGATGGCCGGAAAGAGCTCGACTTTGTGGCGGAAGCGCTGCATCAATGCATGCAGAAAATGACGCTCGTAGACGAAGTTGGAAGGCGCGTGCAGCGCATTGGAACAGGCGGCGAGATCGATGACGGAACAGACCGTAGCAACAGAAACGAGCGGCGGGCGCGCGCCCCACTCGCCGGCGAGTTTGAGCACCATGTTGCCGCCCATTGAGTAGCCAACCAGCGCCACACGCTCAAGGCCGAAACGACCTGTGAAGTGGCGGACGACAGCGCCCACATCCGCCGAGCGGCCGGAGTGAAAGAGCGCAGGCGAGAGCGCATCCGTGCCGCCGCAGTTGCGCATGTTCATGCGTACGACGTTCATTCCCGCGTCCCAGGCCCGTTGCGCGACACCGCGAATGTAGCGCGAGTTGGAGGAGCCGTTGAGCCCGTGGACAAGGATGGCCGTGAGACGCGCCGCGCGAACCGGTTCAGGCTGCCAATGGCAGTGGCAGAGGACGCGGCTTCCATCGGCGGGGTCGACTTCAACCGTTTCCTCAACGGCCAGCAGATGAAATTGAGGACGCGGCAGAAAGTTGCCAACGATGGTCTGGAGGTGCCCATTCGTCAGCAAAGGATGAGGCTCATAAGACGTGAGCCAGGTTGGGAGAGCTTCCTGCGCTTCAACCAGCGCACCAGCTTGAGTGACCAAGGATTACCCCCTGAACGCGAAAGTCGGACCACGACCGTGATTTCGAGCGGAATCCGAGTCAACGTGCTCGTCAGCGCGTCTTGAATGTGGCCTTTTCCTGGTGAAAAGACCACCTGGCGGACGAGCTTTCACGGTATATCTACTCGGATACCGCTGTGGCTTTCTCGGGGGGGACATTGGGGCGGCTAGTGGGGATCGAACCCACGACATCCTGAGCCACAGTCAGGCGTTCTGCCGCTGAACTATAGCCGCCGTCTACCCTTTCGATTGTAGCATCGAAGCAGATGTCGAAAGACCGGCCGGAGAGGAGCGAAAGTGCCGCAGCGCGAACCAGATGCGACCTTCGCAGCCGCTTCTACAGAGGCGACCGCAGCCGCGCAAAACCGCTGGAATCGCGGCGCGTGGATCTTCCGCGACGAGACACTGCGCAAGCTGGAGATTCTGCTCGATGAGGCCTTCCCCATTCCCGGAACCCGCATCCGCTTCGGCGTGGATGCGATCATCGGCCTGGTTCCCGGAATCGGCGACGTGCTGGCGGGCCTGGCGTCGCTTGTGATTCCGCTGGCCGCATGGATTCGCGGCGTTCCCTATGTGACGCTGGTCCGCATGGCGGCGAACCTCGGAATCGGCGTGCTGGTCGGGTCGATTCCGATTCTTGGCGACGCCTTTGACATTGCGTGGAAGGCGAACCGGCGCAACTATCGCCTGCTGACTCGCCACTTGGGCGAGCCGCGACGGCACAGTTGGCGCGACTGGGTTTTTCTTCTGGTTCTGATTGCCATTCTCGGCGTGGTTTTTGCCATTCCCGTGGTGCTGGTGGTGTGGCTGGTGATGTGGCTGCTGCACCCATGACGGAGCTGCTTCGGACGGAGAGTAGACCGGCTTCAGGACCAAGAAAAAGCGGGTTACAATCGAAGGAGGATATCGGGGCGTAGCGCAGTCTGGTAGCGCATCTGCTTTGGGAGCAGAGGGTCGGGGGTTCGAATCCCTCCGCCCCGACCAATCAAGACGTGAGGTCCTTCGTCCGCACTGGCGGACTCAGGATTTCGCCTGCGGGCTCCCGCTGGCGCTCACGCCCGCAAAGCGGCTCAAGTTCGAATCCCTCCGCCCCGACCATCTCCAGGCATTTCCCATTCTGGAGGCTTGCCGGCGCGCAGTTCCGGGCGCTGGATCCCATGGTCTGACGCCATTGATCCGCGTCATCGAATCGTGGGGACCGACAATTCTGACCGATCCTTCACCATGGAAATGAGCTCAGGTTACTGCCCGCGCGGCTCTCCTGTCGGCAGAAAAGCCATTCCATCAATCGCATCCCCCGACGCAAGTTCGTCCCTGACTTTCAGCGAGTTGACGCCTGCTCGCGCGGCTGCCTGGCGCAACAGGCCAAGCGCTTCGGCCGGGGTGGACCCGGGCGGCAGCCGGAAGATCCACGGAACATTCGCTGAAGTGAGCGACTTGTCGTTACTCAAAGCCACCACCGGGACAAAGCACTTCAACGCCAGTTGTTCCGAAAGGTGGCCGGCGTCCCGATCCAGCGCCACGATTGCCAAGGCATGTTCGTCCATCAAGGCGTGAACCAATTGCGTTGACGCTGTGCCCCAATTCTGCTTGCTCTCAACTGGCATTACCGCCCACTCCCGGGCAGCCGGCGCTTGCGCGCGCAGCGCTGCAAGAACCTCCGGGGACTGCGCAATCTGGGCGGCATTCGGTCCAAAAAGAACAACGCGCACCGGTCCCGCCGGAAGATCGGCTGAGCGCGGGCCCGCAAAGCTCACCCCATCTTCCGCCACGCGAGCATACGGCGTCCCCGGCGCATCGGACGGCGCTTTCACGTCGGCGGTGCCCTGCTCTGTCCGCCGCTTTTCGACCGATCCTTGTCGGTAGGTAATCGTTCCATTGTGTACTGTGCCTATGTAAAGCGGTGCGACATTCTTCTGATTGGGATCGAAGACGAAGTGCCCGGTCACGCCGTCGTACTCTTCGATGTCCGCAAGCGCATCGTGAATCCGTGCGCGATTCAGTCCCGCCTTGCAAATGGAATCAAGCAGCATATTCATCGTGTCATAAGCCATCGATGCAAACTGCTCGGGCTTTTCGTGAAAGCGGTCCTCAAAGCGGCGGCTGAACTCAAGCCAGCGCGGATCACTTCGTGTGGGATCGTAGGGATACACGGCCTCGAACCCTTCGGCGGCGTCGCCGGCCTCTCTCAGTAGCGTATCGCCCAAGGTGCGAAAGGCGCCAAACACCTGCTGCTTCATCCCTGCCGCTCGCATCTGCTTCAGAATCGCCGCCGCCTCTAACTCGTCTCCCACCAAAAGAACGGCGTCAGGACGCGAGTCGCGGATCACCCTTAACTGCTTGGTGTAATCCTTGTCGCCGGGCTGAAAGATCTGCTCCATGACCACCGGATGGCCCAGCCGACGCGAGGCATCGAGAAATTTGGGAAGGCCATAACGGCCGTACCGGCTACTTGCCCTGAGAACCGCGACGCGTTTCAACCCGAGCTCTGTATAGATGCGGCGAGCCAGCGTCTGATACTGTTGCCGGTCATCCTGCATGGTGCCGAAATACCACGGAATGGTAGTCTCTGGAACCGTGGGATCGCTGTTGGCCGAACTCACGACCGGAAGTTCCGCGCGCAGGGCCACGCGCAGCGCAATGTGTGTTGACTCGGAGCTGATGGAGCCGAAGATCGCCCAGACCTGTTCGTCGTAGGCCATCTTAACGGCCTCATCGGAGGCCGAGCCCCAGATGGCTGGGTCGGTAGGCCGGACATCGCCATAGACCGCCTTTGCCTGCCAGTTGTTGTAGTCGTTGTGCAGCATTAGCTTGAAGGGCGTGCCGCCGTAACCGCCGC
>Ga0181520_10006609_pt1 | contig 17608 bp, 12 predicted proteins | sample PEATcosm2014_Bin_29_FD_132451 | JGI IMG/M metagenome (GOLD analysis project Ga0181520, IMG submission 132451) | Peatland microbial communities from MTU Mesocosm Facility, Houghton, MI, USA - PEATcosm2014_Bin02_30_metaG | ecosystem: Environmental > Terrestrial > Soil > Wetlands > Peat | place... | reverse complement strand
TTCATTTAGTCGAAGCAGGAATTCTCTCTGGGCCAGTCTCGGTTCATCGATCAAGCAGTACCGCATTCAACAGTGACTTGTGAACCTTGATGCCTCCGTTGTAATCGATAAAACCGAGCTTGCGAAAGCGATTCATGAAGAAGCTGACACGTGACCGTGTAGTGCCGACCATCTCCGCAAGGGTTTGCTGTGAGATCTTGGGAAGGTACTGTTCGGGTTCGCCCGGCCTAGTGAATTCGGCCATCAACAGGAGAATTCGTGCCAGCCGCTTCTCGCTGGAGTTGAAAAGCTGATCGACCAGATTGGCTTGAATGCGCATGCTTCGCTCTAAAATGATCTTCAAAAAGAGATCTGAGAAGCTATGCTCCACATGCATTACACGGATCATCTCATCCCGGCTGATTCTGAGTGTGGTGCAGTCGGTGATGGCAGTGGCCGTTGCCAAGCGCAACCCAGCCATAGCGGCGAGTGCCTCTTCTCCTATAAAGTCCCCTTCGGAGAGAATCGTGATAGTAGCTTCCTTCCCGGCCGGGGAAACCACTGTAAGCTTTGCACGGCCCTTTTGAAGGTAAAAAACCGAGTTAGCGGGATCCCCCTGCGAAAAGAACGGCTTCTTTGCTGCCAATTGGATGATCCTTCGTCCTAGACCGGCGCTCGCCAAGAAGGCGGCGACATCGATTCCGGGCTTTTCAAGGTCAACCATTGAAGGGGCCTCCTTCCGGGTCCAGGCTTTGCGGGACGACTGCTGGAGGGGTGCGCGGCGAGGTTGGCATCTGATTAGCCACTCAAGTGTGCAAATGCGCGAACAGCCATCAACTATAACGGGGCCCTATGATGCTGGATGCTTTTCTTTCGACCAAGCGCCCATTGTGTCCTAGTCAACCGCACACTTTGGCATGAATTTTAGCATGGGATTGCGCTGGTGGCGGCGTAGTGTTCAATCGCGCTCATCCTGCTGGAGATATTTCAAGTATTTTGAACTAAGTAAGCCAAAAACGGAGTCAGTTCAATCGCGCCAGACTCGTCACTCAAGCAGTCGGCAAGTCAATATCATCGCATGAAAATCCTAACGTTCAATGTGAGACTCAGCGTGCACAGAAAGAGCAAAACCGATGACTTTTCGACAAAAGACACGGGATTTGGCCCGCAGCCTCGTTACAAGCGAGGCCGAGGCAAATGCGACCTGCCTACAAACTGAACAAGCTACCGTACGCGTCTATGAGAAGTTGCGCCGACAACTCGGCTCACCTATAGGAGTTGACGGCTTTCGCGCGCTCGCTTCCCGCGCCTTGGCTCTTGCCAAGACGGAATCTCACGGACTCAGCGCAGTGCAGATAGCGGCAAATGGGGGCTTGCACGGCCTTGAAGAGACTGAATCCCAGACGGACGCGGATAAAGATTGTTGCGTATTCCGGTGATGTGGGCCGCTGATTACGGTGATGTGGGCCAGAGTCGGAGCGAAGCGACGCTGGTTGTTTTTTTACATTAACTACCTGGCCCACATGAGTCAAGAAAAGGGTACGTAAATATCAGGCAGCATCATTTCGTTTCCTTCCCTTTCAGGTGGCACGATTGTGGATTACGTTGGATGTGGGCCGTCATTCCGTTTCATGTGGGCCAGCATTACGTTGGATGTGGGCCACGGTTCCATTCGATGTGGGCCAGCATTATGGTGATGTGGGCCGTTGTTTTGGTGTTACGGGGCAGCCGGGGCTGCCCCGTAGGTTTTGGCGTCAAGGATTTACCTGATTTCCTTTCTGCCATTGTTGTTCCATCCGTGCGATCTTCGATCGAAGCGGCTCCCAGTAGCTTTCCGGAATCGCCGATTGCTTCACTTCCTCGACGATGTCGGCGAAGTATTGCAGGCTGGTGATCGGGGTTCTGGTTCCGGCGTTGAGCATGGCGACATACTTGCGTGCACATCCCAGCAGGATGGCCCGCGTGATCTGTTCCATGGAAACGCCCCGTCTATACATGTTCAGCGCCAGCTTTTCATCGGCGGTTGAGAAGCTGGCCTGAACGCAAGCCGGAGCCAGGAACAGGCCGCGCACTCTGGCGACGAACTCTGCCTCTGGCCCAAGGGAGCGTTCAGGTGTTTGCTGCCTCTGGTATGGCCAGAAGCGGTCGCGGATTTCAAGCACCAGTTCTGGGTTTTGGTCTCTGCGTACGCAACAGACGGCCCGCTCTTCTAACTCGTCCACGTTCATGGCGATGACGGATGGCGTTGTTTCGACAGCCCGCGCCAGTTCCTCAACCGTTGCACGAAGGCAACCGGTATGGCGACCGGCACGCAGACAGGCGTAGACGTAGAGCTTGAAGGCGCCATCGGAGAGTATCGTGATCGCTTGCGCAAACTCTTGGCCTGCGGCGAACCATCCGGTGGGCTGTTTGAGGATCAACCGAGGGGTGCTCATGAGCGTCCTCCGGTTGAGTTCGAAGCCGCGTTCTTGTTCTTCTTGCGCATCGACTCGCCGTTCATCTCGATGCGATAGGCGTTGTGGACCAGCCGGTCCAGGATGCTGTCAGCGATGGTTGGATCGCCGATCTGCGCATGCCAACTGTCTACGGGCAACTGACTGGTCAGAACCGTCGAACGCCGGCCATAGCGGTCATCACAGACCTCCAGGAAGCTACGACGCTCGTCGTCGTTCAGCGGAGCCATGGCGAAGTCATCGACCAGAAGCACATCGGTGCGCGCCATGCTGTCCAGCAACCTGCCCAGACTGCCGTCGGCCCGCGCCTGGGCCAGGTCGCGGAAGAGCTTGGCCGCGGACCGGTACAGCACGCTGTAGCCGTCACGGCAGGCCTTCTGCGCCAACGCTTGCGCCAGCCACGTCTTGCCTATCCCGGTCGGCCCCGTAAACAGGACATTGAGGTGTTGGATCACCCATTGCGAGTTGGTCAGCCCGCGCACCGTCGACGGATCCATCTGCCGGGGATAGCGGTAGTTGATGTCTTCTACGCAGGGCTCGGCGGACAGTTTCGACTTCTTCAAGCGGCGCGCCAGTGCCTGGTTCTCACGCCACGTCCAGTGGCTGTCGACCAGCATCCCGAAGCGTTCTTCGAAGTTGAGGCCGCGTGCCTCGGGCTCATCGAGTTGCTTTTGATACGCTTCCGCCATGCCCGTCAGGCGCAGCGCGTGGAGCTTGTCCAGAGTAGCTTGGTTTAGCATTGGCCAACCTCCCGGCGAGCCTGCTGGGCTGCGTAATACCCAGGACCGCGAAGGTTCTCATGCGTTACCGGAGAAGGCATCAACAGCAACTCCGGCAACGGCTGACGGTCCAGCCCGCTTTGCAACATCGACTTCACGCTTTGAAAGCGGTACAGCTTCAGACGCACCGCCCGTGTCGAGGCCGCTTCCAACCGCTCAGCGCCATACTTGCGCTCCAGCCGAATCACCCCCAGCGCCGAACGATAACCCATCTCCGGATGCGGCTTGCCGGTCAGGATGTTCTCCACCAGCCGTGCCGTGAAGGGACCAACCTTGCCCGCCCACTCGATAATGCGCGTCGGCGTCCACTCCAGATATTGCTGATGCGACTTCGGACGGTGCTCGGAGTTCGTGCTGGCGGTGTACGGCCGGCTGCTGCGCGCGTGACTGGCTACACGCTTGCCTTGATAGAAGATCTCCACCGTCCCGCTCGTGCTGCGGACTTCGACCTCCTTGCCGACCAGTTGATACGGCGTGCTGTAGTAATGACCGTCCAGTTCGATGTGATAATCCAGATTCACGCGCGCCTTCTTCCACTCCGCATACACGAACGGCTGCTGCGGCAACGGCTGCAACGCCGGTCGATCAAGCAAACGGTACTGCTCGGCACGCGAACCGGCCAGTTTGCGAAATGGCCGCGCATTCAGCTTGTGAACCAACTCCAGGATGGCTTCGTTCAGCTCCGCCAGACTGAAGAACTGGCGCTTGCGCAACGCCGCAAGCACCCAGCGCTGAACAACTTGTACCCCAACTTCGGCTTTGGCCTTGTCCCGTGGGCGATAGGGTCGCGACGGAAGAATCCCCACGCTGTAATGAATCGCCAGATCGCCATACGTGCGATTCAGTTCAGGTTCGTAGTAGCAGGGCTGCTTCACGCCCGACTTCAGGTTGTCGGGAACAACCAGGAGGCTTGTTCCATCGAAGAATTCAAACGCTCGGATATGCACCTGAATCCAGTCCCAGAGGTTCTGCGTCCAGGTGGCTTCGGCATAGGTGTAGTTGCTGGCGCCCAGCACCGCGACGAACACCTGTGCCTGGCGAACCTCACCGCTCCTGGGGTCCGTTACCGGCACCGTCTGACCGGCATAATCCACAAATGTCTTTTCCCCGGCGCGATGTTCCTGACGCATCACCACATCAAGATGGCGCTTCCAGTCGCGGTAAAGCTCGCAGTACCAGCTATAGGCATAGCCCTCTGGATTGGCCTGCTTGTACTCTTCCCACAGAAGTTGAAGGGTTACGTTTTTCCGGCTTTTCAACTCCTGGTGAATCGCCGAGCAGTCCGGCAGGCAGCGGTCCCCGGGCGGCGCCACGGGAGGCGGCGGAAACAAGCGCCGCTCCAGTGCCACGTCATCCACATCGGACGGTAAAGGCCAACTCAGCCCCGAAGCTTTCAGCCGTTCCAGATAGCGCTGGACTGTGCTTTTGCTTACCTTGCAGATCGAGCCGATCTGCTGCGGGGCGAGGTGGGATTCGAAGTTCAGACGCAGCACTTCGCGTATCTGTCGCATGGGTAATCTCTTTTCTGGCAACACGTTCTCCTTTAACTTCAGGAAAACATCTGCCGGGGATTACCAACGACGCCTACTCCGCCACCGGCCCAATCACACCGTTACGTTTCATGTGGGCCACGATTACGTTCCATGTGGGCCAGGATTACGCCATGTGGGCCACGATTACGGTGAAACAAAAAATGCGGCCCACATCGCAACCCAATCGCGGCCCACATCACACCGGAATCAGCGGCCCACTTCCAATGGAATCACCGGCCCACTTGGACCGGAATACGCAATTGTGAGGCAGGGGTCATTCTGATCGCGCAGCTGCTCGGGCTGTTTCTTGCCTTTCTTGGCGAGGCAACAACGCTGCGTTTGATAGAAGATTTACGCTTTCAGGTTGAGGACACGGCAGAGTCGGCCATGATCTCAGCGGACGCGACAGACTCAGAGGTCGAAAGACTGGTGCTAGCTGCGGCTTTCGGAGACCTTCTGCTGGAGATTGACCAGCTAAGGGGTGTGAGTGAACGCATTGAAAACCTGGTGAATAATCATCCCTGGATGGAACAAGGCCTTTATAGCGCCGCTGGGAGCATTCGCAATATTGCAACGGTTTTGGACGTCTTCACGCTTATACGGAGCAAAGCGGGCGGCTCGCAAGAAAATGCGCCGAACCCACAGACGAATGGCTATATGAATTGAGTTCCGAAGGTGCTCAGTCCATTGGCCCATCCGCCCAATCTGGATGAGAAATATGTCAACAGCTGGTTCGGTTGAGGAAAGACGGGATCGTCGCTCTGATTCTTTCGAACAACGCATAACGGTTATCAAAACCGCCGCCTTGAACGACCCAGGATTGAAAATGACGATTCCCCCAAAAATGCGAGATTTGGCGCGGTGTCTGATTGAGCACGAAGCCGCTGCAAGCAAGACCTCCGAGCCTGCGGAGTCCACGCCTCTTCGCGTCTATGAAAAGCTGCGGCGGAGTCTTGGTGCATTTGCTGGAGTCGACGGTTTCCAGTCGCTCGCTTCCCGCGCTTTGACGCAAGCCAAGTCAGAAGCTCCCGGTCTATGGGCGGCGAAGGTAGCAGCGGACGGATCTTTACATGGGCTGGGGGAGTCTAGACGTCAATTAGCAGAGCTTGAGCCTCAACTTGGCTCCGACAAGGATCAGGCTAGCGACGAAGGCGTGATTCTCATTGCGTGCCTGCTCGGCCTGCTGTTTATCTTCCTTGGCGAAGCCTCAACTTTGAGCCTGCTGCGCACTGCGTGGCCAGGTGCAACCTTTGACGACCGCAGTTCGGAGAACGGGAGAGAATCGTGAGCACCCAAGATAAAGTGATCATCAATAAGCTACCGACCGGAGTCCCGGGCCTCGATGAAATTGTAGGTGGCGGTCTCCCTGAATTCTCGTTCAACATCATTGCGGGCGCTCCTGGAAGCGGGAAGACGACGCTGGCTCACCAGATCGTGTTTGCCAATGCAAGCCCAGAACATCCTGCGCTCTATTTCACCGTCCTTGGCGAATCCGCCATCAAGATGTTGCGATACCAGCAACAATACACATTCTTTGATCCGGCCAAGCTTCCCTGTTCTATTCGTTTTATCAACCTGAGCCAGGCTGTCTTGGAGAAGGACCTGAGCGCGGTTTTGGACGAGATCACTAAAGAAGTCGAAAAGGCCAGTCCTGCTGTCGTGGTTGTCGATTCTTTCCGTACCATGGTGCGCAAGCCGCAAAGTGATATGGACCTGCAATCTTTCATTCAACGGTTAGCGCTGTTTCTGGCTAGTTGGCAAGCGACCACCTTCCTGATCGGTGAATATGCAGAGGACGAGTTGCGTGACAACCCCATATTTACTGTCGCCGATGGCCTGTTCTGGCTGCGCCAGACGACAGAGCGAAATTCAATAGTGCGAAAGTTGCAGATTGTAAAACTGCGCGGTCAGGATTCCGTGCCAGGGCTGCACACATTTCGCATAACCGATGCTGGAGTGCAAGCCTTCTCGCGCACGTTTGGATTGACCGCACGAAAGAGAAACCCGCCCGGCGATCGGCGCCTTTCGTTCGGCATTCCGGAATTGGACAAAATGCTGGATGGTGGCGTGCGTGAAGGCGATAGCGTCCTTGTAGCGGGGTCTTCGGGGACCGGGAAATCTGTCCTGGCGACCCAGTTCATTGCTGAAGGCATACGCCAGGGAGAGCCAGGAATTGTGGCGGTTATCGAGGAACGCCCGGAGGCGTATGCGGAGCGGGCCTCTAGTCTAGGCCTGGATCTGGAGACCCCGCAGAAAGAAGGCAAGCTCTCAATTCTCTATCTCCGTCCCCTCGACCTCTCAGTCGATGAGACCATGCAGTCGATTCTCGACGCCGTACAGAAGATCGGCGCCAAACGTCTGGTAATCGATTCGCTGGCAGGCTTTGAGATGGCCCTGTCGCCCGGCTTCCGCGCCGACTTTCGCGAGTCACTCTACCGGATGATCTTCGCACTGACTGGAATCGGGGTGACGATTCTAAGCACAGTTGAGGTGGATGAATCTTTTACCGAATTTCCTTTCAGCACCTACTCAATCTCCTTCCTTTGTGATGACATTCTTCGACTTCGGTACGTATCCATCGACGGACAGCTGCGCAAGATCATGGTGGTTATCAAAATGCGGGGCGGGAATCATGCCAAGGATATTCGCGAATATGAAATCACGTCCAAGGGAGTGGTTATTCTGGGCAAGCGCTTAACAGAGTATCAGGGTCTAATCAGCGGAGTTCCTGTGCATTCGGACCGATCCAACCCGAGAGAAGAGCCCTCACAATAGCTGACAATCACGAATACACGCCAAGTGTGAAGACGCTCCCATGCCGCGTCGCACGGCTAACCACCCCGCTGCTGCTGCTCCGCTCCCTACTCCAATCCGACCAGCGTGCCGCTTAAAACTCTGTCCCCGTCCTCGGCCCTTGACCGAGTTTCACGCCGAATTACTGCGAAACATAACTCCACGACAACACATTCTGCGTCGCGGTCGTGCTCCCCGTGCTGCCAGTGAAGCCGACATAGGCCGTGTTGCCCCCGACTATACCAGGGATGTTCACTGGGAAGAGCTCGGTCACCGTTCCATTGGTTACAGTGTCGGTCAGTGTCATGGTCAGATTCGTCCCGTCATAGACCATGTGCGCATGCATCACATCCCCGCTGTGCAGGTTGATCCCAGTAGAACTCAGATTGACGGCTGGCATCGTCGGCGCTGCACCGTCGGTGTACAGGCCAGTGGAGTCAACGCCTTCGCCGTCATTGTTGTAAAGATCAAACTTCACTGCGACGCTGTTTGCAATTCCCTCATAGCCCAACCCCCCACCCGGATCCCCCAGCGACCAAATGTTGTTACCCTGAATTGCAAACGTCATTCCGTCTGCCGCGGCACTCAACTGCTGGAAGGTGAAGTCGGTGGTGAAGTTCTCCACTGGAACTTTCGACGCGAACCAGGCGGATCGTTCTTCGTCCGTGCCTCCATCGGTTACTTGCAGCAAGCCGCCTGTCACAGTTGCGCCGTAGTTCAGCGAAAGGGCGCTGGCCGTGAATCCGTCACTGGGATAGTTGATGTAGCTGGTGCTTCCAGTGCTGATGGTGTAGGTGGCCGTCGCCACAGAGCTGTTGGAATAGCCAGTCTCGACTGCAATGGCCTCCAGCGTCTCTGTTGCGCTTACCGTAATTGCACTCGCGTACTTCGTCGAGGACGAAGTTGGTGTGGTCCCGTTGGTGGTGTAGTAAATGGTTGTGCCGGCTACCGCGTCGCTGACGGTTAACGACTGCGACGAAGCGTAGGTGCCGCCCGTTGGCGAAAACGTCGGCGAGGGCAGCGCCGCCGCAGCGATGGTGTAAACCGCCGAGGCTACAGGGCTGTTGCCTAAGCCCGTTTCGGCCGCAATGCATTCGAGTGTCTCAGAAGCGCCCACCGTGATTGCACCTGTGTACTTTGTCGAGGACGAAGTAGGTGTGATTCCGTTGGTGGTGCAATAGATGGTGGCGCCGCTAGTCGAGTCGGTGACGGCCACCGTCTGCAGCGAGACGTAGGCTCCTCCACCAGGCGAGAACGTCGGCGCAGGCAGTGCAGCCGCAGCGATGATGTAAGCTGCCGTAGTCACTGAGCTACTGGTTTCGCCGGCCACAGCAGCGAAGGCCTCCAGCGTCTCCGTTGCGCCTACTGTAATTGCGCTACTGTACACGCTGGACGCGGTTGTGGGCGTTGTCCCGTTGGTCGTGTAATAAATGGTTGCCCCGCTGGTCGCATCGCCAATTGACACGGTTTGCGACGTGGCGTAGCTCCCGCCTGCAAGGCTGAAGGTGGGCACGGCAACGACGTTTCCTGCTGGGCTCATATAGGTCCACGACAACACATTCTGCGTCGCGGTTGTGCTCCCTGTGCTGCCGGTGAAGCCGACATAGGCGGTGTTGCCCCCAACCATGCCGGGGATGTTCACTGGGAAGACCTCCGTCACCGTTCCATTGGTTACAGTGTCTGTCAGCGTCATGGTCAGATTCGTTCCGTCAAAGACCATATGCGCATGCATCACATCCCCGCTGTGCAGGTTGATCACGGTAGAACTTAGATTGACTGCCGGCACCGTCGGCGCCGCACCGTCGGTGTACAGGCCAGTTGAGTCGATGCCTTCGCCAGCGTTGTTGTAAAGGTCAAACTTCACTGCGACGCTGTTCGCAATTCCTTCATAGCCCAGTCCCCCTCCCGGATCTCCCAGCGACCAGATACTGTTGCCCTGAATTGCAAAGGTCATACCGTCAGCCGCGGCATTCGACTGCTGGAAGGTGAAGTCGGTGATGAAGCTCTGCACCGGAACCTTTGATGCGAACCAGGCGGAGCGTTCTTCCGCCGTGCCTCCGTCGGTTATTTGCAGTAGTCCACCGGTCACCGTCGCGCCGTAGTTCAACGAGAGGCTACTGGCCGTGAAGCCGCTGCTGGGATAGTTGATGTAAGTTGTGCTTCCTGTGCTGATGGTGTAGGTGGCCGGCGCCACAGGGCTGTTGGAATAGCCAGTCTCGACTGCAATGGCCTCCAGCGTCTCTGTTGCGCTCACCGTAATCGCCCCCGCGTACTTCGTCGAAGACGAAGTTGGCGTGGTCCCGTTGCTGGTGTAGTAAATGGTTGTGCCGGCGGTTGCTTCGCTGATAGTTACCGACTGCGACGAGGCATAGGTTCCGCTCGCCAGCGAGAGCGTCGGTGCACTCAACTGCAAAGAGCTGACATATGCCTCGGAGGACACAGCGCTCTGAAGGTATCCCGAAGCACTTGCCATCGCTTGGATCGTCGTTGTTGTCGTGATGGTGATTGCAGTTGTATAGACCAGGGACGCCAGGCTCGGCGTGCTGCCATCCAGAGTGTAATAGATGGTGGCGCCCGCCGTTGCATCGCCCATGCTTACCAGCAGGCTGCCAGCAAAAGTTTCCGCACTGGGACTGAACTCGGGACTGGCCGCCAGTTGTTGTCCACTTAGCAGCCCAAAGATGCTCATCTGGTACTGCGCCCCGACATAGACTTTTCCATTTGCAACCGTCGGAACAGTGAACTTAACCGCGGGACCGGGGTTGTCGCGCGAGGCGTTCGTGCTGCTCGAATAGAGCGTAATGGCGGGATTGGCGGCGTTATGGGCTTGCAACAAGGCAGGGCCTACCGGTGGGCCGAATGCCTCCGAATCAATGGTCCAGAGAATTCCTTGAGTGTTGCCGTTCGCCGAGATCGCGGGATTTGCTCCCGGAAAACCATAAGTCTCGGATGAGACAGCAGTGGGGCCGGTAAGTTGTCCATCGGCGAGAGAAAACATCTTGAGTGTGTCATTCTGCGCCCAATAGTAGATTGCTCCGTTCCAATATGCAGGCATTGTCCATGTGCCCACGTTTCCGACCTCATACGGAAGCCCTTGCACCACCTGATCGCCAGAGGTGTTGTATCCGCCTAGATTTTCGCGGTTGAGTAAGTACACTTCGCCCGATTTTCCGGCCTGCACCAACAGATGCGGGTAATTGCCCGTTGTTTGATTGGAGAGGATCAAGAGCCCTCCGGCTCCTTGGTCCCCATCGTACATGTCATCTGTCGCTTGAATCGAAGGCGTGAAGCTGTCCTGGACGGTGGGCACGCCGTTGGTAAGGTCCAGATTGAGAATGGTGTCTCCATAGTCCATTCCGGGAGCGAAGGGTTTGGCCGCCGTGTAGTCGCCATTTCCGGAAGCCACAAACATGCGCCCGAAGGGATGATTGACCGGATCGATGACTTCCGCCGCAAGTCCCGCGCCACCCATCCAAATACCGCCAGCTGTGCCGTTCGGAGAAACGCAAAATGCGCTGGTTTGTTTCAGAGTCGAAGCTTCGTACGCGAGTACCCACCCATGAAAGGGTCCGTCGTCCTGGTGGGCGGCGAATCCAACATAGACAATACCGTTGAGCAGCAGGAGGCCGGGCCGCTGATTCTCCCACTCCGGATCAAAGGTCAATGTGCTGTTCACGCTTCCATTCCCAGTGCCGGAGACAGAGGCCTTGATGACGACGGGGCCGCCGAATTTCTCGGCACCTGAGGTGACGTCCAGGGCATGGAGCCGCTGAACATAGTTGATGCCTTCCAGGGTTGCGCCCACCACATACAGCGTACCGCTCACCGGATCGATAACCGGGGTTCCTGTAATTCCAATCTCGGGGTAGATGTCAGACCCCGTGCTGGCGGAGATCGTCGTAGCCCCGGCCGCCGCTCCGTGTGCCGCGGTGAGCAATGAGGCAAACCATAAAGGACTCGCATTGCTCCCGCTGTTGTTGTCGGCGTCGAATGCATACACGCTGTCATGCTCCGTCGCGACGAACACAACATTATGCGACTCTCCGCCGACCATCAGGTTCGGAAGGTAAAGCGGCTGGGTGTAAACATATCCGTCAACCGGCTGCGAAAAAAGCTTGCCAAACTGGTTGGTGTTTACATTTGAGGTATTCAGGGTTGTCTCATTGAGGTTTTGCCCCGTCCGCGCAATGTCGTTGTGCCAGGTGGTGACGCTGACTTGCGCTCGAACCGATAGACCGCTGAAGGCCAGAAGAAGTCCAGTCCCGAAAAGTATTTGGACTGTTCCTCTTAGTATTGCGGCGCCTCTGCACACTTCAAATGGATTCGACATAATTTGGATACCATCCCTGCTGGGTCACGCTATCCTCTAACAAGGACCAGCATCCTCTGCCCCACGCCTATCATTGTTTTGCGCCAGCTTGCTGTGCGCACTGATTTCGTTATTGAGATATTCAGCTCGGTGGACTTCAGATATGCCGACAAGTCACGTGTCCTTCACGGCAATCACGAACACTGCATCCTCAAAGCCCGTGCGACGGACCGAGTTCAGCCGCCATCATAGCCTCATCTGGCCAGCGGAGATTGTGCTTGCTTTTTCTCTTGCGTAGCGATTGTCATTCGTCGGTGTGTTTAAAGCTGTATCGGATTACACAGTGTGTTCGTTTGTGAGATGGAAGGCAGAAACCAGTCTCACAGTGCACCTCAACGGCGTAGATCACGCGCAAGGGAACCCTAGTCGCGTCATCAACGACTGCATCCTCGCCATGGCTGGCTCGGCGTTGCCGGGTGGACAGCAGATGACAAAGTCTAGGGTAAAGGAATGGCTCAGTGGTGTTAGGCAGGGCCTATCTGTTGCTGCTGGTTTCCCCATGCGCAGTGCCTCACTAGCCTTGCCATAGCCGGTTCACCATTCCCTTCCCATCCCACCGGACGTTCAGTTTTCCCGAATCCGGCGGTCCGACAGTCTTCGTCGCATAGCATGCACAGTCTAACGCGGGTACTCGACGACTCTGCTCCCGATGTAAATTATGCCTCGGGCATACAGGGCCGCATTCGGGTATTTCTTCCACCCGAAGCCTCGACCTTTACTACGAAAGTTCAAGTACCGGCGAAAGCGAATGTTGATGAATCGCTGCAAGCGGCGAAATGCCTCGCTTGCGTTGGTGTGGCGGAAGTAATTTGCCCAACCGCGCACCGTCTGATTCACTTGCTCAACAAACTCCGCAGGCGTAATTGCCGCCCGCCGCTTGGTGAAGTATTTAATCCGCCGTCGGATATTGCGCTGCGCAGCCTTACTGGGAAAGATGTAGATGCACGGCTTACCGCTTTTGGGAGAGCGACGCTTCACGAATTGGAACCCGATGAAGTCAAACCCTTCGGTCAGCTTCGTGATCCGGGTCTTTTCGCGATTGATCGTCAAACCCATTCGTGATGCGATCGCAGCAAATGCCTCAAGCGCCTGTTCCGCGCTTTTGCGGCAAACCAAGATCGCGTCATCGGCATAGCGGTGCAGCGAAGCTCCCAGTTTTTCCGGGTAGCCACGCTTATGCCACACCTGATCCAGAAGGTTGAGATAGATATTGCTGTACAGCGGAGAAATCGGAGACCCTTGCGGGACGCCTACCGCCGTTGGCTCCATCTTTCCTTGATACGCCACTTCTACCGTTAGGCTCTGTTTGATCAAACGCAACATACTCCCATCCACTACTCGCTGTTTGATCAGGATCATCAGCTTGTCATGCGGAATGGTCGTAAAATAGCTGCGAAAGTCAATCTCTACCACGCCCCAGGCTCTCGCATACAGGTCTTTGCGAATCGCCACTGAGGCCATCTTCGCGCTTCTCCGTGGACGATACCCGTAAGAGCAGGGATGAAAGTCGGCTTCATAGATCGGCTCCAGCACCAGCTTCATTGCTGTTTGCACTACGCGGTCTCGCACCGTCGCTATCCCCAGCGGTCGGGTACCCCCTTTGGGTTTCGGGACATCCACCCTCCGCACCGGATGAAAGCGGTAGTTCTTACCTCGCAATTGCTCTTGCAATTCACTGAGCATTTGCTCCTCTTCTCCACGCGACACAATGCCTTCGATGGTTTCGCGATCCACGCCCGGCGCACCCCGGTTGGCTTTTACCTGTGACCAAGCCTCCCAGAGCACATCGTTGCGCCATACCTTGTCGTACAGACTGTAAAACTTCACCGCCGTGGACTGCTTGGCCGTGCGATATAGGGTCCGTTGCAGTTGCTGAACCGGTTCTGCTTTGTTAGTAGCCATGCGGCAATCAAATCCTCCCCAACTGCATTGCACCTCTGTAACTGAAGCAGGGTCCCTTTCCTCAGACTGGGTTATGTTGTCCCAGTCCTCAAGCAGTACTATGAACCCCGCGGAACTCTCATACGGCCAGACCAGATTTCGTTTTGCTTATACCGGCCTGTTGCCAGCGGTCAACTGGCACCGCATGAGACCTCCCGGCCTAGGATTATCCCACTTTCACAACGTGCCATCTCCAACACCCCGGTGTGAACGAGTGGTTCAAATGCCCGTTAATCCCCACCCGTTGTCAGCCTTCCCGCGCAGACGATACGGTCGGCTCACACTGTTTTACATATCACGAGGCTGATTCGAGTTCATCTTTATTACGGCCCGCTGTTTTGCATCTTCGTTCAAGGTCACTTAAGCCGTCGGCTCGCGCCGCCAACCCGACCTCCTGCTAGATCCCAGAACGGACGATTGGGATCAGGAGACTTTCACCCCTTAAGTTGGACATCTGTACCGGCGTGCCATCTGCATAGTTCACGATGTGCGCATTGAGTTGTTGTTGGTGACCGTGCCCTTGCCACGCCAACAGAAACCGCCGGAAATAGCAGTTAGCCAACATCGGTGAGATCGGAGAGCCCTGCGGCGTTCCTTTCCCCTCGTCCCGATTGCGTGTACTGCAACGTCGGTATCCACGATCGTCGATTTCTTCCACCGGCGCTTGCAGCCACATCTTCAGCAGATGCAGCATGGCTCCGTCCACAATGCGACGGCGAAGCGATTGAAGAAGTTCGGCGTATGGAACCTCGTCGAAGTAGGATGACAAATCGGCGTCAACAATCTCGCGATGCCCCGTGTTGACCAGTCGATGGACGCGTCTCACCGCATCCAACGCGCTGCGGTCCTTGCGATAGCCATATTGCTCCGTCGGCAGATCGGCCTCAAAGATTGGTTCGAGGACCAGCATCGCCACCGTTTGTGCCACCCTGTCACGGATAGCGGGTATGCCTAATGGCCGCTTGCTCTTACCGTCTGCCTTGGGGATGTATACCCGCCGCACAGGCAAGGGTTGATAGGTTCTACTTCTCAGTTCTTGCGCCAGTTCGTCCAGCCAGTGCTCCTCGCCATACGCCTGGATATCCTCGAACCGCTGGCCATCCACTCCCGCCGCGCCGCCATTGGCTTTGCAGCTTTGGTAGGCAAAGGTCAATACGTCCTTCCGATACACCTTGTCGTACAGCAGGTAGAAGCGAAAACCCGGCGATTCCTTCGCTTTGGCGTGTAACGCCGTCTGCAACTTCTGAACACTTTCTGGGGTTGTTAGGCTCATCGCCAATCCCTCCGTCTTTGTCGCTTCTTGCGTTCATTTCCAACCAAGGCCCCTTCCCTCCCCCGGCATTACCCGGCTTCATCGGTACTACGGGCCTCACCGCTACCCCAGACGGCCCGGCCTGGCTCTCGCGAGTTGCCGGTTGATCCTGGTGGTTCACCGCTGGGGCTTCCCGTGTTGCGTCTGATCCCCTGTGCTTACATGCGATCGCCATTACCCCGGCAGGAATGACAGAACCGGATCGCTCGAACTGTCCTGCCATCGTCTGCCTTCCCCGAAATTCAGGCGGGTCGGCTCCTGCATTATCTTTTGCGAAGCCTGCTCGCCGTTCACTCGCGTTATGACCTGTACGCTCGCCAAGTCGCCAAAGCGACCCTCTCCACCGAAGGCTCCGACGGCTTCGTTACCTCCGCCGCCGCTTCGATTGCTACCGGGTGGAGCGAACCAGTTCCCGGGCGGGTCTAACTCCCATACGCGCTAAGATAACGATTGACTGTTGAGATGAAGATTACTATTCTATTTGCATGGCTGAATTTGAGAATTGGCGAGTTCTCGTAGGCTTGCTTCCCCCGTCCTGGGAGCAGTTGGGCCGCAGCAGCGGGGCTGTGCGGCGATTGCGCGGGTTTTCCAACCTTGAATCCTTGCTGCATACGCTCTTACTGCACGTCGGCTGTGGCTGGTCGTTGCGCGAGACCGTCGTTCAGGCTAAGTTAGCGGGGTTTGCCGAGGTTTCCGACGTAACGCTGCTCAATCGACTGCGCGACGCAGAAAACTGGTTTCGACAGCTTTGCGAGCTTCTTTTGCTCGAACAGGGTGTGAACTTGAAGCCCACTATTTGTGGGCGGAATGTGCGCTTGCTGGACGCTACGGTGGTCAGCGAACCGGGTAAGACCGGCAGTCAGTGGCGTATTCATTACAGTTTGCGCCTGCCCACGTTGGAGTGCGACCACTTTGTTCTCACTTCGACAAAAGGCGTTGGCGCCGCAGAACGATTTGCTCAATTCAAATTTCAAGCTGGCGATCTGGTCTTGGCAGATGCCGGATACAGCCATCCACCAGGTATCCAGAGTCTCGTCGAACAGAATGCCGCAGTTTGTGTGCGATTGAATCCGCACGCGATGCCACTGTATAACAAGGCTGGCGAGCGCTTTGATCTGACCGCGCAACTCGGTGGATTGACCGCGCCGGGAGAGATTGCCGAGTGGCCTGTGTGGGTTCATTGCGGCGAACAGAGTTATCCAGGACGGCTTACAGCAATCCGCAAAAGTCAGGCGGCAATTCGACAGGCGGAGGCGCGCATCAGGGACAAGGAACAACGAGGAAAGAAGGTTGGTTCGCTGGGGCATCTCTGTGCAGAATATGTGCTGGTCTTTACAACTCTGACAGCAGAGGAAGCCAGCGCGGAAGAGGTGCTGGAAACTTATCGGCTGCGCTGGCAGATCGAACTGAATTTCAAGCGGTTAAAGTCGATTGCGGAACTCGGTCATCTTCCGAAATATGACGATCGAAGCAGCCGCGCTTGGCTCTACGGAAAGCTATTTATCGCGCTGCTGACCGAGAAGATGGTGAGAGTGGCAAACACCATTTCCCCCTGGGGCTACACGGCGAAAGCAACGGAGAACATACAGCAAGTGGTGTGAATTCCAGTTCGCATTCCATCAGGTGATCGGCGCAATTACTCCGACTCTTCCGTTGCAGTCCGTAATGGAACAATGGAACCAGATTGCCGTGTCGCTCTCAGAACCAAATCGAAAGAGGAGACCACAGATCGATTTCTTATCTTAGCGCTTGTGGGTCTAACTCCCGCTGTGGATCAGCGCCTTTCACGGCGCACTGAATGATGCAGGCTAGACGCGACCAGGAGTTCAAATCGCTAACTCGTGCCACTGTTGCTACTCCCTAAAGTTACTGTGCACCCGCACTCTATTCTATGTTGTCCTATCTTGCTCACAATTGAATAAATCTTTGAGAATTGCCAAATATGGCCTGGGGCACAAATCAAACAGGCGCCTCGAAGTGGCGACCAGCCGTTTTCGAATCATTTTTCAGAATCACAACAATCTGGATACTACCCTGAGATGCATGTAAAATTCCTTTTTATACAGTCCAAAAAAACTAATCACTGGAAGCTGTGGAAACAGGTGAACTGAAAGACTGAATTCAGTAGACCCTCCGCAGTGCAAAAGATTTCTGTACTGACTAGATGAGATGCGGACTTTTTGGTCATGTGCAGGACGCATACAGCTCATCTCTCACCAATTGGTCTGGTTTCTGCGCTTTTATGCCGCCAGGGAGGTGAACCGGGGCCAATTAGCCGTTGCCGCACGTTCTTTACGATCGAGCACTCCCGCCAGTCCCATCAGTACTCTCGACGCGCAAGCCGGACAGCTCATTGCACTATTGCCCACGACGTTGCAGTCCTGACAAAGATATGCCATAGCAAGTGGAATCTGTTGCAGCACGGTATGAGCCATAGTCTCTATCAATCC
>Ga0181520_10006608_pt1 | contig 17608 bp, 15 predicted proteins | sample PEATcosm2014_Bin_29_FD_132451 | JGI IMG/M metagenome (GOLD analysis project Ga0181520, IMG submission 132451) | Peatland microbial communities from MTU Mesocosm Facility, Houghton, MI, USA - PEATcosm2014_Bin02_30_metaG | ecosystem: Environmental > Terrestrial > Soil > Wetlands > Peat | place... | reverse complement strand
GCTCTGGTAGCGGCCATCGCCACCGATGCCCTGGGCGCGGAAAATGTCCTCGCCGTCGGCATGCCCAGCCCCTACTCCTCGGCAGGCTCCATCGACGACAGTCGCAGTCTGGCCGCTAACCTGGGCATTCGCTACGAGGTCATCGGCATCAGCGGTCTCTTCGCGGAGTTCACCCACGCCCTGGAGTCGCTCTTCGCGGGAACCAGCCCCGACATCACCGAGGAAAACATCCAGTCCCGAATTCGCGGCGTCCTGCTCATGGCCCTCTCTAACAAATTCTCCGCGTTGGTTCTCACCACCGGCAACAAGTCGGAGATGGCCGTGGGCTACTGCACCCTCTACGGCGATATGGTTGGCGCCTTGGCGATCATAGGCGACCTGGTCAAGACCCGCGTCTACCAGCTTTGCCGCTGGATCAACCGGGGTAGGGAAGTCATTCCCGCCGCGATCCTCGAAAAACCGCCATCGGCCGAGCTGCGTCCGGACCAAAAGGATACCGACTCGCTGCCTCCCTACGAGGTTCTCGATCCTATCCTTGAAGCCTACGTCGAGCGCTACGAAACTCCCGAGCAAATCGTCCAGGCAAACGGATTCCCCCTGGAGCTCGTCCAACAGGTAGTGCGCCTGGTGGAGCGCAGTGAGTACAAACGACAGCAAGCTGCTCCCGTCTTGAAGGTAACCTCCAAATCCTTTGGCATGGGCCGCAGATTTCCCATTGCCGTCAAAGTTCAGGTATAAGCTAGTAATTGGGAACCCTCCCGCAGTTCAGCTTTTCTACAGTTGAAGGAGAAACAACTTTGATCCGTCTCTCGATTCGTTTTGCCGGTGCTTTGGCGCTGGTTGCCTTATTTATGCACGTCCTCCAGGCCTCTGCCCAGCAGGATGTGCCCGCCGCGCCTCAAGCGCTGGCCCCCTCCGCACCGGCTCCCGCTGCCGCGGCGCCCGTCTTTCCTAAACCCGATCCCGCCAATTTCACCGCCGCATCGCCTACCAAGGAGACCGTAAACGCCTTCTTGCAGGCCAGTTGGGGTTACGATGATTCCCGTGTCTGGGAGGTCTGGGCCATCCAGAAGACGGAAGTCGACGGCATCAGCAGGGTGCTCTTGCTGGTAGGCGACAAAACTGGCAAGCAGAAGATCGTGCCTGCACAGTTCTATGTCCTTCCTGACGGCAAGCACATCTTTGCCGGTGACGACATCATGCCCTTTGGCGCCAATCCCTTTACTGATATACGCGCCATCGCACAGCAGCGCGCCGACGGGCCTTACCGCGGTTCAGCCTCCAAAGACCTGGAGATTGTCGAGTTTGCCGACTTCCAGTGCCCCCACTGCAAAGAGGCACAAGCCAACATGGATAAGCTGGCGGTGGATTTTCCCAAGGCACGCATCGTCTTCCAGAACTTTCCGCTGCCGCAGCATCCCGCGGCTGCCACTGCAGCTGCCTACGGCTATTGCGTGACCAAACAGGGAGGCAGCAACGCCTTCTTCACCTTCGCTGCGGCTGTCTTTGATGGACAGGAGGGTTTGTCGAGTGCCGACGGCACCACACTGACCCTCAACAGTGCCGTGACCAAGGCTGGACTGGACCCGGTTACCATTGCCGATTGCGCCAAAACACCACCGGCCCTTGCCGCTGTTGCTGCTATGTCAAAGCTGGCCGAGGATCTGAAGATCAATCAAACTCCCACACTGCTGGTCAACGGCCGTCCGGTTCCCGCAACCGCGCCCTACGACACACTCAAGCAGATCATTATCTATCAAGCAAAGATGGACGGTGTGGTGGCCCAGTAAAAGGGTTGGTCAGCAAGCCGGAAAAACTTCGGTAATAAGGAATCAAACGAGGGCAGACAGGGATTCAATCCTGTTTGCCCTATCCGTTACTACCCCGGACCGCGCTCCACGCGCAGCATCGGCGAGTGGCCAGCTGCCTGCTCGCCGCGAATTACATGCGGGGTAATCACAATTAGCAGCGTCGCGTAGTTCTTCTGCGTGTTTTTGCCGGTCAGATCGTTCAATCCGGGAATCTCGCTAATTCCAGGCACGCCGCTGACGGCGCTGCTCTCGGATTTGTCCATCTCGCTCACCACCTCCACTGCCTCGCCCTGCTTCACCGTCACCACGCCCGACCACGCGCGATTGTTAAGTACAGGGTTTCCGTTGATGGTGGTTCCGGAGAGTGCGTCGATCTTCAGATCGATGGTGAGCGCCACCTCGTCGTTGCGCAGCACCTTGGGAGTCGCCTTCAGGGTCAGGCCCAGATCCTGGTACTGCACTTGCGGAACATTCGGCACGCTTCCGCTGTAGGAAGCCAGCAGCGAGGAGAGGCTGCCGGAGGCTCCAGCGCCGGTCAGCCCCGGTATAGTAGGGACACTGGCCCCCAGGCTAGAGAACGAAGAGGTCTGGATAGGATATTTCGTGCCCGACTTGATGGTCGCTGCCTCCCCGTCGCCCAGGCGTAATTGCATCTGGTCCAGCTCGCGCGAGTCGGAGGAGTTAAGGTTCAGGTTACCCGTTACCTTGCCCGGAGCCAGCGCGGATTGAGTTAGTCCGCCGCCAAACAAGGCAATCCCATTGGAAAACAAGGAACTCGATATCTGCCCCGATGCCAGCAGAATGCCTAGAATCGCCAGCGTATCGCCCGGAGCGGCCAATCCAGAGCTGATGATTTGCTGCACCAGGCTCTGGTTCGCGTTAAGGATTGATTGTTCCTGAGCATAGACGTTGAAGGCCGTCAGGCTCTGCGGAGGCTGCACTCCGGTGTTGCGCGTGCTGGTGTGCGCAATCTGGATCATACGCACCTCCAGCATCACCTGGCTTCGTCCATCCAGCAGCTCACGCATGGTGGCGTTGAATGCATTGAGGGTGCGCTGAGAAGCGCGGATGGTGATCGTCCCAGAGGCGGGCTCCGCGGCCGCTTGCTGCACATTGAAGACGTTTTTCGCCAGGTTGACCACGTCGGTCAACTCTGTTGCGCTCAAACCCGGCAGGTAGACCGTCTCGTATTCCAGTGGCGTATATAGCTGGCGGTTCTCCCTGGTATCGCGGGCTGCCAGCACATGGTGCGCGTCCAGTGGGACGTAGAACGTGTTCGTTACCAGTCCAACCACGCGCGACGCCGTCTCGAAATTAACGTCATCCAAGTCCAGCCGGGTCAGCGTGGCCACAACGGAGTTGTCCACCGAAGCATCAATGCCATAAGCCTTAAAGACCTGCTGGATGATCTGGCGCTGCTCGGTGCGCAGGTGAAAACTGTGCATTCCGGCTGTCGGCGCCAGTTCCACCGCGGCGCCAACCGTCTCCGCGCCTTGCTCGTAGCTCGTCCTGGACTGGCCCAGCAGGGCATCGTCTCCCAACTCGTATAGGTGTTGGGTCACCTGAATGTTCTTCGGCTCCAGTTCGAGCGCATGGGCCAGCAAAGCACGAGAACCCGCCGAATCGCCGCGCATCCGGTCCTTGGCCGCAGCCTGAATCAGCGCCGTTACAGCATGGCTGCGCGCCACGCTAGCTGCAAGCCGGTAGTCGGCTGTGCCGGGGTCCAGCGTAGCCGCCTGCTCAAAGCCGCGCTTGGCCTCTTCAAACCTCTCGCCTACAAAGAGCTTGCTGGACGAAAGATAGAGTTTCGCCGCCCTCCGCCGATCGGCATTGCGCGCCTGGCCGGCAGGTTGCACGCCCCGTGTTTGGTCAGTCGCTGTAGCTGGCTCACGGGTTGCGCTCTGCGTAGTGGGGGCTGCACTTTGTGTGGCAGGGACTGTACTTCGTGCGGCAGGAGTTGCATTGTTCGTGGCTGGGGTTGCATTTTGTGATGAAGGATTCGTCACCTGGCCCAGGGCATGGCCAGAAGACGCCACTAGCAGCAGCACAGGCGCCCACAAGCACATCCATCGCCTGATCGCCGGGTTTGCACTGGGGTGCGGTCTCACGGCATCACCTGTGTGTGCGCCATCAGATCGGCCAGCGATGAAGCGCAGACCTCCGGCCTAAGCTCAAGCAACGTGTCGAAGCTGAAGTTGCCCGTGGCCACGGCAATCACAGCCAGGCCATTAGCGCGCGCTGCCTCAATATCACGAGGAGTATCGCCGACCACGCAGACCCGCGCATTGGCGCCGGCCATCTCACGGGCCTTGCGCGCGGCGTTGCCTACTAATTCAGCGCGGATCGGAAAACCGTCGCTGAAGCCGCCAAACTGGAACCACTCCCGCAACCCAGCCTCTTCAATCTTGATCCAGCCAATCGCTTCCAGATTGCCGGTGGCCAAGCCCAGCAGCGCGCCCTTTCGCGCCAGATGTGCCAGCGCATCCTTCACGCCCGGCATAATCCGAATATCCATCTCATGCCGCCGCTCTTGGCACGAACGGTAAATCGCCTCAACTATTGCATCCCATTGCGAATCAATCACATCGCTGGGTATTCCAGCCTTCTCAAAGGCCTCGCGCAGAATCGCCGGATCTGTGCCGCACGGTGTCAGAAACAGAAACGGCTGAATATCATATCCCGTCACCCGCTGAACGCCAATGGCGAAAGAATCGCGGTGGATGCGGTCACGGTTGCGCAGCAGCGTCCCGTCTATGTCGAAGAGATAGGCGTCTTGCCCATCCCAGGCAAAGTCCGGTTCAATGTATACGTGCGCGGCTGGAGTTTGTTCTTCGGGAGTCTGTGGGGAAGTCTGCATGTCCTTGAGGGGCGCTGTCAGCCCCGGCCGATGATCTGGCGGGTTGCGCTATAGACAGGACGTTCACTTCGCGGTGGACGCTTGAGGCAGGCGCGAACTTCGGTTAGGCTTAGTCCCAGTTCCGCCATCGTCCGGCTCAGCGTGTTGCGGTGCATCCCCATCTCTTTGGCCGCCTTGCACTGGTTTCCCCGGTGCGCCACCAGCACTTCCCGCAGATAATGCTTCTTGAACTCGCGCACGGCCTCCTCATAGCCGATACCGCTGGAATGCATTTGCGTCACCAGGCCGTCCAGAATTCGTTTCACGTCCACCTCTGCTTGTTCTAATAGATTGCCATATCCAGTTGGGTTGTGCTTGAAAAAATTATCATATACCGCCGCTGTCGGGGTGCAGCCACACCGGAGACTCTTCTTCCAACTCCTTGAGACCATGCCGGACGCGCGTGGCTAGCTCTGCCGGGCTCATATGCGTACTCAAATGACAGGCTCCAAAAAAATATTTGGGCAGTTTGGCATCGCTCAGCCAGTGGGCCTTGGGAAAAAAGGCCAGGGCTGCCAGAATCACCACCGTCACCAGCAGCGCCCCTTGAAATAATCCGAAGAACGCGCCCGCCAGCTTGTCCAGGCAGCCCAGCCCCATATGATGGAATACCTTGTACAGAATCTTGCCGGCAACCGCGGCCAATCCCATCACCAGTAGCGCAATCAGTAAAAACCCAATCGTATCGGCTATAGCCTCAACGCGCACTATGGGCAAAAACAGCCTCGCGATGAGGCCGTAGTTCCACGCCGCCAGCACAAGGCCCAGAAGAAGGCCGCCTAGCGAGAAGACAGAGCGGAAGAAGCCCTGGGTCAGACCTCCAAGCACCGCCATCACCATCACAAACACGATCGCCCAATCCACCAGCGTCATTTCTTGCTCCTCATGTGCTACGTACTCCAGAGTCCCTATGGCCCCGCAACAAACTCGTCATGAATTAGATGCGCCACAGATATGCATGCAAAGGCTCAAAGTATCTGGCAGTGTACTTTCCTGATTCCTACTAATAAGTTGTACTGACAGGAAAATTTTCTCTGATAAAACTAAGTCTCCGATTTTCTAAGCCCGGGTGCGATTTGTCAATCTCTCTTAGTGCCTATTGAAAAGAAAGAACTTACAGGATACAATTTGATCCTGATCCACAATGTGTTCAATATTGACCGTGAAAAATATTTCCCTAATTGTTCAAATCTGAACAGCATATAGATATTTAAATAATGTTACACACTTGTGTGATAGCCGTCACGGTACAACCTACCTACATGGGAGACACTCCATTAGTCAACATGGTTCGGAGGGCGTGTACGAAGGTCCTCTTTGAGCCGGGCGACACGGAGTAGCCGTGGAAAGGGGAAGCCGCAGCTAGCTTCGTTTGTGCAGGGATCACCAGTAGCCGCGTGCTACCGACCTCCAGTGCCGGCTACTGGTCCCCGTCTTACTTGTAAAGTACAAGCGCCTCCGAAGAGAAGTTATCCTTCGGGGGCGTTTTTTAGACTCTTATGCAATGAACCTGAGTACTCCATCCTCGCTCGGCCTGCACAGCGATGAGGCGATTCCTTCATCCGATGAGCAGGAAGTTCGAATTCTAGCGGTCTTATGCGAACGTGTGCAAAGATCGAGCCGTTCAAGAATGCGGCGGGCAGCCTGGCAGAATCCAGGCAAGCCGCGCCGCATGACCTGAGGCTCCAATCCTCACGGGTTTACGGCAGAAGTAGATTTAAGGACTCTCATGTTGGAGCTGAAACGGCGGTAATTGCGGAACTCGATCTCATTCCTATCCAGCTCCGCGCGGCCCTTTTTCAAAATGACCTGCGCGTCGATGGGCAGCATATAGTCGTGGTTGTTGATAACCGCAAAGTCGTAGTCCACGCTCACCGAAGCCGCCTGGATGGGATACTTGGGCGGCACATTGTCCGTCACCAGGGTGATGCGCCGCACCATTCGCGTCACGGAATCGATATACACTTGGCCGTGGAAGCCGACCGGGACGACATCTGTGGAGCTCGCCCGGAAATAGAAAGTCGAGTTTTCCGTGGCAACGCGATAGTCGAAGACTTGCACCGTGCCGTCTCCCAGCACACCGGTCTCTTTCCATTGAAAATCCGCTTTGGAAGAGGGGTTGAATAGGCCGGAAAGCGTATAGCCGAACTCCCCGCTCGAGATGGCGCCTCGAAGATTCTCCGTGTCCTCGCTGCTATTGGAGCCTTTCTGCTCCATGTCCAGCAAGATGCGGTTTTCCTCGTGCTCGACATACGTCAATAGTTCAGTGAACTTGTCTTTATGATTCCACTGACTTGTTCCAACCAGATTGGTACGATAGATATATCGATCGGTCATTTGCTCGCACATGAAATTGGGCAGGGAATCCTTATAAGTCATTGCATATTTGGTTGCATCCGCGAGGATTGAGTTGATCTCCTCCGTAGAGGGGCGCGGAATCGGGCTGGACGGAATGGTAATGGTCAGCGCTCCGGAGGAATGAGTGGGAAGCGACTTATCAAGCACAGAGGCGATCTCTGTGTCGCCGGAAGGCTGGCCGCCCGTCACCTCTAACGTGGTGCTGGCTTCTGCGCTCTTGCCGCCCTGGCTGAGAATTGCCTTCACCTCATAAAGGCCGTTCACCGGAGGGTCGATCGAAAAGCTGTTCAGATAGGAAGCGAACTCCAATCCGCTGGCTTGATGCGTAGTCATCGGCTCGCCGCCCAGCGGCTTGCCATCCTGGTAGATCTGGACCTTAATTGTGCCGGGCTCGGATGCGTGGGAGTCGAAGTGGGCGTTCAAAAAGACCGGGATTATCTTGGCGCCCGGCTTAAGTAGACCGGAGAGATTCGGCGTAAGAATCTCATTTCCGTGGCGCAGTGGCTCCGAGGTGTCGTCGTCGACGCGCAACGGATCGGCTTGGCGTACAAGAATCAGATTGCCGAGTGATGGGACAGTGGTGGTGTCGGGAACCTCGAAGGTTTTGCGGCGCGCGCCGGCCTTGCCGCTGTAGTGGTCAAGAACGGCCGCCTCCAGTATGTACTCGCCTGGTGGCGCAAGAAAGTGACGCTGAAACGATATCGCTCCGAAATCCGAATTGTCGTTGTCTTTCTGAATCTTGCGCCGAGGTATATCCGTGCTGAAGTGTTCGATGATCATGCCCGATTTGTCTTTGATATTGGCCACGATCGACATGCTCGCAGTGTGAATCCCGGTGCTGCTGTCGTCATGAATCTCCAGGCCGGAGTACTGAACCTCTATGGCCAGCGTACTCACCTCTCCATCGGGCGTCGAGGCCGTGTTCAGGATCGCGGCGCGAAAGGCTACATCCGTGGGCAACTTCTCTTGGCCGAGAATCTTAAGCAGCGGCACTTCATAGGGTTGCGGGGCGGCATCGCCGCCACTCTGAGGCTGTACCGCAAGATACCCCGATTGCGTGCGAATTCTCAGCTTCGCGCGCTGCGGCTTGATCGCGATAGGGCGAAACTTCCCATCGTACTCCTTGATAGGAGGCACATAGGCTGCCACATAATATGTGCTCATGTCCTGAACTATCTCGGCCAGCGACTTCTGCAAGTGAACGTACGGGATGTAACTGCCTCCCGTTTCCGAAGCCAGCGATTTCATGTCGTCGTTGTAATTAGGGTTATCAATGACCGAAAGGTAGCCGAGTTGACGGTTACCTGTGAATACGGCGCTGAAAGCATCCGATCCGAAAGTCGAACCGCCGCCGCCTGCAACGCCTAAGACTTGGGCTGCTGTCTGATTCATCTGGCTCGTAGTGCTACTCGAGGAGTTCAGGTCGACTATATAAATGCTCTCTCCAGCTTGATTGGCTGCTCCGATAACGGATTGCACCGCCTCCTTAAAGTGCAAATCGTTCTTCTCCTCCTGAAATGGAGTAAGGAATATCAGCGCTTTTCTCTGATGGATTTGTTGCTGGGTTTTCGCCAAGGCCAGCAATCCCGCCAGGAAAGGCCGGAGATGCTGATTCTGTGCAATCTTGCCGGAGTCGGTGAGTGCGTTGAAAAGCAACTTATCCAGTGCGCGATCATGCGCGCCGACGGCCTTTCCATCTGGGCCGACGCCGGTCAACGCTGCCGTGATCAGTTGCTTTTCCAGTGGGCTGGCCTCGCCGCCATTCACGGCTTTTTTAGTCTCGGTGGCCGAGTTGATGGCCTGCGCAAGCAATTTCCGATCCGATGTGAACGCGCTCTGAAGACGCAGACGCCCCTCCACCGTCACAACCGAAAAGGAGAAACCTTTCTCGGGAACTGTCTTGAGTATTTTCCCTGCCGCTTCTCGCGCATTCTTCATAATCGCCGGATCGGTTTCCAGGTTCTTGCCCGCCAACCGCACCGGCCGGTCTATGACCAGCGTGATCAGACAATCGCTCTTCTGCGCGCCGTTGACCAGATGGAAACTGTTGAGCTTGACCGGAGAACCGCCGTCTGTGACCGCTATCTCATCCTGCTTCAGGTCCAAAACAGGCTTGTTCTTCTTGTCGTGAACCACCAGATTGAGCGAAACCTCATTAGCGGTCACGGGTATGTCCACATCCTGACTCGCAGGTTGTTTTGCCGTCTGGCCACCAGCTCGGGGAAGCGAAAAAGCAACGGACAGCAATGTCAACAATCCGGCGATCAGTATCCGCCGCTCATAAAACCTGGAATACCTGGCATTTTCTTTAGACCGAAACATGAGTTCTCCCGATAGACGAATGAAATCTGATCGATAAAGCAGCGAGTGCTGGTGCCGTGCAGTGACTTGCATATACACCTAACCAAGAAATGACATAGACTGCATAAGTCCGCAGCCTCAGAACGAACTAATTGCTTACTACTGGCTTCTCAACATGGTCAATTACTAGAGTCTCGATAGGCGCTCTGATGGCCTCCAGCTTGAGTCCGATCTGCTCCTGAAGCGCTGTGACCAGCGGCGGTGGCGCGTTCGTGCTGCCGGTTGGATGCGGAATGATCGCGCCCCAACTGCGAAACTGGGTATTATCGGGTGTCCAGTTGAGGGTGAAGTCATATCTCCCCGCGATCCCCGTCCGGTCGACAACCGGGCGGTCGAGCACAATAGATCCCAGGACAAACACAAAATCTTGCATAGACCCATTGTTAACCTTCAGCTTTCCCAGTTCCTGAAAGTACAGAGCCGGCGGCTGATTCGGGCCTCCCGCGCTCTGGACAATTTTTACACCGCTACCGGACTTGCTCAGAGAATAGACAGAAAGCTCCTTCTTGTCGCCATGAACTCTAAGATTGAAGCGCGCAAGCAACTTCTGGACCAGGCTTTGAATTTGATGGGGACTAGGCTGGCCTTCGCCGCTATACGTCGCGGTGATGTCGAATCTGTCTGTTTCAACCCAGGCCGGCGCGTCCATCAGTTGCTTGGGATGAATCTCGTAGGCATAGGTAATGAGGTCGCTTAGGGTTGTGTTCGCTGCGCGGATACGGCCCATTTTCACAGTTAGGCCTTTGCCCGAATCCTCCGGCGGGCTGGGCCGGATGGTTGCGGTCACTATGCCGGGATCAGCACCTGCGGCCATTGGTGGCTCGGGCTTGGGAATCTCCCAGGCCGTCTGAGGCGTTGCGCGGTTCAGGATTAAGGGATGCACAAAAGATAGCTGGTTTAAGGTTCCGGCAATCGACATTCCATCCGGACTCAGTTTGCCTTCGAAGTCGGCGCCAAACTCTTTGAAGGAAATCTTCACGGTCGCGCCATCCTGTGTGATCTTGGTTATAGGAATGGGAGGTGCGCTCTGGTCCATGGCATGAAAGATCCCGTTGTACTCGCCATTCGTCGCCTTGGAAATCTCTATGACCCCGCGCAGGTCCATGCCGGAATGAAGCGTACACTGCCAGGTGCCCGCAAGCCCTCGACCCGGAGTAAGAGCATCGGCTTGCTTGATATGAACCAGGCCGAAGACAACCGGGATGGCGATGGCAACGGTAGCCGCCAGCGCCAGCAGCAGCTTTCGGCCAGGACCTAGATTAATCGACGCTTTTCCCGTCATGATGCGGACAATACGGCCTTTGAGGTCCGAGCCGGCAACGCCTGCGACGCAGGCCAGAGGCGATTCAATGCAGAACTTGCAGACCTGCAGAATGCTCTCAGCGTAAACTTCCGCCTCATTTCCAGAACGCAGCACGATCTCGTCGCAGGCCTGTTCGCGCTCCTCCAAAAGGCGCGTCTTGATCCACCACACCGCCGGGTGGAACCAGAAGATCGCTTCCACAATCATGTGTATTGCCGCCGTAAGATTGTCGCGCCGGCGAACGTGGCACATCTCGTGGGCAATGATTGAGCCCAGTTGCGCCGGGTTGAGGCGCTCTTCAATCCCTTGCGGCAAAAGCAGCACGGGGCGAAAAATGCCGAAGATGCCGGGTTCGAGCAAGTATGGCGTAGAGAGAACCGGAACCTCGGCCAGCAGCTCCGCGCGCGAAGAGGAACGGATTGAAGCCCGGATCTGCAACCATCCGCGTACCCATGAGAAGACAACTAGAAGAAAGCCGCAAAGCCAAACTCCCAATAATATCGATGGCAGCAGATGAATTGGTAAGGAAGCCGCGGCAGGCGGCGCAGCCGCCTCGCCTGCATAAGGCAAGGCGTTGAGCGATGCGGTTTGCGGAAAGGGAAGAGTAACCTGCTCCAATACGGCTGCAAAAGCCGGTCTTTGAATAGGCATGGTCAACGTGGAGCGAAGCGATTCACCCGCGGTAATGAGGAGCGAGAATGGGATCAGGTACTTGACCGATGCGATCATCCATACCCAATAGCGCGTTCGGGCGTGATTGTGGCGAAGGCAGAGCGCCAGCAGCCAGGCCATCCCCGTCACGGTGGTCGACTGCCAGAGATGGTTGGCCAGAGTCGCGGTCCAAGCCTCGTTCCACAATCCGGTAAGCATCACGCTTGCCTGTTCTTTCCAGAGAGATTGCGCAGCGCCCTCTCCGCATCCTTTATGTCTTCAAGAGTAAGCTTTCCCGACTCGATCAGGTGTGCCATCACAGGCTGAGGGCTACCCCCGAACCATACGAGCAGATCGTCGATGAGCCTTCGCTGCGCAGAATCGCGTGAGAATGTTGCTGCGAAGATGTGGTAGTTGCCAACCTTCTTCACGCGCAGCAAGACCCCCTTCGCTTCCATTCTGTATACGGTCGTCTGGATGGTCGTATAGGCCGGCCTTCGCTTTTCCGGAAACGACTCCTGTATCTCTCGGATCGAAGAGTCGCCTTTGGCCCATAGAATCTCCATAATCTGAAATTCAAGTCGCGACAAACGAGGCTGGGGCATTTATATCTCCTACTCCAATAGGTATAATTACTACACGTGTATGTTATTGTCAAACGAGTTTCTTATAGCAGTGTGCATCGAAGCCAGAGGGACGAAAAAAGAGTAGAGGTTAGTCGATAGGAATGTAGGAGATACTCTCGAAGCCTTAAGGATAACGAATCTCATCCTAGTCCCAGAAAGACAGTCAGCACACGATTCACAGCGGCCATTGTCCGCGCTTCCAACGAGCCGAATACTTCTCCGGCCTTGTCGCGTGGAATAGTGTGAGTCTTGTCCACCATGATCTGCGAGGGCGCGCGCAACCCGTTTTTTTCGCTCGGCGCCACGGCAATGCGAAAGGTTTCGATAGGAAGTATCTCAGTTGTAACGGGCAGAATCGTCACAGAAGGATGCTTCGAGAAGAGGTCCGACTGAATCACCAGCGCGGGCCGTGGCTTGCCGTACGCGCCGGCCAGAACCACCGGAACCAGGTCGCCGCGCTTCATACCCACCCGTCCGTATCCGCGACCTCAGCCATCCAGGCCAGCGTCTCCGCCTCGTGCGGGTCACCAACCAGCGAAAGGCACTCCCGCTCGCATCTCTTGCGAAAGCTCTCTAGCCGCGTATCGGGGACCCAAATCTGCACAGGCTTCAATCCAGCCGCACGCAAACCCTCGCGATGTTTCCTAACCCGTTCTGTAACAGTAGTTTCCATGCTCGACCTATGTTCCATGTAACATAATACTACCTTTGCATGTTTCATGCAACATGTTCCCGGCACCGATCTCTAATCCATGAACGGGCAGTCCGCGTTGAATCCTAAATAACGAATCAGCGGTACAATCAGGTCAATGGGGGGGGTGCATGGCAACCACTCAAAACACACTGGTCGTCGATCTTGGTCCGTTGCGGCAGAAGGTAGAGGACCGCGTCCAATCCGGCTCCTACGCCAGCGCCGATGAGGTGATTCGCGCCGGCTTGCTCGCCTTGGAGCGCGAGGAGGTGGCCAACAATGAATGGCTGACTAAGCTCGCGGAAGAGTCCCTTGCCGATCCCAGGCCCAGCGTTCCCGCAGCCCAGGTTTTTCGGGAGTTGCGAGCTAAATATGGCCGCCCTGCGAGTGAGTCCACATCTTGAAGCGGTACGAAGTTCACTTCCTCGCCGAAGCCATCGACGACATTGATTCGCTCTTTTGTTATATCGCGAAAGAGTCCAGCTATGAGGTTGCGGACAGGTATCTAGCTAGGATTGAGCGGCTCTGTTTTCCTCTTGAGACTTTCCCGCAACGGGGGACGGCAGTATCCAGCGCTGTAGCTGGACTGCGCGCGATGGGATTTGAACGCAGGGCGACCATCCTCTTCAAAGTCGAAAATGAACGGATAGATATTGTGCGAATTCTGTACGGCGGACAGAATCTTGAGCAGGTGATTGAAAAACGGTAGAGAATGTATGCAGCCTCCAGCTAAAAGCTAGCAGCTAGTAGCTGAAGGCTGTTCTATCGGTTCTTCGCCACTTCCTCCACCGTCACCGGATCAAGAAACGGCATCTGCGCGCGGAGCTTCTTGCCGACAATCTCCACCGGATGCTTGGCCTCGGCCTCGCGGAAGGCTAGAAACTCCTTGCGTCCGGAATTCTGATCGGCGAGAAATCTTTTCGCAAAAGACCCATCCTGAATTTCCGCCAGAATCTGCTTCATCGCCTTGCGGCTCTCCGCGTTAATCACCCGCGGACCGCTCACGTAATCGCCCCACTCGGCAGTGTCCGAGATTGAGTAACGCATGTAAGCCAGTCCGCCGCGATAAATCAGATCCACAATCAGCTTGAGTTCGTGCAGCACCTCGAAGTAGGCGCTCTCCGGCTGATAGCCCGCCTCCACCAGCGTCTCGTAGCCCGCCTTGATCAGCGAACTGACGCCGCCGCACAGAACCGCCTGTTCGCCAAAGAGATCCGTCTCGGTCTCCTCTTTGAATGTCGTTTCCAGCACTCCTGCCCGTGTGCCGCCGATGCCTTTCAGGTAGCTCAGGCAGAGCGCGTGAGCCTTGCCCGTTGCGTCCTGATGAACGGCGATGAGGCAGGGCACGCCGCCGCCCTCCATGAAGACCTCGCGCACGCGATGGCCTGGAGCTTTGGGCGCGGCCATGCCCACGTCGATGCCCGCCGCCGGAACAATAGTCTTGAAATGAATGTTGAAGCCGTGCGCAAACATCAGCAGCTTGCCCGCACTCAAGTTCGGCCCAATCTCTTCGGCATACAGCTTGGCCGCCGTCTGATCCGGAACCAGCACCATCACCACATCCGCCCACTTGGTGGCCGCGGCAACGGTGTCCACCTCCAGCCCGGCCTTCTGCGCCTTGGCGATGGACTTCGACCCAGCCGCCAGGCCCACCTTCACCCGTACGCCGGAGTCCTTGAGGTTAAGTGCGTGGGCATGTCCTTGGGAGCCGTAGCCGATGATGGCCACCTTCTTGGCCTGAATCAGCGTCAGGTCGGCATCTTGATCGTAGTAAGTCTTCGCCATGTTATTTTCTCGCTTCCTTTTCTTGAGTAGTGAAATGTTGATTTGAAAAAAACCGCCGCGCTTTAGCTCAGCCTATTCCGGTTCAGCCGCGACCTCTTCCGCAGGCTCTTTCTCAGACTCGTCTGTACCAGTGCTCATGGCCTTCAGGACGCTCGAAATGTGATGGCCGCGGCGCATGGTCATTTTGCCGCTGCGGCAGATTTCCAAAATCTGCCCTTCATCTTCGTGCAGCACCTCAATCAGCCCTTCGATCTTGCTTTCCACGCCAGTCAACTCAATCGTAAGCGACTCCGGCGCCAGATCTACGATGTGGGCGCGAAAGACTTCCACCAGATCGAAGATCCGGGATCGGTTCTGTGGCGTGGTGGCAACCTTGATGAGCGCCAGTTCCCGCGTCACGCTCGGAGCCTGCGCAATATCGTCCACATCCACCACATTTTCCAACTTATACAGGCTGGCCCGGATGCGGTGTCCGGCCTCGGCAGAGGCCTCGCAGACCAGTGTCAGCCTCGACAACCCTGCGCGCTCGCTGCTCCCCACGGTCAGCGAGTTGATATTGATATTCAGGCGGCGAAAGAGCGAGGCCACGCGCGTCAACACGCCCGGCCGGTCTTCTACGTAAGCGACAAATGTGTGCAGCATAAATCAGCCTCTAGCTTCTAGCCTCTAGCCGTTAGCTTCGTGACTCAGGGCTTGTTCTAGTCGTCTACAAAATTGCGGCATCACTGAACAAGCTAGGAGCTAAAGCTAACAGCTAAAAGCTGTATCTTACTTTCCAGGTCGCCGAATCATTTCATGCAGTGAAGAGCCGGCGGGAATCATCGGATAAACCGAGTCTTCCTTCTCCACTTTGAAGTTGAGCAAAAACGTTCCCGGCGCGGAGCGCGCGGTGTTCACAGCGTCAGCCAATTCGCCGCGCGTGCGCACAGTGAGGCCCTTGATGCCGTGGGCGTCTGCCAGTTTCACGAAGTCGGGGCTCACCAGCGGTGTGGCCTCGTAGTTCTTTTCGTAGAAAAACTCCTGCCACTGGCGCACCATGCCCAGGTAGCCGTTGTTGATGATGGCTATGTTGATCTTGATGCCTTCCTGCACAATGGTCGAAAGCTCCGCCGCCGTCATCTGGAAGCCGCCATCGCCGGCAATCACCCAGACCTCTTTATCCGGGCAGGCAAACTTTGCACCGATAGCCGCTGGCAGCGCGAATCCCATCGTTCCCAGCCCGCCCGAGGTGATCAGCGTGCGCGGCTGTTCGTGGTGGAAGTACTGCGCCTCCCACATCTGGTGCTGTCCCACATCGGTCACAACGATGGCGTTGCCGCCAGTCATGCGCCAGATATCGTTGATCACGTGCGCCGCGTAAAGGTGTCCGGAGTCGGGCAGGTTCTTGATGTCGCGCACCGCCACCTCGCCCTTGCTGGCTTCGATAGTCTTGATCCATGTCGAGCCATCGCGGCTGGTAATACGCGGCAGCAACTGATCCAGCACCTCGCTCAAATCGCCCACTAGCGCCACATCGACTTTGACATTTTTGTTGATCTCCGCCGGATCAACCTCAATGTGAATCTTCTTGGCCTTGGTGGCATACGTCGCCAGGGTTCCGGTCACGCGATCATCGAAACGCATCCCGCAAGCAATCAGCAGGTCGGCCTCTTGAATGGCGTGATTCACCCACGACTCCCCATGCATGCCCATCATGCCCAGATTCAGTTTGTGTGAGGCAGGGAAGCCGCCCAGCCCCAGCAGTGTCAGCGCTACGGGAATCTGCGCGCGCTCGGCCAGCGCGTACAACTGCTTCTCCGCGCCGGATTCCATGACCCCATGACCGGCCAGAATCACCGGCCGCTTGGCGTTGCGGATCAGTTCGGCAGCCTGCTCCAGCCCCTGCTCTTCCACCTTCAACATCGGATGAGGCCGATGCGTCCGCGGCTTAGCTGCGGCAAAGTCGAAATCCGCCGTGGCCTGCTGCGCGTCCTTGGTTATATCCACCAGCACCGGCCCAGGGCGTCCGGACTTCGCGATTTGAAAGGCGTAGCGAATCGCCGCGGCAATGTCCTCGGCGCGATTGATGAGGAAGTTATGTTTTGTCACCGGCAGTGTAATGCCGGTGATGTCCACTTCCTGAAACGCGTCGGTGCCCAGTATCTTGCTTGACACATTGCCGGTGATGCAGACAATGGGAATCGAGTCCAGCATCGCGGTGGCAATGCCGGTCACCAGGTTAGTCGCCCCCGGTCCGCTGGTGGCAATCGCCACGCCCACTTTGCCCGAGGCACGCGCGTAGCCGTCGGCCATGTGCGCCGCGCCCTGCTCATGCCGCACCAATGTGTGATGAATGGGAAACTTGCGCAGCGCGTCGTACACCGGCAGAATTGCCCCGCCAGGATAGCCGAAGACCTGCGTTACGCCCTCGCCCTCCAGCGTAGCCCACACAATCTCCGCGCCGGTCAGCCGCGTGGGCGGGTTATTCGTTGCTTGCGTCTTGGAAGTTTTTCCCATGTGTGATCTCCTATGAACTGTTAGCTGTCAGCTGATAGCTGCACTTACGTCGTTGCTCCTTCTGAAGCGCTAGTCACTCGGTCCACATACTTCTTGAAGACTCCTCTCGGCCAGCGCAATGCGGGCGGCTTAAAGCCTTTAAGCCGTTTTGCAATCTCCTCGTCGCTGACTTCCAGTGTCAGCTTGCGGTTGGGAATATCGAAGTGAATGATGTCGCCCTCGCGCACCGCGGCGATGGGTCCACCGACAAACGCCTCTGGCGCCACATGCCCCGCGGTGAAGCCCCGCGTCGCGCCGCTGAAGCGCCCATCGGTCATCAGTGCTACCGTCGCGCTCAGTTCTGCGCTCGAACTGATCGCCGCCGTCACTTGCAGCATCTCTCGCATGCCTGGCCCGCCCTTCGGTCCCTCATAGCGAATCACCAGCACGTCGCCCGGCTTGATCTGCCCAGCCTGCACGGCGGCGAAGCTGTCTTCCTCGCGGTCAAAGACGCGCGCCGGTCCGCGATGCTCCACGCGGTCAGCCGCGGCAATCTTCATCACGCAGCCTTCGGGAGCAAGATTGCCCTTCAGAATCACAAGGCCGCCATTGGGCTTGATGGGCTTCTCAAATGTGCCGATCACCTGTTGT
>Ga0181520_10006607_pt1 | contig 17612 bp, 6 predicted proteins | sample PEATcosm2014_Bin_29_FD_132451 | JGI IMG/M metagenome (GOLD analysis project Ga0181520, IMG submission 132451) | Peatland microbial communities from MTU Mesocosm Facility, Houghton, MI, USA - PEATcosm2014_Bin02_30_metaG | ecosystem: Environmental > Terrestrial > Soil > Wetlands > Peat | place... | reverse complement strand
TGACCACTTCATTGGCGAGCGCGCGCACCGTCAGCGATTTTAGCTCCTTGGATGGGTTAAGCGGCAAATCCAGAACCGTCGCCGCGCCGCCGGGAACTTTCCGGCCTTGGCCCTTGAAAGTTTCGACATCGAGAATGCGGATTTTCCCCGTCCGCAAATCCACGCGCGGCGGAATCGGCTCGTCGCGGCGAAACGCATAATCATCCATGAAATAATCCTGGTCAATTGGCCACCAATTCACCGGATTGTTCAACGCGAGCCGTGCCGTCGTGCCGTCCACATAAGTCGCGATCACATCGCCGTTGTCAAAACGGCTTTGCATCGCCGCCGTCGAACCGGCCATCAGCAAAAATGCGTGCGATGATTTTCCAGTCAGCGGCACGGAAACTTCACGCGGATAATTGTCCCACTGCGACGTGAAAATGATGTTCTTCGCGTCGTTTTCGCCCGGCGTCGCAAAGGTAATCCCGTCCGGCAGGCTGATTTTTCCGGCGTTTCCCGCCGCAAGCGCGCGCAAGCCGGAATCATCCACGTCGAAACTCGCGGTTGGTTCGCACCAGCCGCCGATGCCGTGATCGGGCGTCGCCAGCGAAGCGAACGGCGAGCGCGGCGTGCGGTATTCGTTGCGGAAAATCTGCGTGACCTTGTCGTTGAAAAACGGCGCGAGATTGACGGATTCAAATTTATCGGCGCCGGGGATTTTTTGATTCCAGTCAAACGCCACGATTTTTTCCGGAGCGGCTGGCGCGGCTTCCGGCGCGATTTTCGCGGCTGGAATTTCACCCTGCCACCTCACGACGACTTCAAACTTGTCCGCCGCCGGACTGGCGACTCTAATTCGCCTCACGCCGTAAACATCTTCAACCCAATCCCATTTCACGGGTTTGCCTTTGACTATGACTACGGGATTGGTTCGCAGCGCGCAAATCTGAAGAGTAATTCTCATCGGTTTGGGAAATTTGGGTTCGACCAGATAAGTTTCCGTCAAACCGTCGCGATGAAAATCAAAATTAAAATCAGGATGATGGATGCTGGCGTGATCCCATTTCGCGGGGAAGCCGGGAACAATTTTCAATTCGCCCGCGAGAGCGTCCGGTTTGATGCCAAAAAGTCCCTCGACCAGCGCGCGGGAATTGACGCCGATGGCATCGCAAAAATCGCGCTGCGCTTCTCCGCGCGCCATGTCGTGCGAAGTCATCGCGCCGACGTTGCCGGGACACAGTCCGAGATACATCGAGTCGAGCAGTTCGCCCTTGAAAAGTTGAAACGCCGTTTCCGGCCGGTTTGCCTGCCAGAAACCGAGCGAGGTGTGCGCGGCTTCGGCCATGACGACGTTGTTCAGCGACCATTGATACGGCATCCAGCTCGTTTCGGGCAGCGTGAAAAGATTTTCGTCCGGGACATTCGCGCCGCGGATCGGGATGTGCGCGATGTTATTGTCAATCCAGCGCGACATTTGCCACGCCTGCTGCGGTGTCGGCACCTCGGAATCAATCGTGTGATAAAATGTCCAGAGACCGGAGTTCGGATGCACGAGTTGCAGGCCGAGCAAATCCTTGGACTCGGCAAAATTGCCTTCATCCGCAAGCCAGAGATATTTGTTCATGCCGCGAAGGATCAAATCCGCCTCCGCCTCGTAAGGCGTCGGGTCTTTGCCCAAGATCTTTGCGACGCGTGCGGCCATTGTGTTCGCAAAATAATTGTAGGCGCTCGCGTGTGCCGTGCCGCCGCCGTCGTAATTCAAATCGTCGCTCGCCCAGATCGCCGCGTAGGCTTCGTAAAGCGGCAGCTTGTCCGGGCCGAATTCGCGGCGGAACAGGCGGCGTTCCCACGCGAGATGCCGCTCGATGACAGGCCACATTTCGCGCGCGTAATTCGTGTCGCCAGTCCAGAGCAGGTGCCGGAAAAAAGCGTCCACGGCGACAAGGTTCATGTCGTAATGATTTTTCGACATGTCGCCATTCGAGTGGATGGCGGCCTCGCTCCGCGCGAGGTTGAATTGTTCGTCGGCGGGCGGAATGGCTGCGGGAATCGGACTGGTGTTTTGCTGTTTGGCGAAGCCCGCGAAGTGCGCCGCCGTGCGCTCGTGCCAGCCAAGTTCATCGCCCGCATATTGTCCGCGCCAGCCGAGCAGGCGCGTCCGCCAAGCGACCGCGCCGTGCATGAATGACTGCTGCTTGTCATCCCAAACCGCGTCCGCCGCCACACAAAGCGCGGACGCCGCCGCGTTGATGAAATCGTCCGGCGTCTCGACCGCCACGCGCTCCGCAATGGATCGGCGATAAGCCTCGGCATCGGCAAATACCTTCGGCAGGTCGGAATCTTTGTAGATTGCAACGGCCTTGTCTCCCGCCGCCGGTTCGGCCTCGGTGTTTTTGCTCACGTCGCGATAGACCGGCAATTCCGTTCCGCCTCCGCTCGACAACTGCTGCAAGGCGAGATAAACCGGCTGGCTTGATTGAAGCGAAACTTGTCCGACGACGACGGGCAGGGGGGCCGCCGCGGCGGCGGATGCCAGCAATACCAGCAATGTTTCAGGCGATTTCCATTTTGTAGCGTCAGCCACGGACAGTTTTGATCCCGGCGGCATTACGCCCGCTATGATCGTATTATTGTCGTGGAGCGTGAACGTATTCGTCACGATGGAAAATACATTGCCGCGGCATTGCTCCGGTTGCATCTGGAAAAATTCCGAAACCGGCTGGCGCTCGCAGCCGATGTCGCCGTCGCGCGAGCCGCGCACCCCGTTCGCGCCGCCGTAAGCCAGAATCAAATCCGCCGCCGAACCGAGCAGTTCAGCGCGGACAATAAAGCCTTTGGTGGCCGCGAGCGGCAGCACCGTCAAATCCAATTCGCCGTCGGCAAGCAGGGGATCGTGGATGGCGTAAAGCAGCGAGCCGGGACGGTAGCGCGTGACGATTTGCCGCGCGTCGTTAAGCCATTTCACACCGGTGGAAGTTTTGATTCCCAAACGCAGATTGCCGCCGCGCCCCGGCAGGTAGAGTGAAAATTCCGGCCGGTCGCCACCGTCTATGCGGAAGCCGGAATTCATGGAGTAGAGCGGGCGGTTGAAAAATTCCGCGCCATTTGTAATGACAAAATCCGTCCCGTCCGGCCAATACCGCAACGGGCGCGCGACGTTGTTTTCAAAATTGCCACGCGGCCGGTAAATCAGCTCCGGCCGGTCGGGCGCAACATAGCGATTGGTCTGCGCGAAGGTCCTCTGGCTTGAAAAGATGACTGAACCGAAAATGCCCAGTGGGAGCAGGATGAAAATTATTTTGTCGAACCGGCGTTTCATAATGCGTGAATGTCGTTTGTGGCTGCTTTGAATCTTCATGGATTACGGTGGCATTGAAGCATACTCGCCCGCAAAGCGCATCAGATTTTTTGCCTGATGGCCGCAATAAATCCGTTTGCTTTCAGAGAGACTCAAGCTTAGTTTAGCGCCATCCCGATTACAAAAACGAATATATATCATAATGAAAACTGGCGACTATTTTAAAAAGCTGTCGCTGTTTCTTGTCACGGCGCTGGCATCCGCCGCGTTCGCCGACGATGAAACTCCGGCAGAAATCCATCTCTGGGCCGACGGCGCACCCGGATTTGAAAGCCGCGCGAATGAAAAGGAAGTGGTGACAATGCGTGAGGAGGCTGACATTGCGCCGTTCCCGGTCACCTCGAACATCCAAAATCCCTCGATCACTCCCTGGTTGCCGCCGGCCGGGACGGCTCCCGCCGCTGCGGTCATTGTCTTCCCGGGTGGCGGACATCGTTTCCTGGCGATGGGGCGGGAAGGCAACGATGTCGGAAAATTTTTGAGCGAACATGGCATCGCGGCCTTTGTCCTGAAATATCGTCTCGCGCACGAAACCAACTCCGTGTACAAAATTGAAGTCCACGACCTACAGGATGCCCAGCGCGCCATCCGCCTGATCCGGTCTCGCGCGTCGGAGTGGAACCTCAACGCCCGCGCCGTCGGCTTTCTCGGCTTTTCCGCCGGCGGCGAAGTCGCAGAACTGGCGGCCATGCGTTACGACTACGGCATCACCAACGCCGCCGATCCGGTGGATCAGTTTTCCTGCCGCCCGGATTTTGAGGCGCTGATTTATCCCGGCAATTCCGCCAGCATCGTCGTCAACTCCAATTCGCCCCCCGCCTTTCTGGTTTGCGCGTCCGACGACCGGCCTGACATTTCGGAGGGGCTTCCCAACGTGTATTTGAAATTCAAGGCGGCCCATGTCCCCGTCGAACTCCACATCTACACGCTGGGCGGACACGGCTTCGGCATCCGTGATCGTCCGATGGCGGTTTCAAGCTGGCAATTCCGGTTTTATGACTGGATGACCGACATGGGCTTCGCGCCGAAGGCCGCCACCGGCAAATGATTCCCATTGACAAATTCCAGCCCATTTATTAAACTTATTTTCAGTTTAAGCGAACATTTTCTCAAAATGCGCTTTTTCGACAACAGTCTGTTCCTTCTGATTGCATTGGACGCCTTGAATTGCCCGGCGTTGGACGCGGCGCGCGATTTCGCGGCGGCGGACAAATCGTTTGGAACCGGCCTTGTACCCATTTTTCAAAAATACTGCTACGAATGCCACGGCAATGGAAAATCGAAGGGCGACCTCGCGCTGGATTCCTACAAGTCCACCGCCGACGTGCTTGCCGATCCCGAGGAATGGAAGACGCTGCATGAATACGTCCAGACGTATCAGATGCCGCCGGCGGACAAACCGCAGCCCACGCAGGCTGAGCGCGACCGCGTCACCGCCTGGATTGACAGTGAGTTGTTCAAGATTGATCCCGCCCATCCCGATCCGGGCCGCGTCACCATCCACCGCCTCAACCGCGCGGAATATGACAACACAATCCGCGACCTCGCCGGCGTGGATTTCCATCCAGCGGATGATTTCCCGCCGGACGATTCCGGCTACGGGTTCGACAACATCGGTGACGTGCTTTCGCTTCCGCCTCTGCTCATGGAAAAATATCTGGCGGCAGCGGACAAAATTTTGGACCAGGCCATTCCGACCGCGCCGGTTCAAAGCGCGGTTTATCGCGTCCCAGCGACGCTCGCGGAAATCGGATTCAACGCTCTGGGCGATCGCGGCGACGGCTGGGTGCATCTTATCAGCCTCGAGGAGGATGATGTCGCAGTCGAGCTGCCCGTCGTGGCGGGTGATTATCTGGTTCGCGTGCAGGCGTTCTGCACGCCCACAGGCGGCGCGGTGGTCGGCGGTGGCAGCGCCGATCCGGCGCTGTTCACCAATCCGCCGCCCACGAAAATTTCCATCATGGTCAACGACACGTTCGTCCAGAACTTCGAGGTGACGACCGACGAAGCCTCGCCCGGCATCTACGAAGCGCGCGTCGGCGTGACCACGGGCAAACAGCGTTTCCGCGCAGCGGCCCGGCGCGAGCGCGGCGGCTCGAACGAACTCTTCATGTTGAACGGACGCATCGGCGGGCAGCAGCCGGGCAACATCTTTGTGAAGTGGATTGAAGTCGAAGGTCCGCTCCCATGCGCGACGCGGAATTTCACAGCGGCGAAACTTTCGGCGGCGGGCGGCGGGAAACTCCTGGACAACGGCGACCGCCTGCTCGAAGGCAACGGCAGGGTGTCCGTGGCCATCAGCGCCACGAACGAATCCGACTACATCCTGCGCGCACAGGCCTATGCGAACCAGGCGGGCCGGGATCCGGCGCGCATGGAATTTCTTGTGGACGGCAAGCCGGTCGGCACGTTCGACGTGCTTGCGCCCGGCAACATGAGGGCGCTTCCGGGGCAGCGGATTTTTTCGCCTGCGTTGCTGCTGCCGCAGCCGCGGTTTTATGAGTTCAAAACCAGACTGTCCCCCGGTGAGCATCAATTTTCGGCTGCGTTCATCAACGGTTTTTCCGATCCGACCAATTCCAATCCGAATCTGCGCAGCCGCAATCTCGTGATCCGTTCGCTTGAAGTCGCCGACCTTTCCGGGCCGGTGCTGATCCCGCCGATGTCGGAAACGATGCAGGCTTATTTTGCGAAGCCGCCGCCGCCGGGAAACGAACGCGAAAGCGCGCGCGCAATCCTCGGGCAGTTCGCGTTCCACGCGTGGCGGCGTCCGGTCGCGCCGGACGAATTGGATAGGCTGATGAAACTTTACGATCTGGCCGAACAGCACGGGGAGCAATTTGTCGATAGCGTGAAATTGTCCATGAAAGCGGTGCTGGTGTCGCCGCTCTTTCTCTTTCGCGGAGAAATCCAGCCCGACCCCGACCAGCCGGACTCGGTTCATCCAGTGGACGAATTTGCGCTGGCGTCCCGGCTGTCTTATTTTCTGTGGAGTTCCACGCCCGACGACGAATTGTTGAACCTGGCAAAGGCCGGCAAATTGCGCTCGAACCTCGACGCGCAAGTGAAGCGGATGCTCGCGTCGCCCAAGGCGGCGGCCCTTGCGGAAAACTTCGCGGGTCAATGGCTGGAATTCCGCCTGCTGCCGACCATCCAGCCGGACAGGACGATGTTCACCAATTTTGACGCAACGCTGGCCACGGCGATGCAGAAGGAGACGTATTTATTTTTTAGCCATATCATGCGCGAAAATCGCAGCGTTCTCGAATTCCTGACCGCTGATTACACGTTCGTCAATGGCCGGCTTGCGAAATTTTACGGCATACCCAATGTGGACGGTGATGATTTTCAAAAAGTGTCGCTTGATGGAACGCACCGGCGCGGCGTGTTGACGCAGGGCGGCGTGCTGCTGCTTACGTCAAACCCCACGCGCACGTCGCCGGTCAAGCGCGGCAAATGGGTTTTGGAAAATCTCCTCGGCATGCCGCCGCCGCCGCCGCCGCCGGACGTGCCAAACCTAGACGACAAGAGCCGCAACCTGACCGGCACCTTGCGCGACCAGATGGTGCAGCACCGGGCAAACCCCGTTTGCGCCTCGTGCCATGCGCGAATGGACCCGATTGGTTTCAGTCTGGAAAATTTCGACGCCATTGGCAAGTGGCGCGACAAGGACGGCGGCACGCCGGTGGATGCGTCCGGAAAATTGATCAGTGGCGAGAAATTCAACGGCGCCAGCGAACTGACGACCATCCTGGCGGGAAAAAAACGGGATGATTTTTTCCGCTGCCTGTCGGGCAAAATGCTGACCTACGCGCTGGGACGCGGGCTGGAAAATTACGACAACCCCGCCACGGACAAGATGGTCAAGGAATTGAATGGCAATCCCAGGTTCTCCAGCCTCGTGCTGGATGTGGTGAACAGCGTGCCGTTCCAGATGCAGCGCGGCGAGGGCGAACGTCTGGCTGAAAAGTAAAACAAAATGCTTGCCATGGCATGGGCATTGTATTATAATAAGGATTAGCCACCATAATAAGCTATGAACAAGAACTGGCAAATACCACGCCGTAAATTCCTTCGAGGCTTGGGGACAATCATCGCCCTGCCGATGCTGGATGTCATGCTCCCCTCGATGAGCATGTTCGCTGAAACTGCCGGTGACACGCCGGCCAAGTTTCCCAAGCGCCTCGCGTTCGTCTATGTTCCCCAGGGCAAAAACATGGAGGATTGGACGCCCCAGGCCTTCGGCGAAAATTATGATCTGCCGATGATTCTCCAGCCGCTCAAGGATTTTCAAAAGGATTTCACGCTCATTACCGGCCTCGCCCACGAGCAGGCCAACTCGATGGGCGACGGCGGCGGCGACCATGCCCGCGCCTCGGCGACTTATCTCACCGGCTGTCATCCGAAAAAAACCGCCGGCGCAGACATCAAGGCCGGCATTTCGGTGGACCAGATCGCGGCGTCAAAAATCGGCGGCCAGACGCGGCTGCCCTCGCTGGAATTAAGCTGCGACCAGGGGCAACGCGCGGGGTCTTGCGACAGCGGTTACAGTTGCTCCTATCAGTTCAATCTTTCCTGGAAATCCGAAACCCAGCCGGTCAATCCCGAGGTGAATCCGCGCGCGGTGTTCGACCGTTTGTTCGCATCGAGCGACCAAAGTGAATCGAAGGAAGCACAGGACCGGCGCGCGCTTTTTAACAAAAGCGTGCTGGATTTTGCATTGGACGACGCCAGCCGGTTCCAAAAAAATCTCGGCGCGACCGACCGCCGCAAGCTGGACGAATATCTGACCGCCGTGCGCGAGATCGAGTTGCGAGTGCAGCGCGCGGGAAAGCTTCATATCGCGGTTCCAGACGGTGTCACCGCGCCGGAAATGTTCGAGAACTACGAACAGCAAATCCGCCTGATGTTTGACATGCTGGCGCTGGCGTTCCAGACCGATTCCACGCGCGTCTCGACGTTTATCGTGGCGCACGACGGCAGCAACAGGCCCTATCCCTTCATCGGCGTTTCGGACGGCCACCACGATTTGTCGCACCACCGCGGCGATGAGCACAAGAAGGCGCTGGTTGCGAAGATCAACCACTTCCACATCACTCAACTGGCATATTTTCTTCAGAAGTTGAAATCCGTCAAGGAGGGCGACAGGACCCTGCTCGACAACAGCATGATTGTTTATGGGAGCGGGATCAGTGACGGCAACCTGCATCTACACGAAAACCTCCCCGTCCTCGTCGCCGGTCGCGGCGGCGGCACCATCACTCCCGGACGCCATATACAGGTCGAGGATAAAACCCCGATGACCAATCTTTATCTCTCCCTCCTCGACCGGATGGGCGCGCCCGCCGAACGCGTCGGCGACAGCACCGGCAAACTGGAAGTCATCGCTTGATCAATCCAAAGCCGTCTGCCAATCGGCGCAAAACCGGTCTCATACCAGGTGAAAGCTTTGCTTTCAATCAGGTTCACGGAAGTTGCAACTGGTAAAAAATCTGCACCGTGCTGGGGTCCACCACATTTGTAAAGTTGAAATTGCCGCTGGCGTCAAACAGGTTTGTGGCGATGCGCGGCCACAGATTAACCGGCAGGGCGATGTTCGTGGATCCCAAAACATAATAAATTCCATTGGTCGGACCGCCCGAACCGCTCATGCCCAGTCCTACTGATCCAAAGCCGACCGTCTGGAACTGCGGAAGCGTAACCACCTGGCTAAGGTTGTTCGTGCCCGCCAGATAGTTCTCATCGCCCGAATAGGCGGCTGTGATTGTGTTGGTTCCGACTGGCAGCAAGGCCGTGCCCACGCTGCTCGCAAAGCCATTGCTCAATGTTTCCTCGTCGAAATTGACCCCATTGGTGAGGAATTGCACCGTCCCGGTGGGCGTGTCCACCCCGGTGACCGTCGCACTGAAGGTCACATTGCCACTGTAGCCCGATGGATTCTCCGAGGAAGCCAGCGCCATGGACGCGGTGGCCGGGGTGATGATGACCGAACCGCCCGCGCCTTTCAGCGTGTAGTTGGCCGCCGCCGTGCCGCCCAGCGCAAGACTGCCAAGGGATGAAATGCTGTTGGTTCCGACCGTGGCCGCCGCCAAACCGGCGGTGCCTGAAGCCACCGTCACGTTATCGTTGCCCACCGTGTTGGCCACCGAGAGAATCGCCGCCGGCGCGTTGGTTGTCCCGTCATAGACGCGGGTGCCCGTCAGGATCACCACCAAGGGATTGACCGTTACACTTACATTGAAGCTGACCGTATTGTAGTCGGCCGTGTCAGTCGGGGTGAAGGTTACGGACTGGCTCGCAGTGCCTGCGCCCGGCACTGCGGTTGGGACGGTGAAGGCGAAGGCGCCGGACACCTTTGTGCCCGCCGTGTTGGTGAACACACCGACGCTCAAGGTCGAAGCGCTCAACGCCTGGCCGTAGGTGATTGCCATGGCCGTCGGCGCAGTCTCCAGTATCGGCGTCGTCTTGCTCACGACAAGGGACACCTTCCCGCCACCAGTTGTTACCGTCGCCGTGTCGGCGCCAGCCAGTCCGGCTCCGGTGATGACCGGCGTGGCATTGAACGTACCGCTGCTGCCCGAGACGGTATAATTCATTAGTGTGTAGCTGCCAGCCGAAAGAGGCGTGCTGCCAGGGATATTTACCGTCACTGTATTGCCGTTCAGGGAGACGACGCCAGCAGTCAGCGCTGAACTGCTGCTGAACGAGGCCAGCGCACCTGACTGCCAGGTGACATTTCCGCTGACCGCGCCCGTGCCGCCCAAGGTTGCGCCGCTGGCCACCGTCACGCTGCCGGAACCCGTGCCGCTGCCGGTCGTATTGTTGACCAGCAATGCGCCGCTGCTGACGGTTGTCCCGCCGCTGTAGGCATTCGTGCCAGTGAGAGTGAGCGATCCGGTGCCGGTCTCCGTGAGCGCGACAGTGCCAACAGTTCCGTCCTTGATGACACCGTCAAATTCCGTGTTCGCATTGGCCCCGCCGATGGTATAGGTCATGTTGACCCCGCCACTGCTATTGTCCCCTTGCAGTTGAGTTCCGGAACCGCCGGTCAATCCGCCCAGAGCGATCGCAGTCGTGGTGGTGCCGCGCACATTGGCCACCGCAGTCACTGTCCCTAAATTGAAAATGGCCGCGCCGTCTCCCGCCGTGCCGTTGAAACGAAGAGTCATGGCGGGGCTTCCGAGGACAAGATTCCCGGAGCCGGACATGGCGCCGGTCAGGTCAAACACGTTTGCGCCGCCGCTGGCGAACAAGGTCAGTGTTCCCGCGTCGTTCAATGTGGCGATGCCCGTGCCGCTGCTGCCGTTGCCGGTGATCGAATTGGCGCCGTTGACCGTGACCGTCGGCAGCGAATTGGCGGTCACCACAGTCACGGCGCCGGTGTTGTTGAGCGTCAGCGCGCCGCCGGGGGGAATGGCCGCGCCAACTGAAAATACAATGCTGCCGCCGTTCACGACGGTGCCGCCGGTATAACTGTTCGTCTCGTTCAGGGTCAGAGTGCCTGTGCCGGAGTTTGTCAAAGCCATTCCACCGCCCAAAGAACCGCTGCCGGAAAAGGTGTAATTTTGGCTCGCCGCGACCGTGACCGATGCGGGCTGCAGCGAGCCGACAAGATTGATCGCCGGAGTGTTCGACCCGGTGTTGTCAAACGTGACTGTGTCGCCCGTGCCGAAAGTCAACATGTTTGTTCCTTTGACCCAATTTGTGCTTGTGGTGTCCCAGTTGTTGACCAGACCGTCGCCGCGCCAGGTCAAATTCTGTGGTCCGGTCGCGGCCGCGAGCACGAGCACGGCGACGGTATTGGTCATTGCCGAACCATCGCTGGCGCGCACGGAAAAATTAAAACTGCCGAGGCCGGAGAAATTTTCCGCCGCGGTGAATTGCGCAGTGTGCCCGTCCGCCAGCAATGCGACCGTGCCGTTGGTTGGAGCCAGCACCGAATAAACCGGACTGGCATTGGTAAAGCCGCCGGTGTATTGCATCAGGTCAACGTCCACGAAGGAATTATTTGACGCGACGGCGTTCGGCCCCGCGAGCCAGTTCAAATAATTTTCCAGGTGTGTGTAGCCGCCAGCGCCGGCCGTGAGGGCGTCGGCCCCGTTGGTCAGATTTAAACCGAGGGCCATTTTCCAATAATCCGCCATGCCATCGTCATCGGTGTCAACCGGCAAAGTGCCGGGGATTATCACGCCGTAGCCGTCGTTGCCCAAACCGGTGGCGGTTTGCGTCGTCCACAACCCACCGCCAGCGCCGGCAGTGCCGAGTGAAGTCACATCACCAAGGACATTCTGGTCAACCCGATCCTGCGGCAACGCTCCCGCCATGGAAACAACATACCTGTAAGCGGTGAAGGTGGAAAATTTCGGAATGTTCGGAGTCAACGAAGACCACGGTGAATTCAACACCGTCACGCCGCCGGGGGCTATGGAACCGCCGCCTAAAGTGCCGTTGAGGGAGGTGTTTTCCAAGTTGCCAGACGCGTAGACGGACTGGTTGCTGTCAAACTGGAAGAAGGCGTCATTGCCGTTGTCAGTGGTGCCAGGTCCCATGATGAAGTAATTATTGATGATGTCGTGGGAAAAGTTGCCACCCGTATCGGCGACGGTATAGCCCGCCTGGAAATTATTGACGATGTTGTTGATGAAAATCGTGTTGACCTTGGCCAGCGGATTGCGGTCATGCCCGCTCGAAAAAATATTGTAAAACCACGAGAAGGTGTTGTTTGATGCCTCGGTGTGGGCGTTGAACTGCTGGCCGATGGGGTCGGCCAAGATTGAATTTTGTATGGTGATCTGGTTTCCACATGTGTAATTGCCGTGGGCGTCAATGCTGTTGTAAGGCGCGAACTCGACGGAGACATGGTCGAAGATCATGTTCGTCGCGTCGCCCATGTTGATGCCGTCCTCGGTGGAACTGGCAATGCTGCCCGGACGGATGCGCAGGTAACGGACGATACAATTGCTCTGCACACTGAAAGAAACTTCGTGACCGATGATGGCGATGCCGCCGGGAGCGGTCTGGCCGGCGATGGTCAGACTGCTGGAACAGGAGACGGCGCTGGCCAGTGTGATGGTGCCGCCCACATCAAAGACGACGAAACGGTTGCCTTCACTGACTGCGTCGCGGAACGAACCCGCGCCGCTGTCGTTGGTGTTGGTCACATGATAAACCGTGCCGCCGAAGCGCGCGCCCCAGGCGTTCGCGCCGAAGCCGAGCGCGCCGGGAAATGCGGGAATATTCGACTGCAAACTGGCGACAATCAAATTCACCTGGCCGGGCGTGTTTGTGTTAATCGTGCCGGAAGCGTTTGCGGGCAACGCGAGCGTCAGCGCTCCCAAGGTCAGCTTGCCGCCGTAAGTGAACAGCGTGAACGTGCCGCTGGTGAATCCGCCGCCGTTGGTGATGTTCAGCGTGCCGCTCAAATTAAGATTGCTGCTGACGATGGTGCGGTCGCTGCTCGTTCCAAGCGTATAATTCAAAACCGCGCCGCTGTTGGCGGTGAAATTGTTGCTGACCGTCAGTGTGCCGACCGGATTTCCCGGCGCATAAATTCCGCCGCTGTTGATTGTTACCGCGCCGCCGATGACGCCGCTGCCGCTTAAGGTGCTTCCGCTGGCGACCGTCACCGCGCCGGTTCCGGTGCCGCTGCCGGTGGAATTGTTCATGAGCAGCGTGCCATTGTTGACCGTGGTGCCGCCACTGTAAGTGTTGTTGCCGGTCAATGTCACCGTGCCGCTGCCGGCCAGAGTTACCGCGCCGGTTCCGCTGATGGCCGCGCTCACGGTTGAATTTCCTGAACTGTTTAAAACCAACACGCCGTTATTCGTCAAGTTGCCGCTGCCGAACCATGCGCCGGTGTTCAATTGCAGCGTGCCGTTGCTGATGATCGTGCCGCCGCTGTAGGAATTGCTCGCGGTCAAGGTCAGCGTGCCGGAACCGGCCTGAACCAGACCTCCCGTGCCGCTGACCGCGTTGGAAAATGTGCTGCTGCCCGGCAGATTCAAAATGAGCAAGCCGGAATTTTGGATGACGTTGGTTCCTATCGAGCCGGAAGTGATGCCATTGCCCAATTGCAAAATCCCCTGGCCGATGATGGTGACGCCTGAATAATTATTCGTGGTCAAAATCGTCAGTGCGCCGGAATTGGTCTTGGTCAGAGTTGCCGTCCCGGAAATTTCCCCGACTCCGCTGAAGGTGTAATTGGAAGTCGCATTGACAAACACCCCCGCCGGTTGCAGCACAGTCGTCAAATCCACGGGCGGCGTGCTGGAGCCGGTGTCGTCGAAGGTTACAAAATCCCCATCGCTGTAAGTGTCCGGCGTCACGCCGTCCAGCCAGTTCACACTCGTGTAGTCCCAGGCGTTGGTTAGACCATCGCCGACCCAGGTGCGCTGGGTGCCGCCGGCTTCGGAAACAATCAAATCAACCGCCGTGGTCGTTACACTGACGGTGGCTTGCAAGCCCGTGCCGAACGTGCCGGTCACCTGAAAATTGGTCGCGCCGCCGCTGCCCAGCGAGCCAAACTCGATCAACGTGTAGGTGCCGGCCGACAAACTTGTGCCCAACAGGCTGACCTGAATCGTGTTTGTCCCGCTCACGTTCAGTGTGCCGCCGACCACAATCAAATCATTGCCCGGCGAGTTCGGCTCAAGCGCAAGGCCAAAGGAATTGGTGACGCCGCCGTTCAGCGCAAGGTTGTTGCTGAAGGAGAGCGTGCCGGCCGTGCCGGCGGCTCCCGGCGAAACCGGGCAATTCGCGGCGGCCACGCTTCCGGTGACGACGCCGTAGCCGGACAAACTTTGTCCCGCGCCCAGTGTGATTCCGCCCATGCCCGAAACGTCCAGTATTGCGGCGGAGTTGCTCAAAACAACCGCCGCGCCGGTGAATGTGGATCCCGCGCCGCTCAACGCGAGTTTTCCCTTGCTGATGAAAAGATTTCCGCCGTAGGAATTTGTTCCGCTCAACGTCAGGTTGCCGCCAAGAAGGGTCAGCGCGATGGGCTTGCTGGCGCCGGCGATGACGCCGCCGAAAGTCGAGTTGGCCGCGCTATTGCTGAAGGTCAGCGTGGAGGTGCTGGACGTGCTGCTGTTGGTGATGATTTGACTGGCCGCCGTGCCGGCCGTGGCCAGGCCGGAAATCTGGACGTTGAAGCCCGCCAGATCCAAAATGCCCGCCGTGCCGCTGCCGCCCAAAGTCAGGGCGGTTCCTTTGGGCAATGCGCCGGTGTTTTGCAGCGAGAGCAGTCCGGCGCTGACAGTCGTGGCACCCGCGTAGGTGTTCGCGCCATGGAGCGCAAGCGTTCCGCCGCCGGTCTCGGTGAGGCCTGCCGCGCCGCTGATGACGTTCGTGAGTGTGATGTTATGCGGATTGCCGCTGGCGTCGGCGGTTTTGAAAGTCACCGTGCCGCTGCCCGTCACCATGTTGGCATTGCCGGACCAGTTGGTGGTCGCGCCCAGAAGACTCTGGTTGTTCAGCGTCACAGTGTATGTGCCGGAATTCAGCACGTTGAATCCGGTCGCGCCCAGATAAATGTTGCCGCTGTTGGTGAAGTAGGCCACGACGCCGGAAACTGCGTTCGGAAAAATCCGGATTCCGGCGGCGGAAAATGTGGATGAAGAGTTCAACACGCTGAACCAGGTCGTATAGGAGGCGGCGACCGCCATGTCCATCGTTCCCGCGCAACTCACCGTGCCGCCGGTCTGATAATACCGCACTTCGCGGCCCGCCGTCGCCGAGCCGGTTCCCATTTGCAGGCTGCCGGCATTGGTCAACGTGCCGCCGCTGACGGCCATGGTGGCGTAGGAATTTTCGGTTCCCACGGCAATGCTGCTTGCGGAAACCGTGCCGCCCGCGATTTGCAAACCGTAGGACGACGATTGGTCGTTGCGTCCAACAGTAACCGTTCCGAGATTGGCGACCGCGCCTGAATTTATTTGCAGCGCGGCGGTGCCGTCATCGCTGCCATTGTTGGCAACTTCTGTCGTGCCGTTCGTCATCACGCCGCTGACGTTGACGACGGCATTGTAGTCGTTAAAATCGAGCGTGCCGTTGGTCATCACGCCGCCGCTGTTGACATTGAGAACTTCCGCGCTCGTGCCGGTCAAAGTCGTGCTTCCTGACACGTTGAATCCGCTGGCGGTGATGGTCAGGGTGGGAATGCTGGTTGACTCGCCTGACAAACCCAGCGTGAGCGAACCGATGCTTGTGGCGGCCATCGGCGAATTGTAAGTCACGGTGAAGGTTCCTGAATTTGTGATGCTGGCATTGGTTCCTTGGGCGGGCACAACCGCCGGAGTCCAGTTGGTTGCCGTGTTCCAATTGCCGCTGGAGGCGGCCAACCAGGAAGTTTGCGCCGCGCTGCGTCCCGCGAAAATCAGAATCACCGCGACCGGGACGAGCAATTGCGAGACCTTCGGCAAAGACCTTCGGAACATTGTTTTTTCAAATAAAAACATAAACGCGGTTTTGCGGAGTGTGCCGCATCAGTTCGCCATGAGTCAATAATGCGTCAAACCCCCGGAATTGACCGCTCTCGATTTACAGGATTTGTCGGCGTATGGTTTATACTATCATGCCTTGCCTCGTGGCGGCATCGGATGTTTATCCGGTAAGATGTCCATCCAATTCCCGAACGGTTGAATGGTCGGAGAAATTAAATTGTTTGAACAATGTCTTTCACGTTAAAGCGCACTTTTGCCAGCTTCGCGTATTTGTCGCCGGTCGAACGATAGCCGAGCGCGCAGGCGACGACCGTCGCGTAACCGCTGCCGTTCAAATTCAAAACCCGGTCGTATTCAATGGGAACAAAACCTTCCATCGGGCAGGCGTCCACGCCGAGCACGGCGGCGCAGGTCATCAAATTGCCGAGCGCTATGTAAGCCTGCCGCGCCGCCCATTCGTGCGCGGTTTTGCTGCGGGGACCATGGACAATGTCGCCGAGCATCATGCCGCGATAGGGGTTGAGCGCGTCGGAGGAGACTCCGCGGATTTCAACCGTGCGCCGGATGAGTTTGTCCACGTCGGCCTCGGTCATTTTTGTCTTTGCGGTGAAGACGACGAAATGCGAGGCGTCCACGACCTGTTTTTGTCCCCACGAATGCGGCAGCAATTCCGCGCGCCTGGCCGGATCGGTGATGGCCAGAAATTTATACGGCTGGAGGCCGTAGGAAGTCGGCGTGAGCACCAGCGCGCGTTCCAGGGCCTGCCAGGTGTCGGCGGGAATTTTTTTGTTCGGATCAAAAACTTTTGTGGCGTAGCGCCATTCAAGCTGCTTCAGGAGTTCCTGCGAATTCAAGTTGCTCATAATTTCTTTCGTTGTCGCGTTGAAAGTGCCACATGCCGGCGGAAATGCAAATCCTCCCATTGGGATTTCTTGCAGTTGCCATGAAAAGCGCGCTGAAGCAAAATGCCGGGATGAATCCACAGCAGGGACTTCACGTTCGCCGCGCGACGGTGGACGACCTCGCCGCGCTCCGGGCGATTTGGCTCTCCTTGCGGCTGCCCGCCGACGAATTGGAAAAACGGCTCAAGGAATTTCAAGTCGCCGAAAATGCGGAGGGCAATGTCCTTGGCGCGGTCGGGATTCGGTTTTCGAAGGATCATGCCCTGCTTTACGGCGAGGGTTTTTCGGATTTTTCAGTCGCCGACGCCGCGCGCCAATTGTTTTGGCAGCGTTTTGAGGCGCTTGCCGCCAATCATGGCGTCTTCCGGATTTGGACGCGGGAAACTTCGCCGTTTTGGACGCGCTGGGGATTTCTGCCCGCAAATGCGGAGATTCTGTCGCGCCTGCCTGACGAGTGGAGAACGTCTGAAGGCAAATGGTTCACGCTCCAGCTGAAAAACGAGGAAGCCATCACCGCCGCGCTTGAAACCAAATTCGCCGGTTTCATGGAAGCCGAGAAAAAACAGACCGCGCGCGTTTATGAAAAAGCCCGGACCCTCAAAACCGTCATTACCGTCGTTGGTTTCGCAATAGGAATCTTGTGCATCGGCATTGCGATTTATCTTCTCATCCGTCGCAATCCATTTGGACAATAGGGCAGGGGACCCGCTTGCAACGCGGAGTGCGGACAATCTGTCCGCGCGTTATGGTTCAAACTTCCGGGATTATGTCTTTGACAAACTTTGCTGGTGGTAGGGACGCCGCGCAGAGACCGTCTCAAAAGTATTTCTATTGGATGTGTGCGAAGGCAAAGGGGAAACCGGTTGGCCGGGTTGGACTCCGTCTGGCTGCCAAGGCCAATAGCTTCTGCCACCACAGTGCGGGCTGATA
>Ga0181520_10006606_pt1 | contig 17614 bp, 14 predicted proteins | sample PEATcosm2014_Bin_29_FD_132451 | JGI IMG/M metagenome (GOLD analysis project Ga0181520, IMG submission 132451) | Peatland microbial communities from MTU Mesocosm Facility, Houghton, MI, USA - PEATcosm2014_Bin02_30_metaG | ecosystem: Environmental > Terrestrial > Soil > Wetlands > Peat | place... | reverse complement strand
TTAAGGAGACAAAACAATGTTTAGGGGAATTTTTCAACCCACGCATCTGATCATCATTTTGGTTATTGCCCTGATCATCTTTGGACCGGGAAAGCTTCCCGAATTAGGAGCAGGCCTTGGCAAAGCCATCAGAGGTTTCAAAAAAGCTATGGAAGAACCTCAAAAGAAATCCGATGAGAGAGCGGAGGTCAAAAAAACAGAAGATAAAAAAGGTTGATGAAGAGAAATCCTTGTTAAAAAAAGAACTGATTTAAAAAAAGAGATTCGATATGTATCAAAAAATCTCCATAAGTCCCCTGGGCTGGGCAACAATCATCTGTCCGAAATGCGGCCAGGAGAGTCATAATAAGCCCGGAAAGGAAATGCTCAACAAGGTTCTGGAGAAAACTTGTATATGCGGCGCGAAGTATCAAATACTCTTTGACACCAGAACAGCGCCCCGAAAAAAATGTGCCTTGTCAGGTATTCTTTCAGCAGAGAACACCATAACCGTTGAAATAAATGACATCTCCGCAAGCGGAGCTTCTTTTGAAGTTGATGAATTAGACCTTGATGTCGGCGATGTTTACTCCCTGAAAATAAATATCGGCGATGACTGGATTGAAGTTTTAATCCGAATCATCCGGATAAATGACAAAATAGTTGGATTTGAATTCGTGAACCTTGGTTATAATCAAAAGAGGATGATAGAATCTTATCTTCTCTCTGACTGATCCCGCGACTTTTTCTATTCCCTTAAAACGCCAAATACCGTTCACTTTGACCGGCCGAGTTGTATTGGGGATCGACCGGACATAATTTGAAATTATCGTATCGGATTAATGACCGGCAGATCCAACGCGTACCTCAAACCGGGTTCGGCCGCGACAACTCCTGGAATAACATGGATTGTCGGCGCAACGCTGGTTTCGAAACTTTGTTCAAACGGCGGCATTAAGCCCTTAATTTCTGCCTCGATAACAGACGGCGATCCCTCTAAACGAATTTTTTCGATTATTTTAGGCTCTTCAATCTGATCGTTACAAATATTGTGAATATAGATCAATGTTACCATTTCTTTTTCTCCAACCATGCCGTGCCATATAAACCTGTGTCCGCAGATGGTCCCTGCCGGTATGGCGCCCCGGACTGTTTTAAGAGGGATGGCCGTGGTAAATACTTCATCCGTGCAATGGACACCGGTTAAGTTAAATCCCAGCCTGTCGCCCACTTCCCAGACGCCATCGCCATAGTATGTGGAGATGCCCCGTCTGATTGCTTCAATATTTACTTCTTCCGGTTTTAAACCATAGCCGAAAAACCTGACCCAATCGGATGTGTTGCCCTGGTCATCTTCGCCGCATTCCATAATGACCCGATCAACTCTCTCCATGGCAGCGCAAAGAACTATTGGAAAATAACTGGAATATAAACCGGGCATTAAACCCATCTGCAAAAAGGTTACGCCGTTTTCCTTTGCCTTATCGTCGATCATCTTTGTTACTGCCGGGTCTGACTGCCGCGAATAAGAAATCGGAATGGTGGTTATGACATTTTTTTTCGCTTCAAGCGCTTTAACAATGTTTTCAGCGCTGGGCATAAGCGAGCCTTTTTTCATAAGGCATGGGAGGTAACACATGATAACGTCGGCACTCATGGCAAAGACCTTGTCGATATTATCAGAAACAATAACGCCGGACTTCCCGAAACCGAATATCTCTCCGGCATCTTTACCTACTTTGTCGGGCGCTATGTCAATGACTCCGGCTAATTCGAGGCTTTCTTTTTCCATACACATTCTTACGGCAATTCTTCCAACGTTGCCCAATCCCCAGATAATGACACGATACTTCTTCATAATACACATCCTTTCATAATCTTTTTTCTATATTTAAGAGTTTCCCTTGCGCAATCGGCACATTATTTTGCTCTTTTATAATCGATATATCTGTAGCCATTTTTTCAATCGACTAAATAATAATGTTTTTATTATAATTATTTATTAATGTAATAATTTATAATTTACATTAATTATAAATACTTATGTTAAATAACAATGTTTTTATATCTGTTATAAAAACTAATGTCAATGATTTTTTGAAAGTTCGTGAGTTTTTGTTATGGCAATTTTAAATGAAAGTTTCACTATGCCGGAAAAATGTTTTGTGTCCCTTTGTAGACGTGGGCATAAGTCGGATATTTTCATGGCAGGGCGCATTTCTCAAACGCGCCGCTAAAGGATTGCCGGGAAGAGCAACCCTCACAGGGGAGCGTTCAAGGGAAGATTTTGAATCTTGGAATCTCAACAGGAATTGCGTAATAAAACATGTTCAATCTGCAAGATTAAATCGTATCCGGTTTCAACGACATGCTCGCGTGTAAACACTCCGGAAAATAAATTTTAAGAAAACTTTCACCTAACGCGCGGTAAAATCCGAAATCCTGCGGGTAAGCAATCGGGAAACCCTGTTTAAAAGACTGTGAGGCGTGAACTTGGAGAATCCCAAGTAGAAGATCCTGTTGTGAAATCCGGGAACGTATCGTTCCTTGCCCCGCATGAATGCTTTTACACCGGCGGAAGTGACTTCATCCACTTTCATGAAAGACATCTTTACCGGTATATAATCCAGGGGAACTCCCGCGTCTTCGATGAGATGCGTTCTTGTAAAAGGAGGATTCAACGTGGAAATTATTACTTTGCTCCCCCCGGGCAGTTCCGCCCTGATGGCCTCGGTAAGGCTCTGCGTGAAAGCCTTGGTGGCAGCATATAATCCGAGCGTGGGAACGGGCTGGAAGGCCGAGACGGAAGAGATATTCAGTACCCCACCTTCATTCCGTTCAATCATTGCGGGAAGAAAGAGACGACTCATTTTCGCATAGGCTATGCAGTTGAGCAGGATCATTGTGTTTAGCTTCTCTATGTTCATTTCTGAAAACTTCCCAAACCAGCAAATACCGGCATTGTTCACCAGAACGTGAACCTCTCTTACCTCACTGATGATATGCGTATGCAGACGTTCGGGGCCGTCGGATTCAGTGAGATCCATATAAAAAGTCCATGTCCTGATACCGAAATTCTTTTGGAGTTTTGCAGCCCAATTAGCAAGACTTTCTTTCTGTGCCGGAAGATCTACCAGCACAAGATTCGCTCCCTGCTTTGCAAAACATTCTGATAATCCCTTTCCGATACCCATTGCCGCCCCGGTCACAAGTACATTCTTGCCATTCACCCGCAATTTCATAGTCATGATATCCTTTTGTTGGTTTTTTGAATTTGATTTCAGTATGCGCTCAAAGTTCCATGCCGAAAGCGCAAACCGTATCATCCGGTATCCTGGCCGCCGGGATACGATGATGTGCCTTTTATGATGCTTTATGCCGGTCCCTCCGGGATGAACGCTTTGAAAACTCGGTCATCGTCAGACAAAACTTATTGTGTATTGTCCGGCCCGACCCACGGCGTTGGATCATACAGAACAAAGGCATTGGGATTAAACCGATGTCCCACGGTTATGACCATGCCCATACAAATATAAAGCCTGTCATTTATTCTCCGGACTTCATCCTTCATATAGTAATCAATACCGCCATTGAAAGGACTGTAATCAAGCTGGAATGAATCCCTGTCATCAAGCCGTGATTTTCCGATAAATGTTTTCATCTTGAGTGTGCGAATGATTTTCGGCTGTCCGTTTTTCTTGATTTCCCACAGGTTGTATCCCCATCCGCCGTTCTTTTCGGAGGGAAAAAACGCCTTGCCCTTCCAGTCACCGGGACCGAGAAGATATTTTGTGTAGAATGGAGCGATCGGTCCCATGACACCAAGCTGAAGTATTTTGGCCTTGTATTCGCCGTTGACTTTTGAGAACTCAGGCGGCGGAGCCGCGTAAAAGAGTTGCATGACATCAGACTTTGAAAGTTTGTCTATGTCGGCCAGGGTTGCTTTTTCCGGAGGCACCCCAAGGATCTTCTCCACACTCCGGCCGTCTTGTCTGCCGATACCGTTTTGAAGGATGTTGATGCCCGTCAGGATAAGTATCGCAACAATCAGAATTCCAATACCTGTCAGAACTTTTATTCTCATCTTCATAATGCTTCTTCTTTATTTCTCCTTTCAAATATTTTCTTATCTTCTGTATCGGGTAATTTTATCATCCCTGCCGGCAGATCAGGTCTGCCTTCAACAACAATCCCCTTCTCCCGGCAAGAGCGGCTATTTTTCGTTTTCTCGCTTATCGGATTTTGCCATTTGCCTTCACATGCATGGCGAAATCCTCAAAGGCCGACCGTGTTGTATACTTAAATTTATATCCAAGCTCCTTCTTGACCTTGTCATTGCTTGCTATCCAGGGATAGCGAATAAGATTGAGGCTCGAGCTCGGGAATTCGGTCATGAACCTAACACGCAGACGCCACATGAGATTGTTCATAGGCCACAGAAGCCATACGGGTATTTTCAGAGGCCATCCGCCCAGGACGCGTAGCATCTCATCAAATGTCATGGTGCCGTCGGCTGCGAGGTTATACACCCCTGTCTTTTTATTCTTCAGCAGGAGGTACATAATCTCCACCAGGTCGTCCTCGTGGATATACTGGAACGGGGCGGTTGGAAGCGGAAGAATGCAAATTTTTTTGCACAAATGCCGGGACAGCGGATTGTTGAATCCGGGACCTGCCACAAAGCAGGGACGTATGACTGTCATGAGAATATCGGGGTGCGTCTTTTTAAACTCCTCAGACCATATCTCTAGCTCCTTCTTGTTCTTTGCATAGGTAAAGTTGTCATTTCCTCTCAAAGGGCTTTCCTCGGTGAGGAGCTCCGGGTTGTCGGGATGGAACCCGTATGCCGTGCTCGACGAGCAGTCAAGAATCTGTTTGACTCCGTAAGCCGCAGACGCATTCAGGACATTCTTTGTTCCATTCACGTTGATATCTTCCATGAGGGCAATGTTGTGGATGGGCGGCAGGATATAAGCGGTGTGGATGACGCAGTCGATGTTCCTGCCGGAGAAGACTTCTTTGAGGTCATCTCTTACATCATATTTCATGAACCTGTACTTTTTTGAAATGGATTGTGAAGGCCTGATGTCAATCCCGGTGATTCGCTTAACGTCAGGCTTTTCTTCAAAAAGCCTCACGAGCCTCTGCCCGAAATACCCGGAAGCTCCGGTGATAAGGATATGCTCCATAAAAGACCCCTTTCCCATTGATTTCAAAAAGTGAAATTCCCTCTCCGGAGATCGTATAAACATTCCCTGGCTTCAGAGATGTTGATGAAAAAGATTATTGCGCACCCCTGAAGCCCGGAGGACTGCTTATTTTCTATCTTATCAATAATCCCTCCCACTGACTGAAGGATGAAATCTCACAGGGATAAAATCTACTCCACCCATGTGATTTTGGGAAATTCCCTATCCACCGGCTTATCCAGGTGAACAGCAGGGTAACCCAGGGTAAGAATCGTGCCCACGGTACTATAAGGCCACTCCATACCGAGCCGCTTTCCGAACTTTTTCTTAGATCCCGGATCCATGTTCAACACAGTGGTAACGAATCCCACATAGCAGGTGCCGAGCCCCAGCGAATGGGCGGCCAAAACCATGTTCTGTGCGCAGATCCCGATACCCAGATCAGGATCTGAGATATGGAGCTGGTGTTTTAAAATGAATATGGCAACCGGCGCGCCGAAAAAGCAGTCTAACTGACCTTCGCCGAATTTGGGTGTCATAAGAGCCTGGATGGCAACCATGGGCCGTTGGTCGATGGCGTTGGGCTTCACAACGGCAAGCATCTTTTTTAAGGCAGTCCTGCCCGGGCCCTTACCCTGATAGAGCTTTGTGAAGAGGCTCAAGAATTTTATAGTTGATGCCGACATCTCGTGCATCATCGTTTTGTCGGTAACGACCACAAACTTCCACCCCTGGCAGTTTCCGGCTGAAGGCGCAAACCTGCCTGCCTCCAATACCCGATGGATCATCTCCCTGGGCACAGGGTCCTTCTTGTAGACGCGTACGGAACGCCTCCGGTAGATCACCTTCTCCACATCGGTTATATGCTCTTCGATCTCTGATAAAGGTGCCGGCATAGTCAGCATGAGCGGATTCGGCATGCCCTGGCCGACGGCCTTGGGATAATCAAAATCATAGGCAAACCTGCCCTTGCTTACCTGATAGTAATACGGAAATTCGAGCGCGCCCTGGGGGCACACAGCCTCACAGTTGTGGCACGCCAGACAAACCTTGCCGAAATACGGCATTCCGCTGAATTTCGGCTCCTGCAATCCGCAGCCAAGGCACCTCTTGCACTCCGCAGACGCCTGAGAATCCTCTAATGCGGTACATACTTCCATATCGGGCTGACTGAGTCTCTTTTCCACTGGAATCGCGGCAGCCTCATTCCGGGTTATTTTCTTAAAATCATTGATCGGAACATCTTTGTAATTGATCTCCTTCATCTCAGGCAATGTCGCCTCTTTGCCCCTGATAAAAGCGTCGATGGCCGCGGCTGCCTTCCGCCCCGCGCCGATGGCCTCTGATACCTGGCCAGGTCCCGTTGCGGCATCGCCGCCTGCAAAGATTCCTTTTTCAGATGTACGCCCCAGTTTATCCACTGAAAACCAGTTTGAACCTATAAGATTTTCGAACTCTCCGGCATTAAGGTCCTGCCCTATGGCAGGAATGAACGCGTCAAAAACAATGTCAAACTCGCTTCCGTTAACGGGAACCGGCCTTGGTCTGCCTGATTCATCCGGTTCTCCAAGCGCCATCCCCTGACAAGTCACTGTGGATTCTTTTCCATTATTCGATATTGCAACCGGAGCACACAGGAATTTGATCTTCACTCCTTCTTGTATGGCTGCATCAACCTCTTCTTTATGTGCGGGCATTTCGGCGACGGTCCTGCGATAGAGAATAGTTACTTCCGAACCCATCCTCCGGGCCGTCCGGGCCGCGTCGATGGCCGTGTTACCGCCGCCTGCGACGACAACCTTTTTTCCCGGTTTGACTGGTTTATTCTCCTTTACGGACTTCAGAAATGCCAGACCGGAATAAACATTATTTGCATCTTCGCACTTTACAGCCAGAGCGGTGCTGTTCTGTGCCCCCAAAGCCACATAAATTGCTTTAAACTCTTTCTTCAGATCATTGAGCGATATATCCCTGCCAATCGTGACATTCAGTTTCATGGTGATGCCGATGTCAATGATCCGTTTCAGTTCACTGTCAACAACCACCTCCGGAAGTCGGTAGCGGGGAATGGCATAGGTGAGCATACCTCCCGGCTTTGCCGCTGATTCAAACACCGTTACCTGATACCCGAGTTTTGCCAACTGATAGGCACATGACATTCCCGAAGGACCGGACCCGACAACTGCGACTTTTTCTTTGATGATCCTGTCAGGTTTTTCAAAGGCGAGACCCTTATTGATAGCATAGTCTCCGATAAAACGTTCCATGTTGTGGATATTGAGCGGGCTGTCCACCCCCGACCGGTTACAGGAATCTTCACATAAATGCGGACAAACTCGTCCTGTGATTGCAGGCATGGGGTTTGTAGCAATGATCACTTTCCAGGCATCTTCATACGAACCGCCTTTGGATAGAAGCTGCATATAACCTCTGATGTCTGTCCCCGCCGGACAGCGGTACTGGCATGCGGCCTCTTGCTTTGAGGAAGCCTCTTTCCGTTGAACCATCTCTATGGTCTGGCATGGACACTGCTTAATGCAAACACCACACCCAATGCACTTATCCAGGTCCACCTTGACGGAAAACGGCCGGTTGGTTACCGGCGGATCGTTCATGTAAGTAAACTTACTCGGTTGAAATGATCCTGTCATTGCTCATACTCCTTTCCCTAAGTATTGATTCGCATGTTATCAATTTATTCTTATACCATCTCTTTTCCGTGAACAAGTTTTGTTCGCTTCAAAACCTTTAAATGGAGGGGTGGCCGCCCCGGAGTAACCAGCAAGCATTAAACACCATAGAAACCATTATTCATATCGGGAGCGGCCACTAACAGAAGAAGACTGCCTCGGGTGGTGAAGGGCCATTATACACCCGGGATAGCCTCTATGACCAAGGTTCTAATATTCTCTGTTCGTTCTTTACTCAAACCTTTTCCAATATGTGAATGCCCATGGCTGCTTCCTCGACGCCGATATTACCGCCGCCGTTTTCCGCGAGTCCCAGCCTTGCTCCATCTATCTGTCTTTTTCCGGCTTCTCCCCGGAGTTGTATAACAAGTTCATGAATCTGGGAAAGGCCTGAAGCGCCAATGGGATGTCCCTTGCATTCCAATCCGCCGCTGACATTGACAGGCATTTTGCCTCCCAGCCTTGTCGCTCCCGATTCCGCAAATGGTCCGCCCTCTCCCATGGGACAGAGCCCCATGGATTCCGTCTGATGGAGTTCCCCCCACGACGTGGCATCATGAACTTCCGCGAAATTGATATCCTTGGGATCAACTCCCGCCGCGTTATAGGCCTTATGCGCAAGGCGCTCGCCGATATCGGGCGCGTTGATGTCGCGGTCGGCGCCCGTCCCGAGAATGGACGCTCTGATCCGCACGGGCCGCGCATTTGTCAATTTTTTAAGAAATTTCTCCGAACAAATGATGGCTGCCGCCGCGCCGTCGCCAACAGGGGCGCACATGGGCCGCGTTAAGGGATAGGCTACAGGTTTTGCGGCCAGAACTTCTTCCACAGACATGACCTCTTGATACTGGGACAAAGGATTAAGAGATCCATGGAAATGATTTTTTGAACATATCACCGCCAGTTGGCGCTGAGTTGAATTGAAACGGCTCATGTGCCACCGGGCGCCCATGGCATAGGCATCCATAAAAATGCTGCGCCCTTCCCCCGGAGCAGATTGGTCTTCAGGAATCTTTACGGTAAAAGTTTTACTTAATTCCATTATATTTTCTATATGCTTTGCGAAATTACCCACATCCATGCAGGTTGCGTAAGCGCCCAGGGACAAGGCTTTATTGGAATTAGTGATCTTTTCCGACCCGATGGCCAGCGCCACATCGTACATACCCGCCCGAATCCCCGTATACGCCAGATGGAGGGCGGTGGAACCGCCGGCACAGGCATTCTCCACATTGGCAATAGGAATATTGCCGACTCCCATATTGCGCATGACCACTTCACCCCGGATGGAATGCTGATTATCAAACATCCCCCAAAATGAATTGGCAAAAAATACCGCTTCCATATCTTCTTTAGTGAGACCGGCGTCTTTTAAAACCAGTTCAATGGCCTCATGCGCCATACTCTGAACTGTCTTATCGGGATACTTGTTAAATCTGATCATACCGGCGCCGATTACATAAACACTTTTCATGAACAACTCCTTCTCAATTTTATGCGCGAATTTCTTCCTGTAAAATCAAAACGGTCAATACCATTTTCAACGATGGCTGTCCGTTAGCCTCCATAAGGTCTTTCTCCGTGGAGAAGTTCGTTGCCTATGGCAAGCGTCAGACTCTCATTAGAGCCGTCCTCGATCCTGGTGGAAGTGATGTCGCGGAATATCTTTTCAATGACATACTCCTTGGTGAGACCATTGCCGCCGAAAATCTGGATGCAATTCTGGGCCACGTCAAAAGCAACTCTCGAGCAGTACACTTTGGCGGCCATGGAGTAAGTCGTGTTAGGCGGAAAATCCCAGAGATTGTACATCATCACGTTGCGCGAAAGCTGACGGGCAGCCTCAATACTGATGAACATCTCGGCAAGTCTTCTTTGCACATCCTGGTGCTCGCATAAAAGTTTGCCGCCCTGAACCCTTTCCTGGGTGTACTTGAGTGTCTCTTCAAAAGCGGCTCTGGCGCCTCCCAGGCACATAATGGCCATATGGGCATTGGCCGCGCCCAGCACGAGGTCGGTCATTTGTTCGTAGGAATCTGACAGCGAGAAGATACGCTCCTTGGGCACCCGCACATCATCGAAGTAGATCTCGCCCTGGGGGAGGTCCCTTTGGCCGATCTTCTCTAACGGTTTTCCCCTGGTAACGCCCTTGTCAGTGAGATCGGCAATGGCGATGCCTCCGCCCGCCAATCCCATAGAGGGATCGGTGCCGAAGAAAAGCAGGGACATGGATGCCACGGTTCCGTTGGATACCCAGGCAGCCTTCTGTCCGTTTAATATCCAGTCGTCGCCGTCTTTTTTGCCAACGAGTTGATGGGTTATTTTGGGATTGTGAAAGTGGGGTTGAAAGGGCGTTAGGATGTCCGAACCATGTTCCGATTCCGTGATAGCCCAGCATCCCAGCATCGAGCAATCCGTATCCGCCACGTAAGGTTTGAGAACGATATCCTCAAGCTGAGGATATTCCGCCATAATCATGTTTGCAAAAAATGTGGGGAAGACGTCAACACCGCAGGAAACGGCAATGCCTATGCTGGCTACCGCCATCTCCTCAAAAAAGATGTGGAGCCCCAGGGGATCGAGTCCGATACCTCCGCTCTCCTGAGGGATGAAGATTGTGTGGTACCCGAGTTCATGAGCCTTCCTCATACAGGTCCAGTAAGGTGAATCTTTCTTAGCCACGTCTTCAGCGCTCATTTTGTCGAGCTCGATAGAGGCCGGTCTCACCACTTCTGTGGCGAATTTCCTTACAGCCTTCTTGAGAGCCTCGTGCTCTTCCGTCAACTGTATCGGGTTTGCCGCGTGCAGGTCAAGATAATCGTATGCCATTGTATTCTCTCCTTATTGCCGAATTTGTGTAATATTTAAAACCTGTAGACATTGGCCGCGTCCTTGCTGAATTCATCACGTAACACGCGATCGAGATTTTTCTCGGAAGCGGTTTTTGGAATGTCGTTCACGACCTGGAGAAACTGCGGTATATAGCTCTTCTCCAGAGCCTTATTCAACTCATTGGAAATCTTCTTCATATCCAGTTTCGCACCGGGCGCTAAAACCACAGCAGCCACGATGTCGCTCTCGCCCGGCGAACCTGATTCCGCCGGAATGCCGTACACGCAGACGTCGCTCACATAGGCCAGATCGGCTAAAGCCTTCTCTACATACTCAGGCAGAATGAAATCCCCCTGGCGGCGCAATCCTCCGCCCTTGCGGAAATCGAAGAACAGCCAGCCTTTCTCATCCTTGTGGCACATATCGCCGGTCCGGAGCACTCCGCCTCTTGTTTTTTCTGCGGAAGCCTTGTTTTTCCCCAGGTACTCCACTTCCACTTTGCCCTGTTTCTGGGCCACGACCAACTCCCCGATCTCACCGGGCGCGCATTCGGAATCGTCGTCGCGTACGATCTTCATCTCCATAAGCCCTTCTATGGGTTTTCCAAAGGAACCGATGGGGCCCTCCCCCGGAGGATTGTGCGCGAATCCGCCCTCCACCGCTCCGTACCACTCATGAATCTTCACATTGAAGCGTTTCTCGAAGTCCGCCCAAATACTTAGCGGCGTCCCGGCGCTTAATACTTTTCGTACGGGATTATCCGCGTCGTTTGCCGCTCTGGGTTCGCTGTAGATGCCCATCATCATTCCGCCCAACAGCGAGAAGGTAGTGCAACCATGCTTGCGGCAGACGTCCCATAGCCTGCTTTTGGTGAACTTGCGGCTGATGACCGCGGGGATGTTCAGCATGAGAGCGGGTATCAGAGTGACCGACTGGGCGTTGCCGTGGGTTAGCGAAAGACCGGTGTAGAGCTTGTCGTCAGCAGCGTATTGCCAGATGAACTGGGCAAGCATTGTGAACTGGGGCATCCTGTGCGCTTTGATGACCACACCCTTGGGGTCGCCCGTTGTGCCGGAGGTATAGATAATTTCAAACGGCGTGTTCAGTTCCCTGTTCATGTTGCCCGGCAGACCGGCTTCCGGACCTTCGAGTATTTCGTTCAATGACGGAAACTGATTGAGGATAGGCTTTTCAAAGCCTTCCTTGTACGCTACACCTATCACCTTCACGTCTTTAAGCTCCGCGAGCGATTTTTCCACATCAGGAGCAAACTCGTTGGTAAAGATGATCCCCTTTGAATTCGAATCCTTGATCTGGTAACTCAGTTTGCTCCCTTTGGAACGCGGATCAATGGGGACGACTACCGCGCCCGTGATGGATGCCGCAAGCAGAGTATAGAGAAATTCCGGATGATTGCGCATGACCAGACTAAAACGGTCACCCTTGCCGATTCCCGCTGATTGAAGGGCTTTGGCTATCTTGCACCCGTTCAAGAACAAATCTTTATATGTAACGATCTCGTCTGAGAGTTTCTCTCCGTTCTCAAAGGTAATCACCGGGAAGTCCGGCATTTTCTCGCACTTTTGCGCTACCTCATCAGAAAATAGCCCTTTTACATAGTCTTCAGACATAGTAACTCCTTGTTCATATATTACAGTACTGCACGCGGCATACGGATTGCTATATGCCGTGTTTCTTCATATATTCTGGATACATCTCGTAGGCGGGCTTCAACACCGGCAGGAGCTTCATAACCTTGGCGATGTTGCCCTTTGACTTGATCTTGCGCGTAGCGAGCGCCACAGGTAGACTCAGATCTTTCTTCCAGTAGGCGTGGCAAACATCGCCAGCAAGCTGCATGGTAACGTCGGCCTTGAGGTTCTGATCTCCAAACTCAACCCCATCCGGACCGACCCAGAGGATGGCGCTTGGATCAGAGATCTCAAATTTGATTTGGACACCGGATTCTTTTAATAACGTGCTGAACTCAGGCTTATCATAGAGTGCCTTCCAGAAACCGCCGAGTACTTCATAGAGATATTCCGTATTCTTAAAAATCGCCATAGCTATCCTCCTCTTTCGTGTTTTTAATACCGGAGCATATGAAGCATGAAGTCATATGCATTTTTGTATTACGTTCCAAAAGAGCAACAAATGTGCCAACAACGCGCACGCGTGAATCATCGCGTCAAGACCCGCGTTTTGAAAGGACTATAGGGTGTCTTTGCTGTTTAGAATGCAATGGCAGGCAAGGGATCGATTTCGCATCTATGCATATGACAGAGAGATATCTTTTTAATATCCAATTTAAATCAAGTTGTTAAACGGTTTCGCATTTCGTCCAATCTTTTGCGCGAATGCGAATGACTCATCTAGGTGAGGCGGCTCTTTTTTCTGTAAAGCGTTGAAAGATCAAGCCCGGACAGGATGGATGCCTGTTTAAGGTCTTCCCCTGTATCGGCCATCAGGTTCTTCATATACCGTGACTCGAAAAGAGCCTTTGCCTGTTCGTAGTTATGCGGCATGTCTGTTGCCTCCCGCGGGTCATTACAACCATTGCGGTATTCACGGGGAAGGTCTTCCAGCGTTATCATCGGCCTCCTGGAAAAGACGGCTATCCTCTCCACAAGATTGCGCAGTTCGCGCACATTGCCCTCCCAGGGGTACTGCATGAGACAGGCAAGCACCTCCGGCGGAAATCGCTTTTTTTTGATCGCGTTTCGCTCGCACACCTGATGCATGAAGTGATCCAGCAGTAACGGTATGTCTCCGCTCCTTTCCCGCAGAGGCGGGACTTCGATCCGGATGACGTTGATGCGATAGAAGAGGTCCTTCCTGAAATCACCCTGCCTGATGAGATTCGCGAGGTCGGTATTTGTTGCGGAGATGAGCCTGAAATCCACCTTGATGGACTTGGCCCCTCCGACTCGCATGATCTCGCATTCCTGAAGAACTCTCAGCAGCTTTACCTGGAATGACGGCGAAGTTTCTCCGATTTCATCGAGAAAAATAGTCCCGCCCCTCGCCGCCTCAAAATATCCCTTCACCGTGGCATTGGCCCCGGTAAACGCCCCCTTTTCATGGCCGAACAGAGTGGGTTCCAGGAGAGTCTCGCTCAAGGCCCCGCAGTTCACGGCAAAAAACGGCTCATTTGCGCGGGGACTATGGGCATGGATATACCGGGCAATCAACTCCTTGCCTGTCCCGCTTTCACCCAGGACAAGCACCGGAAGATTCAACTGAGCCGCTCGCGCGGCCTGCTCGATGATCGTTTCCATGGCTTTGCAGGCATACACCATTTCCTGACCGGCGGCCCCGGAGATGATTTCCTGTTTCAACCGCTCGTTCTCGCGGATGAGCATCCTGCGTTCGAGACAGTTTTTGATGTCCAGCTTGATTTTATCGATACTGGCAAACGGTTTGGCAAAGAAATCGTTAGCGCCGAGCCTCATGGCTTCGATGACAGAATCCATGTCGCCGAAAGCCGAGATCATGATAATCATGGTAACCTCATCCAGAATACGAATGCGCTTTAGGACCTCCATGCCGTCTATGCCGGGCATGCGGATATCCATGATGATAAGGTCAAAGGCCTCGTTCGCCCATTTTCTGAGCGCCTCAGCGCCGTCTTTCGCGAAACTCACGCGGTAGTCGTCTTTGGAGAGAATCCCCTTAAAGTAAGTTCTGGTGTATTCCTCGTCGTCCACTACGAGTATATTGGATAGATCTTTTTTCATTGCATCCTCATCTGTTAGCCGGCAAGTAGGTGGTAAAAACGGATCCCTTGCCGGGCGTGCTCTCAACGTTAATCCTGCCTCCGTGGTCCTGGATGATCCAGAAAGCAAGGCTCAGTCCGATGCCCGTACCGTCATCCGCCTCCTTCGTGCTGAAAAACGGCTCGAACACTCTGGGAATGTCTTCCTCCGGTATCCCGCAGCCGGTATCGGTTATGGCCACGACAACCTGCCTCCCCCGAAAGCGGTCAGACCCGCACGTAACCGTGATGACACCTTTGTCGCCTGAGGCCTGCGCGCTGTTGAGAAGCATGTTCATAAAGGCCTGCTGCAGCAGCACCGGGTCGCCGCTGATGATGGGCGTGGATCGATAGATTCGCTCAACACTGATGTCCTTGAACATCGGATGCTGCTTTATGAGCATGTCGATGCCCGTGTCGAGTACTTTCCTCATGTCTATATCCACCTTGGGCGCGTCCTGCTGCTTCCGGGAGAAACGCAGTAGTCTGGAGATAACTTCTTTGCAGTTAACGCCTGCATCCTTGATCATCTTCACATAAGGGTATTTCTCATCGTCCTTTCCGATTTTTTCCAGGAGCACATCGGCAATGTTTACCACGCCAACCAGCGGATTATTGAGCTGATGCGCAAGGCCGCTGACAAGCTCGCCGATAAAGTTCATCTTCTGCGATTGTATAAGATTCTTTCTGAGCTGATACCTTTCCTCTATGTCCACAGCCAGAAACAGGGTGGCAATATTCTTGCTATCCGCTTTATTCTTTATCTTGGTGCTGTAGAGTTCAATGGGGAAACTGGACTTGTCGGAACGATATATATATAAAGTGTCGAACCAGAGATCTTGAGATGAAAACGCAACATCGATCTTGGAGAGCTCCTCTTTGGGGAAGAACCGGTCCACCGGGGAGTTGTACACCTCGCCCGCCTCGAATCCCAGCAACCGCTCTGCCGTCTTATTGAAGAAGACGACCCTGCGCTTGCTGTCAACCGATATGACCATGTTGGGTGACGCATCGAGCAGATGCGCCAGATAGTTTTGAGACATCCTCAATTCTTCGCCCGTCTTCTCGGCCTTGCGCTTCTCCCGGTAGAGATCGTCTTCAATCTCCACAAACAGAGCGATCTTTTTTTGCTCCGTGAGCCTGTGTGTCAGAAACTTTATAATCATGTCCCGCTTATAGAACTGGGGATAGTAGTGATCGATGACCAATAAATTGTTGAGATCAGTGCTGGTTGTTACTTTGTTGAAGAACTCCGTAATCTGAGGATAACCAAAAGCCTTCCTGTAAACATCTCTCGCATCCTGGCCGATAAGCAACTTACGCTTCTTGCGGGTATTCTGCTCTTGTTTCTTGTTGAGGTACGCGATAGTGCCGTCTTCATTTAACAGGATCAACCCTATGGGCGCGTCTTCAATGATGGCTTCGAGGAAACTTGTTCGCTCTCTGAGATTGTTAATCTCATGAAGGGACGCTGCATCAGCTGCAGGCTCATCCTGTTCATGGAAAATAAAAGTGATGAGATTCTCGGCGGGGATGGAGTGCATTGTATAGTTCCTGTTGCCAAGCGCCACACTCCGGCATATAATGGGTTCATGGAGTGTTTCATTTCCGATATACGGCCTTAGTTCTGGCAATATATCCAAAATACTGCTGTCGGCATTGAGGGGGGCGTCTTTGGCCAGGATCGTACAGCCCGGAGTTGCATCAATGATCTTGAAATTCTTTGTGGTTATAATCACCGCTTGGGGCATGGTCATTCTCCATAGTATCCGCTAATCAAGATCGGTAGATGTAATCAATCGTTCCGTATGGAAGAAATTCTGATAAAACATTGTTTATCTAAACGTGCGATATAGGAAAATTCCGTTTGTATGTCAATTCTTTTTAAAGTGGTCATCTCTTTGTGAAATATTGCACAGGCCGGTAGAATCAGAAATACAATGCAACAAGCCGTTAAAACACCGGGGTGTGTCCGAGTCTTTTCTTCCCGGCCACATAAGCGGGTTTAGAAAATCGATCGGGTTTTTTTAACTTGATTGATAGGTATGAGAGAAGAAGAATATTATCCCTGCATTTTTTTTCCGGCAGCGGGATTTTCGATAGCACGCCATATAATATCAATGTACATGTTGGTATAGGATGTCAGGCTATCTTTTCTTTTCAAATATAACCACATATAGACAAAACGATGAATTATACCATAAAGTATATCGAACATGAATTCGGCGGCGATATTCGGATCAAGAAGGCCTTTGGCCTGCCCTTCCCTTAAAATATCAATAATCCGCGTCGACAGGTCTTTTTGCTTAAAGGTTTCATCGGCCATCCAGGTCTTTAACGGTACAGTCATGATGACTATGGCGCTTATATCCGGATTTTTTTCGTAAAAATCAAGAATGACCCATATGGTTTTACGAATCCTTTCTTTGACGTCTTCCAATCCCTGCAAATGCTCAACCAGCTGATTATCTAAGCGCTTTATCCATTCATTTATAAAGGCAAAAAGTAATTGTTCTTTACTTTCATAGTGCATGTAAACTGTATTTAATCCAATACCGGTTTTTTGCGCGATTTGCCGCATGTTGACCTGATGAAAGTCTTTTGAACTGAAAAGTTCCTTCACCGTTGCCTCCAGAGCAACCTTGGTCGCCGGATCCAGCATTTTTTTCTTATTTGTCTGACTCATCGTTTAGAATCATCCGAAAAACATCGTTTTGGGTTTCGTTTGTTAACGATATTGTTTCTACCGGAAAGAAGTATAAGAACAACGGTCTGCCATGTCAATGGAAAGATAATCATGTTACTGGATGATTTTTACACCCATTACAAAAAAGCAAAAGTTTGGCCGGGTCTTTTGCGGCCTGTTGCCCAAATGAAATCCATCCAGGGCGCGTTTCATCAAACGCGTCGCTTTCTTGTCCCCCGCCGCCTCTATCCATCTGCGTCGCTTCGTGATACCATATTCTGTTGAGGATATTTAATGACATTATTATTTTAGTCGAGGCGAGTCTTTTTGACACGCCCCGACTTATTCTTCATTTAACTTACAGGCCTCCACGCACAGGCAAAACATAGAGTATTCCACTATTAGTCGTATTTGGATCGTACATGAGTTCGCCATACAGCGTATCGATTAACCACCCCTGGGTCAAATCACCGGCATACGCAGT
>Ga0181520_10006605_pt1 | contig 17614 bp, 8 predicted proteins | sample PEATcosm2014_Bin_29_FD_132451 | JGI IMG/M metagenome (GOLD analysis project Ga0181520, IMG submission 132451) | Peatland microbial communities from MTU Mesocosm Facility, Houghton, MI, USA - PEATcosm2014_Bin02_30_metaG | ecosystem: Environmental > Terrestrial > Soil > Wetlands > Peat | place... | reverse complement strand
TTCTTTGCTGTTTGGCTTCATTGAATAGTCCTTATTGCTTGCAATACAATAATTTACTATTCTTGGAACAAACAGCAACTTTTTTTTTAAGTTGACGCCTATGCGATCGAATCGGGACAGGCTTTATTAAGGCTGGGGAAAGAAGGATTGGGTGATCAATTTAATTCAAAGATGTGAGGCTCACCTTTAAGGTGAACCTCACGAAATAAAACACCGTGTATATTTCAACATGTCAAACAGAATGTCAATGAAACAATTTATTATATAATAATAATTTAAAAAACATTCTAAAAACATTATTGTGGTTATGCCGAAGAATCCCTGTCAATTATAAGTGCAAAATTAATTAAATAAATTTTTAGAAAACACTGATTTTTTTGCCAGATAAAATCTTTTGCATTAAGCAGGTCAGGTCGCTTACCTGACCGGAAGCAATCCCCTGTCAAGTTCATTCCATTTGTATGGACAGATTATCATGATTCAACCTGTGATGGTTTATAAAAAAGGGAAACAATGCAGAAGAATAAATAGAATTTTAATTCAGCTTCGGGTTTAATAACAGCCTGCTTGCAGGCAGGTTTATACCAGGGAATAATTGTTTGATTTGGTTTAAGGATTAAATCTAAAAAAATTTATTTGAGCTAAAGCCCAAGCTTGAGATGGATTCATTTATCCCCGGCTTGAAGAGGTTGTGTGAAAATTAAAACCATATTCATAAGTATTCATAAATTTATTTTACCTACTTTCCCAATAGTCGAGGGTAAACCGTTAAAACGGTTTGAGGAAACTAGTTCTTTATCATTAACACCTCGATGAATCGAGGTGTTAATGATACTAATAGTATATTTCGAAACTTTTTCAGCATTTTACCAACCTGTTAACAAAAATATGAATGATATACATTTATGATATTTTTTCATGTAAAACTAATTTTAAAAAGGTTCTAAAAGTCGGAACTACTTTATATTTATTTTTGACAAATATGATACAGCAAGAATTAATTGAATTATGTGATAAAATTATGAAGGATTACATGGTTTTATGCCTGCCCTCTTTTTATTTAGCAAAGTCAAACTTTACTCCAGTAAGTTTTTCCGAGACTTCCCAAAGTTTTTTGGCAATGTTTTCGTCTTTAGATAGTTCGCCTGGCTCATTGATTATCGGATAACCCTTCATTAATCCGCTCGGGCCGAAATATTCTCCGCCGACTGCATTTGCATCGATAGCCGCGCGCAATGAAGACAATGCTCCCATCCTGGAGCTTTGAGCAATTAATTTCACAAAAAATTTCATAAATGCTCCTGAAGTCCTGCTTAGATCGGTGGAAGCAACACCCGGGTGTGCAGACGTTGCAATAACATTTAGATTATTCTGTTTAATTTTTCTGTCAAGTTCGTTTGTGAAATAAAGATTTGCAAGTTTGCTGTCGCGGTAACCTTGCAATGGAGAATATTTTCGTTTTTCCCAGTTCAAATCATCAAATTCAATTCTGCCGGATTTGTGAAGCCCGCTTGAAACATTCACAATTCGTGCCTCCTTTGTTGATTTCAGCAGACTAAAAAGCTGCCCGGTTAATGCAAAGTGGCCGAAATGATTAGTTCCCATTTGCAATTCAAAACCATCAGCCGTTTTCGTATATGGAGGGATCATAACCCCAGCATTGTTTATTAGGATATTTAATGATGAGTAAGTTTTTTTGAAATTACCGGCAAAAGTTTTTACGGATTGTAAATCTGCAAGGTCAATCTGCATCACTTTTACATTAGCAAGATTATACTGCCCTATTATTTTCCGTACCGCGCTTTCTCCTTTTTCCGGATTACGGACGGCAATAATTACTTCTGCATTTTTATTAGCTAATGCTTTTGCAGCCTCAAAACCGATGCCGCTGCTCGCTCCCGTTACAATTACAATTTTATCGGTCAGGTCGGGAATGTTTTCTTCATCCCATTTTTCTTTATACATATTATCTTTCTTTTATTTATACGCTAAAATAATAGATATGTTATTTCAAAAAAGTGACCTTAAATATAGATAGTAAAATTTGGAAAGAACTATATTCTGAATGAAAGTAATAAAAGTTCAATTAGTGATTATTTCAAAAAGGATTAAGCATTACAAAGTAATACAATAAAGTTTGGGTAATTATAAAAAAGATTAAAATATTATTATAACATTTAAACCAGGATTTATTATTATTATTTATTCAATAACATTATTTTTTTCGTGAGCATGAAATTAAAATCAGGAGCGTTGTATGCATTTTAGAATCAAAGTTGTTAAACTTTTCCTGTTAGCATTTTTAATTCCGGTTACCGGCAGTAAAATGTTCGGCCAAACAAGCCTGAAAGATGCTTTCAAAAATTATTTTCTAATTGGCACAGCATTAAACAACCAGCAGGTTTTCGGGAAAGATATTAAAGCGATGAAGCTTCTTGAAGAGCAATTTAACAGCATAACACCGGAAAATCTTTTGAAATGGGAAAGTATTCATATGCAGCCGGGTAAATATAACTTTACGCCGGCTGACAGCTTTGTTGCTCTCGGTGAAAGATATAAAATGTTTATAGTCGGTCACTGTCTTATCTGGCATAGTCAGGTTCCAAAGTGGGTTTTCGAAGATTCATCGGGTAAACCGGTTACAAGGGAGGTTCTTCTGCAAAGGATGAAGGATCATATTTATACCGTTGTAGGAAGATACAAAGGGCGTATAAACGGCTGGGATGTTGTTAATGAGGCGGTTGAAGACGACGGATCGCTGCGAAAAACAAAATGGCTGCAAATTATAGGCGAAGATTATATAGAAAAGGCCTTTCAATTTGCACACGAAGCCGATCCTGACGCAGAATTGTATTACAATGATTTTGACCAGTGGAAACAAGGCAAAAGAGAAATGGTTGTAAAAATTATTAAAAATTTGAAATCGAAGGGTATTAAAATTACCGGCATCGGAATTCAAGGCCATTGGGGATTGGATTATCCGCCGATGGATGAGATGGATTCAAGTATGAATGCTTATTCCGAAGCGGGATGCAAATTAATGATCACAGAATTGGATATGGACATTCTTCCTAATCCGTATAATTATACCGGTGCTGATGTTACCAAAAAATTTGCGCTTACAAAGGAATCAAATCCATACGCCGACGGGCTGCCGGATTCTGTAGCGGCTCTTCAGGCAAAACGTTATGGTGAATATTTTAAATTGTTCCTAAAGTACAAAGGTTCATTAAGCCGCGTTACTTTTTGGGGATTAACCGACCCACAATCATGGCGCAACAACTGGCCCATCAGAGGCAGAGCCGCATATCCTTTATTGTTCGATAAAAACTATCAGCCCAAACCGGCTTTTGATGCGGTAATAAAATCTATTTCTGAAATGAGATGAATTATATATTGATTTTAGCTAAACAAGTAAGTACTTTGCCGCCTTCCGGAATCAGCTTAGTGTTATTTGCTGAACCCGGAAAATATCAATTAACTATCAAAGTATGGAAAAAAAACAATGCAACCTGTGAAACTCAGTGAAAAAATTGGTTATGGATTTGGCGATGCCGCTTCTTCGATGTTCTGGAAGCTCTTTGGAATGTACCTTATGTTCTTTTACACCGATATTTTCGGTATTCCTGCCGCAGTTGTCGGGACGATGTTCTTAGTTACCCGTATCGGCGATGCCGCGTTCGATCCGCTTGTGGGTATAATGAGCGACCGGACGAATACACGCTGGGGAAAATTCAGGCCTTACCTGCTGTGGATGGCATTCCCGGTAGCTATTATCTTCGTACTGACTTTCACTACTCCCCAAATGAGCGTAAGCGGAAAAATAATTTATGCTTATGTAACCTATTCATTAATGATGATCATCTATTCGCTGATCAATGTTCCTTATGCTTCGCTAATGGGTGTTATGACCGACGACAGCAAACAGCGTACAACCCTGGCAACTTACCGTTTCATTTTTGCTTTCGGCGGCAGCTTCCTGGTTCTGGGTATTTTCCAGCCGATGTTCGATGGTTTCGGGACTAAAACTCTGAATGATTTTTCTACGACTAAATCCATTGAAATAACAGACACTCATGCTAATCCTGCAGATAGAATATTTACCTGGAACGGTACGATTCAAAATCCGTCGCCTGCTGCTACTGTTGATTCACTTCTTTTTATTACTGCAGAAGTTAATACTAAAACAAAGGACGCTTTCAGTCTTGGTGTTTTAAATTCAAAAACCAACCGGTATTACGGCTGCTCATTTCCCGAAGGGAAAGATACTTTAGGATTGCTACGAACCGGCGCAACAAGCGATGTGAAAATAAATTTAAGCCATATTACGACTAAAGAGAATCTGACAAATCTTGCCGATCTTCAGTTTGCTTGTAAAGGTATTGATATAAATTCCATCAAGATCAGGAATATTTCATTAAAGGAAATTAATTACCGCTCCGGGACTCAAAAGGCAGTAATTGTTATTGCAGTTCTTGCTGTGATCTTTTTCCTGCTTACATTTACCCTTACCCGTGAAAAAGTTAAACCTACTAATGTAAAAACATCATTGAAAGACGATCTGAGAGACCTTAGCAAGAACGCACCCTGGTTTATTATTATCGGGGCAAGTATTTCAACTATTTTCTTCAACACTATCCGCGATGGAGCCGCAGTTTATTACTTCCTCTATTATTTCAAAGGGATGAGCAGTATTGAACTAAGTTCGTCTATGATACTTGCAATCAGCACTATCTACCTGCTGTTGGGACAAGCTGCCAATATTATCGGGGTTGTACTGGCAAAACCGGTTTCCGATAAGATCGGAAAGAGAAGAACATTCATGATTGCAATGGTTAATGCTGCCATACTCAGTTTAATTTTCTTTTTTGTAGACAGAACCAACATTTCGCTGATCTTTATATTACAGTTTTTCATCAGTATTCATGCGGGTATTATTTTCCCATTGGTTTGGTCTATGTATGCAGATACTGCGGATTACTCCGAATGGAAAAACGGCCGGCGTGCTACAGGATTAGTTTTTTCCGCTGCATCATTATCTCAAAAATTCGGAGCTTCAATCGGTATTGCATTAGTAGGATGGATTTTAGCTTTATACGGCTACCAGGCTAATATCGAACAAACTGCATCAACACAAAACGGTATCAGGATGATGCTCAGTATTTATCCCGCTCTGGGTGCATTGCTTGCGGCAGGATTTGTATTTATCTACCCGCTGAAAGAATCAGTTCTTGAAAAAATGAGTCATGAGTTATCTCTTTTCCGGGCAACCGGTAAAAAGGAAGAATAAACAATTCATTAGGCAAAAGCCACCTGCCTGCGGGCAGGCGGGTTTGCTTAATTTGTCGTGACAGCCTCTACCGCCGGTGCGATGGTCTCAGCTTTATTAAAAATCCCGAAGGGATGAGATATTTGTAACCCTGGTTTTTAAACCAGGGCTATGCGCAACACCCAAACTTTTTACCCCTTTCTTAAAAGAGAGGGGTAAGGGGTGAGTTCTTCTGAGATTCCTTGGAACAAATTCGATGGTGAGTGTCTTCCCCATCCCGTAGTGATTAAATTTCGAAGCCCGGATTAACAATCTGGGCGTGCTAAAATCCCGGAGGGATGAAATATTTGTAGCCCCCGGGTGTAAACCCGGGGGAATAATGAGATCAACCAATCTTTTTTCCTCTCTCTTGAAAGAGAGAGCCTGTCTCCACGGGAGGCCAGGGGTGAGTTCTTCAGAGATTCCTTGGAACAAATTCGTTGGTGAGAATCTTCCTAATCCCGGAGGTATTACATCGCAACGGACATGTAAAATATCCAGGCCTATTCGTTCACGATCCGCATTTATACATGGTTTTAAAATTTTAATGTGAGGCTCACCTTTGAGGTGAGCCTCACGTAAGTAAGATATTATTTGAGCAAAATCATCTTTTTCGACTGTGTGAAATTATTTACATCCATCTTATAGAAATAAACTCCGCTCGTTAATTTCCTTGCATCGAAATTGAAGCTGTAATTCCCGGCGCTTTGTTGTTTGTTAACTAAGGTCTTTACTTCTTTTCCAATTGCGTCGTATAGTTTAATTGTTACAAATCCTGCCTGCGGAAGCTGGTAAGCAATTACAGTTGACGGGTTGAACGGGTTCGGATAATTCTGATTAAGCGCGTACCCGTTTGGAATTATATTGTTCTGCTTAACCGAAGTAACTTCCCCGGTTAACTGGACAAGTTCTATTCCGTTTCCTGTTCCAAGATTTCTTGAATATTGTTTTTGAACCGCATTGTTCCATACCTCATGTACTCCAAGACTCTTCAGTCGTACACCATCACCACTCGGTGCGTAAAACGATCCGCTTGGAGGATTATCGGCTAATGCCGCTTCGCGAAGAAAATTATCAAGGGTACCGTATACAAATACAAAATTAGGATTAATTGCCTGTTCAGTCCTGAGAAAATCAAGTGCTACGGATTGAATTGCAACTTCATCCTGGGAAAGAAAGAGGCTTGAAGTCCAGTTACCATTAAATGGTGCAGACAGCCATTTAGTATTATTGGAAATTGGGGTTGATCCATGCTCATCCGGTTGACCAAAAAGGGCATCAACTATAAATAGAAACGATTTGCCGTCAAGGTCTTTATGCCCCATCAGATCAACGAGCGGGTTATAAGAACCCATAGGCCGCCCGTTCCACATTATGGAAGGGTCCCACCCATCAGCGGTTTGATGAACTACAACGTACGCATGTACCCCCGCAGCATGCGGCGCCCATATATAAGGATTGCCGTTATCATTATCAACACTTAGAGAGCCAAAATGGTTCTTAGCGCATGAAGTCATACCGGCGTAACTATGTCCTTTGAGATTTGCAAGATTGATCATATAAGCGGCTTTAGTTGCTACAGTAGGAAGGTATACCGTATTTCCTCCTTTTGCCGAGACTAACGTATCTTTCTCAATTGTCAGCGGTTGTGCCCAATGAATAGTTACGCTTGTATCACGAACATATTTCTCCCTTCCATATAAATTTGTCCCATATATAGCATTACCATATTTATCTGTTCCAATTTGTGGCGGAGAACCAACAAAATGGACATTTGGAAATTCAGCTTTACATGTTGTATAGATAGGATCTGTTGCAAATCTTATTATATCGTAGAAAGAAATATTACTATCCGGAACGCCGGCATTTTTAACAAGTTGTTTGAGCAAACTAAATACCATCTGGGGCGTGGCTACAGATGTGTTGCCGGGATTACCCGTGCCGGTTGAATTGTTCAAATTAATTTTAACAGCAATTTTTTCACCCGCCTGGTACCCGGTGTTTCCTTTTCCGTGCTGCTGATTGAAATATTGAAAGAGTGCAATCCATGCAGCCGAATCAGTTGGCTGACCGCTTAATGAACGCAGCGATCTTGAAAGCATTGAATCAACAACGGCCTGGTGTGTATGATTAGCATCCCACCAGTTGCCGGTTTTTCCGTCCCAGGTAGTAACAGATGGATCATGCATCCAGACTACTCTTCCGGGGAATATTCCCCTTGCAACTCCAATCGGGCTGTTGGCAGAATCATAGGGTACAAATACGGAATCATTTGATGATTTTGTCTGTGCATAGAAATCAGTATTCGATTTGAAAATTGTAAATAATGCTATTATTAATGCTGCAACTATAAATACAATTGCATACCCGGTTTTGGAATTCCGAAAATAAACCCGCGCTTTCTTATAAGAAAAAACCGCAGCAACTAAACCTGCAAGATATACAATAAATCCGCTCGCAATAGGTGCCGCTATTTTCATACACGGGTATTGTGCACGGCTGGGCTTGGGAATTACACGCACTAAAATCCATACGATAGCTGCGATTCCAATTATAGGGAATAATAATTTCGCCATACCGGCTGGATTTTTAAAGCCCCTGAATTTCCCGGTTTTAGGACAGATCTTTATAAATTTCGAAAAGAAAGATTTCATAATTAATCTCGATATTATATTTATTAATACAGTAATTAATTCAAGTTACGCAGATATTAAAAATTCTATAATGTTGTCCCGAGTTTTAACTCGGGGGAATATGAAGCCCGGATTCATGGCTTTTCCGCCGGAGGCGGATGAGCCTATAGTTCAAGCCACATTTTTAATACTATTTTGGCTAAAGCCGAACATGTTTTGTAATTTATCCATCCCCGACATAAATGTCGGGGCTACTTTAAATAACATTTGCGTAACTTCAGTTATTAATTTTTTTATTTAATGTCGAAACAAAATTACCTCATCGCCTTTATAATCGATCGTCCGATCCGGATTTTTTTCCGGGTTCAATCCTGCACCGCGTGCGCTACCAACCCATACGATTTTGAAGGTTCTCTTATTCAACATACCTGGAAAGTTACCGGTTCTTTTGCCGATTGTCAATTCCTGTTTAGCTTCATTCCACTGAATCGGTATAATGGAATATACACCCTTTTCATAATTGTAGCCGTCGTTTTCATCTTCATACAAATTAAAGCTGCAGTCATTTCCGGGATATATTCGAAGTTCAACCGGATCAGCTTGTTTTTCTGTTGCATATTGAAGGAATGGACCCATTGGAACAATGGATCCGGCTTTAACATAAACAGGGATGGTTTCTATAGGCGAAGGCGCATTAATGGTTTGTCCGCCTGAAATCAAACTGCCTGTCCAGAAATTATACCATTTTGTTGATTTGGGAAGATAGACTTTTCTTGTTTTAACTGAATTGCCCGAACCAGTATCATTGCTGTATAATTGTGCAGTAACAGGATTAACAAGAAAAGAAAAACCAAACATATACTGATCCTTTATATTTTTTATCGCCGGATCCGTCCTGAAATCAAAAGCAAGCCCGCGCATAATGGTATAGCCTTCACTTGTAACTTTCCAGCCGAGTGAATAAATATAAGGCAGCAGGCGGTAACGTAAATTGTCGTATTTCAACAGTATGGATTTTGTATTTGCATCCCAGTTATCTGAAAACAATGCCCTCTCCCCTTTGCCGTGAATTCTGAATACCGGGCAAAAAACACCGAACTGGAACCAACGTGTAAACAGTTCCCTGTAATAAGGCAGCGACCAATCAGGCGATTTCCAATTGAGGTCGTAACCGCCGATGTCGGATGTCCAATAAGGTATTCCGCAAACGCAGGCATTCAGGGCTTGCGGCACCTGAATTTTGTATGAAGCGAAAGTACATTTTATATCCGACGACCACAATGCAGCCGCATTACGCTGTTCGCCGGCGAAAGATTGCCGGATAAGAAAAAATGCACGTTTACCGGGAATATCGTTTCTCCAGTGATTATATAAACCTTCAGAATGCATAAGTGAATATGTATTAAAATAATCGATGCCTTTGCCGATTGCAAAATCGGCCTGCTTTCTTTCATCTAATAAATCACCATTATCAGGTTCACATTGATCAACCCACCATGCATCCCATCCGTACCGGGCAATCAGCATATCTTTGGCCTGCCTCCAGTAAATATCACGCGCGGAGGTGCTATGCGCATCATAGTAATTATCAAACGTATGTGTAATTACATTATCCCAGGTTATATTTGTTAACCCTCCCGCATTTTTCAATTCATCATAATTTTTTGTACCCTTAGCAAAAACAGGCCAGATAGATATCATCGCATGGATATTTGCTTTATGCAATTCATCAACCATGGCAGCAGGATCCGGATACCTGGATGGATACATAATATGCGAACCAATAACATCCGGCTCCCAATAAAACCAATCCTGCACAATACAATCGATTGGAATATTGTTGTTCCTGTAACTGTTTTTTACCGATAAAACTTCCGCCTGACTTTTATATCTATCCTGCGATTGGAAAAGCCCGAAGGCCCATTTGGGAAACATAGGCGCCTCGCCTGTAGCCTCGCGGTACAAACTGATAATCTTATCGAATTCCGGGCCATAGAAAAAGTAATAATCAACCATCGTACCGCTTTCAGATACATATTTATATTCAGTATTTCCGGCTTCGGCGCCAAAGAATTTTGATGCTGAATAATTATCCCACAACAGCCCGTAACCTTTGGTTGATAAAAGTACGGGAATAGCCTCCTCCATATATTTAATTGCCAGATCCTGGTTGCGGCCTTTGTAGTTCATGGCTAATGAATCGGCGGGATGGCACCCTAACCCGTACAAGGCCTCATCAGCGGGGGATTTAAATAGTGTTTCGCAATTATAAGTACTGATACCTGCGATAACAGCGGGTGTTATCTTTTTCCCGGCGGAACCATCTTCTGCAAGAATAACCTTATCATTTAATGATGAATAAGTGATAGAGTTAGTTGATTTATTTACTTTAATATTTAATATACTTGTGGAAATAAATACTTCACCGGGGCTTTCTTTAATATTAAATTGCGGTTGAACAGTCCAGGAGTTTATTATTACAAGTGAAGATTTTTGAGGAAAGGTAGATAGTAAAGTATATTTTACTTCAATAATGTTATCCTTACAGATTTTAACCTTCATTAATCCTTTATCTAATTTAAAAGTGACTCCATCAGGATCTTTTGTAAAGGATATTACAGAAGCATGCACAGTATGACTAAATATAATTAAGCTGATTATTAAAACCGAAGTTATTTTAAAAATTATTTCCATTCATAATTCCTTTCCCGTTTTAAATAAAATAATTATTCCCAACCTACTTAAGAACAATAATTATTTTGTGCATGCCCTTAATTGTTGAAGCAATTGAAGAGCCTTTTTGTTTCCTTCCGTCAAGGGTGAAAGATTTTATTGTACGGCCTTTTCCTTTTATTGAAATGTCTAATTTAGAATCACGATAAGCGATATCTTTTAATTCTATCGAACTAATTTCCGGAGGTAAAAACGGAGTAAAGGACAAAGAATTCTCATTAAACGTCATTCCAAACAATCCATTGATTACCATAGAAATATAAGCTGTTGCAGACCAGGTCTGAAACTTACATGACTCCCAATGATAATTTTGCCGTGATTCACCCCAGTCCTGGTAACCGCCATCCGGCTGCCCGGAATAAGGATTATATATTTCGCGAAAATTATAATTGCCTTTATCTTCATCAAGCGCCAGATGTGTCAGGCCGGAAAATTCATGATTGAATGTTTCGTAATTATTAGTAACCATAGAAGCATGGGCAAAAAAACCGTTCACCATGGGCCAGATAATATTATTATGCCTGCCGGGCATGTCTTTGGAATACCGCGGGAAATCCGGAGTGATGGAAGTAATTCCGAATTGTGAAACCACGGCATTCTTTATCAATAAACTAGCATTATTACCGTCTATAATTCCAAAAATCACGGCAAATGAAATTCCCAAACCTTCCTGAGAAGTATCAACTTTTCCGTTTTGATCAATTAAATAGTTAAGAGTGTTTTTTCCACTATTATAAAAATTATTCAAAATATTTTTTTTCAGCATTTCAGCTTTTTGCCGGTAGCCTTCGGTTACACTACTATTCTCATTTAAAAAGCCGCTCATCCTGCTTAAAGCGATATAAGCGCCGTAATAAACGCAATTAGTACTTAAACATTTAATGTGATAAGAATTTTTATGATCCAATACACCGCTTGAGTAATTTTTCGGTTCATAAATGGGTTCGGGATAAGCTGCAATACCATCGTTAAAAACCGACGGCCCCATAAACAAACCATAATTTGAATCAAAGGTAGTTTGTTCCAGTTGTTTCATTGTATTTGCCGAACATTTATAAGCCCGGGCAAGAAACGCTTTATCACCGGTTACTAAGTAATGATTACAAGCTGCAATTGCCCATAGAATTTTATCCCAGTACTGATGGCCAATAGTATCTCTTTTAATTGTAACACTCCACAATGAATTTTCAGCTACTTTTGGTCGAAGCAAACTGGCCCCATTCCAGGAATTAATTGAAATATCGCGCGTCCATTCGCCGCCGTAATCACCCCCGGCAGCAAGAATGCCGCGGCGGATATTTATATCCACGGTTTGAACCGCCAATTTAAAAGCGTCATTTACTGAAGCGTTATCGGAAGTTAACTCTTGCGCAAATGTATTTAATGAAATAAATAAGAACAAAACAGAACAAAAGATTTTCATTATTCTAATACTCCAATTATCAATTTAAAAATAAAATTAGTATTCTTCTTTTTCATTTCCTATACCGGTAAAGATTTAAAAATGATCGTTTTTTTTAGGAGTAATTGTAACGGGAATTAAGTACGCAGAGAATGAATATTAAATAATGGATTTTCTTTAAAGTAATTTGAAGAATTGATTAAATTTCAGTATTAATTAAACTTAGTAATGCGGTTGCTTAAAGTTCCGGCTTTTCAGCGCTACTTTTATAATAATTCACTACATCAGAATTAAGCAATATTCATGGTTTTTCTTTTTCAGGATGAGACTACCAATCTTCCAAACGTACTTATTATTTTACTAAGGGAGCACTCATATAATTTTGTACTCCACTACTTTCAATTAACTTTCAGACCAGGCTCATTTTAGCAAAATAAGTTTTTTTGTCTGTGAGAAACTGCCTGCCTGCATCCGGTAGAAATATATTCCGCTTGCTAACCCCATTGCATTAAAGGTTGTCCTATAAGTGCCAGCATTTTTTTCAGAATTCACTAATATCCTTATCTCCTGCCCCAGAATATTATATAATTTTATTTTAACATTTCCTGTTTTAGGTATAGTGTATTGAATCGTTGTTGTTAAATTGAAAGGATTTGGGTAATTCTGAGCTAATTCATATACTGTTGGAGTACTTTGATTTAGTGAACCGGTTGAAGTTGCAATAGAAGTCCATTTTGAAAAATCAGAGACTAATTCATTATTACTATTAAAATAATTAACATTTATTGTATCTCCTTCACCAAGATTAAAATTATTCAGATCAAATGAACCGATAAATTGTCCGCTATTAGGTGAAGTTTCCGTTAAATTTATTATTTGCGATTTGGCGTTGGTATAAACTGTTGCTTGAATATTATCTGCTGACAAATAATTCTTAACCGCTGCAAAATCTTCAACTTTTATTAAAGAAATATGATAATTAGGGTTGTAAAGTATCCTGTTTAATTTAATGGTTGGCTTAATACTCGGGAAAATATTAAGACGTAAAGAAATAGAATCAAGCCCGCCTTTACCATCAGATACTCTAACTTTTATAACATGAGTACCTATGTTACCGGAACCGGGACTCCAATTTATTTCTCCGGAAGAACTATTAATCGTCATCGAAGATGGAGCGTCTGTTAAACTATATAATAGATTATCGTTGTCGGCATCGAAAGCATTTATCATTATATCCTGGTTTTGTGAAGCGCTTCCATTTAATGAATTATAATTACTAAATCTAATAACAGGTATATTATTTTTAGAAGAAGAAATATATGATATTGAATTACTGATACTGTAATCGCTCAAGTTTCCCAATGAATCTTCGGATGCTACACCGAATACATAATTTTTTCCGTAAGTCAGGTAATTGAATGTATAATTATTTGTATCAACTGTTGAAGTATAACTAATATTATTAGGCAATCCGGAATCCCAATATTCTATAGAATAACTTTTAACTTTCGGATCATTTGATTTTATCCAGGTTAATGAAACCGAAGTATCATTTGCGGTTGCAATTACATTTGAGGGGCTGTTAAGGTCAGGTAAGACTATAATTCTTCCGGAACTATAGTCATAATTAAATGAATTATTATTATTCTTTATAATAGCGTAAATATAATACCTGCCTGCAGGTATATTATTCTGATGATATTCCCAGATATATGAATTATTACCTCCAACAGGCTTAATTGAATCAGCTATTAGTATACCGTTTAATCCATAATTATCTTTTGAGTAGTATAAACTAATTGTAGAAGAATCAGTGGGGGCTGAATCATTCCATTCAATTTTATCATAACTATTATCCATCGACGGTGAAATTATTTCAATTAAAGGATCGGGTTTAAATCCGATAACATCCATTGTAGGATTATCAGAATTGTTTATTTCAAGTTGCCAAGTACCCTGAAACGGTTTACTAATTATCCAAAAAGATTGGAGTTTATCTTTACTCTCGAAATAATTTATACCGTTACTGGAAGTACTCAGAGTATCATTTTTGGTAAATTGATACCCGTTCTGATTTATTAAAACTGATTGTGGTATATCAATGGTGCCGGTTAATCGTAATATCATTTGAGACAATTCCTGATTTACTGGAATATCCTGCAGAATTGTTGAAGAATTCACTTTCATAAACTTGTTTGGTTTGCTGCCCGAGATTTTTAAGCCAAGCCCTTCAAATTTATCCTTTTTATTTAATGTATAATTTGGACTTATAAGACTTCCAAACAAATTTTGATTCAGATTCTCAGCATTTGTAAATCCCTGTAATATTGGAAGTTGCCCGTTTGTCACAGGTTCGAAATCTGCTATATAATAAAATTGATAATCATGCCAAAAAGTGTTAAACGTTATATTACCCGATACTTTAAAGTTAAGTATTGAATTATTAGAATTAGCTATAGTATATGGGAAATGAATTACTGGACTCACAATTACGTCAAGCCATCCGGGTAATATATCTTCCGGAATTTGAACTGAACCATTCAGACTTCCTGTAACTTGATGGTGTAAAAAAGATATATTTAAATTTGCATCACCTAAAAGGATTTCAGCCAGATCAGCACTCCCCTCAAATTCTAATTGATTTGGGTTTAGCGATAACGATGCATTGGCCAAAGCATAATTATTAAATAAAGTTAATACACCGCTGCCCTGAATTGTAGTAGGGACAATATAACTTAGTGTAAGATTTTTAAGTTGAACAAATTTTGAGATCAAAGGATCAGTAGAAGTAAAACTTCCGCCTAAACTAAAAAATAACGGTGGAGTGACAAGGCCACCAACTTCACCCGATATTCCTGTTATAGATATATCGGTTCCAACTATAGGTACGGGAGCAAAATTATCTGCACCTATCGAAATGGTATCTATTTTCCCATCTAATAATGTTACTGAACCATCAACATCGATGATCTTTGTATGTATTTTGGCTGAACCGGAAAATATTTTATTTATGGAATCATAATTGAGATTCAAATTTTTTAATTCAAATTCATCCGTTATCTGCACGTCCGAAATTGCAATTCCACCTATGAATTGGATTCCATTACCAGCAGTTATTGATAAGTTATCAATATTAATTATGGTGTGTAAATATTTGGACAGATCTAATATTCCGCTTATTTTTATACCATCAGATAGAATAGATATGCCACTTATTGTTAAGTCATACCCGGCTAATTCAAATGCGCTGTTACCTGATGCTGATCCTATTAAATTTAATAAACCTTCGCTTCCTAAAATTTGAAATTGGTAATCGCCGTTGTAAATAACAAAGGTTTTTTGACCTGAAATATTATTCAAGTAAATATTGCCGCTGCCGCTTATTGTGTGGTTCGTTAAATCAATTGACAATTTACCTGTGAAATTAAGTATATTGTTTATGTTCACATTACCTGAAGCAAATTTAGAATTACTTCCATTATCTGTAAAACTATTTGCATTAATAGTTAAAGTACCAAATGATAGCTGCATAGTGTTACCTTGTATGTTATAGTTTACTTGAATATTAATTGGAGAATTACTTGCAATTGGACTGGACAGTATTAAATTGGCATGATACGGTGAATTCTGTGGGTCAAGCGTAGATATATTCGGTGATATGCTTACAAGCGAACTATTTCCAGTTCCATTTGTTTGTGAAATATTTAACCAGGATGGTATACTATCAAGTTCCCAGGATAACGTTCCGCTTCCGGTATTATTTATAATTAGATTTTGTTGAGCAGGCAAAGTTCCGTTGTAGGATGCATTAAATATAAAATTGGAATTATTTACATTCAGTAACGGTAAAATGTTCGCAGGGTGATTTATTATAATTGTACTATTCAAAATATTACTATCATAGTAACCAGGCTTTTTCGCTCTAAAATTAATATTGAATTTTGTCCCATTTGGAATATTAGAAGGAACTGCACCCGACTGATATGAAGCAATTCCATTGCTATTAGTTAAAATAGTAAAACTGGCTGATTTCAATTCATCCTGTCCAATAATTTCTGCATTTTGAACAAGATTTCCATTTTGATCATTTACAGTAATTTGATAATTCTGAATTTCACCATAATCTTTCGTAATTATCCCATTGGGGTAGAGGTTAGAAATTGTTAATGAATCCAATTGCGAATTAGTTACTATAATTATTGCTGAAAGATTATCCTGTCCATCAATCGGTATTAAATCGCTGCTTGAGTTAATGAATGCCCATTGATCTTTATAAATACCATTTGACGAAGGTGATTCCATAGCTACACTTAGTGTAACGGTTTGTCCGGGTAATACAGTATTTGTTAAATAATTTCTGGTATGATTAATACTCATTTGACCTGCACTATACACAAAGGAATATTGATTTGTCCATGTAGTTGTTCCGGTATTTTTTATAGTCCATGATTGAGTAAATACTTGATTTGGTAATACATGTGAACTATCGGGATATATTTCACTTATTTTACCTGCACTCTCCAAAGTCAGATTAGTAATACTAAACTTGCCATTCGAAATTCCAAAGATTGCAGAGTTATCAAACGCTTGTATTTTTATTTGGCAGTTTTGCGATTGATAATTTGGGACTACAATTGTTGCTGAACCATTATTATTAGCATTGTCGGATAATACAATACTAAAATTATTGCCCCCATCAGTAGACAATAATATTTTAACAATAGATTCATTTAATGATGACGATGCCCATTCAACTTTTTGTTGTGAATTTGCTGCCCAACTGACACCAGAGGATGGTGAAATTACCGTTATACCTGTTGCATGATTAACTTGAACTTGCCTAATTAAAGATGCACTTGATGTATATCCATTTTTCTTTGCACTTAAGTTAATATTATAAACACCATTTGCTTTGTTATTTGGAACAGTTGTAGTAAAAGTCGCTGATCCATTAAATCCTGTTGTAATAGTTCGCACCGTGTCTTCTAGATCATTAGTTCCATCTATTGTTACTCCACTTACCGGATTATTATTTTGATCGGTGACATCGCATGTATATGTTGTTTGCCCTCCCAAATCTAATGTTATTATTGTAGTTGGTGTTACACTTAAATTTAATTGTGGAACGCTCGCTGCAAAGACTGCAGTTAGAGAATAGTTTGAATTCATCGTTATCTGTAATGGATTACTACTACCATAATCTACACCATTCAATTGCCATTTTTGAAATACGGTATTTCCGACATTGTTTATCGCAGTTATTGATACAACCGTTCCACTATTATAATTAGCGCTTATAGGAGTATTTCCAAATGTTTTTCCTGTATTATCCGGCGTAAATGATATTGGTACATTTGAGGATGGATTTATAGAATTTAATGTTAAACTATAAGTTCCTATTATGTTAGTTAATTTAAAATAAAGTAATCCGGAATAATCGCTGAAGCCGCTGCTGTTACTTGCACGCATATTCCAGCGATAGCTATGACCGGCTGTTAGTAATCCTGAAGGCAATGCCATTGAAATTATATTTCCTAC
>Ga0181520_10006603_pt1 | contig 17626 bp, 16 predicted proteins | sample PEATcosm2014_Bin_29_FD_132451 | JGI IMG/M metagenome (GOLD analysis project Ga0181520, IMG submission 132451) | Peatland microbial communities from MTU Mesocosm Facility, Houghton, MI, USA - PEATcosm2014_Bin02_30_metaG | ecosystem: Environmental > Terrestrial > Soil > Wetlands > Peat | place... | reverse complement strand
TCCCACTCAGCGCACATGCCTCACGCGTACGCCTGGCGCACACTTCGCCACATGTAAGCCGCCAGCACCAGCAACGCCGCGGCGGCGAAATACCCCACCGGCGTGCTCGACTGGGCTGTCGTGCCCATGAAATCGAGTTGGCGAATATGATGCAGCGGACCGACGTACCACCAGGCGGTGTAGACAGCTTCAAAGGGCTTGCGGCTGCCAGTGGTAACGCCAAGCGCGAGAGCCATGGCGGGAATGAAGAGCACGCCCGCGCCCCACGCGGCCAGCGCGCTAAAATCGGCGGCGAACAACAGACGCAGTGCCAGGCCACCGCCGGTAAGCGCAGCCAGCAGCACGCCCGCCGTATACAGAGCGAAGAGCTGACGCGGAACAGCGCGCGGTGCCGAAAAGATCAGGGATCCCGTCGAGAATGACTCTTCCCGCGTGCCCATCTGCGACCAGAAAAGTACCGGCCAAATCCATGCGGCAACCAGAACCCCGGAACGGGCCGCACCCACTGGCGACAAGAGGCAGCCGAGGAACAATCCCGCCGCTGCTGCGTACCACCACCAGCCGTGCCCGCGAAACAGCAGGCGAAACTCGGCAACGATCAGGGAGAAGAATCGCGCGCGCGTCTGTCGATTCGGCGCATCGCGCAACAAGGGCGTGAGATGAGAGACAGACGGAAGCGCCGGAGCCACGACGCTGAATCGTGTATCGAGAACCTCGAGGTTCGCTGCGCTCTTCTGCTTTCTCCCCAGACACAGTCCGTTGCGTGCCGGGTCGAAGCGGTCGAAAAAGACAGCGGCCAGCAGCGCCAACGCACCCGTGACCGCAAGCCAGAGAGCCCGCCCGAACAGCAGTGCCGGAGTCCAGCGAATGCCCGTCCACAGAAACGTCTTCGTGGTCGAGTGAAAGTTGCCAAAGCCGAACGACGCGGCGTTGCTCACCTGCGGATCGAGCTGACGCAACTGCGTCTGCATCTGCCCCATCACAACGGCGATGCCGGTGAAATCCTGGAGCGCGTGCAGGCCGGTTGGCTGCTGAGTTCCGGTCACCAGCGTCACGCTGACGCTGATCAGCCCCGTCCAGAAAAAGAAATAAAAGACGTTGCCCACGCCGCCGCGCAGCACAGGCAAGCTCTCAAATAGCACCGCCAGGGCCGCGACCACAGCCACTGCGGGGAGCCCGAGCAGCAGAATCGGAGACAGAAGCGCGCCCAATGCGATTTGTGTCTCTTCGCCACGCAGGATTTGGATAAGAACCGCTGCAAGCGCCAGAATCAGCACCATCACCGCGAGTACCGCAAAATTGCTGAGCGTCTTGCCCAGCGTATAGAAGCTCTTGTTCATCGGCGTCGCCGCCAGGATCTGCCCCACGCGAGTCCGGCGATCACGCTGGATCGAGTTCTTCACGATATAGAAACCGATCAGGCTTACCCACACCGTGGAAATGAGACCGACGACCGTTCCCAGCCACGCCGAGTTGTCCACGCCGCGATAGTCGTCGAGCCGCAACGTCACCTGGCGCGCATACACCGCATAGCCCAAATAGATCGCGAACCCCATCGTGAGCAGGAAGCTGTAACGCCGCACACGTTCCAGAAAGTCGGCACGCACCATGTGGTAAAGGGTGCGGGAGCCATTCATGCCGCAGCACCCGCACGCGCTCCGGCGCGATGACGCGACAGGCAAAAAAGATAAGCATCCTCAAGATTAGGTGAGACCGGCTGAGCGTTTGTGGGTGGCTCTTCCCCCAGGACACGGACGTGCACGCCGTCGCTGCGACGGGTTGTGCTGCTGATCAAAAACTTCTGCTTCAGTGCTGTCAGATCCGCGCTCAGAACGACCCACTCCCAGACTTTGCCCTCGACACTTTTCAAGAGATTCTCCGGAGTGGCATGGGCCACCAGCGTGCCCTGCGCAATCAGCGCAATGTCGGTCGCTGTGGCTTCGACATCGGAGACGATGTGCGTGGAGAGAATCACGATGCGTTCGCCGGAGAGATCGGAGAGCAGATTGCGAAAGCGTACGCGCTCTTCGGGATCGAGGCCGGCGGTCGGCTCGTCCACGATCAGCAGCTCGGGATCGTTGAGAAGTGCCTGCGCAATGCCGACTCGCTGGCGCATGCCACCGGAGTAGCCTCCAAGCGGACGCTTCCGCACATCAGCCAAGTTGACCAGGTCGAGCAGCTCATCGATACGCCGCCGCGCGGCAGCGCCGTCCAATCCCTTCACTGCGGCCAAATATTCGAGGAACTCCACCGCATTCAGATTCGGATAAACGCCGAAATCCTGCGGGAGGTATCCGAGCACCGATCGCAGCACATCCGGATCGCGCGCGACGTCGGTGTCGTTCCAGAGGACGCGGCCCTCCGTGGCCCTGGTGATCGTAGCCAGAATACTCATCAGAGTCGTCTTCCCCGCGCCGTTGGGACCCAGCAGACCCAACACGCCTGGCTTCAAGTCGAGACTAAATTCGCGCAGGGCGACAACGCCTTTACGGTAACGCTTTGTCACGTTTTCAATTGCAAGTTGCACTGATCCTCCTCGGATGCCCAGAAGCACTTTACGTTGAATGCGCGTGGAAGTTCCCGCAGCCACCGGAAACAACATCGACAGAGTTTTTGCCGCCAATGCTGCGATGCACAGAAAGCCCGCCAATTTCATCCAATGCCCAGGAGGATTTGCCCATGGGTTCAACGGAGATTCCCTGGGAGCGGCAGACCGACACCGTTCCAGCTTCCCCCTCCAGCTCTGCTACCGGCAATCAGCCGCCCACCCAATCACCTGAAGAACTGCAGGAAGAAGGCCGCAAAATCCGCCGCCTGCGGATGGTGGTGAATATGGTGACACAGGTGATCGCGCAGGATCACTCGGTCACCGTCGAAGAAGCCTCGGAGATGGTGGCCGACACGCGCCGGATAGCACTGGGCATGTTCCCCGACAAGGAACTCGCCTTCAATCTGATCTTCTGGCCTCGTTTGCAACGCCTGATGCGCGAGCGTTACCGCATGCAATGAGGCACCAGCGACCCCGGCCGGTGCTATTTGTTTTCGTTGGCCGTAAGCCGGAAGGTGATCGTTCCCCAAAACAGCCGCGCCCGCATCTGCACGGGCAAATGGCGATCGTCGTCGGTGTACCAGATCCAGATGTTGCCCCGGTTCTTCACCACGCCGGCCGCCGCAGTGGGCTGCACGCGCACGGTCTTGAATGACCCCAGCGGCGTCTTGACCTCTTCGCGGCCCTCCACCTTCATGGTCACCGGCACATTGTGCATCGCGTCTACCACCGGCAGCACGAAGTTGTGCCCAACTTCCATCGGCTGCGACGCAGCGTAAAACACGCCGGTCAGCAGGTCGGTCATGCAGCCAGGGATGGGCACCTCTACATGCTTGGATTGGCCTGTCACCTGGTTCTTCTCGTCCAGAATCGATTTCGACTGGCCGTAGTCAATGTGAAGCGTGGAATTGATTTGCCGCCGCCCTTCGACGGTCTGCTTGTCGAATTCGTATGTGCATCCCTTCCCGCGGTCGAAGCTCGACTGAAACCTGTCGCTCACGTGAAAGATGAGGTTGATCGCACCGACGGTATCCGCCGTCGCATTCACGCGCTCCCGGTCGCCTGCTGCTTCAAAGTGCAGCACGGCAGTACCGGCCGGGAAGACGCGCCAGTCAACCGAATACGTGAGGGTTTGCTTCTGCGGAAAGGTGAATCCAGCGCGCGGCGGCGGGAGCGGCGGAGACTGCTGGCCGTAGGCTACGGCGGCAAGGGCGATGCCACAAAAAGTCGTCTTCACCGCCGTGCGAATCTTCACCGTGAGGCTCGGCTCCTTCAGGTTTGACTTAAGCGGCGCGAGAATTGTTTACTCGGCCCAAGAGAATCGCAGCGGTTGGTTCGTTAGTTGGGTCATCGCAGCCCGCGCCCCAGCAATGCCAGAGTCGGTCGCAGAAACAGGAGGCTCAGGTAAAGCAGTGTTGCTCCAATAGCTGAATTGTACTCGCGGTGCCGTAAGTAGAGCGCAAATGAGAAGTTGCCGGAGTTCGTTTCGGACGAATCTTCACCTGACCGCGTGAACGCGGCGGAAACTCTGGCAGGGGTGAGACGTGGAATCAGCCGCGGCACATGCCGGCAATAGGCATCGAATTCCGAAAACGTCGTCCGTAAAAACCGCTCTTCCGAAGCAATCACCGGAACATAGATCAGCAGAAACATCACCGCGAGCGCAGCCGCCACGACCCAACTCAGCAGCGCTACAGCGAACCCCGCTGCGATCAAAATCGAACCAAGATAGAGCGGATTGCGCGTGTACGCGTAGGGACCGGTCCGCGTCAGTTCACGATTCTTCTTGACGTATCCCGCGGCATAGCCGCGGAGCCAAAGCCCCGGCAGCACCAGCGCCAGACTCCAGGCGATGGTAACTGGCTCGGGAGCGCGCCGCCACAATTCGAAGACGTAGAGCGCCGCAACAACAAATCCGAGCGGCACGCGAATACGCCGCGCCACTCTCTCCCACCGCCACTGCGTGGGGCGGACTTTTGGAGGAGTGTTTGCGCCGCTCACGAAGCCGCCTTTGCATAAAGCAATTCTTCGGCCGCACCCAGCACCTCGGCCGGCTGGATCGTCAGCAGGCCCGCCTCAGGCATCTTTCTCCGTGTATGATCGCGGCGGCTGGCGGGGCTCCGCAGCACTTTGAATCGCGTGCCGAAAGGGCCGTTCCGCAACGGATCGGTCGGGCCGTAGATGCCCACCACGGGCCGCTCCAACGCACAGGCAAGATGCAGGGGTCCTGTGTCGCCGGCAATGACAAGCGCCACACGGCGCGTCAACGCAATGAGGTTTTCGAGCGAAGGAGCGAGTTGCGTGGCCACGCCCTTGGTTTGCTTCACGATGACGTCCGCAATGGGCTCTTCGCCCGGACCAGCGTTGACAAACACGCGACATCCTCGGCCAATCAGCCCTTCCGCAACGATGGCAAAACGCTCTACGGGCCAACGTTTGGCGCCCCAGCCCGCGCCGGGATTGATGAGCACCGCGCGCTTCCCGTGTGCCGACGCAAGCAGCCCATCCGCCCATGCCTCGGCACCCGGTTCAAACGGCAACCAAGGCGGCACCGGCCTCAAATCATCGCCTGCAACAGCAGAGGCCAGTTCAAAATCCTGCTCGATCACATGCGCACCACGCGTGGCGATCCTGTCCGTAAACAAGCAGCGGGCGACCGATTCGCGCGGATGCGCCTCACCGATCAGCCGGCAGCCGGCCAATCGGCCAAAGACGGCTGAGCGGACGGCTCCCTGGAAGTCGATGGCCGCGTCATATCTGCCTTGTCGCATTGCACGCCGCAGCGCCATAAACTCGCGAATTGTCCGACGAGCGAAGGGGCTCTTTCCCCACCGCTTCGCAGAGGCCGGAATCACCCGATCGACCACCGGCTGTCGGGGAGAGGGCTGTCCAGTGTCACGGCCCAATGCGCCTACCGCGCTCAACAACGCGCACCATTTCGGCTCGACTACCCAGTCGATGACCCAATCAGGATGCGACATCCGCAAGGCCGTCACGGCCGGCAGCGCATGCAGAATGTCGCCCATGGCGCCTAACCTGACCACGAGCAAGCGAAACTTGGACTGCGTGTGCAAACTTCGATTTTCTCACAGCGGTGGACTCGCAGGACATGAAGACAGTCGGCTTACAAGCCACGCAAGGGCGTCGGTCTGGTTCTCAATTTCGATGCGCAAACGAGCGGTCTTGAGTGGCAACGTTGCCGGAAAAGGAGAGGCCAGGGATCCTAACCGAACCGCATCTTTTTCCGTCGTGATAAGCGATGTCGCCCCCGCGGAGCTTGCCATGGAAATCAGCATTTGCACGTCCTGCGCTGTGAAGCGGTGATGGTCACCGAACGTCTTTCGCGCGGACAGCTGCAACCCAGCATGCTCCAATCCATTGAAGAATTGTTCCGGATGGGCAATGCCGCAGAATGCGGCGACGCGGCCTTCAATCGTCGGAACTTCCATAGAACGATGCAATCGCCAGACCAGCCCCTTCCAGCCCCATCCGCGAAGCTCCCTTTCAAGTTCCGGGTCGTCGGCAGGAATCGCGATCACATTCGCGCGCCTCGCTGCGTGCAGTCCTTCACGCAGGTTGCCGGCGGGCAAGAGGGTGTCCTGCCAATCGCGGCGATTCAAGAGCAGAATATCCACGTCACGAACGAGCTGCCGATGCTGAAAGCCGTCGTCCAATATATGGACTGGAGAGAATTGGCCCTCGCGAGAAATGTGCTGCCCTGATGCATCGAGTTCCGATTCGGCGAGCAGACCCGCATCGTAGCGTTGAGGAGCAACATAGACCGGCAGGCCGGTTTCGCGCGCGATCAGCAGCGGTTCATCGCCAAACTCGTCGACGGATCCTTCGACCATAACGCGCGCCCGATCGTTGTTCCGCCGCCCATATCCACGCGAGAGAATGTCTACGGAATATCCCTCGGCAGCGAGCAGCCGCGCAAGTGCAATAGCGAACGGCGTCTTGCCCGCTCCACCTGTAGAGAGATTGCCGATGCTGATCACGGGCCAGTGGAGATGCCTAATCGGCTCCAACCCAAGTTTCAGGCAAAGGCCGCGCGCGGCAACGCCCGCAGCGTAAAGCGGCACCAGCGGAGCAAGCCAGGGTCGCTTCATTGTGCTTGATCCGCGTTCGCGAGCAACTCTTGAATCGCCTGGACTGCTCGCTTCGTCGCTCCCGCTTGCTGATTGAAGACACGCTTGGCGCGTTGACCAAGAGCCGCGGCCGCAACCCGATCCGACAGCAGATCAACGAGAGCTCCGGCAAGCTCCTCCTTGGGCGTAACGCGAATAGCGTCGTGCGCGATCAGGTCTTCGGTGATGGCGCGAAAGTTGGCGTAGTGCGGTCCCATCACAATGGGCACACCAGATTGCGCCGGCTCGAGCGGATTATGACCGCCCGCCGGAAAGAGGCTCCCGCCGACAAACGCGACTGCCGCGACCGAATAGACAGACCCTAACTCCCCGATAGTGTCGAGCAGAACGATCTGGCCTGCCTTCACCGGCTCGGCCTGTTCCAGCGGCAGGCCTTTCCAGAACGAACGTTCGTTCCATTTGAACCCAGACGTCGCCAGAAGGCCAGCCACCGCGGCGAAGCGCTCAGGATGGCGTGGCGCGAGCACCATCACGAGCCCTGGGTCTGCCTCAAGAAGCTTTGGCCAAGCCTCCAGGAGCGCAGCCTCTTCGCCTTCCAGCGTGCTGCCCGCTACAACGTAACGCAGGCCGGGACCAAGCACCTTGAGCAGTCGAGTTGCCTCGGCCTCCTGCGCGGCGCGCACATCGAACTTCAGATTGCCTGCGACCGTAACGCCTTCTGGCTGGCAACCAATAGACCTCAACCGCTCGGCGTCCAGCGCGCTCTGCGCCAGCACGCGACTAAGCCTGCTGAGTTGCAGCCTCCACAACCAACGCAGCATGCGGTACCGAGGCCAGGACCGGTCGGAGATGCGCGCATTGACCACAGCGACCGGAATCTGCCGGCGAAAGCAGCCATTAAGCAAATTCGGCCAGAACTCTGTTTCGGCCAGAACAAGCACCCGGGGCCTCATTGCATCGAGGTAAGCTTTCACGGCCCAAGGCAAATCCAGCGGGCAATAAAGAACCCGGTTCTCTCCGAAGCGCTCCCGAGCCAGCTTCTGTCCCGTTCGCGTCGTCGTCGAAATCAGCACCTGCAATTCCGGCAAAGCGGTGCCCAGTTCCTCGATCAACCGGCTCACAGCCAGCACTTCTCCTACAGAAACCGCGTGCAGCCAGATCACCGGACGCTCCGCACTTTGGCTCTTCAGCCACGCCGGAACCATCCCTAGCCGTTGCCCAAGCCCATCGCGGTATTTGTGCGTGGTGGCCATCCGCCACAGCCACCATGGCGCGCTGGCAACCAGCCCCGTGAGCAACGCCAGATTATAGAAAAGCAAAATCATGCGTGACGGAATTCGCCTTCCCTTGGTCTAACCCTAAAATGATACAGTCGTGCACGATGAAGGCTTTGAGGTTTGCTCCGCTGCTCGCGATTAGTTTGGCGATTCCCGCAGTCGCCAACGACCACAAGCCGCCCCCTGTGCAGCCTGCCACTTCATTCGCCGCCGTCGAGGTGCACGACAAAGAAAAAGTGGCCATCGCCGCCGAACCTTACGACACCAAGGAAAAAGAAGCGATTTTCCGCGTCGATTACCTGAGCCACGGCGTCATGCCGGTGCGCCTCATCGTGACAAATAATAGCGACCGGCCTATCTCTCTGAGGGATGCGCGCATTCTCTTTCAGACCCACGCAGGCGACAGAATCCAGGCAGCCGAGCCTGAGGATGTGGAGCGGCTGATGACGCGCAAGGAGCGCGAAGGCGGCAAGATTCCGATGCCCGGGCCGATCCCGAGCATCCATATGAAGCCCAAAGCCAGCAACAAGGATGTCGAGGCGGACTTCGACGAGTTCGAGTACGGAGCGCTTGTAGTGGAGGCGCACACCACGCGAGCCGGCTTCCTGTTTTACGATGTCTCCCAGCTTGATGATCCGCTCAAAGGCGCCAAGCTGCATCTTCACAAATTACGGGACGCCGAGGGCAACGAGCTGTTCTTCTTCGAGATTCCCTTCGACAAATATCTCCAGTCGAAATCTGCCGCGATGAAGTGAGTTTGTCTCTTTTTCGAGCTCTGCTTGGCCAGGCCAATTCGAATGATAGGATTCTTTCATTCGGCGATGCGTCGCCGTGCGCGTTGGAGCACTCGATGGCTCAAAAGCCTAACTATGGAATCGATGCGCCGAATGTCATTCGCAATTTCTTTGTCGCTGGCGCAGTCTTTCTCATCATCGATCTAGCATTTCCACGCGTCACCATCGCCCACATCGAGTTCGTGCTCTCTCCTGGATTCCTCTGGCCTGCGCTCTGGTTCATCTTTTTCGGCGCGCTGATGCTGCTTTATTCGCTGGTGGGCAAGTTTCGCCACCGCGATCGCATGCTTGCAAAGGTAGCGTGGACCGGCGCCGAAAACGTGCTCGACGTGGGCACGGGCCGCGGATTGCTGCTGATCGGCGCGGCCAAACGGCTCACCACCGGCCAAGCCACGGGCATCGACATCTGGAACGCTGAAGATCTATCCGGCAACGGCCCCGAAGCACTGAAAGCCAATATTGCGCTCGAAAACGTCGGCAAGAAAACCACCATCAAGAGCGAGGATGCGCGGCAGATGAGTTTCGTGGATGGCTCGATGGATGTGGTGCTCTCGAATCTATGCCTGCACAACATCTACCAGAAGCCGGGGCGCGCCAAGGCCTGCAGCGAAATCGCCCGCGTGCTCAAGCCGGGCGGTGTAGCTGTCATCTCCGACTACAAGCTGATGAAGGAGTACGCCGCAGAATTTGCGAATGCCGGACTCAAAGTGGAGATGTTTCCTCTGGATTGGACCGGCACATGGCCGCCTATGCGCGTCCTGGTCGCGCGCAAACCTCTATAGGTTGCGAATCTATTCGTAATAAGTCGCGGTCGTCGTATCGGTCTCCCAGATCGTGCAGTCCTTCACGCGCACGCGTCCCTGGGTCATTCCATTGAGCTGCTCATTGGTCTGGTCATAAAAGAACTTGGCAATATTTTCGGCCGATGGATTCAATGTCGAGAACGGTTCGAGGTCGTTGAGCATCTGGTGATCGATGCGGCTGATGACCGGGCGCAACACCTGCTTGAGTAGCTTGAAATCAAGCAGAAGCCCCGAATCATCGAGCGCCGCTCCGGCCAGAGTCACGCGAACCTTGTAGTTGTGTCCATGCGGGTTCTCGCATTTGCCATGATAGTTGCGGAGATAGTGTCCGGAAGAAAAACCCGCCTCTACTGTCACTTCATACATCGGCGTCGGCCCGATCCTATGCGGGGAAGAGTCCCACTTATCATTCTATTGCTTGCGACCGCGACTCTCTATTCATGCGGTTTTCGCCGTTGTCGCCGCGCGGCCTGCCGTGATTCCTCGCTGTGCCGGTCAACTTGCTCGAAGAGATGGCTCAGCACTCCTATCAGGGCGAAAGCGAGTCCAGCGAGAAGCAGGACGAGAGATATGGTGCGCCATAATGATCCATTCGCCGGCAATCCGGGCTGAAAGCTCGAGGGAACCAGCGACATGCCCATGGAAAGGACCGCAAAGAGCCCAACCGTGGCGGCGAGGATGTAGAAGTTGCGAGACATGGTTGCTTCGAGCAGCACAACGTGTGCTGCTGTGATTGTACGGTGCGTTCGTTTTCAGGCCGACAGTTCCGTCGAATCCATCAGCGTCACTCCGGCTTTCGCGAAATCGGTTTCGATCCTCTCAACTGAGCCGTTCAGGTCGATGGCACGGCAGGCGTCGCGAATGATCAACGCAGGAAAGCCGAGCCGGCGTGCATCGAGCGCTGAGTAGCCGACACAGTAATCGTAGGCGAGGCCCGCGAAGAAGACGCGCGTCAGGGCGCGTTCTCGCAGATAACCAGCAAGGCCGGTCGCGGTGGTGCGGTCATTCTCAAAGAATGCGGAGTAGGAATCGATCTCACGACGGAAGCCTTTACGTAGAATTAGCTCGGCCTGTGGGAGTTTCAAGTGCGGATGAAACTTCGCTCCAGGTGTGCCCTGTACGCAATGCTCGGGCCAAAGGGTCTGCGGACCGTAACTCGCCTCGATCTGCTCGAAGGGTTTCTTCCCTGGGTGGCTTGACGCAAACGAGGTGTGACCGGGCGTGTGCCAGTCCTGCGTGAGGACGATGTGCTGGAAGTGCGGCGCGATCTTATGGATTGGCGAGAGTACGGCGTCGCCATCGGCTACGGCCAGTGCCCCGCCGGGACAGAAGTCAATCTGCACGTCGATGATGATGAGGACGTCGCTGGCGCCAATCTGCATAGAAGCCACGATACCGCTACCTACTGCCCGCTCTGTGAAACGACGCTGAGGATTGCCTGCATGCTGTCCTCTTGGCCTGGTGCGAGCGATATGGCCGAGCCGAGAATATTACTGGCTTCCACACACGCAAATTGGCCCCATTCATCGTGCCCGAGGTCGCTGAGCGAGGCTGCACCTTCCTGCCAGGGATTCCAGACGACGGTCGTTGCCGAGTTGACCTTCTCTGTGCGGAGGATTCGACGATGCGCTGGATCAAGACGGGCTGGATCAATCAACTCCACAGCGCCTGGTACATCGAGGTAGGCGTTGTCCGTCTTGCCCGTGAGGATCAAGTCTCCGGACTGCGTCTTTTTGCGGTTCTCATCCACATTGTCGAGATACGTGACTTGATCGAGACCGCGAATGCGGACATTCTCCGCCTGGCTCACGCGGAAATACGTGTGCAAGGCCTCCTCGAAACGAAAGGAAGTCTGTCCAATATTTGCGACAACCAATTGAAGTTTAAGGAATCTGCCGATCGAGACAATGTGCGTCAGGCGAAACGAGTGCGCCCACCAGCGCTGCGTCGATTCATCGCTCTCCGTCGAGCAGACGACAACCACGGACTCGCCTTCGGCTTTCACAGAGTCGAGCCGCCATTCTTTCGTGCGCACAAACCCGTGGGGTGGCGCCGAGGGGTCGTCGGCCTTGGACCGAAACCAGGGAAAGCAGATCGGAATCCCTCCTCGGATCGCGCGGCCGTCTTGCCAATGTGACTCTGCGCTGACAAAGAGCACCTCGTCGGCGTTCGTCGGCTGCCAGGACGTCACGTGCGCTCCATGCAAGTAGATCTCAGCCGAAGCCGAAGGGGCGGTCATGCGGATTTTGGGTAAGCCGCCGTTCCCGGAGACCACTGTAACGACATTCGGAATGCCAAAGGTGCGGTTCAAGGCGTCGATCTGCGCTTGGTTCATCTCAGACAAGATTCTATCGGGAGTCCTGCTCTGTTGCGGCGATGGTTTACCGCTCGGCGCCTACTGTATTCCGATCTGGAGACGGTCCCCTATCCCCCACATCCACCCCAGGGTGTTTCTGCAATTCCCTGAACTGAGGAGAGTTGCGGGCACGGATCAAGGCCAAATTTGCTCTTTTCAGGAATTTAAATTCGAACGTCCTGAAAGCAAGGAACTTGCCGCCGGCCAGAATTTGGGCCGGAGGACTGAGTGCGTAGGGTGTGCATGTTTCTCAACAATGAGGGTAGCGAATTCGGAGAAATGATCTGCAACGGGTGGGAATCAGTACGAGAGGGACTGGAGAAGTTCGCCTATTGCTCAAGGAGTAATGTCCGGGTGGGGGGTCATACGACAGTCACGACTGGAACTTGTCCCGAGATTGCTGTTTCTCGCGCCGAACGCGGTGCTAGGCTTGCTGGCATGAAAAAGATGGGTCTGCTTCTGCTAGCTTGGCTGCCTGTCTCCCCCCTGGCTTTCCCGCAATCCACACCCGCAACGACTCCGGTCTCTGGGCCAAATGCTGGGCTGTCTCCGGCTCAGGTGATCACGCTGGGCAGTTCGGTGGTTCCGCTGGAACAGGGATGGAAGTTTGAGCCGGGCGATTCGCCGTGGGTGAACGGCGTGCCAGTATGGGCGCAGGCGGGATTTGATGATTCGCGGTGGGCCGAGATGGACCTTTCGCCGAAGGCCGGTTCGGTCGATGTGCAGGGTCGTGTACTGGGATGGACGCGGCGCGGCTATCCGGACCTGAGCGGCTTCGCATGGTATCGGTTGCGGCTGAAGGTCAACGATCCGGGCCAACCGCTGTGGCTCAAGATGCCGCTGGATTTCGACGACGCCTACCAGATTTACGCGAATGGGCGGTATGTAGGGCAGTTCGGTGGTTTTTCTCAAAACCACGTCAAGCTTTACTACGATCAGCCGCTCTCGTTTCAACTGCCCGGGCCGGGTCCGGACGGCGTGATCGCGCTGGCAGTGCGGTTCTACATGTCGCCGTCTACGCGATTTCTCACTCCCGATGTGGGCGGTATGCACGCGCCGCCGGCGCTGGGTCTGGCGTCCACGGTGCGTCTGTTGCAGTCGGCGGAGGATGACCATACTTTGCATAAATTCTTCGGCAGCCTGCTGACGGCGCTGATATTTCTGCTGGTTGCGCCGCTGGTGCTGTGGGCCTGCCTGCGGAACCGGCGGGAACGCATGTACCTATGGCTGTTCCTGGCGCTGGCATGCACGATTCTCGGGAATCTCGAATGGGCGATCAGCGGGCTGTCCTTCGCGTTCACGAGCGGCCCGTCAGTTCTTTTTCAGTTGATTCTTGGTCCTCTCATCCTGCTGTTATGGGTACTATTCTGGTGGCGCTGGTTCGGACTCAGTTCGAGGCGCTGGGTTCTGCTAACGGCGTGGGCGCTCACCGCCGCTCAGATGCTGACACAGTTCTGCGCGAGCTCGCCTCTGATGGGCCTTACCTTCCTGCCGCCTTCTTCACTGCACTGGTTCAATGTGGCCTCCCTCTGGTGCACAGCCGGATTGGGCGTGCTGCTTCTCTTGATTCTTATCCGAGGCCTCCGCCGCGACCGTACTGAGGGGGTGCTGGCGACGGCTCCCATCCTGCTGCTCGAATTCGGCATCTTCTATGGCTATTTTGTAACCACGTTTGATCTCGATCTTCCCGAACAGTTCTACCCTTTCGGCCTTGGCGTCGATATTGGGACAGTTTCCAATATCCTCATGGTGCTGGTGATCGCGGTACTCGCCCTTCGGCGGTTTGTGCGCACGCGAGTGCGCGAGGAGGTGGAGCGAAAGGCGATTGCGCAGGACCTGGAGCAGGCGCAGCAGTTGCAGCAGAAAGTGCTGGTTCCGGAGACGGTGCACTCGTCGTATTTCACGGTCGAAGCGGAGTATCGTCCGGCGCAGACGGTCGGCGGGGATTTCTTCCAGACACTGTCGAAGCCGGATGGGAGCCTGCTGGTGGTGATCGGCGACGTGTCCGGCAAAGGGGTGAGCGCGGCCATGCTGGTTGCGGTGCTGGTGGGGGCGATCCGCAACCGGGCGGAAGATAGCTTTGATCCGGCTTCGATGCTGGCCAGACTCAACCGCCGGATGATCGGAAGATCAGGCGGACATTTTGCGACGTGCCTTGCGGCGGAGCTGAGTCCGGACGGGACGATGCAGATTGCGAATGCAGGGCATCTGCCGCCGTATCTGAATGGGAAGGAAATGGAGCTGGTGGGGTCGCTGCCGCTGGGGATGGTCGCGGACTCGGAAATTTCGGTGCAGACGTTTACGCTGCGGCCCGGAGATCGGCTAACGTTCATGACGGACGGCGTGGTGGAAGCGACGAATGAAGCGAAGGAGCTGTTTGGGTTCGAGCGCGCGCGAGAGATCAGCGGGGACCGCGCGGCGGCGATCGCGGAGCAGGCGCAGAGTTTTGGACAGGAAGACGATATTACGGTGGTGGGAGTGAGCTTTGCGGGAGTAGCGGTATAGAAAGGGAAAAGCGGAAAGGGGAAAGGGGGCAGGTCGTGGGTCAGTTTCCGTGTTGCCGGTTCGGGCGCTACGACGAATTCGGCTTATACTGGGGCGCACAGACTGCAACGACCATGAATCGTCGTTCAGGCGACGAGGGGCTACTCGATGCTCATGACACACCGACTCCTCGTAGCCGCGCTGTTGATCTCGAGCATAGGCGCTGCGTTTGCTCAAAACCTTGAAGTGAGCACCCCGCAAATCCACTCTTTAAAAGATGACCTTGCCTCTCATGGACTGACCGATCTTTCGGAGGAGTCGCTCATCGCTGCTCTCTCACACAGCGATCCGCATGTACGGACGACGGCGGCAATGAAGCTTGAGGAAGATCACCGCGACGATGCTGCCCCCGCCATCGAATCTGCCTTATCACGTGAGCAGGACCTCAACGCCCAGATCGGGCTCTCTGAAGCACTGTGGGGGCTTCACGATGACCATGGAATCGCGCACCGGCACGCGATGTGCAGAGATTCGTCCCTGAGCTTCATCACCTTGATCTCAGTCGTCGACGCTCTTGGGCACACCCACTCGCCGGCTGGTGTATGCGCGGAGACGTTCTTTGCGGCTATGGGACTTTCGAAAGAGCCTGGGGAAATCGCCATGGGAGAGACGCGGCTTTCAGTCATCTACTGCGACTCCACGCCGGAGCAGGCACGTCGCATCCTGATGACTCCTCGGCTGTAGTTGGCGGATCGTAAACAGGAGCCACAAGTTCGCTTGGAAGCAAGCCAGGCGCTCGCAGATATCGGCACTCCAGAGTGCGCAGAAGCCATTCGCGCGGATTTCACAAGAACAGAACCCGGATTATCGTGTGTTTTTCGAAGCGACACTGAAGGGCTTGGAGAGAAACCCGCATTACTGTGGAAGCACCAGACCTTGAAGTGCTAGTCAATCGGTTTATTTCCAATGCAGTCTGAAAGGAACGAGTAGTGGCCCATCCGGAAGTTACATTTTGGTCAGCCTCTCACGTGGATTCGCCGGGAGCTTCGAAAAACTTCTCCACATCCGAAATCGTCGTCGTCATCCGATACGGCGGAAGGCTGTTCAAGAACGTTTGGCCGTAGCGTTGTTTGCGAATGCGTGGGTCGAGCAGTACCAGCACGCCGCGATCTTCTAATGAACGAATGAGGCGGCCGAATCCCTGCTTCAGCGTGAGCACAGCGGATGGCACCTGGTAATCGAAGAACGGCTTGCCGCCGGCCTCTTCAATTGCTTTCATGCGAGCCTGTACCACGGGATCGTTGGGCACGGCAAAAGGCAGCTTGTCTATGATGACGCAACTGAGCGCTTCGCCTTGCACGTCTACGCCTTGCCAGAAGCTCGACGTGCCGAAGAGGACTGCGTTGGGCGTGATGCGAAACTCCTCGAGGAGTGCCTTGCGTGGTGCCGTGCCGTGCAGCAGGATGGGAAAATCGAGCACCGGCAGTAGTCGCTCGTAGAGATCGCGCATCTGCGCGTAGCTCGTAAAGAGACAGAAGGCGCGGCCCCGGCTGAGATTGAGGACTCGGCGAATGCACTCGGCGGCGGCTTCGGGAAACTCTGGATCGCGCGGGTCGGGCATGTTGGGGGGAAGATAGAGCAGCGCCTGTTCGCCATAGCGAAAATGCGAGGGCACCACGAGTTCGCGTGCCCCCTGGCCTGTATCGCCGAGACCGAGCCGTTTACGGATGTGCTCGAATCCACCTTGCACCGTGAGTGTCGCTGAGGTGAGCACAACCGTAGGAATGGTCTCGAAGACGATCTCGCGCAGCAATTCCGAAACATCGATCGGCGTGGCCTGCAGAAATGTCGTCCTCGATTGGGAGCGAATCCCAGCGCGGGCACCCGCATCGTCTTTCGATCCGCCGTACGCGCGCCGCTCGAGCCAATAAACCATGTTGCTGGCGTTCGATTCGAGCAGAAACTCCAGCTCCGACCGCAACCGCGCCACGCGTTTGCGCAGGCCGGGCGCTTCGTCCACGCCCGTGAGCCGCTCCATCTCCGCTTCCATCAGCTTCAGCGTGGCGCGCACACTCATGTAGAGGTCGCCTGAAGTCTCCAGAAATTCTTCACGTGCGGCGAAGGGCTGGCGGCCATCGGAAGTCATCGGCAAACCCGCAAAAAACATCCTCGCGCGTTCGCGCAGCTGCTGCGTGGCCGCCGGCATTCTCTCCGTACCCTCTTTGCCGCGGAGCAGCATGTCGGTGTCGCGGGCCAGTTCCTCGAAGCGAATATTGCTGACTGAAAGCCCGAAATAGCTCGAAGCCACTTCTTCCAGCTCATGGGCCTCGTCGAATACAACCGCCGCAGCCTCCGGCAGAACACCCACATCGGGTGCACCGGACGCCTCCTGCTTCACGGCCAGATCGGCAAAGAAGAGGTGATGGTTCACGATGATGATGTCGGATTCGAGAGCCTTGCGCCGCATCTCGGTGATGAAGCAGCGGCGATAGTCGGGACAGTTTGTGCCGAGACATGCGTCAGACCGGGCATCCAGCTTGTGCCACAGCGCGCTCGACTCGGGCAAACCTGAAATTTCGGAGCGGTCGCCGGTTTCGGTGATCCGTTCCCAAGCCGCAATCTGCTGGTATTGATCGATCTCTTCCAGGCCGCTAAGAATCGGCTGATCGCGCAAGGCAACGAGTTTATGGCGGCACAGGTAATTGGCGCGGCCTTTCATGTAGCACACGCGCAGATCGCCCAGCAGCGACTCCAGAAACGGAATATCGCGAAAATAAAGTTGGTCCTGCAGCGCCTTGGTCCCGGTGGAGACGATAACGCGCTGCCCGGTGCGTAATGCGGGGAGCAGATAGGCCAGAGTTTTTCCTGTGCCGGTGCCTGCCTCGACGATCAGATGACGGCGTTCGGTGAGAGCGCGCTCCACAGCCTTGGCCATCTCCAACTGGCCGGGACGATATTCGTAGGGCAGCGGCGAGCGCGACAAAATACCGCCTGGCGAGAAGAACTCGTGCAGGGTGGGCAGGGCGCGGGTTGTGGTTTCAGTGGATGCCATCGGGGGCCGGGCGCTCACTCCATCATAGTGAGGCTCCCGGTCCACAGGTGCGGCTGCGGTCACACTACGAAGCGACCGCCAACGGCGCTTTGAGGTCGCTAGACGTTTGCGGTTGTGGGATCGATGATGGATTTGACTTCCGATACCTTGTTGGCCGGGAAGCCACCCTGCTTGGCATGCTCGCGAACCATCTCTTCGTTGGGCGCGATATAGACGCAATAGAT